>Ga0302223_10001945_pt1 | contig 10647 bp, 13 predicted proteins | sample II_Palsa_E2_3_FD_194565 | JGI IMG/M metagenome (GOLD analysis project Ga0302223, IMG submission 194565) | Peat permafrost microbial communities from Stordalen Mire near Abisko, Sweden - II_Palsa_E2_3 | ecosystem: Environmental > Terrestrial > Soil > Palsa > Peat permafrost | place: Sweden... | reverse complement strand
CCTCACCTTTTTATTTTTTTCAAGATGGAGGGACTCGCCCGCCGCGTGCTCAAAAACCCGATCGAGATCCTCGTGGGTGGCAAGTCGGTCGTGAGCTCAAACGTGACGCAGTATGTGGAGATAATCGAGCCCTCGGCCAAGTTCTTCCGCCTGCTGCAACTCCTCGGTGAAAAGTATGTTTCTGTTTTTTGTTTTACTTTGTTTCACATTTGTCCTACAAACACGAAGGAACAACCCCGATGGCCGCGTGCTCATTTTCGTGGATCGCCAGGAGCTTGCTGACGAGCTCTTCCGCCGCCTGATGGAGAAGGGCCACCTGTGCCGCTCGCTTCACGGCGGCATGGACCAAGACGACCGTGATGACGCCCTGACCGACTTTAAAAAGGGCATCTGCAACATCCTCGTCGCGACGTCGATCGTGGCGCGTGGCCTGGACGTGCGGCAGCTGCACCTGGTGATCAACTACGAGGTGCCCAACCACTACGAGGACTACGTGCACCGCTGTGGCCGCACCGGTCGCGCCGGCAACAAGGGCGAGGCCTACACGTTTATCACCGAGGAGCAGGACAAGTTTGCGGTCGACATCGTCAAGGCCCTCGAGCTCTCGCACCAGGACGTGCCCAAGCGGCTCAAGGACCTCGCGGAGGAGTTCAACCGCAAGGTCAAGGAGGGCACGGCCGTGCACCACGGTGGCGGCTTTGGTGGGCACGGCCTTGAAAAGATGGACAAGCAGGTCGAGAACGCCCGTCTGCGCGAAAAGGGCACGTACGGTGGGCCCGAACTCAACCAGGACAAGGACGCGGAGACGCCACTGCACTCGCGCCTGCTCACCGACGGCACCCAGACCGGCAACTCGCTCAACGCCATGCTGGCGGCAGCACAGGCCCAGGCGGGATCGGCCGCAACGGTCCTGGGCGGCGCAATCCTGGGCATGGGCGGCGGTGTGGCCGCGTCTCAGGCGCCCGCAAAGCCTGAGGTGCTGTCGGCCGAGGCCAAGGAGGCGCGGCGCAAGGCAGAGGAGCTGCGCAAGCGACTCGCGGTACTGTTTTCGATTTACATCATGTTTATTTATTTTATTTTATTTTTGATTCGTATCGATAGGAAAAGGGTGTGGTGTCGGGCACAGCGGCCCCTGGCCCCATTCCAGCCGTGGGCGCGGCCGGCAGCAGCACTGCCCAGGTCGTCGTCGCCAGCGCCACGACCATGGGCGACGTTGCGTACCAGGCCGAGGTGGAGATCAACGACTACCCGCAGCACGCGCGCTGGAAGGTCACCAACAAGGACAGCATCAACGACATCACCGAGATCAGCGGCTCGGCCGTGACGACGCGCGGCAACTTCTTCGCGCCCGGCACGACCGTGGGCCCCGGCCAGCGGAAGCTGCATCTGCTCATCGAGGGAACGACGCAGCAGTCGGTCGAGACGGCCGTGTTTGAGATCAAGCGGATCCTCATGGAGGCAACCGCGTCGGCACTCGAGCGTGCGGCGCAGCAGGGCGCCCTACCAGGTCGCTACACCGTTGTATAGAACACAAAAAGGGTAGAAGTACAATTCGATTGAAAAACAACTTGACAAAAAAGAAAGAGTTCTAAAATACGAGGACTTGATCTTTACTGTAGTGTGACACAAAGATCGTGCCGTCTGGGTGCACTGCAACACCTTGCGCGCTCGTGCCCTGGGCCCACTGGTGGACGAGTTGGCCCTCCAGGGTCCACGCCGAGACCTGTCGACTTGCTGCTCGAGGGTCTTTACGTCGGCACCGATGGCGTCTTGGGCTTGCTTGCGGAGCTCGTGCTTGCGGTTCTCCACAGTGGCAACAAACGAACGCGCAGGCAGTAGGATGGCGTCAAAGGCCTCGTCAATCTTTGCGGTCGTGGTCCCGAGGTGGGCCGTGACAAAGTCGAGGTCCTGCTTGGCCTCGTTGTCGCCGCCCAGCTTGAGGTCGTCGCACTTTTTCTGCACGGCGGCCATCTTGCTCTTGATGAGCTGTGCTCGGGTGGCGAGGCCTTTCACTACAGTTTCGACCGGGTGGCTCGGATGAGCCGCAAGGCAATCCAAACAAGCCATCTTGTCACACTTGACGCAGTAAATAGTCGCTGCCATGGCCTTGTGGGTTTCGCAGGCGTTCTGGACGGCAGCAGCGACGTGGGGGAGGGGGTCGACGGTGTGGCCCTTGCTGGCTCTGGCGACCGGGTGTCTGGCCGCGTCAGCAGAACAAAACAGCTCATTGCACGTCTGGCATTTGTGAGTCGCGTTCTCCTCACAGACACCGCAGAGCTCTGCCTTGGTGCCGGCCCCTCCGCCTTGTTGGAGCAGCAACACCTCGCCCTTCGTGTACTTGTGGCCGCAGTGGATGAACTCGCGCTGGTAGAAGCACTCGCCCTGGTCGTTCTTGGTGGCACAGTCGACGCAGACCGGGTGCAGGCAGGGCAGGGTCGCCCTGCCTCGCTGCTTGTCGTACAGGTCAATGCAGCACGGGCACACTACATCGGCAGGCGGGAGGGTCAGCGCTCACAGGGAGGGAGAGAGAGGCACTCACGGTCCGCGGGCGAGGTGCCATTGTTCGCGCTGCTCATTCTGTCAGTGGAATCTTTTTGGAATCTTCAGGTTTTTTTTTTTGGCCGACAAAACTTTTGCAAACCGGGCAGCAGTTTGACGGGTCTGAAGAGAAGCCGGAGCAGCTGTCGACGTTCATCGCGCGGCATCAGTATCACTTCATTAAAAAATTATTCAATGAATAATTATTAAATAATTAAAAACACCGATCAATCCTTCAGAATTAGTCGCTGCGCCCCCCTGACGATGCCCAGGGTGATCGCTGTCTGGCAGACGACGGCACCAAAGCCCCTGTAAAAGCCCCAGATGCCATCGTCCTCATAGATGGAGAGTGCGCAGTCGACCAGGCCCGTGTAGACGGGCGGCCGCGGGATCCCATCGGCGAGGGCCGAGGAGCCTTGAACGAGGAGGCGCGTGCAGACAAACTCGAGCGGGTAAAGGAGCAGCTGCGACCACAGCGGGCGCATAAGGCTGACGGCAAGTGACGTGCTGAAATGGCTGCTGGCGGTGAGATTGGCGTGGGTAAACGAAGGGACGGATAGAGTAAACTCCTTTGAGCGGGCGCGTTTGTGTTGCTTGGCCGTGCGCGTGGCGAGAAGGTGCCGCATCGTATTGCTTACGAACTCGTCGACGACATAGGCGAGGGAGCGGTGCAGGAGCACGGGCAACAGGACCGTCATCAGCGGCAGGCTGTTTGTTGCACGTGCCGGTGTCCCTTCATAGTAGAGCTGGACGTGTTCGCTCCAGTAGTGGGCAAAGGTCCTCCGGGCGGGCTGGGACTGCGCCAGCGTCAGGATCGTCGCCCGGTACTCGGCGAAATTAAGTATCGTGGACGCACTACGTTGATTTTATTTCAAGGCATATAGAAGAACATTGGGTTTACCAGGTGATGGCCACCCCGTGCAGCAGAGTCAGCGCGCGGACCTGCCAGGACTGCTGATACAAAGGCAAGGGTTCCTGCTTTTGCTGCTCCTTGGGCGCTTCAGGGAGAATGGCCATCGGTCGCAGCGGGCACAGGAGGGAAAAAAACGAGTCCATAACAAGGCACGACATGTCAAACAGGACCAGCCCGCCAAAGCCAGACCAGCCCGCGACATCGGCGAGCGATGGCAAGAACAGCCTCCTTTTGATCATGTGCCAAGGTGATGACTTGCCATAAGGCAGGTCAACCGCCTAAAGCAATCCTTTTAAATGGTTGCTAGCACAGCAGTGCACTTACCTGGCTCTGCCACCGCCCTCCCACGAGCGAGAACGTCAGGCCGGCGTTGAGCGCGACCGCTGCCAACGACACCACAAGGCCCTTTAGGTTCTTCTCCATCTCGCGCTTCTCGTCCATCGGCATGAATCCACACGCGTCCAGAATATGCTTTTGCGCCTCCTTGACGATCCGCTCCTTTTCCAGCGCGGCGGACGGTGGCAAAACAGTCTTGACCTCCTTGTGAAAATAAATAAATAAATAAATAAAATACGAGCAAATAAATAAATAAGCTGATTGGCTACATCATTCGGTGACGCGCCCTCGAGTTGCTGCTGCTGCTGCTGCTGCTGCTGCTGCTGCTGCTGCTGTTGCTGTTGCTGTTGAGCGCGACCGTGACGACGTGGCCGGGTCAGCGTCGGCAAAAAATGCACGATCGCCATTTTTAAAGTGCAGTGCCGTGCCCGGTACAGAGGATGAAGTTGGTGACGGTGGCGACGTGTGCGCTCAACCAGTGGGCGCTGGACTTCACGGGCAACTGGGAGCGCATCCGTCGCAGCATCGAGCTGGCCAAGGCCGCGGGCGCGTCGTATCGCCTGGGACCTGAGCTGGAAGTCCCGTACGGAATGGGGGGAAACGATGCGCTATGACAAACAACGACATGCTGACTTAGGGGCTACGGGTGCAACGACCACTTCCACGAGAGCGACACGTTCCTGCACTCGTGGGAGGTGCTGGCAGAGCTGCTCAAGACGGACCTGTCTGTTGGGATGGTGTGCGACATCGGCATGTATGCTTGCTTATAAATAAGTAAGTAAATAAGTAAGTAATTATTTAATAGGCCTGTGATGCACCGCAATGTAAAGTACAACTGCCGCGTGCTCGTGTACGACCAGAAGATTGTGCTGATCCGGCCCAAGCTGTTCCTGGCCAATGACGGCAACTATCGCGAGGGACGCTGGTTCACGCCGTGGATGCGGACACGCGAGGTCGACGAGCACTTCCTGCCCAGGATCATCCAGGACCTGACGGGCCAGGAGACCGTTCCCTTTGGCGATGCGGTCGTGGCCACAAAGGACACGTGCGTCGGCATCGAGACGTGCGAGGAGCTCTTCACGCCCAGCAGGTACTTGTTTTTTTTTTTTATGAATAATATTTTATTTATTGTTCTGTTTAGCCCGCACATTTTCATGGGCCTCGATGGCGTCGAGATCTTCACCAACGGCAGCGGCAGCCACCACGAGCTGCGCAAGCTCAACCGCCGCATCGACCTGATCCAGATGGCCACGTCCAAGGTCGGCGGGCTGTACCTGTACGCCAACCAGAAGGGCTGTGACGGCGAGCGGGTGTACTACGACGGCTCTGCCATGATCGTGCTCAACGGGCAGATCGTCGCCCAGGGCTCGCAGTTTTCCCTGAGCGACGTCGAGGTCATCACGGCGTCGATCAATCTCGAAGACATTCGCAATTTCCGTGGGGCCAACAACTCTTATGCGCTCCAGGGCGCGCTCGCGGAAAAGTACCTCAGGGTCAAGTGCGATGCAACGCTCACACGCCACTCGATCCAGTCCGGAATGCAGCCCAGCGTGCCCCGCCCCGCCAAGTACCACACGCCCGAGGAGGAGATAGCCCTGGGCCCGGCGTGCTGGCTGTGGGACTATCTGCGTCGCTCGCGCATGGCCGGGTACTTCCTGCCGCTCTCGGGTGGCATCGACAGCTCCTCCACGGCCACGATCGTCTTCTCCATGTGCACGCTCGTGTGCGAGGCGGCCCAGAAGGGCGACAAGCAGGTGATCGAGGACGCCCGCCGGATCGCCGTTGGCGACCAAGAACTCGACGGCGACGACGCCTACATCCCAAAGGACCCCCGTGAGCTCTGCGGCCGCCTCTTTGCCACGTGCTACATGGGCTCTGCCAACTCGAGCAGTGAGACGCGCCAACGTGCCGCCCAGCTCGCGTCCGAGATCGGCAGCTACCACCTCAACGTGGACATTGACGCGGTCACGTCGGCCCTCGTGTCCGTTTTTGTGCTGGTCACGGGCAAGACGCCCAAGTTCAAGGTGCACGGCGGCTCCAACGAGGAGAACATTGCCCTCCAAAACATCCAGGCACGATCGCGAATGGTCATCGCCTACCTCTTTGCAGGCCTCCTCCCCTGGCTCCGCGGGCGCAAGGGCGCGTACCTTGTCCTGGGCAGCGCAAACGTCGACGAGTGCCTACGCGGCTACCTCACAAAGTACGACTGCTCCTCGGCCGACGTCAACCCCATCGGCGGCATCAGCAAGCGAGACCTGCGCTCGTTCATCCTCTTTGCAGGCAAACGATTTGGCCTGCCGTCTCTCCCAGGGTAACAACTGCTAATGCACTTTTGTTTATGCGTTTCCGTAACCAGCATCCTCGACGCACCGCCCACGGCCGAGCTCGAGCCCATCACCGCATCGTACACACAGCTGGACGAGGTCGACATGGGCATGACCTACGACGAGCTGTCTGTCTATGGCCGCCTGCGCAAGATCGAGCACAGCGGGCCCTTGAGCATGTTTTCCAAGCTGCGCTTCGCGTGGCCGCATCTGAGCGCCGAGGAGGTCGCCCAAAAGGTCAAGCGTTTCTTCTACTACTATGCCATCAACCGACACAAGACGACCACGCTCACGCCCTCGTACCACGCAGAGTCGTATGGCCCAGAGGACAACCGCTTTGACCTGCGGCCCTTCCTCTACAATTGTACGACCAAATAAAAAACGATCCTATCTTGCTAAGAATTCTTTGCTTGCCAGCCCGATTTACGTGGCAGTTTGCGAGCATCGACCAGGCCGTGGCCGAGGTGAACGAGAGCGCCTCAAATTCGTCATGCTAGGCCACATTTGGAAGACACGAATATTTTTTTCACTCGGCCTTGAAGAGCATTACAGAAGAAGCAAAAAGTGACACAAGGCCATTTTAGAAAGTGACCCGTCCGTGATCACCTCCTTTTTTCACGCGCCGCCAAAGTACGAAAAAAACGTGGTTTGTTTGTTGTACGCTGTCCGGACCCTTTTCTTCCGATGTCGTCTTCGTCGCCGTTGTCACAGCCCGTTTCGAACGGCAGCACGGACCCGCCCGCACTGAGCAGCAGCAACAAGAGCAAGCAGCGCAAGGCAAAGAGCGTGAATATGGCCTTATTGTCGACCCCGCCCTTTAGCCCACAGCAGCACGCCGCCTCCTCCTCCTCCTCTAAAAACACCACGACGACGACGACCACGACGACGACGACGACGACCAAGTCATCGCTGTCGTCATCATCGCCCGCTGTCAAGACGCCCACCCCGGCCGCGACGTCCCTGGACACGCCACTTTCCACGCCCGTCACGGTTGTGGCCTCGTCACCCTACCAGCAGCTGGAAGAGACGACGACCCCGGCGGCGGCGGCGGCGGCGGCGGCGACGGCGTGTGCTGACGACAACAGCCAAGAAGAGGAGCAACAACTCGACGATGCACCGCCCGTGACGACGACGGCCAACAGCCTCAGCATCACCGAGCAGCCCAATCCAGAGGCGGAGGAGGCCCACCTGAGCGCGCTGTCCCTGGAGGACGTTGCGTATCGCCAGGCCCTGGGCGTCAACTATGGCGATGTGTATGACGCCTTTATCGCCACCAATGCTGGCTCGTCGTCGTCCTCGTCGTCGTCCTCGTCCTCCTCGGTTGCTAACACGGATGATTTCGAGTACAAGCTCCACCTCGCATCCAACTTTGACGACGTGTATGACGAGCACCACACTGGCCAATCGTCGTCCTCGTCTGCTGCAGCCGCTGCAACCCCGGCCAAGAAACCAGAGGCGATTTCCACCTTCCTGGGAATCCCCGCCGGCAGCAGCAGCAACGGCTTCATGCTCCCGTCGCCCACCAAGCCCAAGGACGAGGAGGGCACGGCCGAGACCGAGGCGGCCCCCAGCCCCGTCTTCGTCCCCATCCCCGAGCCGCCCAACTCGCTCGCCAACGGCCCCGAGGGGATCGTGCCCGCGATCGAGGCGGCGGTGGACGCGGTCAACCCTGGGCCCATGATCATTGTCGATGTCTTCCGTGACGACGACATGCTCGAGACCCCCATCAGCTCTGGCCAGACGCCCCTCGTGGCCTCTTTCGTCGCCACGCCCTCCACGCCCTCCGCCCCTCGTCTCTTGCCCTTTGACGATATTCAAGAAGAGGATATCCAGGCGGCCCAGGCGGCCCAACCGCAAGAGCAGCAGCAGCAGCAACCGCCACCTCAACAACAACAGCAGCAGCAACAGCAGCAGCCACTGGAGCCCGAACCAAGCAGTAGCACCAGCGGCAGCCCGATCATTAACGACGACGAGAGCAGCGGCGGTGAGAAAAAGCCAAACAAGCAGAGCTTCCCGTCGATCCAAGCACGCCGCCGCATGTCGCTCAACGTGGTCCGTTCCGAGACCAAAACGTGGAGCGACACGCACCCGATCCGACCAATCTTCCCGCTCCTCCGACAGCTGTGCTTCATCCTGCTGCAAAACGGCGTCACTTGTAAAGAAATAATACATCAGTATATGCTAATTTTCGTCTTTCTTCTGCAGGGATTTTCCGATCGATCCGCCTCATTTTGTTTACGCTGTTCCTCTTGCCCGGCTTCCTCCAGGTCATCTTCAGCTACCTGACCTCGACCGACATCCTGCGCAACGTCCGCTACGGCCCCAACCCTCGCAACAACCTCGACATCTACCTTCCCGCAGGCTACGACGCCAAGAAGAAAAAGTCCACGACCAAGCGACCCGTTGTCGTGTTTGTGAGCGGCGGCATCTGGGTACCGTTCTAATGACGTGCTTGCAAATTTACTAATTATGTTACTATAGACCATCGGCTACAAGGCGTGGGGCTCCTTCTTTGGGCCCATTCTCGCGGCCAACGGCATCGTCGTGGTCATGCCCGACTACCGCAACTTCCCCCAGGGCCGTGTCCAGCACATGCTGGAGGACGTGGACGCCGCCATCAACTGGGTCTCGAACGAGATTGAGCAGTACGGCGGCGATTCCAACGGGATCTACGTCATGGGTGAGCGCGCTTGTTTATGTAAAACATGATAATATTTAATGCTTTTTACATCACTAGGACAATCGGCTGGTGCCCACTTGACCATGATGACGCTGTTGTTCAAGGCCCGCGAGGAGAAGGAGGCCAACGAGCAGGCACAAAACGAGGCGGAGAAGGCGGCATCGTCGTCCTCCTTCCTGTTGTCGCACCGCCACGGCACGCCCACCAAAGCCATCTACAAGCTGTCGCAGATCAAGACGGTCTTTGGCGTGTCTGGCCCGTACGACCTCGTCGGCCTGACCAAGCATTTCCACAACAAGGGCCTGCACATGCCCATGCTCGCAGCCATCATGGGCGGTAGGGAGTTTCTGGGCGTCCTCTCGCCCACTCGCCTCGTCCTCGAGGACCAGATCTACCGCGACCCCGAGTTGATCAAGCTCTTCCCGCCCGTCATCCTCCTGCACGGCACCGCCGACGAGTGTGTCCCCCACCAGATTGCGATCGACTTTGCAAAGGCACTCTTCAACGCGGGCTACAACGCCCAGGTCAAGCTGTACGAGGGCAAGACGCACACGGACCCGATCATCGAGGATCTTCTTTACGCCGAGGAGGTATTGCACTAAATTATTACGCACTCTTTTTTTTTAATTTATATCATCTTCCTTTTCAATCTAGCTCGTTCACGACGATTTGATGGCAGATGTGGCACTGTACGTGGCCGCCATGCACCAAACGGACGAGACGCGCAAACAGCAGCTGCCCAACCCTCTGTCCCCTCGTTCGTCGCGCACCTCGACTGCAACAACGTACGGCGAGTTTGCTGGCTCGTCCGCGTCCTCCTCGTCCTCTTCGATCGAGCAACCGCCGGCCTCCTCGCTGGACAGCGTCATCATCCCAGGCCACACATCGCCGATCAAGCAGTGGCGTCTTTCCTTCAAGGCCCCTGTCCCGCACAAGCTCCACTTTGGTGGTGGTGCTGGCAACGACCACTCCAACAGCGGTGCCAAGAAGTCGCCCTTGTTTGCCACTTCTCCCTCTCCCGGTGCGCCTGCCGAGAGCGTCCTCAACCAGTTTGCCGACTGGATCGCAGAACTGCGCTCAGAGAGCCCCGATGGGACCTCAAGCAAACGCCGCCGCCTCCATCGCTCGATCCTGCCAAAGTTCCTGGTTGATCTGGGTCGCTTCGTCAATCCATTCTAGTCGCTATATAAGAATCGTTTTTCCTTTTCAGGGCCGGGGGTCCTGATGATAGTTTGTTGCACCCGCAGGGATTTAATTTCATTTGTTTCCACGGCTGGCAAAGATTGTCACAGTGAAGCTGCTACCTAGCTAGCGGCAGCATTTCCATCCATGACCCCCAGAGTTTTTAATTACATGTACATTGATTGTGGTTTGCAATTGTACAGCACCCCTCCCGATTGAAAATAGCGTGAAAAAACAGGAATAGAAAAAGAGAATGGAACACTGGAAAGTTAGGTTGCCATCGAGCCCGGCTGGTTTAGCCGTAGTGCTGAGGCGGCCACTGCTTGTGGTCTTGAGGATGCTGCAGATGCTTGTTGATAGGGCGGTGTGGAAAAGTTGGGTGTTGCCATTTGTGGAGCAAACGGCGGCGCGACGGTGCCGTTTGGTGGCGACGGGGGGACAAAGAGCTGCTGCTGCTGCTGCTGCTGCAGCTGTTGCCGTTGTTGGAGCGAGTTGCGCACGAGGTTAGAGTAGTAGCGCTGGAGCGTTTCTGCGTTGCTCGTGAGCTTCCAGTCGAGCAAGAAGAGCAGCTCCAGTTCGAGCGTGTTGAGCTCGTTGAGCGAGATGCCGCCAACCTTGGCATAGTGGACGTTTGTGTAGTAGTTGTCACAGAGCGACTTTGAGGCGACGACGAC
>Ga0302223_10001924_pt1 | contig 10708 bp, 16 predicted proteins | sample II_Palsa_E2_3_FD_194565 | JGI IMG/M metagenome (GOLD analysis project Ga0302223, IMG submission 194565) | Peat permafrost microbial communities from Stordalen Mire near Abisko, Sweden - II_Palsa_E2_3 | ecosystem: Environmental > Terrestrial > Soil > Palsa > Peat permafrost | place: Sweden... | reverse complement strand
AAAAAAACAGTGAGCTTATTGCTTTGTTTCCAATTTAGCCGTCGAGGGTGTACCATAGCAAGAGAGTCTCGAGTGCAGTATTGCGCCCGAGTGCTTGGCCAATGTTGACAGCGCCGACGTCACGGATGTCATTGTTGCCGAGGTCGAGCTTCTTCAGGTGGGTATTGTACACGAGCAGGTCGTACAGGGACGGCGACGAGGCAACCTGCAGTCCGTTGTATTTAAGCGACAGGAACGGGACCTTGACAGACTTGAGGCCCTTGGCTGCGCAAAGGGCAAAGGCAAAAAAATGATTTTTTTAAGGAGGACGCTGAAGGTCTTTTCACGTTTTTACCCAAGGCTTCAAAAACTGGAGGCTTGAGGTCGCAGTGGTGCATAAAAACGGTCGTGAGAGTCGGGCTGGCCGTGGCAAGGCCCTGTGTAAGGATTTGGGCGGTCTTCTTGTCCAATAGCAGCCCTGAAAGATCCAAAAAGCTGAGGCAGGGGTTCTACCATTCATTTTACTAAATTAGACACACACACACACAAAGCACAAAGCACAAAGCACAAACCTTGCCAACATAATCGGCAATGTACCGAATGCCCGTCAGCTTTAACCTCCGGTTGTTTGCAAGCGACATCCATTCGATCCTGTTATGGAAGAGGGCTCCCTCGAGGACGGATTTGAGCATCTGCAAATGTTGCACCGGTGTCAGTGTGCAGAATCTGTGTTTCCCCCTCCCTCCCTCCCTCCACGTTACGTCGTCTTCAAGCTGCGAGCTTTCGAGATTGATGTTTTTAATTCGCGTTGCGTTGATGAGGATGTCACCAACGATCTCGGCAGACCTCTTTGAAAACACGACGCCTTTCAAATCGAGGCTAATGAGCCGTTGCCCGCTGTTGCTGGCCGCCTTGATCTGGTTCAGCAGTTTCTCCCAAGGCTGGATGCCCTTTCGCTTGCACTGCGCTTGGTAGTACTGGTACAGTTCGAGCGCGGCGTAGCTGTACGTCGGGAATCCAGTGCCCGCTGGAACAACGAGGCCCTCGTTGTTGCTCACGGCGTCGGATGCGGCTAGTGTCGGGGTGGGTGGGTGGGGAGGTGATGTGAGAGAACGAAAAGAAAGAAGAAAACAGAGAGAGAAAAAAAAAGGCACACCTTTCGTTCCTTCGGGCAAGTCAAAGCGCACATTCTGCGTCGGCAGCGACTGCACACGACTACGGACACTGCTCTTCGCAGGCCTTGTCCCAGGAGGCAGCAGCTCGCGAAGCGGATAAGGCGGGACGTAGTTGTCTATTCCGAGTTTGTTATTGCAGAAAACCAGGTGAAAAAAAAAAAAGTTACCCTCCACAGGCGCAGCGCTCCCAGGAGCAGGGGAATGGCCCCACATCTCGGAAAACATAGACGGCCGCGAGATCGGCACGGGCGCAGGAGACATCACACCTGACTGGCCTGTCAATGAAGTCGAAGGGGAGACTGACATGGACGACAAAGACGACTGTAAAGACGACGGCGTCGGTGGCGTCCCTGGTTTTGGGGTTCGCTATTTAGTTTCTTTCGACCCCTTTAACGCTGAAGGAGCGAAGGGGGGCCCGGCAAAAACTCACCAGTCGAGGTCGCTGCGGGCGCTGCGGACGCGTTGGGCACCGCAATCGGCGCCGACGCTGCGGGTTTGTTTGGCACCGACATTTTTCGAAACTGACTGCCCCATCAAAATGGCTGCAAGAAGTTTGGCAACGGCGGCACGGGCTGCTTCAGCCCTGGCCAGTGCGAGGGTGACGTCAGCCGCTGCTGCAGCAACGGCATCACGCCTGTCAGCGCCGTCGTCCCGTCGGTTCCTGTCGTCCAGCGTCGTCGAGCATACACGTGTGACACGCGGTATGTAAATAAAGCGGCCCTGGTCGTTGTTGTTGTTTTTGTTTGACTTTCTGGTTGCTTGGCGCAGGCCTGTCTCAGCTTGCGACGGTGACTGCTGAGCCCATTCAGGACGCCGATATCGCGTCCCCAGGCGCAACATCAACAATGGGAACGACGACAACAAATCCGCCATCCAGCCCACAGGCCATCCCCGTAGTTGCCGTCCCCGTGGGAACCAAGCTGACGGGACGGTAAGAAGCCGCCGAGCGCTCCATCGGTGTATACCTAATGTTGTTGCGACCACAGACTGTCAGAGCTCGAGATCAAGGATCCGCGCGTCATCTTTGAAAAGGTCTGGAAAAAGCTCGAGACCAAGTATGGTGACAGCGCGCTGCAGCTACCCAACGAGATTATCTGGCTCATGGGTGCGCCTGGATCGGGCAAGGGCACCAACACGCCCTTTATCCAGAGGGTGCGTTCTTTGGTTCAGGATGTGTCATTCATAAATCGTTCCTTTTTTGTTGTTGTCCTTGTTCAGGCCCTCGACATTACGAGTCCTCCCATCATCATCAGTAGTCTCCTGAGCAAGCCCGAGATGCGCGCAAGCATCAACAGTGGCAACATGATTAGCGACGCGCAGGTGCTCGAGATCCTTCTCGAGGAACTGGTGAGCGCGCGCAAGTGGACCTATGGGGCCATCGTCGACGGCTTCCCGCGCACGCAGGTTCAGGTGGAGTGCACAAAGCTGCTGTACGACAAGATGATGGAGCGTCGCCGCAAGTACTTTAACACGGATCTTCGCGACCAGTTCCGGTACTGCATTATCGCTGTGTTTTTTTTCGTAATGTGTGACCTTGGGGGAAAAAAATTTAAAGCCGCCCCATTTTTCGCATCGCCGTCCTCTTTGTGGACGAGAATGAGTCGGTTCGTCGGCAGCTGCGACGCGGAACGGCCGCCGTGGAGCACAACCAGCGCGTGCGCATCTCTGGCGAGGGCAAGCTGGTGGAGGAGCGCGCGACCGACTTTGACGAGGCGCTCATCCGCAAGCGCTACTCCATCTTCAAGCAGCACTACCATGCCATGCTCGGCCTCAAGGAACGCTTCCAGTTCCACCTCATCGATGCTTCCAACTCTCTCGAGGCCGTCCGCAACACGATTATGCGCGAATTTGAGTATCAGTCGTCCCTGGAGCTGGGTACCTTTTTTTTTTTTCTTTTTCAATTTTGTTTACGTTTTGTTCGTTTCCTACGTACAGACCAAAATACGCACGATCTCATTCAGCACATCCCTCTCGCAAGCGAGATCGGAACACACTCGCGGCAGGACCTCGTCCGTCGTCTCGACAACTACCAGATGAACCACTCGGAGCTGTTCAAGGAGGCAGTCCAGTTCATCTCGTCGTATTTCGTTCCGGCCATCAAGCGCCAGGCCATCGGCGGCCGTGTTCTCTGCCGTGTCGACAACCAAAAGTGCCTCGACCCTATTTTTGTGGAGATGTTGCTCGACATTCTTTACGAGCGCGGCTACCATGTCAACGTCGACTCCAAGATCTCCGAGGTGCCACGACGGATCGACAGCAACAATTTTCAAATTATCCACGACAGGTGCGAGTTCTTGTTTTATTTGTTTTGATTTTCCTGACCAATGTACCCCCCAACCACCCAACCAGGACAAACCTGTGGTTTTTCCAGATCGCTTTCCAGAAGCAAACACTCCGCCACACTGACAACGAGCTCAATGCCGATTAGAAGAAGCAACAGCGTGAATCGTTTTTTTTGTTGTTGTTGTTTTTTTTAAAAATACGTCGCTGTTACCACTTTGCCTGCCTTTTTTTTTTTTTTTCGTTCACATTTTTCCAGTGCTAGGCTCTACGGTATGTTGAGGAGCTTCTTCAGCTTGACAACAAGAACCCAGTCCTCCTTGGACATGCTGTCGCGGAAGGCCTCCTTGAGAACGTCAATGGACTCGCGAGAGATGTGCGAGACAATTTCGTCGCGCTCCTCGAAATGACGACCAACCATCCTCGCCGGCTCGTTCTCGGCGAGCTCAATCTTAATGGCCACTGACTGGCCCTTCTTGGCCACCTCCTGTGCCTTGTGGTCCTTCTCGATCCCCGTGACTCGTCCAATGTGAAGGTTCTGCATCCCGCATTCATACTCAAAAATAAACCAAAACTTGATTGCGGTTGCATACCGAACGGGACGGGACGCAGAGCGGTGTGCCCAGTCGAAGAGTGCCCTCGACGACGTCGACACCAACGACAATGGGCGATCGGTTGTTGAAGACGTTGTTGGGGATGATGTGAATGATAGAGGGGAAGACGGCGGTTGCGGCGAGCTCGCTCTTGCGCTTCTCCTTGATTTCGGCCATGTGCTTGGTGAACTGGTCAAACAAGTGGTAGATGATGGCAGCACGGAAGATCTTGACGCCTAGGTCTGCGGCAAGCTTCTCGGCGTCGCGGTCGACCTCAATGTCAAAGCAAAGCATGAGCGCATACTCCTTCTTGCGCTCGACCATGATCGAGGCACGCAGCACGTCCTTCTTGTGCACAGGGCCAATGCTTACACCAAACACGGGGATCTTGGAAGTTCGCAAAAACTCAAGCAAGGCCTCCAGCGAACCAAGCGTCGAGGCCTGCACCCACACACCGGTGCCAGACTTGTCGATCGCAGAGTACAGCGTCGCAAGGTCGCCCATGACTTCTTCCTACACGTCCGAGAAAAAAATTAGCTTATTCTTCGAGAGACGTATCAGTGGGGTTACCTTGACGTCGTCTTCGTAGTCGTCAGGACCGACGACCATCAAACGACTGCCGGCGATCGCCTTCTCGAGACCAGGGGCAGAGATCTTGAGACCGATCGAGGCCTTGACCTCCTTGTGGTGCACATACTGGCCCTTGACACGGAGCTCGCGAAGAGGCTGCGGAGTGAGGAGTGCACGGATATTTGTCACAATTGGTCCTGGCAAAAAAAAAAAAAAAATTTTTTTTTTTTCAATTGTACGCGCTCGTTTTTTTATCAAAATACCTTCCAAGCCGCACACGCAGATCCGGTCACCCTCGCGCAGGACGCCGTTCGAGAGGATGACGTCGATCGTGGTACCGTGGCCCTCGATGACCTTGACCTCGAGCACGGTCGCCTCGACCTCGGTAATGTACATGAGAGACTCGGACATCATGCGCTGCGTCAGATCGACGATGAGCGAGATCATGTCAGGAATACCCTCTCCTGTAATGGCTGACGTGGGCACGAGAGAGACGACACGGCGGAAATCGGAATTGCGGAAGTAGACCTGCATGCACAAAAAAAAAATTTTTCTTTTCTTTTAAAAAAAATGAAAAATAAAAAAAGCTACCTCGGCATTGAGGCCCTGTTCGGCAAACGCCGTCATGGTGTCGCGCAGACGCGTCTCAAACTCCTGCTTGACGTGGGGCTTCTGCTTCTCGAGCGAGTCGACGACGCCATTGTTGGGGAAACTCTGCCAGCCAAAGAGACGATCAATCTTGTTGAGGGCAACGATAAAGGGAGTTTTGCGCTGCTTGAGGATATTGATGGACTCGATTGTTTGGGGCTCGAGGCCGTGCATGAGATCGACAACGAGGATGGCAATGTTGCAGAGCGACGAGCCGCGCGAACGCAGATTGGAAAACGACTCGTGACCGGGTGTGTCAATCACAAGCAAGCCAGGCACCTTGACCTCGATCGTCTTGGGGAGCACGCTGATCTTCTCGAGGATGGTCTCGTGGGGGATGTACGTGGCACCGATCTGCTGGGTGATACCGCCCGCCTCGCCCTCTTGGACGTTGGTTTGGCGAATCTGTCGGAAAAAGAAAAAATATTTTTTTTTGGGGGGGGGAGGGGTCAAAAAATAATTGCTTTCTTTCGTCGACGTTTTCTCCCACCTTGTCCAGGATCTTGGTCTTGCCGGTATCGACGTGGCCGAGCACGCAGCAAATCGGAGAACGCAGGTCGTCCTTGCTCCTTCGTTGAAGGGCTTCTTGCAAGCGCTTCTCGCGGCGTTCCTTTGCCAGCCGCTTGCGCTCCTCAACGGCCTCTCGTGCGGCGCGCTCACGGGCAGTCTCGTCGTCACTGTCATCCTCACTGTCATCCTCATCCGAGTCCGAATCAGACTCGCTCTCGTCCGACTCCTGTAGGAACAAAAATTCTCAGTATCAGAAAACAGGAGAAAAGGGAAACAAAACAAAAAACTCGAGCATACCTCTTCGGTCTCCGCCTCGCTCTCGTCACCACTGCCGTCCTGTCCATCCTCGTCGTCCTCGTCATCCTCATTCTCGTCATCGTCCACGTCGTCCGCCTGGGCAGTGTTGTCGCGGGGATTGTCGATATGTGGGGTGTTGTGCAGCTTGGCGTGCGCAGCTGCTGCGGTCCCAATGCCGGGAACAGGCTTACCTGCGGGTACGGCTGCCTTTCCTTTTGGAGCATGGGCATGTCCCTTTGGAGCAGATGATGGCTTTTGTCCGGGCTTGGAGGGCGCCGAGGGTGCACTTTTGCCGCCCTTGCTGGCTGCAGGAGTGGGCTTTGCAACGACGGGCTTGACGGCTGCGGCTGGGGTCGTGGCGGCGGCAGCGGTGGAAGCAGGTTTAGTTGCGACAGAGACAGAGGCAAGGGAAGGAGCGGACGCCGCCGCAGGGATTTCTGCGCAAAAGAAAATAGCATCAGAGAAAAATAAAAAACCAAAAATTAGGCCATACCTTTGGTCTCCAAGACCTCCCAGTCATCCATGTCCTTGCTCTCCCAGTCATCGTCACCCGCCACGGGCGCAGGCGCAGGGACAGCTACAGGTGCAGCGGCGGCGACGGCCGTGACATCCTCCTCGTCGTCGTCATCGTCCCAGTTTCCGGACGAGGCAGCCGACGTGCTAGCAGGGGCTGCGGGAACAGCAATCTCATCCTTCTTGGCAGGGGTCTTTTTCTTGTTGCTGTAGATTGGCTTCTTCTTCTTCTCGGCTTCAGCGGGTGCAGCAGCTGGGACGGCTCCCTCGGGGGTCGTCGAGTGATCACCGGCAAGTCCGTCAATCACAATGCCGTGGCCCGTCTGCGCCTTGAGCATTTCAACCACTTGCTGGTTGCGTTGCTGGCGCTGCTTCTCCGCTGCGGACAAGAGCTTGCCCTGTGCTCGCAAGTCATCGCGCTTTGCCTTTTCCTTTTCCTTCTTGCGCAACTTGGCCTCTTCCTTTTTGCGCTCCTCCTCGGCCAGTCGCGCCTCCTCCTCTGCTTGTTTCCGCTCCTGTAGTGGGCAGCGATTATTTCATGCAACAGTGTTGCTTTCTTTTTTTTCGTCGTTCGTACCAACTCTTCTTGTTTACGCTTGAGCTCCTCTTCCTCTTGCTTTTGCTTCTCGAGCATGGCCTTGAGGGCGGCGCCCATTGCAGTGGGCTTCTTGGGCGCAGCGGCTGCCGGAGCGGGCTTCTCGTTGGCCTTCTTCTTTTTCTGCTGCTGCTTCTTCTTGTCCTTTTTCTTGTCTGCAGAGGTGGCCTCGTCCGCATCATCGTCTTCCTCGTCGTCATTGTCGGCATCGTCTTGCTTGCTCACGGTTGACACAGACGCAGCCACAGCAGTCACCGGCTTTGCTGGAGGTGCAGCAGGTGCAGCCGCTTGAGCAGCAGTCGCGGCAGCGGGCTTCTTTGCCGCTCCACCCTTGCCAAGATTCTGAATCTGCTCTGCTAGCTTGTCGATTTCGTCGTCGGCGTCCGACTTTTTCTTTCCCTGTTTTCGCAAGTGTTTAATAAAAATAATTAAAAAAACATGCTTGCCTTCCGTTTCTAATTTTTTTGAATACCTTTTTGCCCTTGGGTGGGGCTGCCTTGGCAGTCTCAGTCTCTGCGGGCTTCTCATCCTCTGGGTTCTCCAGGGCAGCCTCGAACTCGCGCTCGCGTAGTTCCTTCTTGGACAACTTTTTACCGGCGGGCTTGGCTGCAACAGGCTCGGGCTGCTCGTCGCTGGCGGTAGCCGGGATCGCAACGGGTTCTTCGTCGTCGTCATCGCCATTCTTGTTGCCTCCCTTCTTGCCCTGGCAAAAAGCGTTAATGCAACAGCCGTCAGTCGTCCTGGCTGCTTACCTTTTTCTTGTCCTTTTTCTTGGACGGGGCCTCTTCGGCGGCAGCAGAAGCACCATCCTCATTGTCATTGCCGCCACCAGTCTACAACAGGACACATGTAAGAATCCCAACCCCCCGTGCATTGCCCCCCCAAAAAAACACACGAGAGCTTGCTCAAACTCCAGCTCTTTTTGCTGCTTGCGGCTGGTCTTGCCGCCCTTCTTCTTGCCGGCTGCTCCCAAGATTTGGGCCATGAAATCGCCCGCGCTGCCGGCATCATCGTCGTTGGCCGTGCTGGCATCGTCTTCTGTGCTGATCATCGCAAACAGGTTGGCCGCACCTTTTTATGAGGTGGACGTCGTCAGTACACGTGCGCTCAAATCGACCAAAACTCACTGACCTGCAAAGCTCGGCTTGGAGACCCCGCGCTTGGGCGTGGAGACAATGCCAACGTCCTCGTCCTCGTCGTCGTCGCCTCCTGCGGCCGCGGCAGGTGCAGCAGCAGCAGCCTTGCCCTTGCCCTTGCCTGCACACACGACGGAACGATTAAAAAAGAAAAAAAAAGACCGAATCCTTTTCAGCACCTGTGGCAGGAGAGGCGGCGGCGGCAGCAGCAGCAGCAGAGGTAAGAGCAGCAGATGGTGGGGACGCCACCTTGCTCTTGTGCTCCTCGTCGTCACTCCAGTCGTCGTCCTTTTTGCCTTTTTTGCCCTTCTTTGGTGGCATCACTGCTGCTTTCTGAAACTGCTCGTGGCGCAATGAGCCCACATCAGATTATTCCTTTTTTTTTTTTACAAGGCCTTTGTGACATCATCTCTGGCTAGCTTTTGCTTGCGATGTTCGCGCCTGGAGGGGATCGTCATGATATCGTGGAAGGAGCGCACCTCGACCGGCTGGATGTACATGTGCATGCTGAGAAGATTGTCCATTTGCTTGTTCGAGAGGCTGGGCCATCGATGGACGCCGACACCGAGTGCCCTGGAGACGCGATCGAGCATGCTGACCCGTGGTGTTGCCACTGTTGAGGTTGACCCCGTCGCTTGAAGAGAGGAAGACGTCATGTCCACAGAAAGATGGCTCAGCTGCTGCAGCCGCCTCTGTCGGTAGGCTACCGCTGCGGCACCCACGAGCAGCGTTGCCATGCCGGCGATGGCGACGTGGTTCATGTTGAGGCCTCCGGAGAATAGGACCTCGTCACCGTACGTCTGTGCGAGAAACTTGAGCACCTCGTCGTCTGTCAGGCCTTCGTGCATCTTTTGCCGCACGACCGTGCGAATCAGGATGGCAAAGTCTGTTGCAGACTCCTCGATCGACTGTCCAGCGCAGACCTAGCAGGCAAACACACACTCAGTGGAGGGACCGGAGCCGGCAGGGTTGAAAAATGCGTACCACGCAGCGAATCTGTCGCCCCAGAGCCATCGCGCGGTTCTCGATAAACTTTGCTTGGAACTCGGTCGACTTTTTCTGGGGCCCAGGCTGGGCGGCAGGCTGCGGTGGTTCTTGAGACAGCGTCGGGTCTGCGGCGGGATCGGCAAACGCCGTCCTTCGCAGCCACCACCACATTTCTTTTTTCTTAGTGTCGCCACTGCCACAAAATGGCGCGCATACAAAAACTCGACGAGGTCGTCGTCAATCGGATCGCCGCAGGAGAGGTACAGGCCTAACGGTGTGCGCCATGGCGTGTTTGACGCTCGGGCTGGGTACAGATCTTGCATCGACCTGCCAATGCGATCAAGGAGATGATTGAAAACAGCATCGATGCCAAGGCCACCTCGATCCAAATCACGGTCAAGGACGGCGGGATGAAGCTCTTGCAAATCCAGGACAACGGGCACGGCATTCTGGTATGGTGTGCCCAGCCCATGGCGTGCGCTTTTGCGTGTACTCACGCACTTGTTCCTGTTTTGTCGTCGAGCAGAAGGAAGACTTGGGCATCGTGTGCGAACGCTTCACGACCAGCAAGCTGCGCAAGTTTGAGGACCTCAACAGCATTGCAACGTTTGGCTTTCGCGGCGAGGCCCTGGCCTCGATCAGCCATGTGGCGCACGTCGCCATCACCACCAAAACAGCAGAGTCGAGCTGTGCTTGGAAAGCCACGTACAAGGACGGCAAGCTCCTGGGCGAACCAAAAGCGTGTGCTGGCACCACTGGCACCATTATCTCGGTGCGACCCGGTCTGTTTCGAAGAATGTGTATTTAAAAACGCACTTGACCCCCCCAGGTGGAAGACTTGTTTTACAATGTCGCGACGCGACGAAAGGCGCTCAATAACGTCGCCGAGGAGTACAACCGTGTGCTCGACATTGTCAACCGGTACGCTGTGCACAACACTGGCGTTGCCTTCCATCTGAAGAAGCATGGCGCCACCGTCGCCGATGTCAGCACGTCGTCGTCGTCGTCACAGGTCGACGTCATCCGGACGCTCTACGGCGGCAACGTCGCTCGCGAGCTCCTGCCATTCGAGTACACAAGCCCTTCGCTCCAGTTCAAGGCTTCGGCGCTCCTCACCAACGCCAATTTCAATGTGAAAAAATTCACCTTTCTCCTCTTCATTAACCAGCGCGCCGTCGACAACCCCAAACTCAAGCGCGCGATCGAAGCCGTCTATGCAACGTACCTTCCCAAGGTACAAGTGCTCAAAAACATTTTTTTTTTCTTTCTGCAACTTGTATGTGTTGTAGGGCACCCATCCGTTTGTCTACCTCGCCCTCAACATTGCACCTCAGCATGTGGATGTAAACGTGCACCCAACCAAGCAAGAGGTCCACTTTCTCAACGAGGATGCCATCATCGACCAAGTGTGCACGAGCATCCAGG
>Ga0302223_10001923_pt1 | contig 10711 bp, 7 predicted proteins | sample II_Palsa_E2_3_FD_194565 | JGI IMG/M metagenome (GOLD analysis project Ga0302223, IMG submission 194565) | Peat permafrost microbial communities from Stordalen Mire near Abisko, Sweden - II_Palsa_E2_3 | ecosystem: Environmental > Terrestrial > Soil > Palsa > Peat permafrost | place: Sweden... | reverse complement strand
CACCGGGCTGCCATCCGCGCCAGGACCGCCGAGGCCAGGACCGTCGGTACCAGCGCCGTCGGTACCAGCGCCGCCCACGCCGGGGCGGTCCGGCGTCCGCGGCAGGGCGGAGTCCCCAGGTCCGGCCAATTCCGCCGGCTCGCGGGCGGCGCCTCCCTCGTTCATACCGGTAAGCGTATCTCAGATTTGAGATCTCGTATAGGGAATACGGCGCGTAGGCGCGGAGGAATACCTGCACACCGCGGCCGACGACCTGGCGCCGCGGCCGGACCGGCCCGGCGGCTGTCCGGGCGGCCGGGCTGGCGGCCATGTTTGACCGCACCTTCTCGTGGGCGGTGGGCTCTGCGGTGGCCGGTGCGCTACCCGCGCTCCTTATCGGCCGCGGGCCATAGCCTTCAGGTACGGCGAAGGCCGCGGCAACCCGATGAGACTGAGACGGGACAGCATGCTCAGGGAAGTCACGCCGCGCCGTCCCCGTCCCGCCAGCCGCCCTCAGCGGTGAAGCGCGGCGGGCGGGAGAATGCAGAGCCGTCGCTGGCCACGGGGACCGGCCAGGAGGCTTCGGCCCAGACGGTCCGGCCGGCCCCGGCGTCGCTGTAGCCCCAGCAGCTCGCGGCTGCGGCGACGAGAGCGAGGCCGAGCCCGCACACCGGCAGGTCGTCGACCGCCCCCTCGCTGGCCTCGTCACTGACCGGGGCCCCGGCCGCTGGCTCGGTTGGGCCGCCCGCGTCGGTGACGGAGATCCGGGCCACGCCGGGGCGCGGATACGTGACCTCGACCATGAAAGAGCCGCCGTGGCCGGAGGCGGTATGGACCACCGCGTTCGCCGACAGCTCCGACGCGCACGGCACCAGGGCATCCTGGGCCGGGCATCCATCCAGCAAATAGGCCACGAACCGCCGGACCTCCGCAACCTGCGCGGGAACGCCCGCAAACACCCGCTGCCACCGCATGCCCTGCGCCAGGCCGACCGAGCATGCCTTGACACCGGCCGGATTCGCTGTCACCACCCGCCACCCCTCGGATCCTCAGCGTCTCATCGGATAACTACTTAGCGTATACCTTTGGTGTCAAGCTGTGACTATACTCCCGCGCGGGCACGCTACTTGCAAGCTTGCGGCTTACCGGCCCACATGCCTCCGGAACGGCAGGGATCTCGTAAGCGCGGGTTGACGGGCAGCTGCTATGGCCGACGACATCCCGATTGTGCGGCAGCGCCGCCTGGCGCAGGCACCGCGGAGGCCTGAGATGGTCAGATGTGCGATCCGGCGGTCGCCCCGTCTTCCCCGGCTCGCGCCGAAAGTGCAGACTACGGGGAAGAATATTGGTTGAGTGGCAAGGAGGGGCTCATGCCGGGAATGCCGCCACAGCGCAGCGGGTTGCGGCGGTCACTGTCGGTCTGGCAGGCCATCGGCTTGTCCATCGCGCTGATGGCCCCCAGCATGGCGGCGAACATCAACCCCCAGGCCAGTGCGGCCACCGCCGGGCGGGCCGTGCCGCTCGCGTTTCTCATCGCGGCCGTGGGCGTGCTGCTGGTGGCCTACACCTTCGTCCGGCTGTGCCAGTACTACCACCATTCCGGCTCGGTGTACGCCTTCGTCGGGGCGACGCTCGGGCCGCGCGCGGGGGTCGTCGCGGGCTGGGGACTGCTCGGGACCTACACGTTCTACGCCGTGGTGACCTCCACCGCGGCCGGCATCTTCGGCACCGCGTTCCTCAACGCGGTCGGCGTGTGGCCGCATCCGCCCTCGTGGGCGCCCTTCCTGCTGGCCGGCGTGGCGCTGGCCCTGACCCTGGTGTTCGCTCTCGTACCGGCCCGGCGGGGCACCAACGTGCTGCTGTCGGTCGAGGGCGCGACGGTGGCGCTGATCCTGATCGTCACCGCCATTGTGCTCGTCCGGCTGCTGTCCGGGACCGCTCCGCACAACCACCACTTCACGCTCTCGGTGTTCACGGTGCCACCGGGCACGAGCTTCTCACCGCTGTTCCTCGCGGTGGTCTTCGGTTTCCTGTCCTTCGCGGGATTCGAGGCGGCCGCCACCCTGGGCGAAGAGGCGACCCACCCCACCCGGGACATCCCGCGCGCCATCCTGGGCACGGCCGTGTTCGGCGGGATCTACTTCGTCGTGGTCACGGCGGTCGAGATGATGGGCTTCGGCGCCAGCAAGGCCGGGGTCACGGCCTTCGCCAGCTCGCCATCGCTGCTGGGCGACCTCGGCACCAGTTACGTCGGCGCGTGGATCGGCGACATCATCACCCTGGGCACCACGATCAGCGCGTTCGGCTGCTGCCTGGCCTCCACGGTGGGCGCGTCCCGGCTGATGTACGCGCTGGCCCGGGACGCCGGCGGGGTCCGGGGCGTGGGCCGCGCCTCCCGCACCGGCGCGCCCGCCGCCGCCACCCTGGTGATCACGGGCTTCTCGGTGGCGATCTACGCCATCTACCTCGCCGGGTTCCACGCCAGCGCCGAGGACAGCTTTGCCTGGTCCGGGACGATCGGGACGCTGATCCTGCTCGTCGCCTACGTGCTGGCCACGATCGGCTGCGTGATCCTGGTGTTCGTCCGCCGCAAGCTGCCGGTCCCGATATGGCAGATCGTGGTGCCGCTACTGGCCCTGATCGTGCTCGGCTACACCCTCTACCGCAACGTGATCCCGTACCCGCCGTCTGGGCCCGGGCGCTGGTTCCCGATCGTGGCCGGCGGCTGGCTTGTGGTCGCGCTGATCGCGGTCGTGGTAGCCCCCGGCTTCGCCCGGCGGCTGGGCGCGGCGCTGACCGCGAGCGAGGGAATCGCGCCGGACGGAGCGGGCGCAGGCGCAACGGCCTGCCTTCCAGCCACCGATGCGACCGGCGGCCAGCCGCCGCGTGCCTGAGGCCGCGGCCGGCGGCCAGGGGGGCGATGACCAGACGGCCGACGGCCAGGGGGCCGGCAGCCAGGGGGGCCTGCTGCCGTTCGTCCGGGACATGGCGCTGGCCGACCACCACTGCCACGGCGTGATCCGGCGCGACGTACGCCGGGGCGAGTTCGAGGCGATGCTGACCGAGGCAGCCGATCCGGGCCAGCGGGGCGCGCCGGGGCTGACGATGTTCGACTCGCAGATCGGCCTGGCGGTGCGGCGCTGGTGCCCGCCGGTCCTCGGCCTGCCCGCGCACACCGAGCCGGACGAGTACCTCGGCCGCCGGGCCGCGCTCGGTCACGCCGAGGTCAGCCGCCGGTTCCTGCGGGCGGCCGGCCTGGCCGAGCTGTACGTGGATACCGGCTTCGCGCCCGAGCCGCTGCTGTCACCGCCCGACATGGCCGCGATGGCCGGCGGCCAGGCCCATGAGATCGTCCGGCTGGAACAGGTCGCCGAGTCGGTCGCGGCGGTCGGCACCCGGGCGTCCGCCTTCGCGGGCGCCTTCCGGGAGACTCTGGCCGGCCGGGCCCGGCACGCGGCAGGGGTGAAGTCGGTCGCGGCCTACCGGGTGGGACTGGACCTGCCCGCGGCCCGGCCCACGGACGCCGAGGTGGCGGCGGCCGCGGCGCGCTGGCTCGGTTGCCCGGCCCCGGCGGGTTCCCCCGGAGACTGCGGGTCCCCGAAGTCTCCGGAGTCTCCGGCACCGGCCGGCTCCCCCGGTGCGGCGGGCGGGGCGCCGCGGCTAGCCGATCCGGTCCTGCACACCTTCCTGGTCTGGTGCGGCGCCGACCTGGGGCTGCCCATCCAGTTCCACGTGGGCTACGGCGACCGCGACATCGACCTGCACCGGTGCAACCCGCTGCTGCTGACCGCCCTGCTGCGGGCCATCGAGCCCACCGGGGTGCCGGTGATGCTGCTGCACAATTACCCGTACCACCGGGAAGCCGGTTACCTGGCCCAGGTGTTCCCGCACGTCTACATGGACGCCGGCCTGGCCACCCACAACCTGGGCCACCGGGCCACCGCGCTCATCGCGGAATGCCTGGAGCTGGTCCCGTTCGGGAAATTCCTTTACTCCTCGGACGGTTTCGGCCTGCCCGAGCTGCACTACCTGGGCGCGGTGCTATTCCGGCGAGGGCTGTCCAGTTTCCTGCGGGCCGGCCTGGACGACGGCGCCTGGACGGAAGCCGACGCAGCGCAGATCGCCCGGCTGACCGGCTACGAGAACGCCCGGCGTGTCTACGGCCGCAGCGGGCAGCCCCGTTGACCGGGTAGCGCTGGTAGCGGAAGCGCTGGTAGCGGGCAGGGACCTCGCGTTCCGGGCGGCCCAGTCGTCACGCTCATCCCGCCGTGCTCGTCCCCGGGCGCCCCAACCGGATCGACCCCGACCGCTGGCGGCCGCTGATTATGAGCTTCCAGGTTACTGCCCGGGCTTGCAGTAGCCGAAGAACGAGCGGCGCTTGATCAGCTCAGCAACTTCGGGCGGGACCATGGTCTCCCAGGAGTCGTCCCGGGCCGCGATCCGGCGCAGCACATCCCGGCTGAAGATGGGCAGGTACTCGGGCCGGTAGCTGTCGAGGTGCACGAAACTGCCCCGGCCCCACAGGTAGTCGTAGAGCGGCTGCAGCTCGGCCTGGACCTTGATGTCGTCCACGGTCTTGAGCTCGTTGTCCGGTGACGGCTTCAGCGGGTAGACGTACAGCTTCAGTTCGTTCTTGAACAGCCGCCCGAAGCTCTCCAGGATGCCACCGGGCAGCTGGGTGTAGTTCTTCTCGTCGAACAGGTCGATCAGGCTCGGCACGCCCATGACGATGCCGATCCGCTCGCTCGTCCGCTCGGCGATGTAGGCCGCCAGCCGGTAGTAGTCGAAATAGTCGGTGATCAGCACCGTCATGCCGCACGCCGCGAGCAGCTCGGCGCGGGCGAGAAAGTCACGCCGGTCCACGTCCGCCGCCCCGCCGGCCAGCAGGTTGCGCATCGTGATCTCGGTGAGGGCCAGTACCGGCTTGCCCGCCACCGCTCGATCCTCGCTGAACCGGGTCCTGGCCGTCTCCAGCATGTCGAGGTTCACGTACGTCGGCGGCCGGAAGCTGCCCCGCTCCACCAGGACCGCCTTCTTGCGCAGTACCTCGCTCGGCTGCAGCACCTCGCGGTCGGGGCCGAACATCGCCACCCCGCTGAGCCCCACCTGGACCAGCTTGAGCGCCATCAGCCGGTTGTCCACCCGGCGGAACGCGATGCCGCGGAAAGCGATCATGTCGATCTCGATCCGGCCGGTAGTGAGCCGGTCCAGGAGGCTCTCGATCAGCTTGTCCGGCTCGTGGTGGTGGAAGAACGCGCCGTACAGCAGGTTCACCCCGACGATGCCGAGCGCCTCCTGCTGCAGCCAGGCCTCGACGTCCAGCATCCGGACGTGCATGACGATCTGACTCGGCTCATCGTGCGGCTGGGCCTGAAACTTAACGCCCATCCAGCCGTGGCACTCGTTCCCGCCCCGGTAGCTGCGCGCCACCACCGTGTCGGCGAAGGCGAAGAAGCAGTTCTCGTCACCGCGCTCTTCATCGAGCCGCTCGACGTTGAGCCGGAACTCATGGTCGAGCATGCCCTGGAGACGGCCGGAGGAGACGTAACGGTCCGCCTTGCCGTACACCGCGTCGCTCACGGCCATGTCGTACGCGGAGATCGACTTGGCGACGGTGCCGGCGGCGCCGCCGACCCGGAAGAACCACCGGACCACTTCCTGGCCGGCCCCGATCTCGGCGACCGTTCCGTACCAACGCGGGTCCAGGTTGATGCGCAGCGCCTTTTGCTGGGTGTCCGTTGAATCGGCGCCGACGAGGTCGGTCATCTGAACCCCTGCCTGCTCACCCGGTGTGGGACGGCCGCCCGACGCTGAAATTGTACTGATCGCAGCAGGTCGGCCGCCAGACGCAGGCCCGCGGCAATCCGGCGTCCCGGAGTGCGTTCACCGGCCTGTAATACGCCCGCAGCCGGGCCGCCACTGTGCCCCGGCGCACCGGCCAGATGTCCCCGGCCGGCCGTGTGCACCACAGTGGCCAGGCTTGCCGCGTTAAATCCGGGCTTGCCACGTTAAATTCAGACATCCTTCTCGTTGATTACCCGGTTTCGGAATTGCCGACGGGACCGGCACCGTGTCCACTGGCCCGGGGCAGTCTTGCTGCGCCGGTAACGCCGACGTAAGACATTCTTAGCACTGGCGTGACCCGGCGGCCCACCGCCGGGCCATGTGCGGCGAGTGCCTGGCGAGGTGCGGTGAGGCGGTTGGTGTGACGGCCACGGAGCGTCTGGACCGGTTTCAGCGCAGACACCGGTGGGCGGGATTCCCGCTCGCGGTGATCTACAAGTTCTTCGACGATTTCGGCAGCTATCTGGCTGGGGTGCTCACCTACTACGCGTTCGTTTCGCTGTTCCCGCTGCTCCTGCTCGCCTCGACGATCCTCGGCTTCGTCCTGGTGGGTGATCAACGACTGCAGCACGAGGTGCTCACCTCGGCGCTGGCCCAGTTCCCGGTGATCGGCCAGGAGCTGGGCCAGCCGAAGCACCTCAGCGGCGGCACGATCGGCCTGGTAGTGGGCATCCTCGGCGCCCTGTACGGCGGCCTCGGGGTGGCCCAGGCCTTCCAGTACGCGACGAACACCATGTGGGGGATCCCGCGCAACGACCGGCCGAACCCGCTGAAAGCCCGCGGTCGCAGCGTTGTCCTGCTGGGTACCGCCGGACTGGCCTTCCTCGCCACGACCGGCCTGTCCATCGTGGGCGGCGGTGGCGCGGGGGCGCTCGGGCAAGCGGCGAAATACCTCGTGCTGGCGGCGTCGGTGCTCATCAACATCGCGGTCTGCATCTTCGCGTTCCGGTACGCGCCCGCGCGGCGGCTGTCCGTGCGCGACGTCGCGCCCGGCGCGGTGGCCTCGGCCGTGACCTGGCAGCTGCTGCAGTCGTTCGGAGTCATCTACGTGCGACACGTGATCAAGCACGCCAGCGCCACGAACGAAGTGTTCGCCATCGTCCTCGGCATGCTCGCGTTCCTCTACATCGCCGCCCTGGCCGTGCTGCTCTGCGTGGAGATCAACGTCATTCGCGTCAACCGCATGCACCCCCGGGCGCTGCTCACCCCGTTCACCGACAACGTCTCGCTGACGTCCGGGGACCGGCGGGTGTACGCGCGCGAGGCCAAGGCCCAGCGCAGCAAGGGGTTCGAGCGGGTCGACGTCACGTTCGGTGAGCCGGCCGGCGAAGCAGAGCCGGAGCAGGAACCGGAACCAGAGCGGGCCAGGGAGCCAGAGGGGGAACGGGAGCCAGAGGGGGAACGGGAGCCGGGCGAGCACGGGCCCTGAGCCCAGCCATCGGGCACGGACCGCCCGGCTCTCAATTTAGTAGCCCCCGAGGACCGGCCGGACGAGATCGCCGTCGCGCTCGCGGGCTGGGCGGAGCGGCACGGCTGGGGCTAGCGCGCCCGGTGGGTCAGCCCGTCAGCCAGCTCGGGGTGAGCTGGCCCTCGGCCACGATCACGGCCGGGCCGGTCAGCAGGGTGGTTTCCCGGTCCAGGGTGACGGTCAGGTCGCCGCCCGGGACGCGGATGGCCCACGTCCCGCCGCGCGCGCCGATGGCTTCCGCGGCGGCGACGGCAGCGGCGACCGCGCCGGTCCCGCAGGACCGGGTCAGGCCGGAGCCGCGCTCGTAGACCCGCATTTGCGCGCTCCGCTCGCCGGTTAGCCGGACCAGCTCGACGTTGGCGCCGTCCGGGAAGGCGACCGCGTCCAGAACTGGCGGGGCGGAGAAGTCGTAGCCGTCCAGCGGGGTGTCCACGACGCAGGCCAGGTGCGGGTTGCCAACGGAGATCCGCAGGCCTTCGCAGCCGGCGCCGCCGACCGAGGCCCGGCCCGCGCCGAGCACCGTCGCCGGGCCCATGTCCACGGTGAACTGGCCGCCGGGCTCGGCGCGCACCAGGCGGGTACCGCCGCGGGTCTCGATGGCGAACTCCGGACCATGGGCCAGGCCGTGCTCGATGAGGTAGCGGGTGAACACCCGGACCCCATTGCCACACATCTCAGCCACGCTGCCGTCGGCGTTGCGGTAATCCATGAACCACTGCGGGGTCAGTCCGCTGGCGGCCTCGGCGGCCGTCGCCGGGGCGGCCAGGGCAGTGGCGGCAGCGGACGCCAGCAGGTCGTCCGCCTCACCTGCGGCGCGGAACGCGCCGGGGCCGCTCTCGGTCAGCGCGGCGGCCAGCACCTCGATCTCCACCACACGGAGCACGCCGTCCGCGCCGATACCCGCCCGGCGGTCGCACAGGCGGCGGACCAGCGCGGGCGTGAGGTCCAGCTCACCGTCGGGATCGGGCAGGATCACGAAGTCGTTCTCCGTGCCGTGTCCCTTCGCGAAGTGCATACGCCGATGCTATCCGGCGATCACCTGGCAGGCCGCGGCCGTAAGGCCGCCCGCCGCGGGGCCGCCCGCCGCGGGGCCGCCCGCCGCGGGGCCGCCCGCGGCGGGTGCGTCGAGCCAGGTGATACGGGGGTCCCGGCGGAACCAGGATTCCTGGCGGCGGGCGAACCGCCGGGTGGCCCGGGCCGTCTCGTCCCGCGCCTGGGCCAGCGTCCACTCCCCCGCCAGGTAGCGCAGCATCTGGGCGTAGCCGAGGGCCCGGCTCGCGGTCCGGCCGTCCCGCAGGCCCGCCCGCTCCAGCCGGCGCACCTCGTCTTCGAAGCCGTCCGCCCACATGGCGTCCACCCGGGCGGCGATGCGCCGGTCCAGCTCCTCCCGGGGGACCCGGACGCCGATCTGGACCGCGGGGCGCGACGACTCATACCCCGGGAGCGTCGCGGTGAAGGGGCGGCCGGAAATCTCGATCACCTCGAGAGCGCGGACGATCCGGCGGCCGTTGCTGGGCAGGATGGCCGCGGCCGCCGCCGGGTCGAGGCCAGCCAGCCGGGCGTGCAGGGCGGCGGCGCCTCCGGCGGCCAGTTCGGCTTCGAGCCGCTCGCGGACGGCCGGGTCGGTGCCGGGGAAGTTGAGGTCACCGAGGGCCCCGCGGATGTAAAGACCCGACCCGCCGACCAGGATCGGCACCCGCCCGCGCGCGGCAACGTCGTCGATGGCGGCCCGGGCCAGGCGCTGATAACCGGCCACGTTGGCGGTCTGCCGGACGTCCCAGATGTCCAGCACGTGGTGCGGTACGCCGTGCCGGTCGTCCGCCGTGAGCTTGGCGGTCCCGATGTCCATGCCCCGGTAAACCTGCATCGAGTCGGCATTGATCACCTCACCGCCGAGAGCCAGGGCCAGCGAGACCGCGAGTGCCGATTTGCCTGCCGCAGTCGGGCCCACCACGGCGACGACCTGACCCACCCGCCCCGCGGGCCCGGCGAGTCCCACCTGCCCGGTGAGCGCCGCAGAGCCGGAAGGCCCCGTGTGCCCCGGTGATCCGCCCGTCATGGAGCCGCGGCCGTCACAGCGGGCGGGACAGCGCCGGCATACCGAGCGCTACCGGCGCTGACCGGGACATCCCCGGCCCGGGGGCGACGTCGGCCGTGGCCCGTTCAGCAGTTTCAGCACGGCCCTGGCGGACGGTCCACGCGTCACCGGCGCGCGTCCGCCGGACCGCACGCGGCGCCCCGTCGGCCACCAGGTAGTGCGGCGCGGCCCGGGTGATGGTCACGGTGACCACGTCGCCCGGGCGCGGGCCGGTGCCGTCCGGGGTGAAGTGGACGAGGCGGTTGTCGCGGGCCCGGCCGGACATGCGGTGCGTGCTGGCGTCCTTACGGCCCTCACCCTCGGCCACGAGGACCTCGGCGTCCCGGCCGACCAGCCGCTCGTTCTCCGCGAAGGCGATGTCGCCGACCAGGGCCACGAGCCGCTCGTAGCGCTCCTGCACCACCTCGGGCGGCACCTGGGACTCCATCGTCGCGGCGGGAGTGCCGTGGCGCGGCGAGTAAAGGAACGTGAAGGCGCCTGCGAAACGGGCTTCGCGCACCACGTCGAGGGTGTCGGTGAAGTCCCGCTCGGTCTCGCCGGGGAAACCGACGATGATGTCGGTGGTGATCGCCGCGTCCGGGATGGCAGCGCGCACCCGGTCCAGGATGGCCAGGTAACGGTCCCGCCGGTAGGCGCGGCGCATGGCCTTCAGCATGGTGTCCGAGCCGGACTGCAGCGGCATGTGCAGGTGCGGCATGACGTTCGGGGTCTGGGCCATGGTCTCGATGACGTCGTCGGTGAAGTCGCGGGGGTGTGGGGAGGTGAACCGGACCCGCTCCAGGCCGTCGATCTCGCCGCAACTGCGGAGCAGCCTGCCGAACGCCAGCCGGTCGCCGAACTCGGCCCCGTAGGAGTTCACGTTCTGGCCGAGCAGCGTCACCTCGATGACACCATCGGCGGCCAGCGCCCGCACCTCGGCGAGCACGTCGCCGGGACGACGGTCCTTCTCCTTGCCGCGCAGGCTCGGCACGATGCAGAACGTGCAGGTGTTGTTGCAGCCCACCGAGATCGCGACCCAGGCCGCGTAGGCGGACTCGCGCCGGGCAGGCAGGACCGAGGGGAACGTCTCGAGCGTTTCCTCGAACTCGGCCTGTGCTTCCTCCCGCTCGCGGGCGCGCTCGAGCAGGGCTGGCAGCGAGCCGATGTTGTGCGTGCCGAACACCACGTCGACCCAGGGGGCGCGCCGGGTGATCGCTGTCCGCTCCATCTGGGCCAGGCAGCCGCCCACCGCGATCTGCATGCCGGGTGTGGCGTTCTTGACCGGGAGCAGGTGCCCCAGGTTGCCGTACAGCCGGTCGGCGGCGTTCTCCCGCACGGCGCAG
>Ga0302223_10001921_pt1 | contig 10720 bp, 5 predicted proteins | sample II_Palsa_E2_3_FD_194565 | JGI IMG/M metagenome (GOLD analysis project Ga0302223, IMG submission 194565) | Peat permafrost microbial communities from Stordalen Mire near Abisko, Sweden - II_Palsa_E2_3 | ecosystem: Environmental > Terrestrial > Soil > Palsa > Peat permafrost | place: Sweden... | reverse complement strand
GACCTCGCGGCGCAGCAGCTCCCAGGTCATGGAGCCCAAGTAGGAGGGCAGCCCTGCAGGGGCGCCAGCCTGCAGCTGGTCGGTGAGAGCTGCCAACTCGGCATCGATCGGCAGCAAAATGCGCTGCCAGCTGGCCAACTGCGTGCGCAGGTCATCGGGTAGATCGAGCTTGGGAAAGATCCGCTCGTGCCACCACTGCCTCGACAACGACAGCCCGCGCAGTCGGGCCAGTCCCATGCCGCGAAGGGTGAGGCGGGTGCGATCGCGCACCAGGCTCTGGCGTTGGCGGCCGACGCTGCGGGCCGCTTCCTCGGCCTCGGAAGGAACCCACACTACGGCCAGCGCACCGCGATTGCCCGCCAGATAGCGGTCCAGGCACGAGCAGAGCGCTCCCGCATCACGGTCGTCGGTCTTGACCCGCTCGCCGTAGGTGCTCCAGTCGCGGGGGCGAACAACAAGGTTATGGACCCCCAGACGGACGAGCCGCCGGTGCAGGACGTACCCGAAGGGTCCCGCCTCGTAGCAACTGTGCACGCTGTCAGCCTGGGCCAACTGGCGGTGAACGAAGCCGGTAAACGCCTCCTCGCTGAACCGCTGCGGCGGCTGGGAAGCCTGCTCATCCACCTGACGAACCACAACAATGAGACTGGAATGAATATCCAGCCCGAGCTTAACTACCCGGGCGCGGGCGCCAGGGTCTGTCTGTGTCGTTTGATTGATAGTCATGACGCGGACAGCTTGGCGCCTTGCGCCCCGCTTGTCCGCCCCATGTCATATTGGGTGTCCGCGGTTGCTCATGCCAGGAGATCGGACGTCCAAAAAACGGGAGAGCTCCTGGTGTGAGCAACCGCGCGCCGACCGGAATCGAACTTGGGTTGGTGGTCTTCAATAACTAATTTGCTGACTGGCCGCGGCACGAACACCCCATGTTTTTCCCCGACAAGGAACTTTAGATGAGATGTCGACCGCGGTCAGTCAGCATCGGGATCGGCCATGCATCCTCAGGCGCCGGCGTCTCCACGCCTCGTCAATATGAACTGCAGCCCGACCCCTGCAATCCAAACTGAAATGAAAACCAACGACTATGCCGCATATCTTGCTTTGGACTGGGGCGACTCCCAGCACGCGTTTGCACTGCAAATGGCCGACAATCAGAACATCGAAAAGGGACATTTTGGAGCGCAACCAGAAGAGATCCACGACTGGCTGAAGGAGCTTGGAGGCCGCTGCGGCCATGCGCGCGTGGCCTGCGCCATCGAGGCCGGAGGAGATGCTCTGGTCTCGGCGCTCTTGGAACACAAATGGATCGAAGTCTTTCCGATCAACGCCGCGATGAGTGCCCGCTTCCGCAAGGCCCTCATACCCTCGGGCGCAAAAGATGACGTCCCGGACGCGAACGTGCTCCTAACCCTCCTGGTCCGTCACGGAGACCAATTGAAACCTCTGCAGCTGGACAGCGCGCAAACTCGCGAACTGGCTGCCCTGGTCCTGGCGCGCCGCGGCGCGGTCGATCGGCGCTCTCAATTGGGCAATCAACTCCGCGCAGTCCTTAAGGGCTTTTTCCCTCAAGCACTTATGCTCGTGGGTGACGAGCTGCACGGAATTATGGCGCTCGACTTCCTCGAACGATGGCCCGACCTCGACACCCTCCAGCGCGCTCGGCCCGCTACAGTCCAGTCGTTTTACCTCCAACACCGAGTGAGACGTCCCGAACTGATCAAGGCCCGCCTGGATCTATTGGCTCGAGCGCAAGCGCTGACTAAAGACACGGCAATCATCGGGCCAGCTGTGCTCCAGGTGCAAATGTTGACCTCGATGATCAGGACGCTGCAGCGACATATAGCCCGATTCGATGAGTCGATCGCAGAACAGTTTGCAGTCCACGCCGAGAGCTCCCTCTTCCGGCAACTGCCTGGAGCTGGGCCGCAATTGGCCCCACGGTTATTGGTAGCGTTTGGGGACAATCGGGAACGCTATCCGGATGCTCCGAGCCTCCAAAAGTATGCCGGCCTCGCTCCGGTGAAGGAAAAGAGTGGCCGACAGCTTTGGGTCCATTGGCGCTGGACCGCACCGGTCTTCGTCCGACAGACGTTTGTTGAGTGGGCCGGCCAGACCGTCGTCTACTGCGGATGGGCCGGAGCCTTTTATGCCCGCCAAAAACGCGCGGGAAAAGGCCACCACGCCATAATCCGGGCGCTCGCCTTCAAATGGATCCGGGTACTCTGGCACTGCTGGAAACACCAAGAGGCCTACGACGAAACCAGGTACCTGGCAGCACTACGGCAAAGACGATCGCCCCTAATCGAGGACCTCGACCAGGCGACAACCTGACCAATTTATGATTGATCAGACCACCTCAGGCATCATCTAGGCGTCGACGCGGATGGGCAGGATGACGAAGGGAAGGCTCGCCAGGAAGAAGCGCCGCTGGAGGGTGAACACCGTGTGGTTGTGGAGCCAGCGGGTGATGTTGGTCTCGTTCGTGAAGAGCAACTGGCCCGCAAAGAAGACGTGGTTTGGAAATTCGGAGGCCGCCTCGCGCGAGAGCTTCATAACCTCGCCGACGACGTCGTAGCCTATCGCCGTGTAGGACTTTGAGCCGTAGCCGCGCGAGGTGGCGAAGTGGACATAGCGGTTTGCCTCGACCTCGGTATGCTCGCGCAGGGCGTCGATGTCCGACACGCCCTTGAAGTTGCCGGCATCGACGGAGCCGACCTGCACGAACACGAAATTTCGGAACGTGTCGCCGAACATGCGGGGCACGTTTAGGAGGGTGTGGAGGCCGAGGCCGTTGAAGCCGTTGACCAGGATCACCGCCGTGCGGGCCTTGCGCTCGGTGACGGGCGCCTTTGGGGGCGCCGAGCCCGACTCCATCTCCGCCGCCTCGACGATCGCGTCCAGGCGCTTGAGCTGAACCCCGACCCCGGTGTAGTGGCGCTTGATCGCGAAGGCCGCCACGACGAGCACCCCGGTGATCAGGAGGGTCGCCCATCCTCCCTCGAAGAACTTCACCGCGGTCAGCGAGACGAGGATGAACGCCGTCAGCACGAACCCGAATCCGTTGACCGCGAGCTTGCGCTTCCAGCTCTTGTCCTCCGCGCGCATCTGCCACCAGTGGCGGACCATCCCGAGCTGGGAGAGCGAGAAGGTGATGAAGACGTTGATCGAGTAGAATATGACGAGGAGGTCCACGGACCCGCGCGTCACCACCATCATGATGAACGCGGCGGACCCCATGAGGAGGATGCCGTTCTGCGTCACGAGCCGCTCGCTCAGGTTGGCGAACCTCGACGGAAACCACCGGTCGAGGGCCATGTTCGCCAGGACGCGCGGGCCGTCGAGAAAGCCGGTCTGGGCGGCGATGATGAGCAGCGCAGCCTCCGAGATGAGGGTCACGACGACAAACCCGCCCGCCTGCGCATGGCTCCAGCCCGCGGTCATGCTATCAAAGAGCACGGCGTTGAGCGTCTTTCCCTCGTGGATGCCGACGCCGTAGAGCTGGTAGGCGACAAGCAGGCCGGCGACCGTGAGCGCGAGCGAGACCCCCATATAGACCATAGTGCGGCGCCCCGTGCGGACGCGGGGCTCGCGCAGGATGGGGAGCCCGTTGCTCACGGCCTCGATGCCCGTGTACGTGCCGGCGCCCATGCTATAGGCCTTCAGCAGCAGCGCCATGAGTCCCCACATGCCGACGGAGGAGCTCACCGCGTGGACCTCGTGTGCCGTGGCCGTCGCGACCCCGTGCAGGCCCGACGAGTGGGTGACGATGGCGTACACGATCGCAAACGCGTGGGTGAGGACGAAGACCATGAAGATCGGCACCCAGACGAGCACCGACTCCTTCACGCCGCGCATGTTGATGACGGTCAGCCCGATGACCCCCGCGAATGCGAACGCCAGCTTGAAATCCTGCGCCGACGGCGGAAAAAGGCTGAAAAACGCGTCGGAGCCGCTCGCCACCGAAATGGTGACGGTGAGGACGTAGTCGATCAGGAGCGCGCAGCCCGAGAAGACCCCGACGGCGGGGGAAAGGAGCTTGCTCGCCACGAGATAACCCCCGCCGCCCGTGGGAAACAGCGATATGATCTGCGAGTAGCTCGCGCAGATGGCGACAATCGTGATGACCGAGGCCAGGGCCACGAACAGGCTCAGGTGCGTGTAGCCGCCCAGCGCCTTGAACGTCTCCTCCGGCCCGTAGCACGACGAGGACAGCCCGTCCGCCCCCAGTCCGACCCACGCGAACACGGCGATCAGGGAAATTCGGTGGAAAAGATTGCGGTCCGACAGCGACTTCTCGCGGCCGAAGACGATCGATTTGAGGGACATTGCTTCCCTAGCCGTATCCGCTTTCCATGCGGTTGGATAGCGAGATCTTGACAAACCCCTGATGCCGGGGCGCCGCTTGACAGCAGAGCCGGGGGACCGCTATCTCGATGCCCCGTATGGAGGCAGCCCTCGATCAACCGGTGCTCGTCCTTAACCGCCTGTGGCAGGCGGTTAACGTCGTTGGCGCCCGGCGCGCGTTCGGGCTCCTCGCGCGCGGGCACGCCCACGTCGTCCACCAGGAGGAGGACGACTTCAGGATGTTCTCGATGATGGACTGGATCGACTTCTCGGCGGACAACCCCCCCTTGGCCGAGATGGAGGCGGTGCACACCCCGACGCGCACGATCCGCCTGCCGCGGGTGATCCTGCTGACCTTCTTCGACAAGCTGCCGTGCAAGGAGCTCAAGCTCACGCGCAACAACGTGTTCGAGCGCGACAAGAACTCCTGCCAGTACTGCGGGCGCGCCTTTTCCCGCGAGCAGCTCAACCTGGACCACGTGATCCCGCGCGACTACGGCGGGAAGACCACCTGGGAGAACATCGTGTGCTCCTGCATCAAGTGCAACACCCGCAAGTCCAACCGCCTCCCGCATGAGGCGGCGATGCGGCTCATCCGCAAGCCTTCCCGCCCGAAGTGGAGGCCGGTCATCTCAATGGTACTCGGCAACCAGCACAGGGAAATCTGGAAGGACTTCCTCGACATCGCCTACTGGAACGTCGAGTTGGAGGAATGAGGGCCCGGCGGGCCCCTCGGCGGCGTCCCGCTATCCCCGCGCCAGCGGGAGGGTGACCTGGAGCGTCGTCCCCGCGGGGCTCGAGCTCACCAGCCGTATGTCGCCGTGGTGGCCCTGGAGGATCCGCTTTGCGATCGCCAGGCCGAGTCCGGTGCCGTCCGGTCGTCCCGTGAGGAATGAGTCGAAGATCCGCCCGCGAACGGCGTCGGGAATGCCCGAGCCCGTGTCCGCCACGTCGAGGACGGCCCATGAGTAGGCACCGCGCGTCTCGGACCCGAGCGAGAGGGTGATGTCGCCCCCCTCGGGCATGGCCTGCAGGGCGTTGATGAGCAGGTTCAGGATCACCTGCTGCAGCTGGCCCTTGTGGCCCTCGACCACGATCGATCGGGCGGGCGGCTCGAACGACACGTGGACCTTGCTCTGGGCGAGCTTGAGCCGGATGAGGACGAGGGTGTCCTCCACGATCTCCGCGACCTGGTAGCGCGAGTGGAGGCTTGTCGGGGCCTTGGCAAAATTGAGCACCCGCGTCACGATGGACTCGAGCTGGTCGAGCTTTTCACCGATCACGCGCATGTCGGTGCGGCGGGGGTCGCCCTCGGCGAAGTCCAAGCCGAGGCCGCCATGGAGGAGCTTGAGGACGGTCAGCGGGTTCCTGATCTCATGGGCGATCTCCGCGGCGAGCAGCCCGAGTGTCGTCAGGCGCTCGTTCTTGCGGAGGGACTCCTCGCTCATGAAGACGCGCGCGTAGAGGCGGGAATTCTGCAGGGCTACCGCGCCAAGGCTCGCAAGGGCGCTGCACAGGCGCTTCTCGTCGTTGTCGAAGAGGCGCGCCCGCTCCGTGAATATGGACAGGACGCCCATCACGTCGCCCTCGAAGAGCATCGGGGCGGCGAGGACCGACCGGATCGAGGCATCGCGCGGCAGGTCCAGGAGGTCGACGCACTCCGGCGACTGGATGTCGGCGAAGGAGACGGGCTTCCTCGCGTGCACGGCCGACGCCGAAAGGCACGAGCGAAGCGGGATGTCGCCCTCCGGCGACAGGTTCTCGGGGTCGCCCGTGTACGACACGAGCCGCAGGCTCGCCGAGCCCGGGTCGTGGAGATAGAACGCGCAGGACCGGGCCTGCATCATCGCCGCCGCGTCGCGGGTCAGCGTGTCAAAGAGCTCGCGCTGCTCGAGCTTTCCCACGAGCGCCTGCCCGGTTGCGATGAGCGCCTCGAGCTGCCTGGCCTTGCCGCGGAGGTGCCGCAGCTCCCAGAGCCGGATAAGGACGCGGGCCGCCTCGTCCGACAGGCGGACGAGCCGGGCAAGGTCGCCGGCGCCGTACGATCCCGGAAGGTCCCGATCGAGTGCCACCACGCCGAGCGCGCTCCCGTCCGCCTGCAAGAGGGGGGCCGCCATCTCGCAGCGCGCATCGGCGCGAAGGGGCCGGCTCCTCGGGTCCGTCGATGTGTCGGGCACCAGGAGGGGCTGGGCGTGCCATGCGACCCAGCCGGGAACGCCCTGGCCCGGCGCGAACGAGCGCTCGGCGTCGGAGGGCAGCCCGATGGCCGCCTCGATCTCGAGCCGCCTGGATTCGGGGTTCTGGAAGGCGACGAGGCTGCTGTCGGACCCGAACGCGCGCGAAATCAGCGCGAGGATCTCCCGGGTGGCGGAGGCCGGGTCATCGGTGCCCGATGCAAGGGAGGAGATGGCGCTTAGGGCCGTCGGGTCCGCGTCGTCCGTCATGGCATCAGTCGTGCAGGCGCAAGGGGCTCGCGCAAGGGATTATCGGGCCGATAGCGCCCGGAAGGCGGTCCGCCGCAGGGGTGCCTCAGCTGCCCTCGGAAACCGGGACCTGCGCGGGGGAGATGACCTCGTTCAGCGCATTGCGCAGGCTGAGCAGCCTGTCGGCATCCTCCACGGGCTCATGGTTCGCGCTCTCGATGTAGAAGGTGTCGATCGCCACCCCGCGCTCGGTTCCGATCCGCGCGAAGGTGATGTCGAAGCCAAAATCGAAGATCGCCTTGGCCAGGCGGTACAGCAGCCCGATCTGGTCCCGCGCCTGGACCTCGACGATGGTGCGCTGCATCGAGATCTCGTGGTAGACCTCGACCGTGGGGGGAAAAGAGCTGTGGAGGGACTCGCCTCCGTTCGAGTAGATGTAGCGGCTCGCCGCGATCTTCTTGGCCTGGGCGAGGATCTCGGGATAAAGGTCCGAACTTGAGACCAGCGCGGACTCGATGATCTTCGCGAACGACTCCTGGGCGGCGGCGTTCTGGACGACGCCGCGGCCGGGTTCGACGACGTAGAAGGTGTCGATCGCGATATGGTCGGTCCTCGAGATGACCTTCGCCCCTAGGATGTTGAGGCCCGCGACGCTGAATGCGCCCGCGAGCTTGTAGAAGAGTCCCGCCCGGTCCCAGGTGACCACGTTGACCACCGTGAGCGAGCGGTTGAGGTCGTCCTTCCAGTCCACCACCGGCCGGAGCGACCCGACCGAGTCGGTCGCCGAGATCGATTTTAGCAGCTTATTCACCATCTGGATGTGAAGCGTGATCTCGCTTCCGTCCGTGAGGATGAAATACCGGTCCGGAAGGAGGTTGAAATGGGCCGCGATCTCGTCGTCGCTTATGCCCGGGATCCGCCTGGCGATAAGTTCTTGTTGGGTCATCTTTCGCTTCTCCTCATAGCTTTCATCGATGGCGGCACCCCGCCTCAGGCGCTCGAGGGTGTTGCGATATAGGGTGGTATGGAGGGTGTCCTTGTAGCTGTTCCAGAGGTCGGAGGACGTGCCCCGGGCGTCGCAGAACGTATGCACGTACAGGCACCTAAGGCGCTCGGGGTCGCCGACCAATTCCGCGAAACTGGCTGAAGTCTTGGGATCATCAACATCTCGCTTCTGCCAGAATCGTGCCATCGCGAGATGATTCTTTATTACAAATGAAACAAGCTCGCGCCCGCGAGGCGAAACGGCGAGCCGCTCCATGATGGGCCCCACCAGCCGGACGCCTGCCGCCGAGTGGTTCTGGATGCCCTCCGCCTTTCCGATGTCATGCAGCAGAAGGGTGAGGTAGATGAGCGCCGGGTCGGTGATCTCGTGCAGGACGCTGCGGTACTTGAGCCTTATCGGGTCCGCCTCGGTGAAGATGAGGTCGAGCTCTCGGATCGCATTAAGTGTATGTATATCAGCGGTATATCTATGATAAAACTCGTGCTGGACGAGGCATGTCAGGGCGTCGAATTCGGGAATGAACCGTCCCAATACGCCCAATTCGTGCATGCTGTGCAGGGCGGGGTAGACGGCCCCGGATTCCGAGAGGATGGCCCGGAAGGCGATGCTGGCGTCCGGGGACCATGAGATGTTCGCCATGAGGGGAAGCGACTCCCGGATCAGCTGGGCGAGGTGGAAGTCCAGGGTGCAGTCGAGCAGCTGGCAGTGGCGGAACACCCGGATCATCCGCACGGCGTCGGACTCGAAGACGGTCCGGGATTCCGCCGCGAGTTCGCGGCCGCGGACGATGAACCCGTCCACGCGCCTCGCCTTGCGCAGGCGCGCGATCTTCAGGGTCTCGCGGATCGAGGCCCTGGCGCCGCTCGATTTCCTGCCGATCGTGACGGCAAGCCGGCTCTCGATGGTCGTGGAGATCCGGTAGATGGTCTGCGCGGAGCGGTAATAGTCCTGCATGAACCGCTCCACGCGCGCAAGGAGGGCCGGCTGGGTGTAGCCCAGGTTCCAGGCGACCCTCGGCTGGGAGTCCAGGTTGAGGACGTCGGCCGGACGCGGATTCTCGAAATGCAGCTCATTTCGCACCCGCAGCAGGAAATCATAGGCGCGGTTGAACTCGCTCACGTCCACGGCGCCGAGGTGGCCGTCCTCCGCCAGTTCGTCCATCCGGCTGATGCCGAGCTTCACGCGAGCCATCCAGAGCGCGTTCTGGTAGTCGCGCAGGCCGCCGACGCCGTTCTTTATGTCGGGTTCCTGGTTGAACACCGTGTTGCCGAACTTGGCGCGCCGCACGGCCTGGTCCTCCAGCCGCGCGAGGATGTAGCCCTTCGGGTCGTCCGTCATGTAGAAGGTCCTGTAGGCGAGCAGGAAGGAGTCGCATAGGGCGGCCGATCCGGCGAGGTAGCGCGACTCGAGGAGGGACGTCATCGTCTGGATCTCCTTCTTTGCCTGGACGAACACGTCGTCCACGGTCCGCGTGGAATGGCCGACCTTGAGGCCGCAATCCCAAAGGGGGTAGAGGACCTCGTGGGTGAGATGGGCCTGGAACGGCTCGATCACGGCGGCCTTGGACTTCGTCGGGTAGAGGAACATGACGTCGACGTCGCTCCACGGGGCGAGCTCGCCGCGCCCGTATCCCCCCAATGCGATCATCGTGACAGCCGCGGGCGTGGGTCCCCGGGTCCGGGCGTAGAGCTCGATGGCATGGTCGAAAAGCTGCGAGATCATGACGTCGATGATCGCGGCCCGCCCGTGCTCGATCTCGAGCCCAGAGGCCCCGTGGTCATGGCGGGCCCGGAGGTCGGCCATCGCCTCCCTCAGGAAGCCCTTGCATGCCGCAATCCGGTCGGCCCCGCCCGAGTCGGCGTTGAATGCGAGCCGCGCGCGCGCCAGTTCATCAAGGAAGTCGGACATGGTCAGCATCCCAGTGAATCCCCCGCGCGGCAGGATTCAATCCCCGATGCCGCACCGCGGACTTGCCTGTCGGATCGCGTCCCGGTTTGCTGGCGCACCTTTCATGCCCGAGATCACCAAGAGCTACGAGCCGCGCGAGGTCGAACGGAAGTGGTATGCGGCATGGCTGGACGCGGATGTGTTTGCCGGCAGGCCGGCCGCCGGCCGCGAGGCCTATTCCATCGTCATGCCCCCTCCGAACGTGACCGGGGTGCTGACGATGGGGCACGTCCTCAACGCCACGATCCAGGACATCCTGGTTCGCCGCGCGAGGCTGGAGGGGAAGTCGGCGCTCTGGATCCCGGGCACCGACCACGCGGGGATTGCGACCCAGACGGTCGTCGAGCGCGAGCTGCGCGGTCTCAACAAGACCCGCCATAGCTTCGGGCGGGAGAAATTCATCGAGCGGGTCTGGGAATGGCGCGCCGAGAAGGGCGGGATCATCCTCGAGCAGCTCCGCAGGCTCGGCGCATCGTGCGACTGGGGCAGGACCCATTTCACGATGGACCCCGCCTATTCCCGCGCCGTGCTGACGGCCTTCACCGAGCTTTTCCAGCGCGGCCGCGTCTACCGCGGAAAGCGGATGGTCAACTGGTGCCCGGCCTCGATGACCGCCCTCTCCGACGAGGAGGTCATCATGAAGCCGGTGAACGGAACCCTCTACAAGGTGCGCTACGAGTTCGCCGACGCCCCCGGGCAATTCATGCTGGTGGTGACGACGCGTCCCGAGACGATTCCCGGCGACGTCGCGATCGCCGTGCACCCCGAGGACCCCCGCTACGCGGGCATGGTCGGCCGCAAGGTCTGGCGCCCGCTGAACAGGGCCGCCATTCCCGTCATCGCCGATGCCGCCGTGGACCGGACATTCGGCACCGGCGCCCTCAAGATCACGCCCGCCCACGACAAGCTGGACTTCGAGATCGGGGTCCGGCACGCGCTTCCCGTCCTCGACATCCTGGACGCCAACGCGACCCTCAACGAGCTTGCCGGGCCGGAGCTC
>Ga0302223_10001904_pt1 | contig 10794 bp, 7 predicted proteins | sample II_Palsa_E2_3_FD_194565 | JGI IMG/M metagenome (GOLD analysis project Ga0302223, IMG submission 194565) | Peat permafrost microbial communities from Stordalen Mire near Abisko, Sweden - II_Palsa_E2_3 | ecosystem: Environmental > Terrestrial > Soil > Palsa > Peat permafrost | place: Sweden... | reverse complement strand
GTACCCCTGCCTGAGGTCGAAGGTGTCACGCATGTTCGCCGCCGTGTCCCGCAGCGGAAGGCCCAGCGCGTGCAGGTCCATGAACTGCGCATAGAACGTCATCCACTTCGCTGGAACAACCGTCATGCCGCCCCAGGCGCGGGTAAGCTCATAGAGGCGATCCTTGCCGGATACATACCCCAGCGAGGTCTGTTCCTCGGTCCGCCCACGCAGTTCCATGTCGAACGAGATCCAGCTGGGGATATCGCTATTGTGAAAGGGCTGTACAACACCTTCCTTCAGTGGATACAGCGCTTGCTGCGCCTGCCCGGAGCAGACGCCAGTAAACACAACAACGACGGCCGTAAGCCATTTCAAAGCTGACGAAAGTCGAGAAGTCGTTATAAGATCATGCATTTTAAGCAAAATACACCTCCGCTTCGGAGGACGCATCAATGGCGCTCCGACGTTGTCTTCGGACCAATTTATTTCTGTTCTATTTCTCTGGACTGATAACGACCTCTGTCTTGGCAATCTTTGCCAGGAAGTCCTCGCCGGTGCCAATGTGCTCGTTCACCAGGCGCGATGGAGTGTGGGCAAGCCACTCAGCCAGCGAAATATCCTGGTACTCGGCCGTCGGAAACACCTCCAGGAACACCAGATCGGTGTCCCCGGTGTTCTCGATATAGTGGGGAAGCGACTGATCGATGTAGCCCACGTCGCCAGGGTGGAAGTCCATGGTGCGGGCGTGCGCGCCGGCCGAGAAGACAGTCATACGGGCCGTGCCCTTCACGTAGTATTGCCATTCATCGGCATTCGGATGCCAGTGCAGTTCGCGAAGGCCGCCCGGCTTCACCGTCACGATCGCCGCGGCAATGTCTGTTGCCGGGAAGTTGTGGCGATCGACGATCTTCACACTACCGCCTGCCGTCACCTTCGTGGGCTTCATCTGACTGGTGAAGAATGCAAACGAATTTGGAACCGGACCGCTGGTCTCGTATACCTGTTTCTTTTCCTCGGCCAACGGACGAGGCAGTTCCGACGCGAAAATGAATTTTTCCCGCGGCGGCACTTTATCGAAGGTCGATTCGGCAACGCCAAAGTTCTTCGCCAGTACCTCGCTCGGAGTGTGGTGCATCCAGTCAGTGAGCAGAAATGTTTCGAACTCGTTAAAGTTGCCGTCGTCGAATACCAGAATGAACTGGCAACCGTTCTCGCCCAGTCCCTGAATAGAATGCGGTACGCCGCCCGGGAACAACCAGAGATCGCCCTCGTTCACGTCCTCAACAAATGCCCGGCCCATCTGGTCGACCGCAGTGATTCGCGCGCTGCCCGCCGTCATAAAGGCCCACTCGGAGCCGACGTGCCAGTGTAGTTCGCGGACGCCCCCGGAGATAAGACGCATCTCGACGCCAGCCATCTTCTTCGACAGCGCGAAATCGCGTACCGTTACCTGACGCGTCCAGCCACCCGATTCGATGCGTTTGTGCGACATGGCGAAGGGGTACTTGAAGGGTGGCTGGCCACCAGCGTCAGTTGTCGGCGGGTATCCTGAATCCGGCTCCTGGGCCTCGAGGCCTGGGTTTTTCGGTCCCAACTCCTGCTCGTTGGCGCCGGTATGCGTGTCGCCGCTCCGGTTCGTCGTTTGCTGCGCCGCAGCCAGAATCGGAAGGCCCGCTGCCGCGATCAGAGCGGCTGAGGTCTTCTCCAAAAACGATCGCCGGCTGACGCCGTCGTTGCTTGTCCTATGGTCTTGCTCTGTCATGTTGCTTCCTCCCTTTCATACCCATCGCAATCCAAACCTTTGTGGGTCGCGCACATGGTCAACGGGTTGAGAGCCGGGCGATTGCTGTGCTTGAATACTGCCTATACTTCCCGCTGCCAAGAGGTAAAGCAAGCAGCGTGCCAATCGTCGGCCAATCGCAAATCTTCGTAATTTCAGCGATATACTTCGACCGGGAGATCGGAGGGCTTCATGGTACCCGCCTCGCGTGTCATGCATTTGACTGAGTGTCCGCCCTTCGACAGACTTCAGACCGGAGACCACGATTGACATACCGGAGCACTCCAACGGTATTCGTGATTGACGACGACGCTAACGTGCGTGCGGCCATCCATGGCCTGCTGAAGGCGGTCGGCCTAAGATCCGAATCCTTTGCGACGGCGGAAGAGTTCTTGCGCAACCATCAATCCGACGAGCCAGGTTGTCTTGTCCTCGACGTGTCCCTTCCTGGAGTGAGCGGCCTGGAACTACAGCAGACGCTGGCAGACGCCGGAGTGCGCATTCCCATCATCTTCCTTACTGGTCACGGCGATATCCCTATGACGGTAAGGGCGATTAAATCTGGTGCGGTGGAGTTCCTGACCAAGCCCTTCGACGACGAAGAGTTATTGAATGCGATTCAGGTGGCTTTTGATCGTGACCGCATCACGCGCCACCAGCGGGATGAGATCTCACACTTGCGGATGCGTTACGAGTCACTGACTGCGCGCGAGCGCCAGGTGATGGCTCTGGTAGTCTCCGGCATGCTCAACAAACAGGTCGCCTTCGATTTGGGGACCAGCGAAGTCACCGTGAAGATTCAACGCGGTCGCGTCATGGCGAAAATGCAGGCGGATTCGCTTGCAGAATTAGTCAGAATGGCCGCCAGACTGAATCTTCCCGTCAGCGGCAAGTAAAGCCGCGGCTCGAATCCGCATCGACCACAACTTGTTTGAGAGTCCCCAAGGCTTTTCAGGCACGTCTCTTCTTTGAATCAAAGGACAACTCGAAGATGCGTTGCGTTCCTATCCACGTCAACTAGACGCGCCTGGTTTTCATGAACCGGATTTGACAGTCCGCGTCGACCCGTCGACAGCAAACACGCCAAGCGGCCAGGTGCGCGTCTCCTGGCTATTGATTTCAAAGGGAAAAGCGAATGGCATACATCGTGCTAACACCTGATCAAGCGAGGCAGGGCACACAGCCCTGCCGACCAAGGCCACCGACGCCGCGGTTGGGCAGAAAGGAGAGCAAGAGCCAATATGTGGATCGTCAAAGTTGCTCTAAACCGGCCGTACACATTCATCGTTCTTGCACTCTTGATTCTGATCGCCGCGCCGGTGGTCATTATGCGCACGCCCACCGACATCTTCCCCAATGTCAACATTCCAGTCGTTTCGATCGGCTGGACCTATACCGGCCTGAATCCGGAAGAACTCGAAGGCCGCCTGACGTCACCGTACGAGAAGGCACTCACGACACTGGTCGACAACATCCAGCATATCGAGTCGACGACCTACAACGGCGAAGCGGTCGTGAAAGTATTTCTGCAGCCCGGAGCGTCACTGGATACAGCGAACGCTCAGGTGACGGCGGCATCGCAGTATCTATTGCGCCAGCTTCCTCCGGGCACGCTTCCCCCGCAGATCATCAACTTTTCAGCATCCAGCGTGCCCATCATGCAGCTCGGCATATCTGGTGAGGGTCTGTCCGAAGCGCAACTGAACGACTACGCGACGAACTTCGTGCGCACGCAACTTGTCACTGTACCGGGCGCGGTGGTGCCATCGCCCTATGGCGGCAAGCAACGCCAGATCACCGTCAACATGGATCAGGTCGCCATGCAATCCAAAGGCATCGGTCCGGCAGATGTCCTGGCTGCGCTGGCCCGGCAGAGCGTGGTGATGCCTTCGGGCACGATCAAGATCGGTCAATCGGAGTATGACGTCCGCACCAACGGCTCACCGCGCACGGTTGAAAAGCTTGCCAACATTCCGCTCAGGCAGGTCAGCGGGACCACCATCTATCTGCGCGACGTTGCCAGCGTCAGCGACGGATTCCAGGTGCAGACCAACATCGTTCGCCAGGATGGTCATCGTGGTGTTCTGATTTCAATTCTGAAGAGCGGCAGTGCCTCCACGTTGGATGTAGTCAAGGGGATTCGGGCGATGCTGCCCCGCGTGGCCAGCATAGTCCCGCCACAACTCAAGATGACGCCGCTGTCCGATCAGAGTATCTTCGTCCGCGCCGCTGTGCAGGGTGTCATCCGCGAAGCAATCATCGCGGCTGGACTCACCGCAATCATGATTTTGGTCTTCCTGGGAAGCTGGAGATCCACACTGATTATCGCGATCTCAATTCCCTTATCGATTCTTAGTTCGATCATTATTCTTGGCTCGATCGGCGAGACCATCAATACCATGACGCTCGGTGGTCTCGCCCTGGCCGTTGGCATCCTGGTTGACGACGCCACCGTCACCATCGAAAACATTGAGCGCTTCCTCGAGGAAGGCCATGCCCTGCGCGACGCCATTCTTGAGGGAGCGTCGCAGATCTCAGTGCCCGCTCTTGTCTCTACGTTGTGTATCTGCATTGTCTTCCTCCCGATGTTTTTCCTCGGCGGTGTGGCCCGGTATCTCTTTGTGCCATTGGCAGAGGCGGTCGTCTTTGCGATGCTTGCCAGCTACCTGCTCAGTCGAACCCTGGTGCCCACGCTGGCCATGTATCTGCTCAAAACCAAGGAGCATCACGCGGCCGGCGCGAAGGGGCTCTTCGCGCGCTTCCATGCGAGGTTTGAACGCATTTTTGAAGGCGTCCGCAACCGCTACCATGCTCTGCTGGAGGGACTCGTCTTACGTCGCAGCATCTTCATCCCCTCGTTCCTGGGCCTTTGTCTTGCCGTGTTCGTTCTCCTGCCGTTCCTTGGCGAGGACTTTTTCCCACAGACCGACAGTGGGCAGTTCATCCTTCATGTCCGCGCCCCTACGGGGATGCGCGTTGAAGATACCGCACGCCTGTTTGATCTGGTTGAGAACGACATACGCAAAGAAATTCCGTCCGACCAGATCGACAACATCCTCGACAACATCGGCCTGCCGTATAGCACCATGAACACACAGCACCTCACCAATGGCACACTGGGCGCCGGTGACGGCGATATTCTGGTGACGCTTAAGCACGATCACGGTCCTACAGCAAACTATGTGCGTGCGCTCCGGCGTAATCTGCCCCGCGTGTTTCCTACGGCCACGTTTTATACGTTACCGGCCGACAACACCACGCAGATTCTCAACTTCGGATTGCCGGCACCGATCGACATTCAAATCGAAGGCGACGACGCCGACGCAAGCAAGGCCCAGGCAAACAAACTACTTGCCAAGCTTCGCCACGTTCCCGGTCTCACCGACCTTCGCATACAACAGCCCTTCGACTATCCGACGCTACAGGTGGCCGTGGATCGTACCAAGGCCGCTCAGGGCGGTTATTCGGAGCAGGACGTGTCAGCCAGCCTCCTCAATACCCTAAGCGGCAGCTTCCAGTTATCCCCCATGTTCTTTCTGAACTGGAACAACATGGTGAACTACGACATCGTCGCGCAAACGCCGCAATACAAGATGGACGCGATGCGGGACCTTGAGAATATCCCTATCAACCGCGCTACGCAGACTACACAAAGTGCGCCAGGTGTAGCGGCCAGCCCCGAGATCCTAAGCGACCTCGCCGGAGTGGAGCGTGGGCATGAGATGGCGGTCGTGAACCACTACAACATCCGGCGAATCGTCGATATCTATGCCAACGTGCAGGATCGCGACCTCGGCGGAGTGAGCCGGCAGATCACGAAGATCCTCGATGCCAACGCTAAGTCGTTGCCGCGCGGCACCTTCGTCACCCTGAAAGGCCAGGTCGTTACGATGAACAGTTCGTACGCCGGGCTGGTCGGCGGCCTCGTCTTCTCCATCGTGCTTGTCTATCTTCTGATCGTCGTCAACTTTCAAAGCTGGACCGATCCATTCATCATCATCACCGCGCTGCCCGCGGCCCTGGCCGGCATTGTGCTGTTCCTGTTTCTCACCCGCACCACGCTCTCCGTGCCGGCGCTGATGGGCGCCATCATGTGCATGGGCGTTGCGACTGCCAATAGCATCCTAGTTGTCTCCTTTGCCAGGATTCGTCTCGATGAGCACGGAGACGCAGTCGTCGCAGCCATTGAAGCGGGCGCCACGCGCTTCCGCCCCGTTATCATGACCGCGCTTGCCATGATCATCGGCATGGTCCCAATGGCACTCGGCCTGGGCGATGGTGGGGAACAGAACGCACCACTGGGCCGAGCAGTCATAGGCGGATTGCTTTGCGCCACGATAGCCACCCTGCTCTTTGTTCCCAGTGTCTTTGCTTGGATCCACGGGAGGAAGAAGAACCAGCCGGCGTCCAAGGAACACTTTGCGGAGGAATACGCATGAACTCCAACACAGGAATCACTGACGGGGAAGGCAAGATGACCACACTGGAACAGGAAGCCCCAAGAACTGAGGCCGAAGTGGCTCCAGCGCACGCTGAGCCATCGCAGCCGGCTCAGCTGGTCGAGAAATCAACGGGCTCACGCGCCGTCGTCCTCGTCATCGCGGTCGCACTGCTCGCTGCGATAGCGTACGGGCTGCATTTGCGTTCTGCAAGCGCGAGGAAATTGGCCAGAGCCACAGATGACGCCGCCATTCTGTCGGTCGACGTCGTCCATCCCACAGGGGGTTCGCAGTCAGGCGATCTTGCTCTCCCCGGCAACGTGGAGGCGTTCACCGATACGCCCATCTATTCGCGGACCAACGGCTATCTGAAGAAGTGGTACTTCGACATCGGCGATCACGTACACAAGGGCGAGCTGCTCGCCGAGGTCGAGACGCCCGAAGTCGATCAGCAACTGGACCAGTCACGCGCCGAGCTGGAGCGCATGCAGGCGAATCAGGATCTTGCCGGTGTGACCAGCAACCGCTGGCAAGCCTTGCTCGCTAAGCATGCCGTCTCCCAGCAGGAGGCCGACCAGACTCGCAGCAACTACATCGCGGCACAGGCGGCGGTCCATGCCAGCGACGCCAACGTGCGGCGGCTGGAACAACTCCAGAGCTATGAGCGCATCGTCGCGCCCTTCGACGGCGTGATCACTGCGCGCAACACAGACGTTGGCGACCTCATCGATGCCGGTTCCGGCTCCAACAATCCCCGCGAGCTCTTTCATCTGGCCGCCGTCAAAAGACTGCGAGTCTATGTTGCGGTTCCTGAAGTCGACTCCGATGCGATTCATAACGGCGATCGCGCGACATTGACGCAGGATGCGAACTCCGAACTGAAAATCACTGGCACCATTGTGCGCAACGCCGACGCGATCGATCACTCCACGCGTACGCTCAACGTCGAAGTGGACGTAGACAATTCGAAGGGTATCCTGCGTCCTGGGGCCTACGTCTTTGTCCACTTCCACCTGCCCGCGATTGGGAACTCAGTAACGGTTCCATCCAACACCTTACTCTTCCGTGGCGAAGGTCTCCGCGTCGGTGTCGTCCGTAATGGTCGCGTCCAATTGGTGCCTGTCACCATTGGCCAGGACTTCGGCAGTGACGTAGAGATAACCTCGGGCCTTACGCCCGCCGACGAAGTCATTCTCGATCCCTCGGACTCATTAGCAAGCGGCATGCAGGTTCATCCCAACACTTCGACCGTGCGGGGTCAATCATGATCGGGGCTTGCATCCGAAAGATAGTTATCCCTGCTCTCGCCGCCGGGTTAGGATTCGCGCTTTCGGGCTGCCGCGTCGGACCGCAATACGTGCGTCCCGCGGCTCCAATGGCACCGTCGTTCAAGGAGACGTTACCTGATTACTTCAAGTCTGAAGACGGATGGAAACCGGTGCAACCCAGTGACGCACAATGGAAGGGCAACTGGTGGACGCTGTTCAGAGACCCACAGCTCAATGCGCTGGAGGCGCAGATCGATCCAGCCAACCAAACCTTGAAGGAGGCGGAAGCAAACTTTCGCGCGGCTCGAGGCGCGGTACGCGTCAACCGGGCATCCGAAGCGCCTACGATTGGCACGTCACCAAGCATCGGTGGTATCCGCGATTCCAATAATCAGCCTTACCTCAATGTTTCAGGACCCAACACCGGCGAAGGTAGCTTCACTCTTCCCTTCGACCTTGACTACGAGATCGACCTGTGGGGACGCGTGCGCCGCACGGTTACCCAGGCGCGCGACCAGGCACAAGCCTCGGCCGCCGACCTTGAAACTGCGCGGCTCTCCTTGCATGCAGAGTTGGCGATCGACTACTTCGATCTGCGTTCGGCCGATGCGCAACGCAAGCTTCTCGACGACACCGTCAAGGCCTTCCAGAGCGCCCTGCAACTCACCGAGGATCGCTATAACGGTGGGGTCTCTCCTCTCTCCGATGTGACACAGGCGCGCACTCAACTCCAGGCAGCGCAAGTTGAGGCTACCGATGTCGACATTCATCGCGCCGCCTACGAACATGCGATTGCCGTTCTGGTAGGGAAGCCGCCGGCCACGTTGACACTGCAGCCGGATCCCATCACTATAGCCGCGCCTGCGCTTCCTGCCATCCCAGGTGTGCTCCCGTCGCAGTTACTGGAGCGCCGCCCGGATATCGCCTCACGCGAGCGCACGATGGCAGCGGCCAATGAGCAGATCGGCATCGCCCGCGCCGCCTATTATCCTACGTTGTCACTTTCAGCCATCGCCGGATTTGAGGGAACATCCGCTATCAATTGGCTCTCGTGGCCCAGCCGCTTCTTCGCTGTGGGTCCCACGTTCTCCGAGACGCTCTTTGACCACGGTCGCCGGCGTGCCACTTCCGACATTGCAGTCGCGCAGTACGATGGCACCGTTGCCGCCTACCGCCAGACCACGCTCACCGCATTCCAGCAGGTTGAGGACAATCTGAACGCGCTGCGCAATCTGGAGATCGAAGCCGGCCAGCAGCACGATGCCACCGCCTCAGCGCAGCAGTCGCTTGACCTCTTCAATATCCGCTATGAGGATGGCGTCGATAACTATCTTCAGGTAATTACTTGGCAGACCGCCCTGCTCGAAAACGAGCTCAACGACATCGCAATTACGCAGCGGCGTTTCGAGTCCAGCGTGTTGCTGGTCAAGGCGTTGGGTGGCGGCTGGGATGCATCGCAGCTGCCGCAGCAACCGTAACTGATAGACCCGCCGTATTTGCAACCACGACACGTCCACAAGACGAGGAGACTACGAGGGAACGATGAACACGAACTTATTGAACAAGACGAAAGTCAAACTTGGATTTATTGGTCTGGGAATTATGGGAAGCCGTCTGACGCAAAGGCTGCACGCATCCGGCTGGAATATTCAAGCGTGGAATCGCAGCCCCGAGCCGGCAAACGAGCTGAGGCAAGCGGGTGTTCCGATCGCGGCATCGGTTATGGATCTCGTGGCCCATTCGGATGTAGTTCTTTCCAGCCTGTCCAACGACGCGGCGGTCCACTCTGTGTATAGCGCCAGCGCGGGTGTGTTCTCTGCGGCGAAGCCGGGCACCATTGTCCTCGAGATGAGCACAATCTCCCCCCAACTGTCTCATCTGCTACACCGCGAGGCGTCGTCCCTGGGCGTCCACCTTCTCGACGTGGCAATCTCCGGTTCGGCGCCCGCCGTTGAGGCCGGGACGGTCACACTGCTTGCCGGTGGGGACAGGGACGTCTTCGAGCAGTGCGCGCCTATCTACGCATCTATCGCCAAGCAGTGGTTTCTTATGGGCGGCGGGTCTTCTGGGGTCCAGATGAAGCTCGTCGTCAACCTGATGCTTGGCATCGGGATGCAAGCGCTCGCGGAAGCGGTGTCGCTGGGCGAGCATCTTCACCTGGATAAGACTGTGCTACTGGATGTCCTGTCGAAGACTACAGTGATTCCTCCGGCGCTCGTGGGAAAGCTGAAGAAGATCGAGATGGATGATTACTCGCCGCAATTTCCGTTGCGGCTTATGAGCAAGGACATGGACCTGATCATGGAGACGGCGCGGGCCGTTGGCGCCGATTTGTCTGCGGGATATGCGGCCAAGTCTGTCCTCGATGCCGCCTTGAAGTCATATGGAGATCTCGATCTGTCGGCCATAACACCGTTTGTGTTTAGCCGGCCGAGCGAGTCGGCTCTCGGCCAAGCTGCGGACGCAGACACACTCCGCGCATGACATCCGGTGGTCATCGCGCCTCACACAAGATGAGTTCGATCGCCGCAGAAATTCACATGCGATGGGAAGCAGACAAGGAGGATCCATGCAAGCATCTTCGATTCGTATCGTTCGTCCAGAGCAGTTCGATTCAGCCACGGCGCAAACTCCTGGATCGAAGCGGACTGCCGCAATCTATCCAGGAACCGGCGTCAACTCGCCCATGTGGGGTGGGCTCTTCGTGGTTGAACCCGGAGCTCAGACCGGCATTCACCACCATGGAGAGCAGCATACGATCGCGTATGTTCTGAGCGGGACTTGCTCCGTTCGCTGGGGCGACCGGGGTGAGTTCAACGCGATCGCCGAAGCTGGCGACTTCCTGTTCGTCCCCGCATGGCTTCCGCACCAGGAGATCAATCCTTCGCGCGATGTCCCATTCGAGTGGATTGTAGTCCGCAGCACACCGGAACCAATCGTCGTGAACCTGCGCGATGACTTTTGGGGAGATGTCAATTGGTTCTCGACGGCCTCGCATGCTGAAGGCTGACAGGATCATCGAACACAAAGAAAAAGGAGTTACATAGATGACTTATATACCTGACCAGAAACGGTACGACGGCGCGTTGTTCAACCGGTGCGGGCAATCGGGAATCGTCCTGCCTCCGATATCGCTGGGGTTGTGGCAGAACTTTGGCGGTGTCAATATCTTCGAGACCGGCCGTGCGGTTATTCGGCGTGCCTTCGACCGAGGCGTGACGCATTTCGACCTGGCGAACAATTACGGGCCACCGTATGGATCTGCCGAGGAGAACTTCGGAGAGATTCTGCGCAAGGACTTTGGCAGTCACCGCAATGAACTCTT
>Ga0302223_10001894_pt1 | contig 10846 bp, 7 predicted proteins | sample II_Palsa_E2_3_FD_194565 | JGI IMG/M metagenome (GOLD analysis project Ga0302223, IMG submission 194565) | Peat permafrost microbial communities from Stordalen Mire near Abisko, Sweden - II_Palsa_E2_3 | ecosystem: Environmental > Terrestrial > Soil > Palsa > Peat permafrost | place: Sweden... | reverse complement strand
TCGCCGATCGCCTCGACGAGATTGTCCTCTATCTCAAGCTCCTCGATCTTCTTCACGAGCGGCAGGTCGGTGAGCCTCGACACGAACCGCGCCGTGTCGTCGGGCGCGAGCTGGAACTTCGGGTCGATCATCCGGTGGATGAGGGTCGACGAGTACTCGGCGACCTCCTGCAGGAGCTTCAGGTCGGCATCGGTGAACTCCCCGTCCGTGCCGGCCGAGACCTCCTTGTTGAGGGTCTGGATGGCGCCGAGCGTGATCGTCGTCTTGAGGGGGACGGTGAGCATCGACCTCACCTCGAAGCCCGTCGTCTTGGCCATCGACGCCATCATCGGCGACTGGCTCTCCGTCTTGCGGAAGAACACGGGCTCCGCCGTCTGGATCACCTTTCCGACGATCCCGGTCCCGGCCGGGATCTTCAGCTGGAGGAGCTTGGCCTCCATCTCCTTGAATTTCTTCTCCTTCTTCGGGTCGTCGCTCCACAGGGAGGGCGAATAGTAGACATGCTTGAAGACGATGTCGTTGCCCTCGAGCATGTAGAGCGTCATCGACTGCGCCTTCAGGGCCTCGACCACCTTCGACGCCGTGAGCTCGATCACCGACGTGACGTCCTCCTTGCTCAGCGCGGGCTTGGAGATGATCTTGATCAGCAGCGAGCGTCTCAGCGCGCTCACGATGGAGGGTGCGGCCATAGTCGGTTTGACTGACGGGATTGGCATCGCCCGCGCGATCCCGCAACGAGAAACGGACCCGCCGCTCCCGGGCACGTCGGCCGGCCGGTGTCCCTGCGCCCGGGGGAGCCGGGCCCGGCGGCGGTCGTCCGGTTCCCCGACGGAAACTACGTACCCCGGGGGTCGCACCGACGCGGCACGGGGCCTCCCATTTCCCTTGCCTAGCCGCGAACTTAACAAAAAAATCACGGTCTCCCATGGCCGATTCCGACCGACACCCGTTCCTGCAGGGCCTGAGCAAGCACCGCGGCGCCCCTCCGACGATCGTGGTCATCTTCGGCGCGTCCGGCGACCTCACGGCCAGGAAGCTCATCCCGGCGATCTACAACCTGAGCTACGACAACCTCCTTCCCGCGGACTTCCACCTGGTGGGCTACGGCCGGAAGCCCATCCCCGACGAGGAGTTCCGGACGATGGCGTCCGGGGCGATCAAGGAGTTCTCCCGCCGCGAGCTGGACGCCGAGGTCTGGGCGAAGGTGGGCGCCACCACGACGTATGTGTCGGGGGGATACGACGAGAAGGCGGGCTTCGACCGGCTGGCGGCCCGTATCGCGGAGATCGAGAGGGGCGTCGGCAGCGATGTGCAGTGCCTTTTCTACATTTCGACCCCGCCGTCGGTGTTCGGTCCGATCATCCAGAACCTGGGCCTGAGCGGCCTGGGCAGCCGGTACCTCGGCAAGCCGCACCAGTCCAAGGTCATCATCGAGAAGCCGTTCGGGAGGGACCTCGACTCAGCGCGCCTCCTCAACGCCGCTCTCAGGTCGGTCTTCGAGGAGCACCAGGTGTATCGGATCGACCATTACCTAGGGAAGGAGACGGTGCAGGACCTCCTGGTCCAGCGCTTCGCCAACTCGATCTTCGAGCCGCTCTGGAACCGCAACTACATCGAGAGCGTCCAGATCACCGTCGCGGAGGATCAGGGCGTGGGCACCCGGGCGGGCTACTACGAGCAGAGCGGGTGCCTGCGCGACATGATCCAGAACCACACCATGCAGCTGCTGGCGCTCACGGCGATGGAGGCGCCGGGGTCCTTCGACGCGGAGGCTGTCAGGGACGAGAAGGTGAAGGTCCTGAAGGCGATCCAGCCTATCGCCCTGGAGGTGGCGAGCGATGTCGCCCGCGCGCAGTACCTGGACGGGATGACGGGAGGCAAGAAGGTCCCGGGCTACCTCGCGGAGCAGGGCGTGGCGCCGGATTCCTCGACCGAGACCTTCGCGGCGATCAGGCTGTCCATCAACAACTGGCGGTGGTACGGCGTGCCTTTCTACCTGCGCTCGGGCAAGCGCCTCGCCAGGCGGGTCTCGGAGATCGCCATCCAGTTCAAGGCCCCCCCCGGGACCATCTTCGGCCAGAAGGACCAGTTCGACCTGGCGGTCAACACCCTGTCGTTCCAGATCCAGCCCGACGAGGGCCTCAGCCTCATCCTGAACGCGAAGATCCCCGGCCTCGAGACCCGTACCCAGCCGGTCAAGATGAGCTTTCGCTACGCGACGACGTTCGGGTCCAACACGCCCGAGGCCTACGAGCGGCTGGTCCTCGACGCCATGATCGGCGACGGCACGCTCTTCATCCGCGGGGACGAGACCGAGACGTCCTGGAAGCTCTACACGCCGGTCCTGGATTTCTGGCGCTCGCAGGGCCGCAAGGGGATGGAGGGGTACCCGGCGGGTTCGTGGGGCCCCGAGGACGCGAACGCCCTCCTCGCCTCGCGGGGCAACACCTGGCGGCAGCCCTGAGCACCCCGATGGCCGGGATATTCGACGCGCTGCCCGGTGAGGAGGTTCCCGTCGGCACCATCTCCGGCGGCCTGAACGAGATGTGGTCCGGCGCCGCCGCCGACGGCCGGCCGTCGCCGCCGACAGACGATGCGAAGGCGACCCAGGTCAACTTCGTGCTGCACCTCGGCCTGAGGACGGACGCGGCCGACGCGGTCAGCCAGTTCGAGACGGCGGTCCGCTTCTCCCGGTGCTACCCGTGCCGCGTGGTCGTGCTTTGCCCCGTCGACGACGGCTCGGCGCCGGCAGAGATCCGCGCGAAGGTGTACGGCGAGTGCTCGATCGGGAAATCGGCGGACGACACCCGCTGCTGCGAGTTTGTGATGCTGAGCTACCCGCGCAGCGCGCGCATCTACCTCGAGAACCAGGTCTCGATCTGCCTTTCGACGGACCTGCCCCTGTACTACTGGGCCCACCGCTTCACCGACTCCGCGCGCCTGGCCGACTACCGGTACCTACTGACGACGGCAAAGCGCGTCCTGATCGACAGCGCCACGGCTCCCGCGGGAGCGATCGGCTTCCCGTGGCCCCGGCCCGAGAATGTCCGCGACCTGGCTTTCGCGCGGCTGCTGCCGGTGCGCCAGATGATCGGCCAGTTCCTCAGCCGGTATCCGGTCGGGAGCCTGTCAGGGGACCTCAGGTCGATCACGCTTGCGCATGGCGCGGAGGTCTCCTGCGAGGCCCGCGTCCTGCTGTCGTGGGCGAGGGACCGGATCCGCGCCTGCGGGGCGGCAGGGGAGACCTTCGACCTCGTCCCGTCCGCGGACCTTCCCGCACGGGCCTTCGCGCTGACCTTCGCCTACGGCGACAGGAGGTTCTTTGCGTGCAGGGCGGACCTGGCGTCCGCGCACGCGACGCTCGACGCGGATTTCGGGTCCGGCCGCACCACGATGCCCGCGTCCGTCGCGCTGCTTTCCCAGGAGAGCGCCCTCAGCGAGGCGATGTTCTTCTGAGGGGCCGCTACGCGGTCCTAAGGAGCACATGGCTGCGCCGTCCCTTGCGAAGGAGGAGGTACCTGCCGAAAAGGAGGTCGTCCAGGGTGACGTGGCGCCCGGGCTCGCCGACCCGGACATTGTTGAGGTAGATCCCGCCTCCCTCGATGTCCTTGCGGGCCTGCCCCTTCGAGCCGCAGAGGGCGGAAAGGGTGAGCAGCTCGACCACGGGCGCCCCCGCCCCCCCGAGCGAGGATTTTTCGAACGTCTTCGTGGGGATCTCCCCGACGACGTCGTTGAACAGCGACTCGGTGATGCCGCCGAGGCCGCCGCCGAACATGATCTCGCTCGCTCGCACCGCGTCGTCGCACGCGGTCTTGCCGTGGACGATGGAGGTGACCTCGCGGGCGAGGGCCTTGTGCGCCTCGCGCGCGCCCGGGTTCGCGAGATGCGTGGCCTCGAGGGCGTCGATCTCGTCGGCCGGGAGGAGCGTGAACTTCCTCAGGTAGACCGGCACCATGGCGTCCTCGGTGTTCACGAAGAACTGGTAGAACCGGTAGGGGCTTGTCTTCTGCGGGTCGAGCCAGACGGCACCGCTCTCGGTCTTGCCGAATTTCGTGCCGTCGGACTTGGTGATCAGGGGGAAGGTCAGGCCCCACGACGGCACCCCCAGCTTCTTGCGGATCAAGTCGGTGCCCGCCGTGATGTTGCCCCACTGGTCGGAGCCGCCGATCTGGAGCTCGCAGCCGCAGGTCCCGCGCAGGTGGTAGAAGTCATGGGCCTGGAGCACCATGTAGCTGAACTCCGTGTAGCTGATGCCGCCCTCGCCCTCCATCCGGGAGCGCACGCCCTCCTTGGCCACCATCACGTTCACGGAAAAGTGCTTTCCGATGTCGCGCAGGAAATCGAGGTAGCCCACGCCGGCCGTCCACGAGGCGTTGTCCACCATCCGCGCGGGATTGGCCTTGGAGTCGAAGTCGAGGATCCGGGAGAGCTGCGCCTTGATGCTGGAGAGGTTCCGGTCGAGCTGCTCGCGCGAGAGGAGGTTGCGCTCGGCGGACTTTCCCGACGGGTCGCCGATCATCCCCGTCGCCCCGCCCGCCAGGGCGATGGGATGGTGGCCCATGAGCTGGAACCGCCGGAGTGTCAGCTGTCCCATGAGGCTGCCGACGTGAAGGGAGTCGCCCGTCGGGTCGAATCCGCAGTAGAGCGTCAGCGGGCCCGACGCCGAGCGCCTGGTCAGCGCGTCAAGGTCGGTGCAGTCGGCGACGAGGCCGCGCCAGCTCAGCTCTTCGATGATCGTCATTGGGGGACACCAAAAAAGCCCTCCCGGGGCCCCCGCGGCAAGGGATTTTGGCGAAGTCAAGGAGGGCGGCGCAAAAAACGATTTGCGATGGGGATGGCCCCGGGGCAAGCTGCCCCTTCGACGAGGTCGCTCCGGCAAGGCGCGGCAACAGATCCAGTTCACATGCAAACCCACCTCCCACCATGCCAATAGCCCCAGGAACACGGGCCCCGGATTTCACGCTCAAGGCCTCGGCCGCGGACGGCCTCAAGGATGTGAGGCTGAGCGACAATTTCGGGAAAAAGAAGACCGTGCTTCTTTTCTTCCCGCTGGCGTTCACCGGCACCTGCACGCAGGAGATGTGCGACGTGTCCGCCGGGCTGGGCGAGTATTCGGGCCTGAACGCCGAGGTCTACGGCATCAGCGTCGACAGCCCCTTTGCACAGGCGGCGTGGGCCAAGCAGAGCAAGATCTCGGTGACGCTCCTGAGCGACCTCAACAAGAAGGTCGCCGCGGCCTACGGGGTCGTCTTCCCCGGCCTCGCGGGGATCGGCGACACGGCCGCCCGCGCCGCGTTCGTCATCGGAACCGACGGCGTCGTGACCTACGCCGAGCAGACCCCGACGCCGAAGGACCTCCCGAATTTCGCGGCGATCAAGGCGGCGGTCTCCAAATGACGCCGCGGCTCGATCGATGATGAACCCGCACGACCCCTTCGCCACGCTCCAGTCCTTCGACGCCAACGGGTCGGGGCAGCGGTTCCATTCGCTTCCCGCGCTCGCGAAGGCGGGCCTCGATGTCGCGAGGCTTCCGGTGTCGATCCGCATCGTCCTGGAATCCCTCCTTCGAAACTGCGACGGCAGGCGGGTGACCGAGCACGCCGTTCGCACCCTGGCCTCCTGGCAGGCGAAGGCGCCCCGGACCGAGGAGATCCCCTTTGTGGTCGCCCGCATCGTCCTCCAGGACTTCACCGGCGTGCCGCTCCTCGTCGACCTCGCGGCCATGCGCTCCGCGGTAGCCCGGATGGGCAGGAAGCCGAAGATGATCGAGCCCCTCGTCCCGGTCGACCTGGTCGTCGACCATTCGGTGCAGGTGGACTTCTCGGGGAGCGCCGACGCCCTTGCGAAGAACCTCGACATGGAGTTCGTGCGCAACCGCGAGCGCTACCAGTTCCTCAAGTGGGGAATGCAGGCCTTCGAAACCTTCAAGGTCGTGCCCCCGGGGATCGGGATCGTCCACCAGGTCAACCTTGAGTTCCTCGCCAAGGGCCTCCTGCGCGACCCCGAGGGGACGTGGTACCCGGACACGCTGGTGGGCACCGACTCGCACACGACGATGATCAACGGCCTGGGCATCGTGGGCTGGGGCGTCGGCGGAATCGAGGCCGAGGCGGGCATGCTGGGCCAGCCGGTCTACTTCCTCACCCCTGACGTGGTGGGCGTCCACCTGACCGGCTCGCTGCGCGAGGGGGTCACCGCGACGGACCTCGCGCTGACGGTGACCCAGCTGCTCAGGAAGACCAAGGTCGTGGGCAAGTTCGTAGAGTTCTACGGTCCCGGCGCGGCCGCGCTCCCGGTCGTGGACCGCGCGACGATCGGCAACATGTCCCCCGAATACGGCGCCACCATGGGCTTCTTCCCGATCGATGCGGAGTGCACGCGCTATCTCCTGGCGACGGGCCGCAGCGCCGAGCACGTGGCCCTCTACGAGGCGTATTACAGGGCGCAGGGGCTGTGGGGGATGCCCGAGAGGGGCCAGATCGACTATTCGCAGGACGTCGAGCTCGACCTGGCCTCGGTCGTCCCCAGCGTCGCGGGGCCGAAGCGCCCCCAGGACAGGATCGAGCTGCCAGGGCTCAAGAAGGAGTTCGCCGGCTCGTTCTCAAGGCCGCTCGCCGAAAACGGGTTCGGCAAGAAGTCCGAGGAGCTCCAGGCGGCGCCCGCGGACGTGGCGCTCAACGGCAAAGGTACCGTCAGGCTTGGGCACGGCAGCGTGCTGATCGCCGCCATCACGAGCTGCACCAACACGTCCAACCCCTCCGTGATGCTGGCCGCCGGGCTGCTCGCGAAAAAGGCGGTGGAGCGCGGCCTCAGGGTGGGGCCGGCGGTCAAGGCGTCGCTGGCGCCGGGCTCGCGGGTCGTGACCGATTACCTGACACGGACGAATCTCCAGCCCTTCCTCGACACGCTGGGCTTCCAGACCGTCGGCTACGGCTGCACGACCTGCATCGGCAACTCGGGGCCGCTGGCGCCGCCGATCGAGGAGGCGATCGCGAAGAACGACCTGATCGCGGCATCCGTCCTGTCGGGCAACCGAAACTTCGAGGCGAGGGTCCACCAGAGCATCAAGGCGAACTTCCTCATGTCGCCCCCGCTTGTCGTGGCCTTCGCCCTGGCGGGACGCGTGGACATCGACCTGACGCGTGAATCCCTGGGAAAGGGCACCGACGGAAGGGACGTTTTCCTGAGCGACATCTGGCCGACGCTCGCCGAGGTGAGGGACCTCATGCAGTCGGCCCTCAAGCCCGAGGTCTACCGCACGCTCTACTCCGACTTCGCCTCGCAGAACCCAAAGTGGAACGAGATCCCGTCGTCGACGGGGGACACGTACGCTTTCGACGCGAAGTCCACCTATATCCAGGAGCCCCCGTTCTTCGACGGCTTCTCGGTCGAGCCCGGGCCCATCGCGGGGCTGAAGGGGGCGCGGGCGCTCGGCATCTTTGGCGATTCCGTGACGACCGATCACATCTCGCCGGCAGGCTCGATCAAGAAGTCGTCCCCCGCGGGCAGGTTTCTGGTGGAGAGCGGCGTCGCATTCGAGGACTTCAACAGCTACGGCTCGCGGCGCGGAAACGACCGCGTGATGACGCGGGGCACGTTCGCCAACGTAAGGATCAAGAACCTGATGCTGGCGGGCGTGGAGGGCGGCGACACGCTGCTCCAGCCGGAGGGCACACGGCTCTCCATATACGACGCCTCCGTCGAATACGGAAGGCGCGGGACCCCGCTTGTGGTCATCGCCGGGCAGGACTACGGCGCCGGATCGTCCCGCGACTGGGCCGCCAAGGGAACGAAGCTCCTCGGCGTGAAGGCCGTCGTCGCGCAGAGCTACGAGCGCATCCACCGGAGCAACCTGGTGGGGATGGGCGTCCTGCCCCTGCAGTTCAAGGAGGGAACGACGGCCAAGACGCTGGGCCTCGACGGCTCCGAGACCTACGACGTCCTCGGCCTTGGTCTTTCCCTCAAGCCGCAGCAGGACCTGATGCTGCGCGTCACCCGCAAGGGCGGTGAAACCCTCGACGTCCCGGTCCGGTGCCGGATTGATACCCCCATTGAGATCGACTACTACCAGCACGGAGGGATCCTCCCGTACGTCCTCCGCCAACTCCTCGCAAAGACGTGATCTCCGATTCGGCAAAGCCGGTCTTCCTCGTCGACGCCTACTCCGATCCGGTGATCGTCCGCATCGAGGGCAGGGCCAGCTTCCTCAACAGCGCCTGCCTGCGCGACTTCATGACCCAGATGATGAAGTCCGGGAAGAACCGGTTCGTCATCGACTTCCTCAGGTGCACCAGCATGGACAGCACGTTCCTCGGCGTTCTCGCCGGGACCGCCCTCGAGCTCCGCAAGCGCTCCCCGAAGGGAAGCCTCGTCCTCACGCGGATGGGCCAGCGCAACCTGGAGCTCGTCCGCAACCTCGGGCTGCACAAGCTGCTTACCATCGACGCGGCGGAGGGGCCGAGCACGGACGCGTGCGACACGCCCCTCGTGTGCGGCGACCGGGGCGAGCTTGAGAACGCGCGGCTTGTGCTGGAGGCCCACGAGAACCTGGTGTCGGCCGACGAGTCCAACCGGGGCAAGTTTCAGGACGTCCTCGTTTTCATGAAGAACCGCGTTGAGCAGGGCTAGGGGTTCCGGTTCAATCGTCCTTGGAGCCTCCGGTGGCCCGCGGGCCCTTCCATGCCGTATTTCATCATCACGTGCCTCCTTGTCATAGTGGCCGCGCTCTGCCTCGGCCTGTACCGGGTTGAGAGGCAGTCGGACATGCGGGAGGAGCAGCGCAGGCAGGCGACCCATGACCGCCAGCGGGTGCTCGACTTCATGCACCTCATGGCGGAGGCGCTGGGAGAGGGCCTGTCCCGCCAGGAGCTGCACCAGCGGATCGTGCACGCCTCGATCCTCTGCACCGGCGCGCTCAGCGCCTGCATCTTCGAGCGGACTGCCGCAGACACGATGCGCAGCGTGGCGGTGGAGGGGCTGTTCCCGCCCCACCGGCCGCTCCCCGACCACGTGAAGGGAAAGCTGGCCACCCGGGCCAAGTTCATCGAGCAGGTGCTCAGGACCGAGGAGTTCCCGGTCGGGGAGGGCATCGCGGGCCGGGTCGCCGAGACCGGCCGCGGCGAGCTCATCGCGGACGCGACCCGCGATCCGCGGATCGTCAAGCACGAGGATTCAAACCTTGCGGTGCGGTCCGTCATCGCGGTCCCGATGGCGTTTCGCGGGCGCATCTTCGGCGTCCTCGCCGTCGCGAACCCGGTCGACAACCGCCTGTTCACGGCGACGGATTTCTCGCTGATGCAGTCGATCGCGGAGCAGGCCGCGCTCGCGCTCCACAACGCCGAGTCGTTGAGCGTCCAGATCGAGCGCAAGCAGCTCGACCTGGACCTCTCGATCGCGAGCGGGATCCAGCAGATGCTGCTTCCGGCCCGCTCCATGGTGTTCCCCGGCCTCGATCTCGACGCCCGGTATGCGCCGGCGCAGAGGGTGGGCGGCGACCTTTTCGACGTGATCGTGCTCTCGCCGACGCGGCTGGGAATCGCCGTGGCCGACGTCTCCGGCAAGGGGATAGCGGCGTCGCTCTACATGGCCGTGTGCCGCACCAACCTGCGCCAGATCGCCCCGCGGCACATCTCCCCCGCCCAGGTCCTCGTCGACCTCAACCGGACGATGGAGGCCGACATCCAGGGCGACCTCTACGTCACGATGCTCTACGCCGTGATCAACATCGAGACGAACCGTGTGACGTTCGCCCGGGGCGGCCACGAGCTTCCTCTTTTCGCGCGGCGGGAGCCCTCGACCGGCGCGTACCTCACCCACCTCGTGCGCTCCGAGGGAATGCCCCTGGGGATGGTGCCGGACGACCTGTTCGCCTCGGCCATCGAGGACCGGATGGAGCCCTTCGACCCGGGCGACACGCTGGTCCTCTACACGGACGGCGTGACCGAGGCGCCGAACGACGAGGACAAGGAGTTCTCGAGCTCGCGCCTTGCGGACGTGGTCCGCGCCCTCCACACGCGCCCGGCGCGCGAGATCAACGACGGGATCCTCGAGAGCGTCCGGAGGTTTTCGGGCGAGGCGGTCCAGCGCGACGACCTCACGCTGGTGACGGTGAGGCGTGCCTGACCCCGAATGGCCGGCGCAACCGAGGCGAAGCGCAGGCGGGTCGTGGTCGCCGGCGGCGGCGCAGCGGGCTTCTTCGCCGCGATAGCCTGCGCCGAGGCCGACCCCCTCGCGGACGTGACGATCCACGAGGCGACCTCCCATCCGCTTGCCAAGGTGCGGATCTCGGGGGGCGGCCGTTGCAATGTCACGCATGCATGCTTTGACGCCGACCTCCTCGCGAGGAGCTTTCCGCGGGGGTCTAGAGAGCTCATTGGGCCCTTCCACCGGTTCGGGCCCGCCGAGACGGTCGCCTGGTTCGGGGACCGGGGCGTCGCGCTCAAGACCGAGAGGGACGGGCGGATTTTCCCCGTGACGGACGACTCGGCGACGGTGGTCGACTGCCTGATGCGGGCGGCGGAGAAGGCGGGTGCGCGTCTCCTCGCCGGCAGCGGCGTGAGGGCCGTCTCGGCAGCCCCCGGGGGCCCGGACCCGGGCTTCACGGTGGCGCTCTCGGGCGGCGACCCGGTGCGGGCGGACCGCGTCCTGATCGCCACGGGAGGCGGCCGGGTTTCCGCGGGCCTCTCGATCGCCCAGAGCCTCGGCCACTCGGTCAATCCCCCGGTTCCGTCGCTGTTCACGTTTCATGTCGACGATGCGCGGCTCAAGGGCCTTGAGGGCGTCGCCACCCCTGGCGCGGCCGCCTCGGTCCGGGGAACTCGCCTGCGGGAGTGCGGCCCGGTGCTGG
>Ga0302223_10001893_pt1 | contig 10847 bp, 10 predicted proteins | sample II_Palsa_E2_3_FD_194565 | JGI IMG/M metagenome (GOLD analysis project Ga0302223, IMG submission 194565) | Peat permafrost microbial communities from Stordalen Mire near Abisko, Sweden - II_Palsa_E2_3 | ecosystem: Environmental > Terrestrial > Soil > Palsa > Peat permafrost | place: Sweden... | reverse complement strand
GAGTACCAAGTGAGGTTAATTCGGAAGCTTCAATTAAATGTGTTTTGCTGTTAATGGCTAAATGAAGTTTTCTCCATAGGCGTTTTTTAATATAGCCATGTTGTCTGACATTCCATTCACCTTCACCAAAGACCTGTCGTCCTGTTGAATTGCAGACGACATGGATGGGTTCATTTTTTTGGGAGGATTTGGGGAGAGGGATGTTTAACGTTTTTTGGCGTTTACATAATAGTGAATAATGGGGGTCTCTATACCCAGAGCAAAACCGCTAATGAGGCTGGCAATGAAGCCTTCTGTGTTAAGAAGGCAATGGATGATAGCCGCATGGTTATGGACAAATTGAATAAGCATTGAGCCACACCCACCATTGCCTGCGGCGCGCCCTCACCGCGTTGTCTTGCTTCGCAAAGCCTCAGCGGACATCGCTCCTCTCCCGTGAATACACGGGAGAGGGATTCAGATCCGAATGCCTCTTCCGCTATGCAGAACAACCTCCGCTTCTCCTGACTTATTCAACAAAGCCCTTTGTCAGGAAAAGGGCAGGCACAGGGGCCTGCCCTAGTTATTAGAAGAAATCAGCTCGTGATTATTAAGCCATAATGGCCACTTGCTCTGCAACGGAAAGTGAAACCGTTTTTGGCGGATTAATATAAATAGCTTTGGGTAATTTTTTTAACGTCAGCATTTTATTGTTAAACCGTACCGGATTGCTGATAAAGGCGCGAAGACGCGTGCTGGCGGAAACAATGCCGCCCAATCTTCCATATGTTTGTGCTCGTGTTTCTGCTTCTGAAAAGCGACTTGAATCAAACTTTGATTGCACTACTGCACTTATTCTATTCACGACAAAACCAAACATTAATCCAAAAACAAATAACAAAACCCCTCTTAGATAGAAATGCATGTGCGCACCAACAGCAAAAATAAATCCCATTACAAAAGTAATCCCTAAAAAATAATGGAGTGGCCCCCCTCTTCCCCATTCCCATTGCGACATCATTCCTCAGATCGGTGCAACGTAACGTAAACCATGCTATGGCGTGTATTGTATGATAAAAAGACCCATTTTTATGGTATCGTTCAAAAATCAAGCTTTCAAACTTTCATTACTAAGGTGTCGTAAGTGACTTTTGATTTAAATAAACATCTAGAGCGGCTAGAACAGATAAACGTCGCCATCGCGGCAAACAATATCGGGGATATACAAGCCCTGATTACTGCAACGCCTGATATGCTGGACTTATCTCTGCTGACCCATGCCATCTTACAATCTGCCAACATCGCATGGGTGCAAACCTATATGACGGCCATTCATGAGCGTGTGGATTTACCTGCGCTGACCCGCGCCATCTTAGAATCCACCAATTCCGTACACATACAAATTTATATAACCGCCCTTCATGGGCTTGATGAGGGCGCCAGTTTACGCAAATTGAGCAAAGCGATGTTCTGGACAACCCCACCCTCTGACGATACGTATGCATACGCTGCTACGACATTTTCAGAAAAGTCGGATGAGGAACTAGACCAGATCTATGACGACTTTTTATCTCTCGACGGCGAAGGTATCGAATGGGTGCAAGCATGCGCTGGCGCCGGCAATCTCCAGGGCGTTCTATTTGGGCTATCGTTGATTAACCAATTGAGTAAAAATAAACCTGAAAGCACAATGCAGGCATGTCTGGATGCCATTCTGCATACGGCGCTGAACGCGCAGCGAATGAGCATCGCTCAAATTATCCTGGAGTTTGCCTACAACCTGGAAGAGGAAAACCTGGAAGAGGAAAACCTGGAAGAGAAAACATTTGATGCACTATTAATCCATGCAATCGAGCACCTCGGCAAGATTAACACTTCAGAAGAAGCCAAGATCGCACTCTTCTTGCTGAGTGCTGATAGACAAAGGCCAGAAGAGCATCATGATGACGTCAAACGCGTGGCTATACCTGCTACCCTCGAAAAAAAACTGGTCTCTGCCTTTTTTTCTCGAGAATACAGGCTGGCCAACCTTGTGCAACTTAAGCACACTGAGCTCATTTTCTTTGCTGCGAAGCTTTCACTGCCTGAGCTAGAACAGCAATTAAGCACATGCTCTTTTATCCGTGATCAGAGCGCACTCTTTCAGCAAGGGTCGGTGGCAAAGGAAGAACTGCCTGCTACAAAACTGGCTGAGATCTTTCGGTCATTTCAGCGAGAGAACAATGAAGAAACGTTTGCGGAAAAATTGATCGCCCTGTTAAGCCTGTATCAGGAAAGCCACGAAAGTTTGCCCATTTTCCTGACGTTGATACATGTCATCAGGCAAGATCAAACGATGTGGCAACACCTTGCTATTATCGAGCCTGCGCTTACGCCACTGATCATGCAGGTCTTGAAAAAGTATTATCCAGCCGTGCATCAAGAAGTGTTGGTCTCACCCCCCCGTTGGTTAATGCTGTTCTTTATGGATAAAGTGGTGAATTGTGACGCCTTGCGCCATGCACTGAACCAAGAGAGTCCGACAAGTCTTGCCGCATTACTCACGACTGATGCAGCGCTAATGCGTGTTGCGCAATATTTGCGAGAGCAGGTGGCAGCGGGACGGGAAAGTGATCCGACACTGGTGGCCCTTTATAAAGAAAAATTGTTTGCATTGAAAGCCGGTCTTAGTATTACCGAGATAAGGAGCAAGCACCAGTTTAACCCGTCTGTGAAGATCAACATCAATGACCTCATCAATAAGCACATCACTTCTTTAGCGCCATACACATTACCCGAAGCGCTGGGAGTGAATGTGTATGACATCATCTGTCCCCCAGGTCCTGAAGCTCAGAGCTTTCTGTCGCATGCTGTATCGAAGAATGCGACAGCCTTTGTCGAGCTGCTGATTGCGCAGAAAGTCGATGTCAATCACTCACCATATACAGGCGGCGCGACGCCTTTAATGGAGGCCCGCTCCCCTAAGGTAGCGGATCTTTTAATTAATGCCGATGCAAAGCTCGATGCCCAAAATAGCAAAGGGGAAACGGCGTTAATGCTCGCCGCAAATAGGGGGCACATTGAAGTAGTCAGATGTTTAATAGCTGCAAACGCCGATCTAAATATTCAAGATGAACACGGAAGAACGGCGCTCATTAAGGCTGTGAACCATTCGGTTGGGCGCCGTGAAATAGCCCAGCTTCTAATCAATGCTGGCGCACAGCTCGATATTCAAGATGAGTTCCTAAACACGGCACTAATGCGCGCCCTGGATCCTGACGGTAGGCTTCGTGAGGAGGAGACGCCACAGCTTTTAATCCGCTCAGGCGCCAAACTAGATATTCGCAATAAGGATAGGAAAACCGCCTTAGATTTGGTCAACCAGCACAATAGCAAGACAACCGTCGCCAAGCTTGTTCAAAAGTGTACCGTCTTTGATGCCGCACTGATCAAAGCAAAAACACCCTTAAAAGAAGCCGTGGATCATATTCGCAGACATTACTCAGATCAGAATATGGCGACAGCAAAAATATTAGCAGAACGTGCGATAAATCAATTTGCCACTGATCCAGACAACAAAGCAGAATGCATCCAAGCCATCCGTGACGCTGGATCTATCAACGCCGTTTTACAGGCGATGAAACCTAAACCGAAAATTGAAACCCTCATCAACGGATTAAAAAACTATATTGCTGAGAAAAAACCTATCCATGAAGGATGGCAAAAATGGTGGGGATTTTTAACAAACTGGTTTTCTATATTGGAAAAGAAAATCACGATCGCGGAAAGGGCCTTCACTGCATTAAATAAATTAAATACGTTACAAAAAGCAGACGATTCAGAGCCGACAGCGCCGCTTCTCAGTGCTCAAGAAACACATCCTGATTTAGCGACTATTATCACGTTAGCAAAAGAGCAAAATGCAAACAGTCTACATTGGTATCAAAAGTGTTTTTTTGATATCGACAGCAAAAGCAAATTGCAGGGAATTTTGAATGGAGAAGAAAAGCAACAGGACAGGCCAAAAAATACATCATAATGTGATTTATAGTATTTTGAATTAGGGACGGCGGGGTGAGGGAACGTTCACCCACAATCTTTAACTAATGAAGCGACGTCTCTTTCTGATATGCGCATATCCAAAATAATCACATCGATAGGCTGAGCATCTAAAACAGCAAGTCCTTCTTGATCATTAGCAGCAAATAAAACGCGACCCCCTTCAGCCTCAAAAACATTTCGAAGCGAATTTAAAATATTTTTATCATCTTAAACCATTGGCTTGTAAGCCTTGCGGTAAAGAATAGCCTCGACGAAATACCTTTAGTGTATAAATGCTTTCAGGGCTAAAATGAGCCCTAACAAAATAAGCAAGCGCAGCCGTCATCATCATCGGCAAAAGACTATTATAATCTTGCGTTATCTCAGCTATCATGACAATCGCTGTAATAAAGGCACTTGTCGCCCCGCCCACTACACCCGCCATGCCTGCCAACACAAAAACTGTGGGATCAATACTCAGGCTGGGAAAGAAATAATGAACTCCGGCAGCATAAAAAGCCCCACATGTTGCACCTAAAAATAATGAAGGAGAGAAAATGCCACCCGACCCACCTGTTCCCAAAGTTAAACAAGTGGCCAGCAGTTTTGCCGTAAATAATAAAAGTAAAAAGCATGGATTTTCAATTAAATGGTTAAAAATATCTTGAAGCGTCGCATCCCCCACCCCAGCAGTATAATATTGCCCGTAAAAAACCATCAATAAATAAAAAACTATTCCCACGATAAACATGCCAAAGGCATGGCGTAAATAATGATTCTTTATCAATTTTTTAAAAAAGTCTTCGAGCCAATAAAGCACATAAATAAAAGCAAAAGAAACGAATCCAATTAACACTCCGAAAGGAATAAATAACAATAAACTCAATATCATTTGTGGGTAATTTTGTTTTTGAGTGATGACATTCACAATAAAAGCAGGATCCGTGCCCACAAATATATAAGATAAAACTGTGGCGGTGATCACCGCAATTGTAACCAAAGCGACACTGATAGCATTGATAGAAACTAAGATTAACTCAATGGAAAATGTCACGCCGGCAAAAGGTGAATTAAATATCGCCGCAATCCCTGCCCCAGCACCGGCTGCAATTAAAATAATCCTTTGGGAGGCATGCATCTGAATGATCTGCCCCAAAGTGGCCCCAAAAGCTGCGCCAATTTGAACAATGGGGCCTTCTCTACCCACTGCCCCCCCTGTTCCGATTGAAATGGCTGAAGCCAGTGATTTTACGATTGCCACAATTGGACGAATGATCCCTTCTTTATAATGAATGGCATACAATACCTCCGAGACGCCATGCCCTTTCGCCTCAGGCGCAAGTTTTTCTGTCAGAAAAGTGACCAATAACGCGCCTAATACAGGAACCAAAATGACCCCCGCTCCCCATACACTCTGTGGAATATAAGTATTTGCATCAAGCTGAAACACTATTTTCCCTGAAAATGCAAAATGGGCGACAAGGTTTACTAAATACCGAAACGCAATTGATCCTAATCCGGTAATTATTCCGACCAAAAAAGCCAAGGTAAACAAGCGCAACATTGATATGCCACTTTTGTTATCACACTCAACTGGCAAAAGGTGGGGCTGATTCATTTAATTATCCATAAATTTTTATATTGGCTATAACGGAATGTGTCAGGGGAAATGAGACAAAGGTGCCTAAGTTTTTAGGAAGCGATTATTAAGCCATAATGGCCTCTTGCTCTGCAACGGAAATTGAAACCGTTTTTGGCGGATTAATATAAACAGCTTCGGGTAATTTTTTTAGCATCGCTCCGAATGCAAACATCAACACAGGTTCAGATAATGCAAACAGCGCAATCAAGAGGGCATAATGTTGATGTCTGATTCATTTGGCGGCAATAAGATAAAACAGACCGCCTAGTGCGGTCTGTTGTAATAAATAAAGCATTGTTATTGTAAAAAACAACTTCATTTATTGAATCATCAGAACATCCGCTACCCGACAAACCTCCCATTTTTGTAACGCGCCGTTGAGATATAAACGCATTTTGGGTAGCGGTGTTCTTTTCATCACACTAACACTTAATATTCGTTTTTTCCTTGCCAATTTTTTCATGTAATACTTCATCAGATTCCATATCAAAATGTTTGTGAATACGCGACAAATTAAACCGGCACGCCATATCTTCAAATTTTGATAATAGATCGGTGTAGGCATCAAAAATTTGAGTTTCACGACTTGAAAGATCCAACTTTGCTATTTCCATGATCTTTACTCCTGATGAAAAAACATAAGCTCCCTATCTGCCTGATAGGAAGAACAGTCACTCTAGGGGTTAAAAATAGGAATGGCAACTCAAAAATGTGTTTGTAAAATCAGCATCAGTGACAATAATAGGCTTACAATTTTGTGGTAAAACAAATTTCAACTGCGCTAAAAAAACTTGATGGGCTGTTTTGCAGTTATAAGTTTTATCGGTACAGATGGCTTCAAATATTGTTAAAGCGCGGCCTTGTGAAGCAACAGAGACTCTAATCAATTGGTGCTTGCCTCCAGGCGTAGCAGCACTCCAATCCACGGCTTTGTTTAATAAGTCAGGAAAAGGGCAGGCACAGGGGCCTGCCCTAGTTATTAGAAGAAATCAGCTCGTGATTATTAAGCCATAATGGCCACTTGCTCTGCAACGGAAAGTAAAACCGTTTTTGGCGGATTAATATAAATAGCTTTGGGTAATTTTTTTAACGTCAGCATTTTATTGTTAAACCGTACCGGATTGCTGATAAAGGCGCGAAGACGCGTGCTAACGGAAACAATGCCGCCCAATCTTCCATATGTTTGTGCTCGTGTTTCTGCTTCTGAAAAGCGACTTGAATCAAACTTTGATTGCACTACTGCACTTATTCTATTAATTAATAACATGCCATTTTGCCCAAGCATTACTCATATTGGGGTTGCTCAGGCTTGAATTCATTTTTTTCGTGCTGGGCATGCTTAATGTATTATTTCGCCAAATCCGCTTGTATGAAAAATAGAAAGCAGATGAAGCCGCAATGGTCATAACGAAAGCACAACCTAAATATACAAACCAATCCTGCTGCTCAAAAAGAATCAGCACCAATGGCGCCAATAAGGGTGCGCCTCTTGTGAGGAAATTCGTCACGGCAACCAAACGCTGAAACGGTATTTTATTAAACTCAGCGTAATTCCGCGTAAACCTTTGTCGATAAATCCGGCAAGAAAGCGAAAAAAATGCCCACATAGCATAGACAAAAAGACCTATATAAACATTTATTAAAAACGTCGCTCCGAATGCAAACATCAACACACAATCAATGAACATAAGCAGCAAGTAAGCATTTTTCTTATTATCAAGATAATTTTGACGAATTTTATAATTTTTTTTGGCAAGCCGCGTGCCGAATAAAAACATTAACACGGGTTCAGATAATGCAAACATCGCGATCAAGAGGCCATAATTTTGATGTCCGATTAATTTTTCGGCAATAAGATAAAACAGACCGCCTAGTGCGGTCTGTTGTAATAGATAAAGCGTTGTTATTATAAAAATGTTTGTGAGTACGCCACAAACCAAACCGACCGTTCATAAATTATCTTTAGCAGAAATCCATCCGCACTCAAGAGGGTCGAGGTTTTGGGGTGTTTGAGGCGGTGGGTTCTTTTGTGGGCGTCGAAGGGGCACTGCTTAGCAAACCCATGGCATATCCCTCCTTATAAGCAGCACGGCTTGATTTATGTTGCTTTGCCTGTTGCGGCCGATCAGCGGCCGGTTTTGTGTTTTCGCTTGCTTGAGAGGCTTGCAATGCCAGTATTTTTGACTGGGTTTCTATCAGTTTTGCGAGCCCGTCAATGATTTGCTGCGCTTCTTTAGAATCGGAGGGATAGCTCGGCGTCTGTGCGGCAGAATCTTTTTTCACTTCTAGGCCTTCTGGCACCCGCCCCTTTTCAATCGCATTTTTTTTGAAACGATTTGCAATCAAACGTGCGATGCCTTGAATAGCCATAAAAGGCAAAATCACCACAGCCAGGGGGGGAAAAGCACGCATTACGCCTTTTAGGAGATCTGGCTCAAATTTTGGTTTCTTCGCTACTGTGATAACAGTGGCGGTGTCTTTTTTATCGTCTGGGGTTTCGCTTATAGGCATGGATACACTCTATTTTTAAATATCTATTGTATTCACTCTACGCTTATATCTTTTAAAACTAATGAAAATAAAGCTGCGCGTGCACCCTTTCAATAGCCGTTTTAACTGATTTTTTCTTCCAATCCAATCACATTGCCATAAAAATCAGCGTTTATTTGTAGGTTGGGTTTGAGTCTTCAAAACCCAACCTACAGTACTTTTTGCTTCAGCAAAATGTAAATTTAAAAATGTATAGTTGAGATCAAACGAAACAAAACCTGAAAGCGCTTCAACGGGATCTCGGTCTAAAAAAACAATACTAATCAAGCGAAATGAACCATTAAATTATCTATTTGTCGTAGTCAGCGACAATGGGCGATGAAAAATTCATTTTTTAATTTTTAAAAATCTCAATTTTTATTGCTTATCGTAAAGCCAATACGAAAGGATCGTTATATGCCGGATATTACCCTTCCCCCTGACTACAATCCTTTACAAGATCCCGATTATATGTCGCACGACATGATTCGTTATTTTGAAAAAAAACTAAATGATCTGCTTGACAGCATTCTTGAAAAAGAAAAGGCTATGTCGTTAAGCCTGACAGAAGATCAAACGCATGAAATTGATCTTCTCGACCAAGGTACTCTAGAGGCATTGCATTTTAATGATTATTCATACCAAGCACATGAAGGTAAAATAAAGCGCGAAGTGGAAGACGCTTTACAACGGATCCAAGCGCATACTTATGGGTATTGTCAGGTGACAGGAGAACCAATAGGCGTTAAGCGACTCCTTATCACCCCTCAAGCACGTTATTGTCTGGAGATGCAAAAGGAACTAGAGGAAAAGCCGAACCCAGTTTTGTAGGATGGGGTCGGAGAGATCCTCACATAATTAAACATAAAGACCTGGCAAGGCCCTAGTTTTCTAGACACTTAAAAGCTTCTCAAAATACCGTCTTTCAAACTCCATCGGGGCAATCCCACCATTATTACTGTGGCGCCGGCGTGGATTATAAAATAACGCTATATAATCAAAAATTTCTCCCCGTGCTTCCTCCCTCGTTTTGAATCTCTTCTTTTTGATACGTTCTGTTTTCAAGCATGAAAAAAAGCTTTCGGCTACAGCGTTGTCATGGCAGTTTCCACGGCGACTCATACTCGCTTCAAGGTTATTTGCATTCAAAAATTTTCGCCAATCTGCGCTCGTGTATTGAACCCCTTTCTCAGAATGCACCAATACCCGTGATTTTGGTTTTCGTCGCCAAATAGCCATCAGTAAGGCATCAATAACCAAATCTGCTTTGGGATTGTTTTTCATGCTCCACCCACTGCGGCGCGCCCGGCTTCGCCCCGGCCCTTCGCAGGCTCAGGGCGTTCGACGGGAAAAAGCTATCATTGCGCCCACTGCGATCGTGAATTATTCAAATCGGATACCAAGTTTGACTCTGGTACCGGTTGGCCCAGTTTTTGGGATGAAGCCTCTGTCGATGCAGTGAAAAAAGAAAAAGATTTGTCACATGGCATGATTCGCATTGAAGTCAGCTGCACTTCATGTGGGGCGCATTTAGGGCATGTCTTTGATGAACGAGTCAAAAATACAAAATATGATGTTGGGTTTCGAAGCCTCAACTCAATCTACTGTCTGCGCTGCCTAATAAAGTGTGCATTTTGCATGGCTCAATACCTGCCCTTAATGTAGTTTATTGACTAAATTGCCGCAATTAAGCGATGATTCCTGAAATATTTTTTATGAGCCACATCATGAACCTTGCCAAAATAATGCTTGCCTCTCGTTGGATCTTGGCACCCATCTATTTTGGCCTGAGTTTAGCTTTACTGATTCTAACCGCCCGTTTTTTGCATGACGCACTGATTGCATTACCACAACTTTTCACCATGGCTGAAACCGATTTGGTATTGCTGGTTCTGGGTTTGATAGATTTTGCACTGGTAGGCAGCCTGGTATTAATGGTGATGTTAAGTGGTTATGAAAACTTTATTTCCCGCTTTAAGAAAGATGAAAACTTAGAATGGCTGACCACACTCGATGCCAACAGTCTAAAAGTTAAACTGGCCACATCGATCGTTGCGATTTCTTCCATTCATTTATTACAAGTCTTTATGAATGCCGAGCACGTGGATAACACAAAACTCATGTGGTTTGCTTTGGTTCACATGACTTTTGTAATCTCAGCATTTGTAATGGGAACCCTAAACCGCATGGCTGATCCGCATTAACACGATCGCCCACAACGGGCCCCCCGCTGCCCCGCTCATGAATACTGCCAAGCAAAGGCCCTTTTCTCTATTAGATTGATAAAATTCTTGTATACTACAAGTATCAATCGATAAAACCTATTGCAAAGATGAACTTAAAAGATCTGAAATACATCACATTATTGGCTGAACACCGCCATTTTGGCGATGCAGCCAAAGCCGCCTTCATCAGTCAACCCACGCTCAGCATGCAAATAAAAAAGCTTGAAGAAGAACTGGGTATTGAGATTTTTGAACGCAGCCACAAACAAGTCTTCTTGACTCAAGCGGGTGAAGCTGTGGTGAAGCAAGCCAAAAAAGTATTGGAAGCCGCTACAGATTTGCGTGATACGGCACAAAACTTTAAGGATCCGTTTGGGGGTGTTTTAAAGCTTGGGGTATTTCCTAGCCTTGCGCCGTATTATTTTCCGCGCGTGGTGCCAAAATTAAAAAAT
>Ga0302223_10001890_pt1 | contig 10852 bp, 13 predicted proteins | sample II_Palsa_E2_3_FD_194565 | JGI IMG/M metagenome (GOLD analysis project Ga0302223, IMG submission 194565) | Peat permafrost microbial communities from Stordalen Mire near Abisko, Sweden - II_Palsa_E2_3 | ecosystem: Environmental > Terrestrial > Soil > Palsa > Peat permafrost | place: Sweden... | reverse complement strand
GGATGTGGGTGCGGACCTTGTTGAAGTCGATGGCCCGGTCCGGAGTGGACGCGGCGTTTTCGATGGCTTCGGAGGTGTAGGGCCATTCGGCTTTGAGGGCGGTGCCGAAGAGGCGGTCGGTGGTTTCGGGGAGGGTGGTGAGCGGGTCCTTGATGTAGCCGGTGAAGGCGGACTGCGAAGTCTTGAGGAGGGTGAGGCGGTCGAGGCCGGAGGTGATGGTGAAGGGGGATCCCTGATGGCGGGCGACGGTGGTGGTTTGGCGTTCGTCGGAGCCGCGCATGAAGGCGGTGGGGAAGGGTTGGCCGTCGACGGCGATGCGCTTCCAGAGGGTGGACTCGACGACGACTTCCGCGGCGGAGACTTGGGGGTTGCGGGTGAGGATGAAGTCGACGAGCTCCTGGGCGTAGGCTTCCATGCTGTCGGCTTTGGATTCGCGCGCGACGAAGTAGACGGTGTTCTTCATGGTGTCGGTGGGAAGGATTTTGGAGTTGTCGCCGAGGGTGTGGGCGGTGTCGAAGTCTCCGGTGAGGAGGATCTGGACAGTCCACTCGTCGAGGTCGTGGTGCGAGACGTGCTTGGTGAGGCGCATGAGGCGGACGCGGGATTTGCCGTAACGGTTGGAGTGGAGTTGTGCGGGCATGTGGTGTCCTGGTTCTCAGTTGTCAGTTGTCCGTTCTCAATTGTAGAAACCGTCAACTGCCTCTGTAGGTGGTGTAGCCGTTGGCGGTGAGCAGGAGGGGGATGTGGTGGTGCTGGGCGGGGTCGGTTACGGTGAAGATAATTTCGATGTAGGGGTAGAGGCTGGGGAGGTGCAGTGCCAGGAAGTAGGGCGCGGTGTGGAAGCGGAGTTTGTAGGTTGCGGCGGCGAGGGGTTGGTTGCCGAGGAGGGTTTTGCAGCGGCCGTCGGCATCCGTGGGCGCGGTGTTGAGGTCGTGCCAGGTATCGCCGTCGAGTTGCGAGAGGGTGATGGCGACGTTGGCGGCGGGGCGGCCTAGAGCGGTGTCGAGGATGTGCGTGGAAAGACTCATAAGGGTGTGCAGGTTGCGGGGGAGTAGAGAAAGAGTATCAGGAGGCTAGCCACTTGCGGAGGCGGAGTTGGGTGATCCGGCGTTGTTGTTCGGCTGCTTCGCGGAGTTCGGTGTCGGGGTCGTTGGAGAGGCGGTGTTGGAGGATGGCTAGCATTTCTTCCGCGGATTTGCCGGTGGCGCAGACGATGAAGATGCGGCTGAATTTTTCTTCGTAGGCGCGGTTGGCGTCGGCTAACGCGGCTTGCGTGTCGGCGGTGAGTTGCGCGGCGGATTGCTCCGTGGCAGAGAGAGCCAGGCTGGCGGCGGTCGCGGCTTTGGCGTGTTGCTCGCCGATGCGGGGGTGGGAGTCGAAGGCTTGTTGCTGGGCGTCGATGGGGAGGGAACGCCAGATGATGTCGGCGGTGCAGGTTAGGTCGAAGGGGGTGGCGAAGGGGCGGAGGGCGGCTAGTTGCGTGGCCCAGGATTGGGAGCCGTTGCAGGGGAGGATGGCTGCGGCGGCGGCTTCCGGGGTGAGGGCGTTCCAGGCTTCGAGGGTGGTCGACATAGAGGGATCTGGCTTTTAGCTTCTAGCAAACGCAGAGGCAAAGGCAAGTGCGGAATACAGGGTCTCTCCACTGCGCTTCGCTTCGGTCGAGATGACGAAGGTTACTGAGTCGAAGGTACCGCGCTGAAGAGGCGGCTTAGGAGGAGGATAGCTGGTGTTCGCGGCCTTGGGGTGGGGTGGGGAATTCGTCGGTGCCGTTACGGCGGGTGAAGACGGGTTGGCCGCGGAGCCAAGTGGTGTGGACTTTGCCGCGAAGGGTTTCGCCGAGGTAGGGAGAGATTTTGTGGCGGTAGTGGAGCATGTCTTCGGTGAGGGTGAAGGTGGCTTCGGAGTCGAAGGCAATGAGGTTGGCGTGCTTCCCGGGTTCGATGGAACCGCATCGGGTTGCCAGGCTGGCTAGTTTTGCGGGCGCGGCTGAGGTCCACTGCGCTAGTTGTGAGAGGGTGAGTTCGCGGCGGGTGCACTCGGTCCAGAGGACGGAGAGGGCGGTGGAGAGGGAGGGGATGCCGCCCCAGGCTAGGTCGAAGCGGCCCGGCTGTTGGCCAGGTTGAATGTGGTCGGGGTGCATGCGCTTCATGGGTGGTGGGCAGGGGGAGTGGTCGGTGGCGATGAGGTCGATGGTGCCGTTGGTGAGGGCTTGCCAGAGGAGTTCGCGGTTGACGGCGCGGCGGATGGCGGGCGCGGACTTGCAGAGGGTAGGGCCGTTGGGGTTGTCGGGGATGGATTCGGCGGTGAGGTGAAGGAAGTGGGGACAGGTTTCGACGGTGACGGGAAGGCCTTCGTGCTTGGCTGCGGTAATGAGCGGGAGGGCGAGCGCGGTGGAGAGATGAACGATGTGGAGGTGGAAGGGGCGGCCCTGGTCGCGGGCTTCGCGGGATAGATCGAGGAGCATTTCGATGGCGGCTAGCTCGGCTTCGTCGGGGCGGGAGGCGAGGTAGGTGGAGTACTTGGTCCAGTCGGCGTTGGTGGCGTTGAGGTGCGCAACGGCGGCGTTGATGGAGGGGTCTAGTTCGGCGTGGACGAGGAGAGGGAGGCCGGTGCGGGCGATGTGCGGGAGGGCGCGGACGAGGTTCTGTTTGTCGATGGCGGTGAAGCCGTCGCAGCCGGGATAGATGAGGAAGGATTTGAAGCCGGCGACACCGGCGAGGGCCAGGGGTTCGAGGTCACGCTGGTTGTTGTCGACGGCGCCGCCCCAGAAGGCGTAGTCGATCATGCATTGCGAGGTGTTGTTGGGGCCACCGGCGGCTGCGGCTTCGCGCTTGAGCTCGAGGGCGGCTACGTTGGTGGTCTCGGGGAGACAGTTGAGCGGCATGTCGATGAGGGTGGTGAAGCCTCCGGCGGCGGCGGCGCGGGTGGCGGTGGCAAAGCCTTCCCACTCGGTGCGGCCGGGCTCGTTGATATGGGTGTGGACGTCGATGAGGCCGGGAAGGAGGGCGAGGGAGCCGAGATCCTGGGTGGGATGCGAGTGGGTTGGTGCGGAGGAAGAGTTTGGGTGGACTGCGGTGATGATGCCGTCTTCGATCACTACCGTGGCATCTTGTTCGCCATGGGGCGTGATGACGCGGCGGGAGCGGAGAGCGTGTACCATGATGCTGATTATCTCCCTTTTGTCAGATGGACAAAGGCACCCTACCGTCAGGACAGGATGCGCATAGATGGATGCACACAGCGAGTTTATGGAGCAGGCGATTGCGTTGGCCGTCGAGAACGTGACGAGCGGGCGGGGTGGGCCGTTTGGCGCGGTGATTGTGAAGGATGGGAAAGTGATTGCGACGGGTGTGAACCAGGTGACGGCGACGCATGATCCGACGGCGCATGCGGAGGTGACGGCGATTCGCACTGCGTGCGCGTTGCTGGGGGCGTTTTCGCTGGAGGGTTGCGATATTTATTCCAGCTGCGAACCTTGCCCTATGTGCCTGGCGGCGATTTACTGGGCGCGGTGCCGGACGATCTATTACGGGTGTACCGCGGCGGATGCGGCGAAGGCTGGGTTCGACGATGCGTTTTTGTATGAGGAGATGAAGAAACCGCTCGGGGAGCGGAGGTTGCCGATGGTGAATCTGTGTGGTGACGAGGCGGGGAAGGCGTTTGCTGCTTGGATGAAGAGTCCAATGAAGGTGGAGTACTGATGCCAGAGAAGAATGTGGTGCGGGTAGGGTTGCTGGGATTTGGGACGGTGGGCAGCGCGTTTGCAGAGGTGCTGGCAGCGCAGGCGGATTCGCGGGTGCGGATCACGCATGTGTTTAACCGCGGGGTGGATCGGAAGAAGACGCATGCGCGGGCGGCGTTTCTGAGCAAGCGTGTGGTGTGGACCGAGCGGGTGGAAGATGTGCTCGAGGCCAAGGATGTGGATGTGGTGGTGGAGTTGATGGGTGGGCTCGATCCGGCGGGAGGGTGGATCCGGACGGCGCTTGGTGCGGGCAAGCATGTAGTGACGGCGAACAAGCAGTTGATTGCGTATCGCGGGGCGGAGTTGTTTGCGTTGGCAGCGAAGAACGGTGTGCAGTTGCTGTATGGCGCGGCGGTGGCGGGCGGTGTGCCGGTGATTCCCGGGATTGCGCAGGGGCTGAGCGGCGACGTGATTACGCGGATCAGCGGGATTGTGAATGGGACGTGCAATTTTATCTTGAGCTCAATGGAGAACGGCGCGGAGTACGGCGATGTGCTGGCCAAGGCGCAGACCGCGGGGTATGCGGAGACGGACCCGTCGTCGGATGTGGATGGGTTTGATGCGCGGGCGAAGCTTTGTGTGCTGGCGAGGCTGGCGCTGCATGCGGAGATTGATCCGGAAGAGGTGCCGACACAGACGATTGCGACGATCAGCGCGGTGGACTTTGCGTATGCGAAGGAGTTGGGTTGCACGGTGCGGCAGGTATCGCGTGCGGCGTTGAGCGATGGGGTGGTGAGTGCGAGTGTGGGGCCGATGCTGGTGCCGAAGACGTCGCCGCTGGCGTGGTCGCATGGCACGCAGAATATGGTGGTGACGACTGGGAGGTTTGGCGGGGATGTGGTGTTCAGCGGGCATGGCGCGGGCGGGCATCCGACGGCGGTTGCGGTGATGAGCGATGTGCGTGCGATTGCCGAAGGGAGCCTGCAGGTGCGGCTGCCGGCGAAGAAGATGAAGGTGGTGGGAGATGTGGTCGCGCCGCATTATTTGCGGTTCGTGGTGGCGGATCGGCCGGGGATTGTGGCGGCGATTGCGGGCGCGCTGGCGAAGGTGGGAGCGAATATTGATTCGATCTTGCAGCACCGTGGGTTTGCGGGCGATCGGTTGCCGTTTGTGGTAACGACGGAACCGTCGATGAGTTCGTGGCTGAATGAGGCGCTGTGGGAGATGGCGGGGTTTGATTTTATGCTGGAGCCGCCGTTGTGTTTGCAGATCTTGGTTGTGGATGACAAGGACACGGATTAGCGCGTGAGCTAGTGGTGGGCGAGTGTGATGTAGAGCTCGGAGCGGAGCTTCCAGCCTTCGGGGGTGTGTTGCCACATGGCAGCGTAGGTGCCGGTGAAGACTGTTTTGTTGTTGGCGTCGGTGGCGATCCAGTGGCCTTGTTCCGAGGCTTGGGATGCGTCGGAGGAGATGTCGATGCGGTCGGGGATGCGCTCGTAGGTTAGGGAAATTTTGGGGGCGTCGAAGCCTTGCTTGAAGAGCTTGAGGTAGGCCGCGCGGGTGGGGACGAAGGTGCCGTCGCCGATGATGGCGCAGAAGTTTTCGGCGAGGGAGTCGGCCACGCCGAGGAGATTGCGGCGGGCGATGGAGCGGTTGGAGTGGGCGCGGGCGGCGCGGATGTTGGACTCGTCCTGGGGGTGGTCGGTGGTCATGGGATTGTTGTAGCAGGTTGCGGGCGGTCAGGTGGGTCTGGTCGCTCGGAAGCCCGACTCGGTCGGTGTGATCTCGGTTAGATCGTACGGGGCCAACTCGGCGATGAGGCGAGCAGTGAGTTCTGTTCCGACGATTTGAAATCCGGCGTACGGCGGATCTGCGGAATAGATCCCGTGGTGGAGATCGATCACGTCCAACTGATGGATGACGCAGTCCTCGGCGGAGGCGGATGTTGAGGTGAAGAGGGTGACGCCGTTTCCATGAACTCCTCTGGGGCGATTGGCCCATGCGTTTTCTGCCGCAGACCGATTGGTAGGACTATCGATGATCCACACGGGTTCATCCGGCGGCAGATCGGCGAGGCGAGGACCGTAGTTGCGTTCGACAACGATGAACACGATTGCTGGCTTAGTCGGCATGCAAACAGAGTAACTTGGGTCGGGCCTGCAGCCCTCTGGGCTGCTAAATGCACAAACCCAGGGCGCTGCCCTGGGCTGTGATGGAGCGCGCCGTTGGCGCTAAACACTTAGTACTTAGGGAGGGTTTTGTCGATGCGGTCGGCCCAGGCTAGGATGCCGCCGGCGAGGTTCGAGACGTTGGTGTAACCCTGCTCTTTGAGGAAGAGAGCGGCGCGTTGGCTGCGGGCCCCGGATTTGCAGTGGACTACGATTTCGGTGGTCTTGGGGAAGGTGAGGCGGTGGAGCTGGTTGGGGAGATCGCCGACGGGGATGAGCGGTGCGCCGATGTCGACGATCTGGTATTCGTGGGGCTCGCGGACGTCGAGGACGAAGGGCGCGGTGTTGTTGTCGATGCGGGCCTTGAGCTGCTCGACGGACATCTGCGGGATGCCGTCGACTACGGGAAGGTCGGGCGTGGAGACGTGGGAGCTGACTTCGAGCGGGCCTGCTTCGGTGGGCTTGGGAATGCCGCAGAACTGGTCGTAGTCGATGAGTTCTTTGATTTCGTGCGTGCTGCACATGGGGCAGTCGGGATTTTTGCGGAGCTTCATGGTGCGGAAGCTCATGGCTAGGGCGTCGACTAACAGCAGACGGCCGATCAAAGGCTCTCCGATTCCCAAGATCAGCTTGATGACTTCGGTGGCCTGGATGACGCCGACCAGGCCGGGGAGAATGCCGAGGACGCCGCCTTCGGCGCAGGAGGGGACGAGGCCTGGGGGTGGCGGTTCGGGGTAGAGGCAGCGGTAGCAGGGACCGTCCTCGGTGGCGAAGACAGAGGCCTGGCCTTCGAAGCGGAAGATGCTGCCGTAGGCGTTGGGCTTGCCGGTGAGGACGCAGGCGTCGTTGACCAGGTAGCGGGTCTGGAAGTTGTCGGTGCCGTCGGCGATGACGTCGTAGTCCTTGAAGATGTCGAGCGCGTTGGCGCTGGTGAGCATGGTGTTGTGCTTGATGATGTTGGTGTTTTTGTTGAGGCCCTTGAGGGTGATCTCGGCGGAGTCGACTTTGAGTTTGCCGACGGTGGACTGCGAGTGGATGATCTGGCGCTGGAGGTTGGACTCGTCGACGATATCGAAGTCGACCAGGCCGATGGTGCCTACGCCGGCGGCGGTGAGGTAGAGGGCGAGCGGCGCGCCGAGGCCGCCGGTGCCGACGCAGAGGACCTTTGCGGCCTTGAGCTTCTGCTGGCCTTCCATGCCGACCTCGGGGAGGATGAGGTGGCGGGAGTAGCGGGCGATCTCCTCGTTGGTGAGCTTGGGGAGGGCGGCGGTTTCGGGATCGAGGGCGGTGGGCATGGTGTCCTTAAGTGTAGCTGGCGCGAGCGTGCAGCTCAAAGGCGCGGCGGACGCGTGGGAGCGTGCAACGCCTACCTAGAGCAGATGCTCGGGGGGTGGGCTGCGATTCGGTTGTGTAGTGGGGAGGGGTTCTCGCGGCTAGCAACAACAACGGGGGGCGGCGGTTCCGCCGGCAATGGAGGGGATGATGGTGAGTTCGTCGGTGGGGGAGACGGGGGAGTCTTCCTTGGCTGGAAGGTAGCGGACGTCGTCGTCGTTGAGGTAGAGGTTGACGAAGGAGCGCAGCTTGCCTTCGGGGGTGTAGAGGTGCTGCTGCAGGTCTGGATGCGCGGCGATGAGCGCGGCCAGGCCTTCGGCCACGGTGGCGCCGGCGACCGAGACAGTTTCCTGCTTGTCGGTGTAGGCGCGCAGCGGGGTTGGGATGTGGATCTGCATTGTTTGATTATCGCCGATCCGGCTATTGGGTGAGAATTTGCCGTGATGGACGATGCTGAAATGCCAGAGGGGGATTGCGCGATGCGGGTGTCGTGTGGCATACGGTGGGAGGAGATCGTCATTCTTGTCGCCGGGTGGCCGCGTTATGGCTGCGGCCATGCAAGGATGGCAGATCTGGCAATCGCTTCTAGGTCTTTACGGCTGGCGCCATCCCTGGCCTGCAGGGCCATCCCTTGCTGAGTGGCGAGGAAAAAACGGGCGAGCGCATGGGTATTGGTGCGGCGTGGGAGTTCGCCTTGCTTGAGTGCGAGTTCAAGTCTCTTTTGCAGGGCGGCCTGACTGGCCGCTCGTACTTCCTTTACAAGATCGCCAAGACTGTTGGCGTCACTTCCACGAAACGTTGATAGCAAAATCATGCAGCCAGAGGGTCGGTCTGTTCGGGTAAAAGCGGCAGCGGAGGCCATCAGAAAGCCTTCCACCGCATCCCGCGTTTGTGCGTGTTGCCTGAAGGGCGCAAGTATGGAAGGCATGTTGTCCTGCTTGTAGTACTCGAGCGACTTGCGAAACATCTCCTCTTTACTGCCAAAGGCGGCGTAGAGGCTGGGAGCGGAGATTTTCAGGGCTGCACAGATATCGGTGGTCGATGTAGCGTTGTAGCCGTGTTCCCAAAACATCGAGGCGATGTGAGCGAGAGCGGCATCTTGATCGAATTGTCGGGGTCGGCCGCGTGTAGATTTCATAGCCTTTTCATTAATAGAGTAGCCGTTTCTCTTGACAGGTCCCGTTCCGTGTCCTATTTTGTATAGGTCTATACAGAATAAAGAGAGCCAATTACGGCCTTCAACCAGATACTTCAAAGGAGTTTTCCGATGCCCATGATCGATGTGTACGCCGCAGCAGATTTGTTCCCTGAAGTAAGCGATCGTCAACTCGGTGAAGAGCTTATCCATGCTGTTTTGCGAGCGGAAGGAGTGGCTACGCCCGGCGCGTTTCATCTGAACAATACGGCCGCCTACATTCACCGCATGGATGCGTCCTGTGTGCAGACGGGTTCAGCGGCGGCTGCGCGCACTGTGCGCGTTCAGATTGTTACACCACCTGCGGCGTTAAGCCGCGATGGCCAGAAGCAACTGACTCGGGAGATCACGGAGATTGTGGCGAAGATATCTGGCGATGCTACCCAGATAGCGAGGACCTGGGTGCTGCTGACTGAGGCTGCGGAAGGTGGCTGGGGTATCGCCGGCACGGCTTTTGGGAGGGAAGAGTTTATCGGTCTTGCCACTAAAGCAAAGCCTGCGTCCTAATGATGTGCTCAGAAGTCGACCTGGCGGTCAGGCGATTTCGATGGGTTGGTTAACGAAGGCTTTTTCGTCTTCGGTGGTGCCGGCTAGGAGGAAGCTGTTGGTGATTTTTGCGTGGCCCACTTCGATGGCGGTGATGACGTAGGCGCAGCCGAACCAGTGGGCTTCGGCGAAGTCGGTGGGGGACCATTGGGCGGGGTGGTCGGGGTGGGAGTGGTAGAAGCCTACTATGTCGAGGCCGGATTTGCGGGCCTGGCGTTGGGCGGCGATCAATTCTTGAGGAGCAATGTTGTAGCGGTTGTGGGCGCTGTCGATGCGGGTGTTGCCAGCGCGGAGGATCTCGGTGACGGTGAGGGCGTCGACGTCGGATTTGCCTAGGAGGATGCCGCAGCACTCGTGGGGGTAGGTTTCTTCGCCGTGGGCGCGGAGTTGGTCGTAGAGGGGTTTGGGGATGGTTAAGGGCATGGTGGTTGCTCGAAGACGGCTTCAGGTTAGAAAGCGATTGAGGGTTGAGGTTAGATGGGCAGCGTCGGGGTCCTTCGACTGCGTGCTGCGCACTTCGCTCAGGATGACAGAATATTTGTTGCGGCGCGAGATTAAGATTGGCGCGAGAGGAGTTATTCGCCTTCGGTGTTTTCGGCCCAGAAACGTTCGGATAGGTATTTGTCGGCGGAGTCGCAGAGGATGGTGACGACGACGGCTTCGCGGTTGGCGGCTGCTTCTTGCTCGGCGATGTCGAGGGAGGCAGCTACGGCTGCGGCTGCGGAAACGCCGACGAGCAGGCCCTGGGTTTTGCCGAGGCGCTTGGCCATGCGGTAGGCGCGCTCGGTGGGCATTTCGATGTTGCGATCGGCGAGGGCGGGGTCGTAGATGGGCGGGACGATGGCGGTGGCCATGTGCTTGAGGCCTTCGAGGCCGTTGAAGGGACTGTCAGGCTGCATCGAGATGCACTGAATGGCCGGGTTGAGTTCGCGGAGGCGGCGGGTGGTGCCCATGAAAGTGCCGGAGGTTCCAAGGCCGGCGACGAAGTGGGTGATGCGGCCGGCTGTCTGTTCCCAGATTTCGTTGGCGGTGCCGTGGTAGTGGGCGAGCCAGTTGTTTTCGTTGCCGTACTGGTCGGCGTAGAAGTATTTTTCGGGGTTGGCGGCGGCTAGTTCGCTGGCTTTGCGGATGGCGCCATCGGAGCCGTCGGCTGGGTCGGTCCAGAGGATGTTGGCACCGTAGGCGGCGAGGATATTTTTGCGCTCGGGGCTGACGTTCGAGGGCATGCAGAGGGTGACGGGGAAGCCCATGGCCGAGCCGAGCATGGCGTAGGCGATGCCGGTGTTGCCGCTCGTTGCGTCGAGGAGAACCTTGCCGGGGGTGAGTTTGCCTTCGCGCTGCGCGGCGAGGACGATGGCCGAGGCGGCGCGGTCTTTAACGCTGCCGCCGGGGTTTGCCCACTCGGCCTTGCCGAGGAGATGGATGTTGGGGAGGTGCGCGGTGAGGTTGTCGAGACGCAAGAGCGGCGTGTTGCCGATGCGGTCGAGGAGGCTTATGCCGAGTTGCGTTTGGGCTGCTGCGGTCATGAGGCGTGGGGAGGTTCTCGGTTGCGTTTCAGTGTATCGCCCGGGTGTGACGGGGTTCATTGAATCTGCGCGGGCGGTGTGCGAGAGTTAGTAGAGGTTAGCCGTGACTCGCGGATTGCGTGAGGGTCGGCTGCGACAGAGAGAGTTGTGACTGACCATGGCAAAGACGAAAGCGGTTCCTACGTTTGATGAAGTGCTGGCTACCCTGGGTAACGAAAAGTTTGATGTGTCTCCGGCGACGGAAGGTTCAAATCGAGCGGCAGGGGCGTATCGGGTGAGCAAGGATGGATGCGCGGCTGAAATTGCGCCGAGTTCGGAGAAAGGCTCTCCGACGCGCTTATTGACCAAGGGTGGATGGGTACTGGGTGGAGAGATTGCGCGGCTGGTGGATCGCGGGTATCAG
>Ga0302223_10001888_pt1 | contig 10854 bp, 19 predicted proteins | sample II_Palsa_E2_3_FD_194565 | JGI IMG/M metagenome (GOLD analysis project Ga0302223, IMG submission 194565) | Peat permafrost microbial communities from Stordalen Mire near Abisko, Sweden - II_Palsa_E2_3 | ecosystem: Environmental > Terrestrial > Soil > Palsa > Peat permafrost | place: Sweden... | reverse complement strand
GATCAATCACCCCAGGCTGTACGATCAATCACCCCAGGCTGTACGATCAATCACCCCAGGCTGTACGATCAATCACCCCAGGCTGTACGATCAATCACCCCAGGCTGTACGATCAATCACCCCAGGCTGTACGACAGGCTGTACAATCCACATCCCAGGCTACACAACCTTCTCGTGCTGCGTTTCGCCCAGCCTTTCCTTCTTTGCCTTGAGAAACTCCAGCTTCATCTTGTCCAGCGTGGCGTCGTCCGTGTACTTGTGCAGGCACTCGTTGAGGGCCTTGTTCTGCTGCCGGCACGACCATGCGATCGTCACAGTGCGGCCTCTTGCGCACTCGGCAAACTCTGCCGGGCATTTCATTAGCAGGTGCCGTTCCTTTTGTTTTGCAATCATGGCGTACCCTCCAAGAGGCTGTGGCACTTGCCCAGTGCGTCCTTCTTCAGCGCGTCCAGGATTTTCTTCTCTTCGCCGCGAGTAATTTCGACAATCATCATGTGTCCCCAGCAAAATTCAAGTCCTTTCTTCCAGTTTTCGCTCGAAAAAAATTAAGTTTTTTTTTTCAACCCTTAGTCAGTACTCAGTCGCAGGTAGTACATGATAAATAATTATTCGGAAGAGGAGGATGGAGGAGACAGGAGCTTCTCTAGGACTCGGGCGAGCTTGTCGTACTTGCGGGCCTGGGCCAGTTTGTCGGCCTTGAGCCAGTGCCTTTGCCAGATGTCCGATTGCTCAACATTGGCCCAGTAGTCACGCGTGCTGTAGACCATCTGGAAAGCACGTTGATTGGGCCTTGACAGCATCTCGATGTAGCAGACGCGGACGAGGATCTGGAGATCGACTTGGACGGCAGCATAATCCTTGCAGTTGGACGGTAGGTAGTAGGCGGCCCCCTTGAACGATTGGTCGCGACCACCACGACGGGTGGCAAAGCCCCAGTCGATGATCAGTGGTCGCAAATCGTCCTGCAGGAGAATGTTGGGCGTGCGTAGGTCGCGATGGATAAAACCAATGCTCTTGCTATGGCAGGCCTGGACAAGTTTGACAACGGCACCGATAGTGTCTGCTCGCACTGCCGTTTCCGTTTCTACAATATAAATAAGCAAGTAAGTAAGTAAATAAATAAAATATGAATACCGAGATAATAACTCGGGTACTTGGCATCTGCCTTTTGGCGGCTCTTGATGGTGTATTTGCCAACGGGACCGGTCACCAGTGTCTCGGGTCGTCCACCAATCGTTCCCTCAAAAATCGGGAAGCCGGCGTTGCCACCATTGGCCTGGAGCTTCTCGAGTACCTGAACCTCGGCGGCAAACTCGATGGCCGTGGCATTGACATTTTCACAGAAGACTTTGACGGCAACACGTCTCCTTGGGAAATCCAGTCCTTCGCCGAGGTAGACTCGCGACGTTGCGCCTTTCCCGAGGAGTTCTGTAAACCGTAGTTCCGTGCCGACGCCGCTAGATTGGGACGTCAGACGGGGCTGGACCCACCCAAACTGCTCTGGATTCCGGTTTGCTGTCAAGAAAGACAAGACACAGCGCGCAGCCACAAGGCACCGTTGCTCGACGGTCAGGAGTGCAGAGGTGTCGACGGAATAAAAGACATTTGCGTGCAGGACCTGGGCGTAACAAAGCATGTTAACATTTTCACGAGTCAGGAGGTAGCGCAGTCTCAGTACCCTTTTTGCGTCGTAAAAGGCCTCTACAACGACAGCCTGCCAGCCGTTCGTGATAGTGCACAGACACTTGGCGCGCCACGGGTTCGTTTTCAGAATGGCGAATGCATACGCGATCGTCTGCCCAACCAGCAGATTGTAGTTGTGCTCCTCCTCCTTCGATGACGGCTGCAGGCTCTTGTCGGGTGACTTGACCTCGACCAACGTCACCGCGTCCACCTGGCCAATCGAACGCAGTTTGAATCGCAGCTCACCATTCTGCCACGGCTCGCCGTAAAAGTTGGTAACTGCCTCCGTTGTTTTTTTAAATAAATAAAAAAAAAAGAACTCGCAAATAAAATAGAATTGGACGTACACTTGGATGTGCCATGTAGCACAGCAAAGTCTGGTAGCAGGGCCTCCTGCCCAGAGTACCCGCGCTCAGACAAGAATCGGATTTCGCGCGTGTTGTGGACGCGGCCAAACTGGTCCCGACGGCTTGGATCAGAAATGAAATCGTCCACTCTCTGCATAAACGCCTAATTGCACAAAAGCATTGAGGAGCCGATCCCCAAGAGAGAGAGAGAGAGAGAGAGAGCAGTGGGTACCTGTCCGGAGCAGCCAGACTCGCACGCCGCCGTAAACAGGTTTGCCAGCTCATCCGTCAATGGGTCGTTGTCGAGCGGGACGACACTCTGCAGCTCATTGACGGAGTGGACTCTCCCTTGACGGACCAGCCCTTGCCAAAACTGCAGATAGTCGACAGTCGAGTTGTTGGCCGGGGCAGAGAGCGACTGTTCAGTGCCAACGGAGCGGTCAAAGAGCAACTGGCGAAGGTGGCCTTTTTTTTGTGTGTGTGTTTTGGTGTCATTGAGGGGAAGGAACGTCAGCACAACCAATGTATGTGCCCTGCGTACCCGTCAGGTCGGACACGGTGTCGCGGAGGCCCTTGACTGTGTTGTGAAATCAAGGGTGGTCAGCTTTCGTCACCTGGGTACCAGTTCCTTACGTTGCGCGCCTTGGAGCTTGCGGATGTCGTTTGTAAGCTGCTGTTTCCTCTGCGCGTCTGTGGCCTCTGCAAACTCGAGCTTCTTCAGGCGCACGCGCTCTGGCAAGTTTTGTAGCTCGTTGGCAGAGTCATCGCTATCGTCTGTTCTCGTCGTGTAAACATACGGAGATAACACAATAGAGCGCGCGAATACCTTCGGCCAGTTGGTCCGTCTCTGCCGCTGCCTCTGCCGGGCCCGCTGCTGCCGACGTCGCGGGCGACTTGAGCACAAACGGCAGCGAGAGGGCACGCAGAAGGGCTGCAGCCATCGTCTTCCTGTTCTTGACTCGGACGGGACGGGACGGGACCACGCGGAAAAAATCACACTTTTTTTTTTGTTGCGGGGCCTGGAACGAAGTGGACCGAGGCCAGACCAGTCACTTTCCCCTGTCATGAGTAGCTCGAGCAGCGGCGGGCCCAGCAGCCCGCCAAGCCCACGGCAACCTCAACAGCCCGCGGTGTGGGCGTCTCCGCCCAAAGGAGCAACGTTTGCCCCTTTGACGGCACCGCTTTCCCAGTCGAGCCAGCATTCGAGCAGCAGCAGCAAGCTCACCAGCTCCTTCAGGAGCCTGGCCAACGCGCTCTCGTTCAACAAGTCGCCGACTCTCAAGGCTCAGGAAGGACGAGGGTCGGTGTCGCCTCCTCCACCGGTGGCGGTGGCGGTGGCGGCCCCTAACCCCCAAAGCAACAACAACAACAGCAACAACAACAACAATATGCGTGGCAACGTCAGCGACAGCTTTACTGGCAACAAGCCCTCGCCGCTCTTGCGCTCGACGTCGGTGCACTCGGGCCTTGGCGACACGATCGTGCCAGAGCACCCGCTATCGCCCAAGTCTCCAAAGACGACCGCACAGCATTTGTTAAGTCCGAAAGGCCTCGGTGCTATTTTTGGTCGCAAGTCGTCCGTGCCCGACCTGCCGTCCGCCTCCAATTCAGCCAGCTCGTCGCTCTCGTCCGTGGGCGAGTCCTCATCGCCCATGCCGATCCCGTCCCTGTCCTCTGGCGACAGCAAAAATACCAACAGGACATTGTCGGGGTCCGCGCCCTCCTCACCAGTGATGCTCCAGGGATCCCGCCTGCGCTCACCCGTCCTCTCTGGCATGTCGCTGTCGCCAAAACTAAGTAGGTCGAGTCAATTTTTTTTCCAGGACGTTAAATTTTTATTTTTTTGTTTTGTAACAGAGGAGTCCATCACACGCAAGTTTTCACTGCCAGAAGAGTCGTCACAGACAGAGGTCGCCTGCGAGCAGTGCGAGCTGCTGCGTAAAGCTGTCGGCGCAGACGATGCGTTTTGCAGCGAGCGGTGCGTCAAGGCCGCCAACGCAAAGCGGCGCAAGGACAGCAGTGAGACAAATGTCATTTCGGTACGGGCCGTTTTCTTACGCCAGTTTCGGCCTGACAAATACATTTTCTTTTAAATTAAAAATTAAAAATTAAAAAAAAATAGCTGATCAACCCCGAGTTCCAAAAGATTCACAGCAAGGCAAGATGGAACGCGCTCGACTCGATCAAGGACATGATCAACAAGGGGTGTCCGGTGGACCTTGCTGATGGGGTAGGCAACTCACCACTTGGCGTCGCCTGCCAAAACGGCCACTATGACCTTGCCAAATTCCTCCTCGAGCATGGTAATTGCAATCCGTCAAAAGGAAGGATCTAACACTGTCTGTGTGGATACGAACGTAAGGCGCCAAGGTCACCCATCAAAACATCAGCGGAGGCTACCCACTACACTTTGCCGTTGCGAACGACTACGAAGACATTATCAAGTTGCTGCTTGATTACAAAGCCGACACAAATGCGCGCAACTATGACGGTTTCACGCCCGAGGAATGGAAGATCGAGCGTAAGCGCTCGGCGGCTCGATTGCCGTGGAATCCTGCGAATGCAACGTCAGCGGCAACCCCGACATCGCTCTTGAGTTTGCCAAGGGGCATGTCGCAATCAACTTCGCAAGAGTCCATTTCCTCCTCCACCGAGTCACAGTCTGGCAGTGAGCTCTCTGTTCCACATCGTCGCAACAGCGTCAGCTCGTCCGTTGAGAGCGAGGGCACACTCAGCACGAGTTTTGACAGCTCGCACGGCGACATGTTTGCCTCTACCGCAATGGCAGTTTTAAAGCAACACCGCCAGCACCAGCAACGCCAACACAACACCGACTTTATTGTCGAGTCCGAGGGTGGTGAAATTTCACTCGCCGTCCCCGAGCTCGAACTTCCTCCAGCTGCAATGTCAAATTGAACTCGCCCCCAGCAACCTTTAGGATTTAGGATACACGTATCGATAGGACCCTCATCACAAAATTTGTATTTCAACAATGCTATGACAACTCTTCTTCTTCTTTTTTTCCTTTTGAATGTGAATTCTAAACCAATTCTAACCAATCAATTGGTACTTTGCGCGCAGATCATTGCGAAGTCCCTCGTGCAACGAGTTATAAAACTGCGGCCAACTGGCACCGAGCGAGGTCCGGTAGCCGTTCAGAATTTGCGCAAACAGGCTTGCAAGCTCGGGCTTGGGGTTGCTCCAGGACGAGACGGCAATACAAAACGATGGGAGGAACTTTTTTTTTTTCCGGCGGTTAGAAAAAATTTTTTCTTTTTTTTGCACAGGAGTCCTTACGTTCACGATAGCGGCAGGGTTCAGCTGGATGACGTTGCAAATGCCCTTGAATGCTGATGCCTTCTCTGCATTGTCTCGAATTTTGCTCACGACGTCGCACCATGGCAAAAAGAACAGCTGCAAGTGCGGGGCGATCACATCTACCAAACGTAACGTGTGATTGGAAGCAATTTCAATAGCTTTCGGCGTACCAGGACAGACGCAACCAAGACGACCGACAGTAATAGCAATGTTTTCCTGGAGTGTTATGGAAATAGGCGGGAGCTCCGGGCCTCGGCAGAGAATTCGTAGCAAGTTGGCAAAGATATCGTTTGCATACGGTGCAGCTTGTGGTCCAAGCTGCAGAACGACTTCTCCGAGTGCCCACGACGCGTTGTTGCAAACAGATACATGTTCCGGGTTGAGGTTCTGAGAAAGCACCGTTGCACTCAGTAAACAAAAAAAATAAAATAACAACAATAATAGGTCACACCTTGATCAAGATTGGGATAAACTCGGGCAGGAAGCGGTCCATATACGGGAAGCACGAGATCGTGAGGTCACCAAGCAGAGCAAATGCAGACTGTCGCACTTCGGGGACTTCTGGAACAGACGTCTGGAAAAACTATCGGGAGACAAAATTAAGAACATCTATCTTCTTCTTTTTGAAACGAACCAGAAGGCATTGGTGGATCAAGTTGGGGAGGGGAGGGTTGGAGGCGAGAACGAGCGACTCGATGGACGATCCAAGACCCTCGGCGAGACCGCTCAGCATGTCCAACGACACAATCACAAAATCCTTGTCTGGCCTCTCGCGCTGCTCGAGGACCTCCTTTGGGCCATGCTAATATAATCTTGAAGCTCACAAACCACCACCACCCCCAAAAGACCAAACATACCCGACGAAGGTGCTCATACTCTTGTAGCTGCACAAGCGTGTTTGCGATAATCCGAACACTGCGCTCGAACACAGGCGCGGCAAAAGGGAAGAACCCAGGACCCATTGCCATCGCAACACTGCTGAGGGACTCCAGCAGTGGGAAGAGCTCAGGGTTGTCGTCGGCTAGTGCATTCCACTTGCTGATGAGCGGTGGCATGAGAATTTGGATGAGTTTTGGCTACGGGAGGAGGGTCAAAAAAAAAAAAAAAAAAATGACGATTGCATAGTTACATTGTTGAGATTCTCGCCGACGGAATCCGCAAGTGTGGCGATGGCATCATAGAGAATGACGAGGTTCTTTTTCTGTTTGTAGTTTGTTAGTCCAAAAGCAACACACGAAAACTCGAGACTGAAAATACCTGGTAGCTCTGGTAGGCCTGCATAAAGCGAACGAGGATGTGCTCGGTATAGGGGATCAAAGAAAGGTTGGCCTCCTCTTCAAGAGTGGCAAAGGCACTACATGCGGCCTCCTGTACGCGCTTGCTTGTGTCGAGGAGTCGATCCAACAACTCGGTGAGGACAGGTTGGAAGAAGCGGTCTTTGTGTCTGACTACCCAGTAGGCGTATCGGCTGATCGTCCAACACGAGATCGCACGTACAAGCGACTGTAAACGGTGGTTAGGTGACAAGCTTGGTAATCGGAACGTACGCGTTGATCACGAAGGTTGCTCACAAGAAAGGGGACAAGCTCGACGAGATGAGCATCCATACCGCTCGCACAGCCTTCGGCTACCGCACCGAGAGCAAGAATTCCACACTCACGCTGAGTCCAGTCCTGGGACATGAGCACCTCCTTGAGGATTGGAAGAAAGTGGGGAAGGATGTCGTTCTGATACATTGTCGCCAGGATATCGAGCGCTGCTGCCGAGCACTGAAAACAAAACACGATACCAGTCAGGACAACATACCCAATAGTATTATTGCTGTTGTACCTTGCGAATATTCCATTCGGCGAAAATGTCACCGTCGTCGTCATCGTAATCGTCGTCGTAGTCGTCGTCGGCATCCTCTCCGTTGGTACCACGAGACATCGGTTGTCTTTGGACCTCATCGCCATGGACGTGCTGTTGCTGATGGGTGCGTGATGAGTGGAACCGAGGGCGGATGTCTTCAGGGCTGTAGGTTTGAAATGTTTAGACATTCCCAGCAGCCAGTTCATACCGATCGGGGACAGAGGTGTCGTCGCGGCTAGACATCAAAGTCTGGAGATCAAGTTCGCTGTACACCATTCGCTTGAGCAGCATAGGGACAAGTCTATTCACAAAAAAAAAAAAATACATTAACGGTGACCCTGCATTCATTTAATTTCATTTGTTTACCTTGGCAAGAACGGCACAAGTGCATCGCGGGCATCGTCGACCTCTGCGACCGTCAGCCAAAACTCACAGGCCTCCAAAGCGACCGAATCTTCGCTATCTTGCGTGCACGCAATCATGTACTCGATAATCGTATCGAGCTGTGGCATAAGCTTGTCCGGATGAGCTTCCAGCAGCATGACCAAAGCCTTTTTTTTTTTTTTTTTGGCGTAGTTTGAGCAAAGACAAAAAGGTTGGCAGGTGCTTTACCTGACAGATAATCCGTCTAACATCGGGCGATTGGTCCACGGCGTGGTCATAGAGCCCCTAACATTCGCAAATGCGTTAGATACAAACGTAATCGCCAATCCGTCCATTACCTGGATAAACGTGTTCAAGTGCTGACGCAGAAAGTCGTGGTTGGGTCTTGCTTGGTAAAACAATGTAACGCACGAGATGGCATACATACGGACACGATCAAACGGTGACCTGCAGACAAAAGAACTTGAACAACAACCCAATCAGGGCTTCAGGGCTTACCCAAAGAACCGAATAAACGTGAGCAACATGACTTGCAATGGGTGCCCAAACAGCTCATTATTGCCGCTGTCCGACGTCACGGTATCCTCGCAAATGTGGTGCAAAGCGCAAAACGCTCCCTGCAACAAGAATGCATAGCAGCCTCACTTTAGCGAAAAAGAGAAGAGAAAAAAAAAAAAACATACCTCCAGGACCTCGTATTGGTTGCTCTCGAGCCGCTGGATCAGGGACGGCAACAGCTCTGGCCAATCATGGAGCTTTCCTCGTGTGACGATCGTTGTGATGATGTTGCTCACGGTCGAGCGGACCAGGGTCATTGGGTCCCCTGCGTACGTAGTGTCCAATGAGTGTTTTTAAAATCCCTGTGCTCGTACCAATGCTGCTCAGGCAGTTTTCCTTGATGTAGGCCTTCACTGCGGGATGGAAGCGCGAGTACGAGCTGGCGACGTTGTTCTTGAGGACGAGGCCGGCCATGGCACGGATGGCCTCCTTTTCGTTGACGAGTTTGGTGAGGATGTAGATCAGGTAGTTGTTGAACTCGGCGTGCTCGTTCAGCTCCGCCAGTCTCTGTTGCACCCACGCCCCCACATATCCCAGAAGAAAAACAGGTCAGCACTGAACCAACACACAGGAAAAGAAGAGCGCACCGTGTTGACATGCCTGTGCAGCGCGTTGTTCTGACTTTCCGTGCTGTTACGCAGCAGCTCGAGGATCTCTTGCAACCCTTGCGCCTGAGGTTGCCACGCCATTTTCTGCAGCGTTCTTTGGGGTGTTTGTGCGTTTGCGTGGTGCGTGGTGCGTGGTGCGTGGTGCGTGTGTAGCTGTTGGCACGTTGACTGGTTCGGCGAGCACGAGGCTATGTCGTCCCTAGACACTGAAAATGGCCGAGTTATGGCGCGCAACGAAATGTCTCTTGAGCACGTCCGAACCCTCTTTGGTATGGCAGTGTCTTTCCCTTTGTTAGCCAACCTCCTTTTGTGCTACGGAAAGCACAAGACCCGTCGTGCGCCTCGCTGGCCGCCGGGATGAGCAATCTGTTCCGGTCTGCGTTTCCCTCGGTCGCGAGCCGCAACCAGGTACGACGTCCTTTTTTTTCTTTTCTTTTTTTCTTTGGAGAGACCGACACTGAAGGTGCTGTTGTTTGGTGTTGTGGTGCAGATCCCGTCTCTGCTGCACGCGCAGTTGCACCAGCTGCAGCCCAACTCGCTTGTTCGCGTCCGCTGTATGGTCCAGGACATGCTCGAGCCAGAGTACTTTATGGGCGCGTACGAGACGGCACAGTCGCACCAGCTCGTCTGCGGCTTCTATCAGGACGCGGCGGCCAGCGAGGTGCGTGTCTTGTACTCTCGTTCTTGGAAAAGATCTAATCGAAAGCAACAAACAGGAGGGCATCGACTTTGATTCGCCGCGCAATGTGACGTCCGAGCGACAAATCTTCTACTGCGTCCCTGTCCCCGGTGAGACCCAGTGGGCGTCCGATGAATACTCGGCCCAATGTGTTGTTGCAACGCCGGCCGCCGCCACCACCAACAGTACTGGCGGCACAAAGCGTCCCCTCAACGATGACGGCGAGGAGACAGACGACGCAGATGCCATGATGGAAGAATCGCAGTCGTCGGCGTCGAGCAAGCGTGTTCGCGCCGGTCAACAGGGTCAGCACGAGGCAAACGTCAGGGTCGTCTTTAGCAGCCAGGGCGATGTAAAGCACCCGCTTTCCAACGACTCACAGCCGCCTTGCGTCGTCAAGGTCTGTGACGCGTCTTGGCTTTTATGACAACTTGTATGCAGGTGTACACGAACGATCACGGAATCAAGCTCAACGAGGTCGTCGAGTTTTTCGGTTTCATCACGTACGACAATGCTCAGCAAGTCACGATGAGTTCTACCGCAGAGACAATCCATGACCAACTGCAGCAGGAGTTCCTATTGGGCCATCCGTCGGCCCAGATTCCGCGCGTGCACTGTATCGGCATCGTCAAGGTTGGTCACAACAACCCACTCCTTCCCAGCGCCAACCCTTGGGTCGATCATCCGCGTAAGAAAAACTTTCTGATTAATTTTTTTTTTTTTAAAAAAAAAAACAACATTATTCTGCAGTGCAAGCCCAATCGGCGCTTGCCATTGCGGTCGCAGCACGTCCGGCTGTCATCCAGTTTATCAGTGCCGCCCTGGGTGGCGACGAGCTGGCGGCCGAGTACGTGCTGATGAATTTGCTCTCGGGCATCTATGCCCGCGTCGACGTGACCCAGCTGGGCCGCTTTATCATAAACTTGTCTGGGAGCCCGCGTGCACCAGCTTCTTCCCCTGCGTCTGCTACAACCCTGTCTACTCTAGCTAGTCCGTTTGCAGAATCTCTGGGCAACGTCATCTCGTCCATCGTGCCCAAAACGTGCCTCGTGCCGCTCTCGCTCAACTTCCTAAACAACAGCCGCCTTCAGCCCAGCCGGGACATCAACTCCAACCGACTGCAAGCAACCTACCTGCAGATTAGCGACGGCACTCATGTCCTTGTCGACGAGACCATCCTCAACGAAGGTAACCTCAACGAGATGGGTGTCCACAACATTCGCGCCGTGAGCCAACTTGTTACTTCCCAAGCGGTCACCTACGACATCCCCTACCAGAGCCTCGATTTTGACGTCAACGCCCCAACGATCATCCTCTCTGAGGGCAAGTCAATGCTTCCCGTAAGAAACGTTTTTTTTTTTTTTTTTTTTTTTTTGTTTGGCTTGTTTTTTTTGTTTTTGTTTTTTTTTTTTGTTTTATTTTTATG
>Ga0302223_10001875_pt1 | contig 10895 bp, 4 predicted proteins | sample II_Palsa_E2_3_FD_194565 | JGI IMG/M metagenome (GOLD analysis project Ga0302223, IMG submission 194565) | Peat permafrost microbial communities from Stordalen Mire near Abisko, Sweden - II_Palsa_E2_3 | ecosystem: Environmental > Terrestrial > Soil > Palsa > Peat permafrost | place: Sweden... | reverse complement strand
GAATGGCGAAATGGTCCCGTAGAGACAGGGCTCGCAGAACAGGGATTACATCGGGGTAGCTCGACGAGCCGCGATCACTCCAGCCCCTACGAGCCGTCTTCTGTGTTGCAGGGAGGGACGATCGCAGGCGGCGCGCACGTTGCGCGCACGGCGCCTTCGGCAGAGACAACGGAATATGCGGCCAATCCACGCGACGCGTCGCCGGTTCCGGCCGCACCGACAGCGTTCACGAGCGAGGCGCCTGCACCCGGGCGGACTGTCACGCAGGACGCTGCCACTTATTCTTCGGCGGGGGGGAAGATGGTCGGTGGGATGCAGCAGGTAGCGACGCGTACGGAGGGGCTCGGATCGACTGCGTCCGTGCAGAACGGCCAGCAGATAGCGGGTGTGCCCGACGTCGGGCTCAGGCGCACGCCTGGGGATGCGGGCGCGAGCGTCAAATCTCCCGCAGCGTACTCGCCCGATGACAGCAAGAGCGGGATAAAAACGGAGGAGACATCTAGGACGGGCCTCTTGGGCGATCCCGTCACAGGTACTCCGATGGACGACGCTCAGTATGTCGATGAACTGCGCGAAGAATATGACGCCCAGTACGCGAGCACCGGTGCGTCATACGACGAATATCAGCGGGCCTACGCGCACGGAGCCACGCTCGGAAAAGATGAGCGGTATCGCGGGCATGACTGGCAAGGGGTGGAAGCGAGCGCCCGCGAGGATTGGGAGTCGCGCTACCCGGAGAGTGGGTGGGAACGATTCAAGGCTGCTGTGCGGCACGGTTGGGACCGGGTTACGGGCGGCTGATGTGTTGGTCGGGGCCGCGGCGAATTTAGGACGGTAAATGGCGAAGTAAATGCCGGGCGAATGTATGCCAGTCCGTGTTTCAATTCTCGTCGCCTGGCGGCCCCTTGGGCGACCATAAAGCAACGCGATATGGAAAAAGTTCAGCCACCACAATGCCTCGACTCACAGCTGGATCGTTTTGCATGAGTTCGATGGCCTCCTGATTCGAGCTTGCGACGAAGACCACGATTCCAAACGTCCGCTCGCTAATGGACTGGTTGTGTTGTTTCGATGTCGTCGCGTGCCCGATTGTCCGATGCCGGGTTGTACGCCTGGACTTTGGATCGTTCAATTTTACGGGGATTAAAAATCATCTGCTCAGACAGTCGGGGGTATTGTTTGCTCACTTGACGCCGGGCCCGCTAATGGGTGTCAACGATCTCGGTGGCCGCAAACTCGACGCAGCCGCTGGACGATAGACATTTAAGCCGTGTTAGATCAATTGGGCACTCGGTCTGATTGCGCGACCATTATCCCGAACGCCCAGAATCGCCTGGACCGCTATCCTGCTGGCTTACAAATTACACACTCTCCGGGATTGGCCGATATTTCTTAGAAAATGCTATTCTGGTGCGCGCTGGGCCGCCAGTAAGAAAACAGTTAGGTCGTTCAAATATGCGAATTAAATAAAATAAGTTGGATCGTCAATCGAGGCGATCCGCGATAAGGCTACGAGGACAAACAGCGTCCTGCGCGGAAAGGACACCATCATGACGATGGCAAATGCAGCCACCCGCTTACGGGCCGCTGCGGAGGGGAGTCGCATGACCAGGACCGGGGTTGTCATGCATCAACGGCGTGTTCGGCACTTTCGTCTGAATCGCCTCGCCAAAGGCGTCTTGCTTGCCTTCGCGCCGACCATGGTGTTGTCATGTGTAAGCCGTACCGCGTACGCGGCTTGCACTACCGCCGACACAACGATTACCTGCGCTACCGGCTCCAATACCAACAACCTCAGCGACAGTACGAACAGCTTGACAGCGAACGTGCAAACCGGCGCGGTGCTGAGCGTTCCTCCGCTGTTAGGCGGTACGGCGTTGACCCTTAACGGCAATGGCATCACGCTGAACAACCAGGGGGCGATTGACCCCACCATCAACGGTGGCTTAAGCCTTGCCGCCAGCGGTGCCGTCCTCGGCAACAGCACTGCCAATACGATCATTATCAACAACCTGAGCGGCGGGGCCATCAATGGCCTCGTCAACATCGCATCGTTAATGAGTTTTGGCGGCCAGGCGTTGACTGTACAGAACGGCGGCGGCGGTGTGACGACGATCCAGAACAGCGGCAGTATCGGCATGTCGATTTTCGGCGTCGGTCTCTTCACCACGGCCGATGCGCCCGCCGTCGTGGCCTACGGCGGCGCGCAGGTGAATTTCACCAATGCCGGCACGATCACCGGGCGTATCGGTTTTGCGGCTCCAACTGAAAGCGGTGCAGGCAACACGTTCGTCAATGCTGGCACGATCAACGGCAGCGTTTATCTTGGCGACACCGCTACGGGGAATAGGTTTACGGCGGTATCGGGATCGAGCGTCAACGACGCCGGCGTTGCCACGGCTGGCACGCTGAGCAGCGTCAATGTCAAATTCGCCGCGGCTGGCGTGGTGGACGCCGGTACGGGAAGTGGCAACACGCTGGCTCTGCAAAATTCAGCGACCGGCACAGGCTCCGGCGCCGGCGGACCTGTCACCACGATCAGCGCCACTTCGTATCTGGATTTCCAGGATCTCACCGTCAATAGCGGCACGTGGAATCTGCAGGGCGGTCTCGTCAGCGGAAGCGCCACGCTCAACGGCGGGCTGGTCAGTGTCGACAATGCGGGCGTGTTTGGCACCGGCACCCTGAATGCGAATGGGGGGGCCATTGGGGCCAGCGTTTCGAACCTGGTGCTGGCCAACAACGTATCGTTGAATGCGGGAGGCCTTGTGCTTCAGGGTTCCAATGCGCTGTCGCTGACAGGCGTGCTTTCCGGCAGCGGCACATTGACCGATGCCAACACCGGTACGGCGACCTTGACGGGAATCAATCCTTTCACCGGCGGCGTCAACCTGACTGCCGGCGGTCTGCTGTTAGGGAACGGTTCGGCGCTGGGTACGGGTACGCTCAGCGTCAATGGCAACGCGACACTGGATGGCACAGCCGCAATCACAGTGAGCAATCAGGTGAACCTGGGTGCAGGCATTGCATTGACCTTGCCAGGGACCCAGAACCTGACTTTCGACGGCACGCTCTCGGGCACCGGGAGCTTGATCAAGAATGGTGTATCCACAGTGACCCTGGATGGCGCCAACACATTTACCGGCGGCGTCACCATCAATGCCGGGACGCTGGCGCTTGGCACCGGCGGCAGCCTTACGGCGAGCGGCACAGTGGACCTGTCGGGGAGCGGCGCCAGCTTCGACATTTCCGCGGCGGGAAATCAAACCATCGGTTCGCTACTCGGTGTGGGGGCCAGCGGCGTGACGCTTGGCGGCAACACCCTTACGCTCGGCGACATCGGCGATTCCACGTTTGATGGCTCCATCAGCGGAACCGGCGCGCTGATCCAGAACGGTTCCGGTACACAGACCTTGAATGGCGCAAGCAGTTTCAGCGGAGGTGTCACGCTGAATGCAGGCGGCCTGATGGTGGGCAACGACAGCGCATTAGGCACGGGCAACCTGAACGTGAATGGTGCAACCACGCTTGCAGCCAGCGCCAACAACATCACGTTGGGCAACAACGTAGTGCTGGGTTCGGGGACGGAGCTCACCGTGCAAGGCGGTAATGCGCTAACGCTCGGTGCCGTGATTTCCGGCGCCGGCAGCCTCAGCATGAGTGGCACGTCGACGCTCACCTTGACGGGCGCGAACACTTATACCGGCGGCACGTCCATCCTGTCGGGCACGCTGGCCCTGGGCACAGGTGGCAGCCTGTCGGCGACCAGCGCAGTGACGCTGGCAGGAGCGGGCACGCTGGATATCTCCGCGGGCGGCAACCAGACTATCGGATCGCTCGCGGGCGCATCCGGCGCAGTCAATCTCGGCGCCAATGCCCTCACCCTGGAGGGGACGGGCAATGCCGGCTTCGGTGGCGTCATCGGCGGCGCGGGTGGCCTGATCAAGAATGGCGCGGGTGTGCAAACGCTGTCCGGCGCCAGTACGTTCAGCGGTGGCGTGACACTCGATGCCGGCGGACTGATTGTCGGCAACGACAGCGCGCTCGGCACGGGTGCTCTGACGGTTGGTGGGAGTGCCACACTGGATTCCAGCAGTGCGGTCACGCTCGATAACAACGTCAATCTCAATGCGGGACTGACGGTTGAGGGCAGTAACGCGCTGACCCTCAACGGTGTGCTGTCAGGCACAGGAGGCCTCATCAAGGACGGCTCGGCGACGCTGACGCTCAATGGCGCCAATACCTACACGGGCGGCACGTTCGTCAATGACGGCACCCTGGCGCTGGGTGCTGGCGCCAGCCTCGCGGGCACCGGCACTGTCAATCTGGCCTCCGGGACAACGCTCGATCTCTCCGCAGGCAACGGCACGCAGGAGGTCGGCACACTGGTTGGCGCCGGTGAAGTCAATCTCGGTGCCAACGAACTGGTCGTGGGAAGTGCGACCAACGGCGTCTATAGCGGTTCGGTCGTGGGTACCGGTGGATTGACCAAGCAAGGCACGGGCACTGAAACGCTGACCGGCAACAGTACCTTCACGGGTGGCACGACCATCGACGCGGGCACGCTGGCGATCGGAGCCGGCGGCAGCCTGTATTCGGGCGGCGCGGTCAACCTCGCTGCCGCAGGAACCGGCTTTGATATTTCCGCCGGTGGCGATCAGTCGATCGGCGCCTTGAACGGTGTCGCCGGCAGCGACGTGACCCTCGGTGGCAACACGTTGACGCTCAACGGCGCGGTCAACGCCACCTACGATGGCGTCATCGCCGGCACCGGTGGTCTGGTCAAAACCGGCCCGGGTATCCAGACGCTGGGCGGTGCAAACACGTTCAGTGGCGGCACGACCCTCGAGGCCAGCGGCCTCGTGCTCGGCAACAACGCTGCGCTTGGCACCGGCGCACTCGCCGTCACCGGTGCCGCAACCCTGGACGTCACGACGAGCTTGAGCGTGGCCAACAACGTCACGCTCGCCAATGGCGTGGAGCTGAACGTCCTCGGGTCCAATGCGATGACGCTGGGTGGCAGCATCACCGGCGCAGGCGGCGTGATCAAGAGCGGGGCATCGACGCTGACGCTGACCGGTGCCGACACCTTCACCGGTGGCACCACCATCACGGCCGGTACGCTGGCGCTCGGCACTGGCGGCAGCCTGTCTGTCGCGGGTGCAGTGACGCTGAGCGGAACGGGTACCTTCGATATGTCCGCAGGCGGCAACCAGGCCATCGGCTCGCTGGCCGGTACGACCGGTAGCGTCGATCTCGGCGGCAACACGCTCACGCTCGGCGGAGTGGGCAACACCAGCTTTGGCGGTACCATTAGCGGCAGCGGCGGCCTGGTGAAGGTCGGTAGCGGCGTGCAAACGTTAAACGCTGCGAATGCATTCGCTGGCGGTGTCGCGCTCAATGCGGGCGGCCTGGTGGTGGGTAACGACGTGGCACTGGGCAGCGGTGCGCTGAGCGTCGGCGGCGCGGTCTCGCTGGATGCGAGCGGAGCCGTCGCGCTAGCCAATAGCGTGGGCCTCGCAGCTGGCAGCTCGCTCGACGTGCTGGGCAGCAATGCGCTGACACTCGGAGGCACGATATCGGGCACCGGAAGCGTAATCAAGGATGGCAACGCCACGCTGACCTTGAGCAGCGCCAATACCTACACCGGCGCCACGACGATCGATTCTGGCACCCTGGCCTTGACCGGCCAAGGCAGCATCAGCAGTTCGCGCGGCGTGGTCGACAACGGCGCGTTCGATATTTCCGGCACCACAAGCGGCGCGTCGATAGCGAATCTGGCGGGCAATGGCGCGGTAACGATGGGCAACCAGACCCTGACGCTGACCAACGGAAGCGGCACCTTCAGCGGTGCTTTCAACGGTACCGGCAGCATCGTGAAGCAAGGCACGGGGACGCTGATTTTTGACGGCGCGAGCACGTCCTTCAGCGGCACGACCGAGATCAACGCCGGCACGATCGAAGTCGGCGATATCAACACCCCGGGCGCCGTCCTCGGCGGAAGCGTCAATGTCGCCGCGAACGGCACGCTGCGCGGCCACGGCACCGTGAGCGGCGATGTGGTGAACAACGGCGGCACGGTCGCGCCTGGCGGCACCATCGGCACGCTCACCGTCAACGGCAGCTACAACCAGGCGAACAACGCGACGCTTTCCATCGAGGTGAGCCCCACGGCCGCTTCGCTGCTGAAGGTCGGCGGTACGGCTACCCTCAACGGTGTGCTGTCGATCACCTACGATCCAGGCACCTACAGCGCGGCGCAATACACCATCGTCTCGGCTGCAAACGGGATCAGCGGACGCTTCTCCAGTACCAGCGGCACGGTGACGGCAGGCGCGAATCTCGGCACGCTGAACCAATCCGTGACCTACGACGCGAACAACGTCGAACTCGTGCTGGCGAATGCCGCCACGACAGTCAACCCGACGGGTCCGGTCGTGATCGCCCCTATCGATACCAGCATCTACGCCGCAGTGGGATCGACCGCCTCGCTGGAGGCACAGGCGGTGAACGCGGCGCTGCTCGACCGGCTGGGCCATGCGCCCGCCGCAACGCCCACTTCTCCGGACGGCTGGGTCAGCGCCACGGGCGCACAGACGAACCTCGGCGGCACGAACGGCGAGCCCGGCTTCCAGACCACGCAGTACGGCTTCCTGGCGGGACTCGACCAGCGGTTCGGGGATTACACCTTGGGTGTCGCCGCAGGGTACACCCACGCAGACATCGACGAGCAGGATACTGGCGATTCGGGTGCGATCGACACCCTGCGCGGAGCGCTGTATGGCAGCCGCTGGCTGGGCCCGGTTGGGCTGTCGGCCACGCTGGGCTATGGCCTCGACTTCCTGTCGCAGAAGCGTCCGTTCGGCCAGTCGGGTACGGCAGAGGGCGACCATATCGGGCAGGAGTTGACGACGGGCGGACAGGCGAGCCTGCCGCTGACGCTGGGTAGCGTGGTCATCACGCCGCGCATTGGGCTGCGTTATGCGTATTTCCACGGCAACGGGTTCGGCGAGAGCGGCGCAGGTGGACAGGACCTGGACGTCGGCACCGACAACGTCCACAGCCTGCAGCCCTATGCAGAGGTGACGATGGACAAGGCATTCGGCGATGCAGTGAGGCCGGTGAATGTGCAAGTGCGAGTGGGTTACGCACATGAAGTGCTCGATACGACCCGTTCCGTCACAGTGACGTCGCAGGACGGTACGATATTCACGGCGCCGGGCACGAGCTTGCCGCGCGGATATCTCACCACGGGTGTGAGCGTGAGCATGCAGCCGACCAAAGCGATGACCGTATCGCTCGGCTACGACGCGCTGATCAACACCACCCATGCGTGCGCCCAGACGGCTAATCTGAAAGTCGGTTACCAGTTCTAGACGGCGGGCGCCCTCGACGATTACAAGCCGATGAACATTGGAAAGTTCTGCAATGCCGGGGACCGTCGAACTTGCCATATTCGCTCGCGCGTGCGGTTTGATAAGAGGTAATCGACATTCGACCGTATGGTCTGGATGGTCAACGATTCACGCGCAGTTGTCGAAGGTCCGTTCCTGGCCGGTGCCTGCCTGTCACCGTTGGCTACGTACGACGCACCCCTAACGGGCTGCGACTGCCACGGCGTACACGAAGATCGCGTTATTGATCGCGTGCAACAAGATCGGCATCGAGAGCCCCTTCGTCTTCCTGGCCAGCCAACCGGCAATCAGGCCCAGCACGAACAGATAAGTAAAATGGCTCTTGTCTTCGTGCATACCGGCAAATACCGCAGCCTGCAGCGCGTTGGCCCAGCGGAAGCTGATATGGCGCGACAATCCGCCCAACAGGCAACCACGGAACACCAGCTCTTCTATTACAGGCACAAACACGGATAACACCAGCAGCGCGAGCGGAATACCGCCCAGCGCAATTGCACCGTGCGTCAGGTTCACCGTCCACGAGTTCGGAGCAAAGCCCTGCGGTACGTTGTGCCGAGGCAGCAAGTGCGGGAGCAGATAGATACCGTACGCTGCGACCGGTACCCACATCCATGTCAACTTCCATCGTCCACTGCCGATCCATTCGCGCCATCCGATCAGCCGGCCGACTGCCGCCAACCCAAGCACGCTGAAAAACAGCGTCCACAAATGCGAAATCGCAATGCGATTTGAGGCATCGATGCGCACGACGCCGCTGCCGGTCGGCGATAGCGCAGCCGTCCCCATGCGGAAGATCGTGACGAGATAGAGCGCCATGGAAAACACGCCCAGTCCCCACCATGCGTGCCGCAAACCGATCCGCGCGAAGAGCGGCGTGGACACCTGCCCGGTCCGTTGCCGGACCGTACCGCGATAATGCACCGGGAACATTAACAGGCCTGGCCATGCAAGGTAGAGCGCGAGCAGGCCGAGCAGGCCGATCGCGATCGGTAGCAAATCGGTGCGGGCAGCGATGGCCGGATTGAGGTCGAGCAGATGCGCGTACGCATACGCGAGCGGCATGGCCTTGCCGGTCTTCTGGTACTGGTCGCGGATAATGTCCGCAGCTATCTTCGCGTTGCCCACATCGAATGCGACATCCAGGCGAAGTTGCTGGTTCTGCGGCGACTCGAATTTATGCGACGCGGTACCAGCGGTCAGAATCGCTTCCGCGCCTGTCGAATCGCCGCCACGCTGCAATACGCGCGCCATCGTGTAAGCGTCGATCTTGAGTCCGGCGCGTTGGGCGCGATGTAACTCGTCGCTTGCGCCTGTGCCGGGCAGCACTTCGACCGCCGTGTTGATGCGTATGGCCTCCTGCCATGGCGTCGCGGGGATGGGTGCCGCCGCCAGCAGCTTGCCGGCATCGCGCGCTCTACCAGTTCTCGCCAGGTAGCGCATCGCGTCGATCAAGTGGTCATTGGCAGGATCGAGCTGCACGGCCATAACCGCTTCCTGTCCGGCACGGTTGTCGTTTTTTATGGCCGCATAACCGCGTGACAACGCGGCGTGAAGACGCGCGCGCTGCGCCGTGCTCCAACCCTTCGAGGTGGCGACAAGCGGCTCGCCATAAGCGATCGCATCCGCGCCAAACCGACGTTCGAGCAGATAAAGTGCCGCTTCGGGATCGCTTGGAAACGCCTTGTCGAGCGCGGTGCGGCAAGCGTCCAGGTCCTTCCCGGCGACGTTGCCCCAGCTCAGATCATCCGACCACGCGAAGCGTTCGATGAATTTGCATTGCGCGAGAAGAAGCGACACGTCGCCGGGATTTTTGCGCTGAGCCTCACGATAAAGGTCGAGCACCTGCTGGTAGCTGTTCTCCTCCTGGCCAACGACGAATTCGACGGCCTGGTCCGGCGCGCGAATTTTGTCGGGCGACAGGTGAGCTGCGTCGGACGCAACGGCATCACCTGTCAGTAGTGCGCCGGCTAGGGCAAGGAGGCAAGTTGTTAGGGTTCTGGCGAGCATGGAAGCAGACGGTAGAGGACGCAGATCGCAGAAAGCCGGGGAAAGCGCATTTTTGTATTTCCGGATTTATTGCCAGAAAATTGATGACCGGCGGTGCCGCAGTCAACGCCTCACCCACTCAGAGCGTCCCAACTTTTAGGCTTGGCAAGCTGCGGCATAACCATCGGCCTGATTGAATATCGGCTGTGGGAGATGAGTTCTTTAGCGTTCTCGTAATACTCGGCTTCAGTTTGCGATAGCTAGGAGAGGTGCTTCCGCAGGTAACACCAGTAGTCCGCCGACCATTATCAACACCAACCAGGCAACGAATTCCCCTCACTGCACTTGGGCAAGTGGGCGCGGATTGCCGTCAATCTGGTTGGTAAGGTCGAGCGTCTGACACCGGTCGCGTGTCACCCAATGCATTTGGCATAAGCCAGGAAACGTTCCGACATCGAACGACTTATGCCAACCACGCCTGGCCTGACTATGAATTGAGCATATGTGGCAGTTGGCTAGAATGGACGACCCTGACCTTGACGACACACCCCATGGAATCATCCGAGATCTATCAATCCGACTACTACACCTTGAGTCAGGTACATGGGTTTCGCTTGCCGGGGTACCTCATCCTGAGTTCCAACACGCCCGTTTCCCGGTTCTCTGACCTTCCGTTGCAGGCGGATGCTGATCTTGGTACCTGCATACGTTTAGCAGATACTTTATTGCACAAACTGTTGGAACCCGAGCGGGTATACCTGTTGCGATTCGGCGAGTCGATTGAAGCGATCCACTTCCACATCATTCCGCGGACCAACGACATCGCGTCGCAGTTTTCAGCCCCGGGCCAGGTGCAGCCCGGTTTGAACGGGGCGGATATTGCAAGTTGGATATGGCATAACCATGACGCCCTGGGCTATTCGGATATGGACATCGACTCGTTCATACAACGGGCAAGACAGTTCGTGAGAGAAAGTCGGTAAATCCCGAGAAGCCATCGACAATGCACCGTCGAAACGCTGTACCCGAGATACGGCGAGCGCCCGATGGAAAGGCTAGCCCTCAGGCTGATGGCAAACCACCTCGATATTGTGCCCGTCCGGAGCAATGACAAAAGCCGCATAGTAGTTCGCGTGATAGTGCGCGCGCAGACCAGGCGCACCATTGTCCTTGCCACCCGCCGCGAGAGCCGCGCGATAAAAAGCCTCGACTTGCTGGCGATTCTCGGCCGTAAACGCCAGGTGAAGATGCGCCGGCTTCTCCCCGGTTTGATACAAGCACAATGAAGCTTTATCCGGTGGGCTAAGCTCGACGCCGTACGTCGGCTCCCCCTCGGAGATAACAGCTACGCCAAGCGGTTCGAGTGCTTTGAGGAAGAACGTTTTGCTCGCTGCATAATCGCTGACTCCGAATTTGACGTGGTCGAACATGAGTTCTCCTAGGGTGTGTGGGCCGGCGCGAGGCCTAACGTGATTGAGAGATCACCGTGATGTT
>Ga0302223_10001863_pt1 | contig 10936 bp, 17 predicted proteins | sample II_Palsa_E2_3_FD_194565 | JGI IMG/M metagenome (GOLD analysis project Ga0302223, IMG submission 194565) | Peat permafrost microbial communities from Stordalen Mire near Abisko, Sweden - II_Palsa_E2_3 | ecosystem: Environmental > Terrestrial > Soil > Palsa > Peat permafrost | place: Sweden... | reverse complement strand
CTTTGATCGTGAGTTTTTGTTCCCACTACCAGACCAAGTCGCCCGCAGGTACGATTTTTTTTTCTGTGGAGAAGAAAACTCTTGTACTAAGATCCTAAATGGAAAAAAAAAATAAATAAAAAAGGAAAATCATCGAAATCCACACAAAGACCTGGCAGCCTCCACTCGCGGAAAGTGTCATGGATGAACTGGCCACCAAGACCAAGGGCTTTTGTGGCGCCGATTTGCGCTCTCTGTGCACAGAGGCTGCGCTGAATGCCGTACGCCGGTATTACCCGGAGATCTACAGCAGTGACGACCGCCTCCTCGTCGATCCTGGTCTGTGTCGTGTGTGCCTTTGAATCTTTTTTTTAAAAAAAAAAAAAATAAAATAAAAATAGATTCGATCGAGCTCAACCCGTCAGATTTCCGGCATGCTTTCAAAGTAGTCGTGCCTACTGCACAGCGATCGGCGCCCGTGGCCGCTGGCGAACCTCTGCCTCGAAAGCTGGCGCCTCTGCTGGAGAAGGTTGTGAACACGTGCCTTGATCGCGTAAAAGAGCAGCTCGGAGTCGGAGCCCACGAGTCCTTCTCCGCCTCCACGTTTGTCAGCTCGATCGCCAATGCGAATGACGACCACGGCGACCATGTCAAGCGTAGTGTAACTGTCCAAGTCCATCTTTCTTACGTGTTTGTTCTTGAACCAGCCGTTTTCCGCCCCCGACTGGTTATTTGCGGAGAAAGTTCGGCCGCCGTTGGAGCTGCTGTGATCAACATGCTCGCTCCGATGCCGGTGCAAGCCCTAGACATGGCCACGCTGATGCAGGTACATTGCCGCTTCGCTTTATTTTTTGTTGAACTGACTGCGAAATCTGTAGGATGCGACAAGAACCCCGGAGACCGCTCTGTTTACGCTTGTGCGCGAAGCATCGGCAAGAACCCCTGCCGTCTTTTACATTCCGTCGCTGGATCAGTGGTGGTTTGCTGCGTCGACATCACTGCAAGAAGCCTTCCTTGTCGCCGTAAAGTCGCTGCCACCCCTGCGGCCCATTCTCGTCCTTGCCTCTTGCGATGTTGCCTACGAGCGTCTACCGGCTGAGTGCAGAGGTACCAAGGCCTGATCTGCATTAATTAAAGAATATGCACATAACCATCCGCATCTCTTCAGCAATCTTTGACAGCCACACTGCCCATTTCGCTCTGCAGATGCCCACGCAACTCGAACGCCAAGCGTTCTGGCAGCAAGCATTCGACTACCTCGACCGTCCACCGGCTGGCTACGAGGTTGACGGCGAAGGTACTACTGTCGGATTCACTGTTTATTTTGGCTAAGACAAAATGGGAAGGATGTCTGACTCAAGTCCGCACCACCACTTTCCGTAAACTGCCCAAGGCGCCCCCGCGACCGCCCCCGGAACCCACCCCTCAACAGAAGGCTCTTCAGGACCAACGTGATCGTGACAACCTCGTGCGGCTGCGATTGGACCTGCGCTTCATCGCCGAGGAGCTTTTCAAAGTAAGTTTTATTTTTTTTCCCTTTTTTTTAATAAAATTAAATTCTGGCAATCATTTGTAGATCCGCAAGTTCCACCCCTTCAGTCGGCCCGTGGACTTTGCTATGACCGAGTACTACGAGGAGATCGAGCACCCGATGGACCTGTCCACGATCCTCGAGAAGATCAACGAGGGGATGTACTTTGAGGCCAACGACTTTCTCGACGACATTGACTTGATGACGCGAAACTGTCGCCAGTAATACGTTTAGTTTGTTTGGGTTAATATTTCGCTGAATTTTTTATTTTCTCGTCAGATTCCACTTGAGCCGTGTGGACGAGAATCGCCTCGTCTCGCGGGCGTACGACATTGCCGACTATGCACGAGTGCGCGTGGCAGATATGGATCCGGTTCTGCTCAAGGACTGTGCAGACAGTGCAAGTCGCCTCCGTCCCGTTGCCGCGCCTGCCTCTGGAGGAGTACCGAACGGAACTGGGGTCTCTCGCGCAAGCCTGCGACTCCGTGGGATTTCTTTGGACGTCGACCTCTCCAAGGTCAGCAATGTCAACTTTTTGTCCAGTTGATCTTTGCCTATTTATTTATAAATTTATTTTAACAGGACCCACCAGACACCGTCCGCCAAAAGAGCTTGCATCATTCGACTTTGGAATTATCTGCGTCTTCAAACAAGGAAACAGTCGTTGACGACGATCTGAATGGGTAAAAAGGACATAAAATTTTCCTATTTATTGAACCCCCCATTTTTTTTTTTCTAATTCAGAGAGGAGCACTCCTCAAACGAGACTGTGGCAGTCCAAGATACCTTCGCACCCGGTCCACTGCACGGGCTCAACTTTGTCCAGGGCAATGTGACGGCTCTAGTCGATGCCCTCGTCAAAGGAACTAGCAACTTTGGAATCGAAAAACTGCTGGCACTTGATGTCGAACTCCAGCGAAAGTTCTACGATGAGGCCAAGCACCTTGCCGACCGACGTCCCCTCGTTCAGACAATAACTTCATTTGCTCTTCAATTGTAAGTAGAGTGTCTACCGTAACAAGTAGGGTGCGAGGAGATTTCGGATTTGTGAGGAAGGGATAGGGATAAAGAGATTTGGATATGAAGGTCGGAGAGAGGGAGTCAGATGCATGTGTCAGATGGGGCGTACAGTCACGGTGTTCGAGAGCATGGGATGGTGAGGCCGCGGCAGACGTAGGATGCATTAAAAAAAAAACGTACAGTTGAGTAGTATTTTCTTTTGTCTGACCCACGGGCAACGTGTGACGTGAATGAAGATCATTAGATTGACTGATTGAATGACCCTCCGGCTGTCACCTGGCTATGAAATTTTGATTACCGTTTCGTCTAGACATATGATCCACACTCAAAATCTCCTCTACATATTACGGTAGTCGACATTTATGCAATACACGTTGTTATCGCGGCATCCGACGATCATGCCCACATTTCCATTGGGCTGGGTGACCGAGACAGGAGATGAAAATATTGGCCCCGGCAGCTGAAAGGCGGGCATCGGTGACGCAACCTCCCAGATGTCGCGCTCGAGTGCGTTCTGTATGCCCAGAAACATGCCGTTCGTGTGGAATGAAGACACAAGCACGGACGATCCCGTTTGGACCACGGATGGCGACGAATACACGGCGGTGCCAGGTGAGGCACTGTACTCGTAAACGAGTCGGCCAGACGAAAAGTCGACGACTTTGATGTGTCCATCGTGGCAGGCGATCGCGATCATTTTGTTTGATCTGGCGTCTTCGAAAATGCAGGGCGACGAAAAAATGGGGGCAGATGTCGACATTTTCCAGAGAATACGTTGCGAAGTGGCGCAAATCGCGTACAGAGATCCAGCCACTGTGGCAACGAAAAGAATACCGTCTCGTTCGTTTGGGCTGGAGAAAATAGGGCCGTCCAGCTTCAAGCTCCATCTGGAAAAAAACTTTTCTTTTTTAGCGGGTAACCTGTGAAAAAAAAAACTCACAAAATGCGTGGGTCGCTTGCCAAGGATATGGCGTAGACGGTCCCGCCCAGAGAGGCGACAAAAACCATGGATTCGTTCTCGTTGATGGCTGGCTGGGCAAAGATGGCACCGTCACATTCGATGTTCGCAGCGAGAGTCTTTGGGTGAACATTGAGGAAGTATACCGAATGGTCGTGGGAGCCCACTATCAGCAGATCCTTTGACGAACAGTACGTCGGGGAGCATTTCACCTGCGAGGACGCTGCGTGCAATAGGTTATACGTCTGGAATTTGATTGGATATATTTGTGCGTACTTTGGAAGGACCAATAACGAGTTCCAGACGATGCCTCGAAAAAATAGACGGCGCCGTCGTAGCAGCCGACACAGACATAGCGGTGAGCGCACAGAGCGGCCGACGCCTCGATCCGATCGGGCAAAGCGACTTGCCAGAGCACAGAACCGTCTTGCACGTCCAACGCTGTGAAGAGATGCGAGTGCGACCCAATAAATACGAGTTGTTTACTTGTTGCAGCAGCCACACGGACCGAGGCGACTAGCGGTGAGGCATCCACACACTTGCCCGTACTGTACGACCATACCACAGACAGCGAGGGCGTCCCTTTCAGTTTCGTAGCAGTCGCCCTGAGCGATCGAGCTCGTTGACACAAGACGCGGTCGCCACCGCCGTCGGCGACATCGTCGTGGGCTCGCTTGTTGTTCTCAACCGGCCTCGTGGTCTTGGCGACATCGAGGTGGTTGGCAAGCGTGCCGAGCGTCTCGTGGAAAAGCACATTGAAATAGTGAGGGTCAGAGGCGATGGAGGGGTCGTTCCAAGCAAGGGAAAGCTGATGCAAGAGCCGGGCTGCCGCCATGGACTCTCCCCCAAGGGCCACAAAGTAGTCCTGTTCGGTCGGATGGCACGAGGAGGGAAGGAGGGCAGCGACCATGTCCAGCAGGCCGCGACCGGCAGGTGGCCAGAGCAACCGAAGATTCTTTGCTTTCCGGTCGCTCTCGAGTGCGTTGCCGTCAATCTTGCCGTTGCAGTTGACGGGGATGGGCTCGGGCATGGCGTAGATTTCGTCGGGGAGATGCTCTGGCAGGAGATTCATTTGCAGGTCCCTCACAAGCGAGCTCGTGTCGGTCTCTGCTGTCGCACCGGCCACTCCCAGATAGACCCTCAAAAGGCGCTCGTCATGGTCGAACGTGGCAAACACACCACCTCCTCCGCGTTCTCTGCCTTGGCTGCCTAGGCGCACGATGAGGGCCTCGATGTCCTCGAGTTGCGCCCTCTTGCCGTTCCGTTTGAACATGCGATCCCGTCTCCCGGCTATGAACAGCTTGCCATCGATGACGCGGACCACGTCGCCCGTAAAGCGCATGGCCGGGAGGGAATCGTACGCGGCACCAGCCTCAGCGGGCCTGACGGCACAGCGCCGTGTGTCGCCGCCGATCCACAGCTCGTCCCCGTTGCGGACCTCGACCACGGTGCCGTCCAGCGGCTCGCCGATGGGTATTTGTTCCTGCCCTGGCTGGGTCGATCCAACTTGCACGTCGACGCGCTGCAGGGTTGCCCAGACAGAGCACTCGGTCGTGCCATAGATGTTGTACACTGTCGCCAGTGAGGACGAGGACGAAGACAGGAGCGGCAGTAGACTGGCCGCGGGGAAGGCCTCGCCGCCAAGGACGAGACATCGCAGCTGGCGCAGCAGTGCTTGCTGTTGATCGCGCGCAAAGCGTGCCCAAAACGATGGCGTGCAAAAGAGCACGGTGACGTGCTGGGCTGCCATGAACGTGGCCAGTTGCTGCTTGTTGGTTTTGCCGAGAGGACCGCTGGCCACGAGGGTCGCGTTGGCCTCGGCGGCCACAAACACGTCGATGAGCGACGGGTCAAAGCCGATGGGCGCGGCCTGGAGGATGCGGTCCGTGCTGGAGATGCCCAGACGGCTCACGAGGCAGCGAGCGTTGGACTCGAGGCCGCTGCGGGGCGCAAACACGGGCTTGGGCACGCCAGTGGTTCCTGATGTGAACACGACGTACGCGACCCAGCTGGGCGGCGGAGGAGCCGCCAGCAGCGCCACTGTGCGCCGCCGGTACATGGCGATGCCCTCCCCCTTGGCCACGGCCACGAGATCGAGCGGTCCCAGCGCGTCCCCAAGTGATAGTGCTCCTCTGCTCGCAGATGGGCCCGGGAGCAGCACGAGGCCAACCGAGACCTGGTCAAGCATGGCAGCGACACGCTGGGGGGGCAGCGAGCGGTCCAGCGGCACAAACGGCACGCGCGCGTCCCAGCAGCTTCGCACGGCCGTGGCAAAGAGGGCATCTGCATCAGTGCAGATCCCCACATAGGTCGCGTTGGCGGCTGTGGCGGTACGCAGGAGTTCCGCCAGCCGAGGCATGTCGAACAAAAAATGTGAACTCACTACAGAGCTACTTTTTGAAGAAGGTCATGATGCTGGACTGTGCCTTGGCGTCCTTCTTGGCACCGCCCTTGGGATCGGACGACTTCTTCGTGGTGGGACTGGTGGTCGCGGCAGAGGGCGTCGCAGAAGAGCTCTGAGTCGTCGTCGACGACGATGCAGAGTCGGGGGGCGTGGGCGTTGCAGGCGTGCTCACAGATGCTGTCGTCGAAGGCAACTCTTCCCACTCCATCACCATCTGCGTAACTGCAGAAGAATTAATAAATTATTTTCTTTTTAAAATACTTGTGTGTTTTTTTTTTACGTACCCATGTAGCCTCGCTCGTCCACAAAGGTCTTGCGCTTGGCCACCTGTTGACGCTTTACTCCTGATGATGTTTGGGGAGGAGGGGCCGATGGCTGTGCGGACAGCTGCCCAGTCTCCTTTGCATTCTCCTCTGCAGGTTGCGACTGCTGTTGTTCCGTTTGTTGCGACTGCTGAGATGCCTCAACGGCCGAGGTGTCCATCGTGTCCTTGTCGTCATCGTCAAAAGAAGGCAGAGCGGCTGTCGCCTGGCGTCGCTTGCGGTCCTTTTCCTCCTCGTCCTCTGCAGGTACAACAACAAAAAAAGATAACACAGGTTATTTTCTTTTTCACTCTATCAAGGAAACAAACAAGAAAAAGAAAAAAATACCGCTCTCTTGGGACTCGTTGCCGTCTTCGATGCGCGTGTGCCGACGCTTCCGCGTACCCACAAAGTCGTCGTCTTCGTCTTCGTCTGCAGTCGCAGTTGTCACAGATGCCGGGGCAGCCTCGGCTGCGGCCGTTGGCTTGGGCTTGGCCTTGCCGAAGAACGAGGCGTTCACCGGCACCTTCTTTTTCCCCGCAGCCGCGGCAGGTGATGGCGACTTCTTCGTGCTTGATGCTGGCTGTGCATTCGCTGGCTTGGCAGATGTAGGCGATGCAGCCACCAGTTGTGCACCCGCGGGGGCAGCAGCAGCACCAGTAGCGGCAGCGGCGGCAGGTGCGGCAGCAGCAGGAGCAGCGGGCGCAGTGCGAACCTTTCGGACGACTTTGGGGCCGCGGATGTGCCTGCGGATGCTCTTGTTGCTATTTTGACCAAAATCGCCGCCCACAATGTCAAAAGGAAAGAGACTTGCTGGGTCCTGTGGTTTTATTTTTGAGCGCGAGGAGTGAAAAGACAAAACACACACACACACACACACACCTTTGGCGAGTGGGCCTGCACACTGTAGACGTGCTCATTGTAGATCTCGTCCATGTCACCCTTTGTCTCCTCCAGCTTGGCGGCAGCGACCAGCCGCACCACGACCGCCTGCGTCTCGCGCTGCTTGCCCGTGACGGCGTACACGGCCACCACGGCCGCCGAGTGGCTCTGGACGTACGTCCGCAGCTGCGCCTTGGCAACATTGGCAGACAGGCTGAGCTCGCGGCCCAGGTCCTTGAATGAGACCTGATACGATTGGGGGTTGATTGCATTAGACCACACTGCTGCGGTTAACGGCGGGCACCGAGGCGAGCTTACCACGCGCTGTTCGTCCCCTAGCCAGGCAGAGATTTGAAGTTGCGCGTGCGCGCCAAAACGGTTGTCGACCATCAATAAAGAAAGTGTGTGTCCTATGGCAACGGTCGTCGATCTCGTGGGTCAACTGCGCACGGCCGCTGCGGCCTGCCAGCTGCGTGGCCTGTACGCGACAGCCAAGTGGTACGCGCACACAAGCAAGGAGGGTGCTCATATAAGCTGTGCGAAAAACCAGGGCCAATGAGCAAGTGCTGAGCGTCCCCAAGAACGTGCGTTCGACGGTGGTTTTGTTCGCTGACACCGCCGCTGCCCAGCAGGGCGAGCAGGACGAGACTGCGTTTGCGCTGAGTCTGTTCCATAGCAAGGTGTGTGTGTGGGGGGTCCCGTGTTATTTGCTGACGCGCGGGGATTATTTAGGAGTTTGAACGTGCAGCCAGCGTTCTCACCGAGTGTACCAGCAATGTGGCCGTGTTTTTGCGCTTCTACTGCCGGCTACTGGTACGGGGATGTTGTTCTGAATTCGATGAAACTTACGACAGTGAGCACATGCGCGAATAGTCGTCCGAGGCAAAGAGGGACGAGACGGTGACCGACCTCCAGAGTACGCTTTGTTTCCTTCTCTGTGTTGCTGTCCTAACACTCGATCCAAAGCCGAACAGCAGATGCCAAACCCCGAGCTGCCCAGGCTGATCCAAGAGTTTGAGCCGTACAGCAGGAATCCCAACGCGGACTCGTTCATCATGTACCTGTACGGACCGTATTTGTACATTTGTGTCGGTTTTCGTTGACCGTGACAAACAGATACGGCATTCTCCTGAAAAAGAGCGGGCAGAGGAAGGAGGCAGTAGGCTCGCTCATCCGCTCGGTCACGCTGCTGCCCGGACACTGGGGTGCATGGCTTGAGCTAGTGGCATGCTGTTCGACGGTTGAAGAGGTTGGTTTCGTTTTTTTATTTTATTTTTATTTTAACGAAAGCTGCTCTTATTTCCCTTTAGATTGCGCAAATCTTGCCTCAGCTGCCCCAGGGCATCATGACGACAATATTCCAAACACAGGCTTTGTCCGAACTAAACAGCGGCGAGGAGGCATGCGAACTGCTGGATGGCGTCCTCCTTCCCCTCCTGCCAGCATCACCGCACCTCCTTGCACAGCGTGCGTTCTGCTCGTACTCGCAGCAAAACATGCCCGAGGCAGACCAACTGTATTCACAGCTGTACGCACAGCATCCGCTGCGTCTCGAGCAGGTGGACGTCTACTCCAACATTCTCTACGTCCTGGATCATCGAGCCCTCCTGGCCAACCTTGCGCAGCGCGTCATCCAAGTCGATCGCTACCGCCCCGAGACATGCTGTGTTGTCGGTAACTGTTCTGTGAGAGTCCTCTGTAAATTAAAAAAAAAAACGTTTCCCCTTTGTAGGCAACTACTACAGCAAAAGGGGTCAACACGAAAAGGCGGTCCAATATTTCCAACGAGCTTTGCGACTCAGTCCAGAATTTGCCGCTGCGTGGACACTGATGGGCCACGAGTACATTGAGATCAAGAATGTGCATGCTGCGATCGCTTGCTACCGTCGTGCGGCTGGTAACGCCTTCATTTCTGACAATTTTCTCAAGTACGACTTGTAGATATCAACCCGCACGACTATCGCGCCTGGTACAGCCTCGGCCAGTCCTATGAGCTGCTGGCAGTGTTCTTTTATGCACTCTTTTACTATCGGAAGGCAACAACATTGCGGTACATTGCTTTGGTTTGTATTCTTTTGTCCAACAAAATTTTTTTCTTGTTTGGTCCCCAGCCCTTACGATAACCGCATGTGGCGAGCGTTGGCATTGTGCTATGAAAAACTTAATCGTCTCAATGATGCCATCTATTGCTACGAGCGCTGCAAGGATAGCGAAGGAAGTATGCTTTTTTTTTTAGGATATACATTCGTATATTTACATACGTACTCTCAGCGGCGTCGAAGATGATCGGGCGTCTGTACCGCAAGACGGGCAACGCCGCCAAAGCATGTGCTGCTTTCCAGGAATATATCGACCTTTTGCAAAACACCGAGGTGGACGGCGACCAGGTCGACGCCGCGCTCTACGTCGGCCAGTACTATGCGCGTCAGGCACACGATTTTGACCTCGCAACAAAATACCTGACAAAGGCCATGGAACTTGGCGGCCAGGTATCATGTTGCACTTATTTTTCTTTTTCCCCTAAATATAACAATATAGGTGGCAGAACAGGCCAAGGTAGAACTGCGTGGCATCCGCTCGGCATCTATATCTTCAACGGGAGCAAGTGTCTTTGGCCCTTCCTCTTCCGGCGCTGGTTCGGCAACTCCCGGTTGGTCTGGCTCAGCCCTAGTCTTTGCGCCTCCCACGCCCGCGGATCCCAAGAAATAGATCAGGATCCTACTGCTGGCAAAAAAAAAAAAGAAAAAAAAAAGAGTTATTTTTGTTGCCGTCTGCGATGTCTGCTGCAATCTCTGACGCCGAAATCAAAGGTACTGCACCGTCCCGTATTGTCGCGTCTACTAACCGTTCCACGTCTCGTGGTTGCAGAGTACTTTAGCCTCGTTGACGCCGAGGGCAAGGGCGTGATCAAGGGCGACCAGGTTGAGGTGCTCATGCGCGCACTCGGACATAACCCGACCAAGGCCGAGCTCGCAGGTAAGGACGACGACCACAAACAAACACGCACGCAACTCACCCGGCAACCAAACTGTTCTGTGCTGTTAGCGCACAAGCAACTGGACCTGACACAGTTCCTGGCCGTAATGCCGCGGAAACGGACGCCCATCTCCAAGGACGCGGTCAAGCAAGCTCTGGACACGCTCGAAAAGTACAACGGCGTCGTTACCAAGGACGGCCTCAAGCACCTCGTCAAGAACGTCGGGTACGCTTGTTCCTGCTCCCTCTCTCCCTCTCCCTCTCCCTCTCTCTCTTTGGTGGTAACAAATCAAAACAACCATAGGGACAAGCTCACTGACCGCGAATGGGACGAGTTCCTCGCCGATGGGTCTGTCACGTTCACTTCGGACGGCCGTGTCAATGCCAAGAGTACGCCCTCCCCTGCAATTTGCTTCCTTTGCCTGTTCACTAACGTCTTCGTTTGGTTCTAGGCGTCGTTGAGAGCCTGGGCGCTTAAAATAAATACCTACTTCAAGTCTGTCCGTGTTTCTTTTACAGCACCCACCCTTTAGTACCCGCCCACCTTGTACTCCTACGTTTTCCTTCATTAAAAAAAAAGGGTCACACATTCTTGACAGCGCAAGCACTAAGCAGAAGAGGTACACTAGCAGGTAACGTGTGCGACGCTTCCAATTTAAACAGGGTCCTAATGGCGGCGCTGTTGACGACCTCACGTAGCCTCGTGAGCGGAACGGGATTGCCCTTGATCGCTTTCAGCAAGGGCTCGAGAGTCTACAAAGCATTTGATTACGAAAAAAATCTTTTTATTTTTCTCTTGTTTTGATACGAACCGCATCGGAGCCAATAGACACGCCCAACACGATCCTTGACGAGTCGCCGATTCCAAAGGTCTTCAGTGCCTC
>Ga0302223_10001852_pt1 | contig 10965 bp, 8 predicted proteins | sample II_Palsa_E2_3_FD_194565 | JGI IMG/M metagenome (GOLD analysis project Ga0302223, IMG submission 194565) | Peat permafrost microbial communities from Stordalen Mire near Abisko, Sweden - II_Palsa_E2_3 | ecosystem: Environmental > Terrestrial > Soil > Palsa > Peat permafrost | place: Sweden... | reverse complement strand
GTCAATAAACGTCCCGCGCGTCCGGTTATGCACATGCTCCGGCGCTTCGTCCATATCAAGCACGGGCGCAAAGCAGACATCCGTGCCTTCCATCAATTCACACCACGCCTGTCGCGATTTCGTCGCGAAGACGGCCGCTATTTTCGTTTTCAACGACGGCCATTGTTCGCGATCCATCTGACTGTCGAAGGCCGCATCGTCGATACCGCAGAGCTTCAACAGCAAAGCATAAAACTGCGGTTCGATCGCCCCAACGGACACGAATTTGCCGTCCGCGCATGCATAGGTATTGTAGAAATGCGCGCCGCCGGCAAGCATGCTCGAGCCTCGCTCGCCTGCCCACGCGCCAAACGCCTTGTAACCGTAGATCATCGCGCCCAGTAGTGCAGAGCCTTCGACCATCGCGGCATCGATTACCTGGCCCTTGCCCGACCCGCGCGTTTCCAGCAACGCACACAACACCCCGAACGCGAGCATCATGCCGCCACCACCAAAGTCACCGACCAGATTCAGCGGCGGCACCGGCGGCGCATCGCCACGGCCGATCTCGTGCAGCATCCCGCTCATCGCGATGTAATTCAGATCGTGCCCTGCCGTCTTGGCGAGCGGACCATCCTGCCCCCAGCCCGTGACACGGCCGTACACAAGCTTCGGATTGCGCTCCAGGCACACGTCCGGCCCGAGGCCAAGCCGCTCCATCACGCCAGGGCGAAAACCTTCGATCAACGCATCGGCCTGAGCAACAAGATTCAGCGCCAGCTCGCGTCCTTCCGGTTGCTTGAGATCCAGCGCGAGCGAGCGGCGTCCACGCGCCATCACATCGAATTTCGTGCCTTGCATGGGATACGGCGTAGCGCCGCCGGTCTGCTGACGATCTATGCGGATCACTTCCGCCCCCATGTCGGCGAGCATCATGGCGGCGAACGGACACGGCCCGAGCCCGACCATCTCGACCACGCGAATCCCCTTAAGCGGCCCACTCATCGCAACGTCTCACGCGATAAACAATCCCGGCTTGGCAACGCATGAATTGCGGAAGACTTCATATTGGTTTTCCCTAGCGGAAAGATTTGCGTGATCAGCGTTTCTATTGAGCGCCTGAATTCCAGATGCTCTTCGATTCGAGAAATTCTATTTCAGGCAACCAGATTCTTTCAGCTTACGTTTAATAAGCCCTCGTGCCAATGTCCCCATTTATCTTTTCTAGCCGGTTACCATTGAATAGAATTGAATTGCAATGAGTTGAATCGAATGCTGCTCGTGCAGCACGAAGACCAGGCGGTCCGCGATCATGTCCATGGGAGTCTGCTAATGCGTCTTCAGAACATCAAGCAAGCGAGCGTAAGCGCCGCTTACGCTCTTCTGTGCATGTGCGTGACTGCCCAGGCTCAAACCGCCAGCAGCGCGGTCACTACGCCCGCACAAACAAAAGACCTAGCGCCGGTCGGCATTGTGGTGACGCCCGGTTTCACCGGGGACGATCCGGTTGCCGTCAGGGACGCGCTGGCGCGCAAATTCACCGATAGCAAGACGCTCTCGTTCACGCATCGAGTAGAAGATCTGATCGGCGACGCTTTGCCGAAAACGCTGCACGACTCCGCGTTGATGGACGCCAAGCTAAGCCGCGATCTCGCGTTCGTGGTGCCAGCACCGTATGGAATCCGCTATCGGTCGAAGGTCCACGTAATGACGGTAGACGTGGACCTGTCGGACAGCGATCACCCCGACACAGTCGTCCTCAAAAGGACCATCACCGGGCCCCGTGGCCGAAAGCTCGTGGTCGCGGCCGAAGCGAAATCGAAGGGCTATATACAGAACATCGATATCATCGAACTGGATCCCGTCAACAAGCACAACAAGACGACGGTGCATGGGCGCTTCGTGCTCTCGCCGGACGCGTTCTCCCAAGAAGACGGCGATCTCGCGCTCGTGTTGATCTGTCGCGTGGTGCCGCCTTATCTGACGATGACCAAGGACCATACCGACCCGAGCAACGAAGAGCCTACCGACATCACCACACGCACGGCAACGCTGCACGCGAACGTCGGCGATATCTGGCTGATCAACCGCGAGAAGGGCATCGTGCTGGCGAAGGGACTGCACCTGGTGAAATAGCGCGGGCCTATTCACGTGAATCGCATGCACCGGCAACCGCGCTGATTTTCAGCTAGCTCGACAGCAAGACGCCAAGCTGACCATGAAGCCGGTCAGTCGCTTGCGTCATCGGCGCACGAAGTTCCTGGCGAATCATTCCCAAGATGTCGAGCGCACACTTCACGGGTGCCGGATTAGGCTCGGACACGAGTGCTTGTATCAACGGCACCAGTCGATGGAACCGCATACGCGCTTCGTCAAGACGCCCTTCCTTGATGGCTTCATAAACCGCAACGAAGTCGGCCGTGCGCACATGCGCACTCGCCGCGATCGCTCCGTGGCCGCCAAGACATAACGTGCTGAACATATTCAGGTCCTCACCCGCCAGCACAGACAAGCGTCCATCAAGGATCAGCGCGAGCGTTGTTTCCAGCGAGCCGGCGCAATCCTTGACTGCGTGAATGTTGGGATGGCCGGCGAGCGTTAACAGGGTCGCGAGGTCCAGCCGCACACCTGTTCTATAGGGGATGTCGTAGACAATCAGAGGCGTCGTGCTGGTATCGGCGAGGGTGGTGAAGTGGCTCGTCAAGCCAGCCTGCGAGGGCCGCACATAGTAAGGCGCAGGGACAAGCAAACCGGCAATCGGAAGCTCATTCAAGCGCAGCGCGCGCTCGCGAAGCTCCACCGCGTTATTGCCGGCCAGCCCCACCACGACCGGAAGGGCCTTCGTCTCATCCAGGATTGTTTCGAGAACCTTTGCCTGCTCAGCGTGATCGAGCGACGAAGGTTCGCCGGTTGTTCCCAGCGCGACGAACCCCGCTACCTTTGCTTCAATGTAAGACCGGACTAACCTTCGCAGCGCGTCGTGATCGACAAGTCCGTTTGAAAACGGCGTGACCAGCGGAATCCAGATACCCGAAAAAATCGACATTCCATACTCTCCTGTTTGACCGATAAAAACCGTCAGCGCATCAGAGAACAGGGATGGAAATCGAGTGACCGCATCTGTTCCGTCGCACCTGACGGAACAGCGCTCCGGTCAGATGAGCGACGGTTTTTTGCTTTTGGAACCCGCGGACGCGAGTGGTCGGATCACGTTGAAGTGATCGAGTGCATCGCGCGAAAATACGGAAAGCGGGTTCATAACGGATAGTTGCCGTAACAGCTTGCTGGATGTGCTTGTTGATCGAGAAAAACGCTTGCTAATCGGCTACTCAAAAGCTGCTCGTTTTCGCGGCGTGAGTTCCCAACCGAGAGTTGTTCCAGCGGCCGCCAGCAGAATCAGCGCCGCACCAACAATCTGCAGCCATCCTAAGCGTTGTCCGAACGCGACCCTATCCACAATGATCGCCACGACCGGATAGATGAAGGACAACGCGCCGGTCACAGCAGTCGGCAGTTTCTGGATGGCGCCATAAAGCAGCACGTACATGATGCCGGTGTTAACCACGCCGAGCACGACAAGATCCGCCCAATGATTCGGGGTGGCGGGTAGATGCTGGAAATCGACGAACGGCGCAAGCATGATGATGCCAAGTGCCACATGCAACAGCGCGATCAAATGGGGTGGCGTTCCCTTGAGCTGCTTGGTCACGATCGAACAGATCGCATAGAGAAATGCCGCGCCGAGCGCATAGCCGATACCTTCCAGATATTCACCGGGCTTGGCCAACACCGCAGGCTCAACTCGCACGACCAGCACGAGGCCCAGAAACGCAACGCCGAGCCAAAGAATCGTGCGCAAGGTAATTCGTTCGCGAAACACCATCGCGCCAAGCAGCACGAGCATGAACGGCTGGGTGTTATAGACCGCGGTCGCCATCGATATGGAAGCTCGCGAATAGGCCGCAAACAGCAGCACCCAGTTGCCGACGATCGTGGCGCTGCCGAGCGCTACCAGTCCAAGCATGCGCCATGAAAACAGGCTTTTGCGAAGCATTCCTTTCAACGCGCAGATCACGAGCAGCGTCGCCGCGCCGAACACGCAACGAATGAACACGACGTTCAGCGGCGTTTGCTGCGACGACACGACGAGCCATCCTACCGTGCCGGATATCAGCATCGCTACACTCATTTCTACGCAGCCAACGCGCATTTCTCTTGAGCTCATCGTCTCGCCTTTCAAGTGGTTCCTGCTCTGTCTGCCTAGTAAGTTTAGTAGTGCGGCCAGCGTGATTCCATGTGTAAAATGAGCGGACATCGACGTTTTTAACTTCAAATCGAAGGTCCATTTGAAGAATCGCCTTTCTTCCCCACCGGGTCTTGTTTTGCTCGACCAGACCGACCGCGACTTGCTCGCCGTTCTATCCGAGGACGGCCGGATCGCGATGAGCGAACTCGCGCGCCGAATTGGCTTGTCGGCGCCCAGCACTGCCGAGCGCGTGCGTCAGCTCGAAGCGCGTGGCGTGATTCAGGGGTTCGCGGTCAGGCTCGACCCGCGTGCGCTGGGATACACGCTGCAGGCCATCGTTCGAGTCAAGCCACTGCCTGGTCAACTGCACCTGGTGGAAGAAGCCATCCGACGCATTCCCGAATTCGTCGAATGCGACAAGGTCACCGGCGACGACTGTTTTGTCTGCCGACTCTTTCTCAAGACGATCGAGCAACTCGACGAGATTCTGTCGAAGGTCGCAGAGCGGGCCGAGACAAGCACGGCGATCATCAAGTCAACGCCTGTCGAACGCCGGTTACCGCCCCTGGGTTGAACGGCGCGACGGGACGTTCAATCGCAGCGACTGCACCACGTCCTGCAAACAATCCAGCAGCAACGAAGCCGCCGGCGTCAGCGGGCTATCGCGGCGAGTCACTACGCCGATTGCGATAGGCGGCGGCAGGTCGGCTATCGGCAACACGGCGATACCCTCGCGCACCCACGGTTGCTCCAGCAAAGGCTCGGGCAACAACGCAACGGTATCCGAGCCGCGCAACAGCCCGTGCGCAATCACAAAGCTCGGGCACTCGATAATTTTCTGCGGCACTGGCAAACCGTTCGCGGCGAAGAAATCGAGCAATCCGCGTGTGGAGCTTTCGGGCGACGGATTCAGCAGCCATTCCGTATCGACGAGTTCAGCCAGGGACGTGCAAAGCGCCAGCGGATGATCTTGCCGCGCCACGACCACCGAGCTGATTTTGTATAGCTCGATGTAGTCGAACGCTGGCCCGAGATGCTCCGGCACGACCACGGCCACCACGAAATCGAGTGACCCGTCGCGCAAGCGCGGCAACGCAACGCCCGGGAATCCTTCGATAAAACTCACGCGTGCATGCGGCATCTTCTTTCGAAATGCGCTGAATGCCTTAGGCAGGATCGACAACGCGGCGGTAGGCGTGACGGCGGCCGCCACGCTGCCGGTCACCTCACCTTTCATATGCGCTATGTCGTCTTCCGCGCGACGCATCTCGCTCACCACCATCTGCGCCCGAATCCTCAACTGCAAACCGAACGCAGTCAATTGCACGCCGCGCGCTGTGCGCAGCACGAGCGGCACGCCCAGGTCCTGTTCGAGTTCTTTTAACGCCTTCGTCAATGCCGCCTGCGATAGATGCAGGCTACGCGCCGCCGCGCGGATGCTGCCCTGCTCGGCAACGGTGAGGAACGCGCGCAATTGATGGTATTTCATCGGAGATTCAAGGGTTTATACCGACAACTAGTAGTAGTCACAAATTTAATTAACTGTCTTTTGGTTTTCTTTGTGACTTTATATGCTTGACCGGGAGCAGTCACGCTGAATATCGAAACGTAATAAGGAGTTAGTCATGCTGTCAGTCGATCCCGTCATTCCCGGAATAGCCGCCATTGCGCCGGACCTTATCGCCGTGCGGCGCCAGATCCACGCCAATCCCGAACTCGCGTTCCAGGAGCGGGCGACCAGCGACCTCGTCGCCAGCCTGCTCACGCAATGGGGCTACGAAGTGACGCGCGGGCTTGGCAAGACGGGCGTGGTCGGCGTGCTGAAAATGGGTGATGGCAGCCGGCGCATCGGCCTGCGCGCCGATATGGACGCGTTGCCCATCGAAGAAGCGACCGGCCTTCCCTACACCAGCGCCGTCCCGAAGACCATGCACGCCTGCGGTCACGACGGCCACACCGCAATGCTCCTGTGCGCCGCGCGCTACCTCGCGGAAAGCCGGCAGTTTTCCGGCACGTTGACGCTGATCTTCCAGCCGGCCGAAGAAAGTTACGGCGGCGCACGCGCGATGATTCAAGACGGCCTCTTCGAGCAGTTTCCGTGCGACGCCGTGTTCGGCCTGCACAACATGCCGGGCTACGAAACTGGCGGCATGAATTTCTGCACCGGTCCCGCGATGGCCTCAGCCGACCGCGCCACGATCGTACTGCGCGGCTTGGGCGGGCACGGCGCGATGCCGCACCTTTCGCGCGACCCCATGCCCGCGGTGGCGGGCATTATCCTCGCGCTGCAGAGCATTGTGGCCCGGGAGATCGATTCGCAGAAGTCGGCGGTGATTTCGGTTGGCAGCGTCAAAGCCGGCGAAACCTTCAACGTGATTCCGCAGACCGCCGAGATGAAACTGTCGATCCGCGCGCTCGATCCCACGGTGCGCGATCTCTTGCGCAAACGCATTTCGGCGCTCGTGCATGCGCAGGCTGCGTCGTTCGGGGTGGAGGCAGAGATCGACTATGAATGGGGTTACCCCGTGCTCGTCAATCATGCCGAACCGACTGCATTCGCTGCCGAAGTCGCGCAGAAGATGCTCGGTACGCAACGTGTGGATACCCAAGCACATCCGCTCATGGGCAGCGAGGACTTTGCCTTCATGGCCGAAGTCGTGCCGGCTGCGTATGCATGGATCGGCAATGGCGTCGAAGGCAAGGGGAGCTGCATGGTCCACAACCCCGGCTACGATTTCAACGACGACATTCTTGCCATCGGCGCGAGCTACTGGGTGCGCCTGACCGAAGCGTATCTGGCCGACTGAATCGTCCGAACCTCATTTCAAAGCCGCCCCACCTGCTGCACGCACCGCGTTTCGAGAGAAGACATGAGCATACCAACCGTATCAGCCCTCGACGTTCCTCCGGGCGCGGCGCTGGGTCGCCGCAAACAAAGTCGCGCGCGGCTTGTCACTGCGGCAGCAGTGGGTAATGCGCTCGAGTTCTACGACTTTACCGTCTATGGATTCTTCGCATTGCTGATCGGCAAGCTCTTCTTTCCGGTCCACGATCCGGTCGGGCAGTTGTTGCTAGCGGTCGCGAGCTTCGGTGTCGGCTTTTTCACGCGGCCCGTGGGCGGGCTTGTGATCGGTATGTACGCCGATCGCGCCGGGCGCAAGAAGGCGATGGTGCTCACGCTCGGGCTGATGGCGGTGGGCACGGCGATGATTGCCATCGCGCCGACCTACGGACAAGCGGGGTTCATAGGACCTTTGATCCTGGTGATCGCGCGGCTCATTCAGGGATTCTCCGCAGGCGGCGAAGTGGGGGCATCGACTACGCTGCTGCTCGAACAAGCACCGCCGAACCGGCGCGGCCTCTATGCATCGTGGCAGTTCGCGAGCCAGGGTCTCGCCGCGCTCGCGGGCGCGTTGACCGGCGTTGCGCTGACGGCAACGCTGACGACCGCACAACTCGAAAGCTGGGGATGGCGCGTGCCGTTCCTCATCGGCACGCTGATCGTGCCGGTCGGCTGGTGGTTACGCAAGACGCTCGAAGAAGAGCCCATGCCCATCCCGCCGAAAAAAGCGCCGAAGCTGCCTCTCCTCGATGTACTCCGCGATCACCGGCGCGCCGTGCTGATGGGTCTTGGATTGACGATCGCCGGCACATCGGCGCATTTCATCATCGTGTTCTACCTGTCGATCTACGCCGTCAAGACGCTTGGGCTGCCGCCGGGAATCGCGATGCTGTCAGGGTGTGTATCGGGTGCGATTATTTTTGTACTCGCACCGGTCGGCGGATACTTGACCGACCGCTTCGGACGCAACACGCTTGCGCAAGGCTCGCGCGTCGTGCTGCTGCTTGCGATCTATCCAGCTTTCGTTGCATTGAACCGATGGCCCACGACCAGCACACTGCTCACGGTGGTCACGCTTCTTTCGTCGGTGCACGCGATCAACATTGGCGGTGTTGGCGCCATGCTTGGCGAGCTCTTTCCGCGCTCGGTGCGGGCAACTGGCGGTGCCGTGGTGTATAGCCTCGGCGTAGCGATTTTTGGCGGCTTCGCGCAGTTCTTCGTGACGTCGCTGATCGTGGCGACCGGCAGTACGCTGGCGCCCGCTTGGTATGTGATCGGCTGCGGTTTACTGGGGTTGATCGCCGTCGCGTTCATGGATGAAAAGTCGCAGAAGGCGCTGGATTGATTGATTTGGTATGCGTAGGAATGGCATCGGTCTATGTAGCTTGCAAATGATCGATGCCCGCACCTCCCGTCCGAAGGCAATAGATTTACAAGCGAGTTATAGATATCCCCCAGCGGTTTCCGCTATTTCGCCTGCGACGCTCGATGAGTATGCGCGGCGGTGCAATATTCGCAATACGCTGGCACTCAGGTATCCACGCGATCTCCAGCGCTTCATTGACACGACGAAAGTCCACGATCCGTACCGTGTGGGACACGCATGTTCTCTTCTTGAGACGGCTCTGATCCCACCGAATCGGTGTAACGCGACATTCGCTTTACATCGTCGTCCCGGTGCGATCAAGCTCCGCCGGCAAGTCCCTGTCCAGTAACGCCATGATCGCCCGCGTCTTCTGTGGGATGGGCCGTGCGGCCGTATACAGCGCATTCAGATCATAGCCCGGCACGGTGTATAGAGGCAGCACGCGCACCAGGCGGCCGCTTGCCAGCGCGTCGGCGCAGACCGGCTCCTGTAGCACGCCGATTCCCGCACCCGCCAGCAGCAACTCATACATCGGTCGCCAATGACTCATGCCCATCGCAATTCTGATTGGGGCATGGATGACCGACTGTTGCGCGTCGACCAGCCTTAGCAAGCCATCGCCAAAGAGACCCATCACGCGAATGAATGGATGCGCGACCAGTTCGTGCGGCTTATCCGGCGTTCCGTGTCGCTCCAGATAGGCGGGCGCTGCAGCCAGCACCCGGCGCACATGCCCCAATCGGCGGGCGATGAAGCTGCCTTCGCCTGGCTGCCCGAGCCGCAGGGAGATATCGACGCCTTCGGTTACCGGGTCGACGAACTGGTCGTTCAGTATCAGATCGATGTTGAGCTCGGGGTGCTCCTCGCGGATGCCCAACAGGATACGCGGCAACACCACTTCCCCCAAGCTCTGCGGAGCGGCGATACGCAGCATGCCCCGCAATGTGCGGTCGTCGCGCGTGACTGCGGCACGCGCCTCCTCCGCCGCCCCGAGTACCTGCTTGCTGCTCTCGTAGAAGATGCTGCCTTCATCCGTGCACGACACGACCCGTGTGCTGCGACGAAGTAATCTCACGCCCAAGTCATGTTCGAGCCGATCGATACGCTCGCTGACAGCCGGCTGGCCGATTCCAAGGTCACGCGCCGCCCTCGACATATTGCCGCGCTCAACCACCCGTACGAAAACACGCATCGCTGCCAGTAGGTCCATGGATCGCATCGTATCAGTTTCACCGATAAGTGTTATTGGCTCCACGTGTCTACCGAAGCCGTGATGATCGGCGCTACTGTAGCGAGCAGTATGTTTCTGCCTAAAGGCCGCAAATGACCACACTCAACCTGAAGCTCCTCGGTCCCTGCCTGCTCGCTATCGCAATCGATGCAATGGGGTTCGGGCTGGTCTATCCAATGATGTCGGCAATTTTCAGCGACCCTCAAGCCGGGATCCTGTCGCACGATACTAGTCCCCAGTTGCGCAACTTCTACCTGGGACTCGGCTACGGAGTCTATCCACTCTGCATGTTCTTCGGCTCATCGCTGATGGGGGAACTGTCCGACGGCTACGGTCGCAGAAGGATCATGCTGTTGTGCGTATTTGGACTCTCCGTGAGCTACTTCCTCATGGCATTTGGAGCGCTCTGGCCGAGCGTTTGGCTTCTGCTGCTCGGTCGTGGCCTGAGCGGTCTGATGGCAGGCTGCCAAGGCATTGCGCAAGCCGCTATCGCGGATCTGAGCACGGCTGAAAACAAAGCGTACAACATGAGCATCATGTCGCTAGCCTTCAGTGTCGGCGTGATCGTCGGCCCGGTGCTCGGCGGCGTCACCTCGGATAGAACAATCTCCCGTTGCTTCAACTACGGTACGCCATTCCTGCTGGTCGGCGCGCTGTCGCTAATCTGCGGAATCTGGACGTGGAGTTCGTACCGGGACACTGCGGCACCGTCTGGTAAAGCCCGGGTCGACTTGATGCTGCCGCTGCGCATCATCTATCAGGCGGCGATGCACAAGGAGGTCGCGTTTCTGTCGGTGGTCTTCTTTCTGATGCAGGTCGGCTATGGACTTTATCTACAGACCATCATGCTACTGCTGCAGACAAAATTCCACTACACAAGCTCGCAACTCGGTTTGTTCAGCGGCGTGATCGGAGTGTGCTTCGCCCTCGGCTTGCTGTTCGTCGTACGCCTTATGCTGCGTGTCTGGAGTGTGGTCGACATCGCTAAGACCGGACTACTAATCGCCGGAATCTGTCAGATTCTTTCCGCGGTGTTCCCGCATGAAATGGTGTTGTGGTGTCTCGCGACGTTGGTCGGCTGTTTCGACATGGTGGCATATACGACGATGTACACCGCGTTTTCCGATGCAGTCGGCGACGAGCGGCAAGGTTGGGCCCTCGGTGTCGCTGGCTCCGTGATGGCGGTCGCTTGGGTCCTGACCGGCTTACTCGTCAATCTGCTGCCATTGTTCGGAGAAACCGGCTTGCTTCTGGTCGGCGGTTTCAGCTTTCTACTGAGTTTCTTGATGATGCATGCGTAT
>Ga0302223_10001839_pt1 | contig 11020 bp, 14 predicted proteins | sample II_Palsa_E2_3_FD_194565 | JGI IMG/M metagenome (GOLD analysis project Ga0302223, IMG submission 194565) | Peat permafrost microbial communities from Stordalen Mire near Abisko, Sweden - II_Palsa_E2_3 | ecosystem: Environmental > Terrestrial > Soil > Palsa > Peat permafrost | place: Sweden... | reverse complement strand
GGCCCACGCACGAAAACTACATCGATCGCGAAGACGGCCTGGTCGCCTGCAAGATCTACAGCACCATGCGCGCGCGGCACCTGTGGGACATGATCATGGTGTCCACCTATGACTTCGCCGAGCCGGGCTTCATCCTGATCGACAAGGTCAACGAGATGAACAACAACTGGTGGTGCGAGCATATCCGCGCGACCAATCCTTGCGGAGAACAGCCACTTCCTCCCTACGGCTCCTGCCTGCTCGGCTCGATCAATCTCACCACCTTCGTGCGTGACCCGTTCGGCCCCAAGGCGCGCTTCGATTGGGACGAGTATCGCGAGGTGGTGAAGGTGTTCACCCGCATGCTCGACAACGTGGTCGAGATCAACGGCCTGCCGCTGCCGCAGCAGCGCAACGAGATCGAATCCAAGCGCCGTCACGGCATGGGTTTCCTCGGCCTGGGTTCCACCATCACCATGCTCAAGCATCGCTACGGCACCGCCGAAGCGGTCGCCTTCACCGAAGACGTCTCGCGTGAGATGGCCGTCGCCGGTTGGGAAGTCGCGCTCGAGCTGGCCAAGGAAAAAGGCCCTGCACCGATTCTCGCCAAGGACTTCACCGTCACCGGCGACATGCTGCGCAAGCGCCCCGAAATGATTGCCGACGGTTACAAGGTCGGCGACAGCATCCCCGGCCGCGTGCTGCACGCCAAGTACAGCCGCTACATGCAGCGCATCGCCGAGGTGGCGCCCAACCTGGTTGCCGAGCTGGCCGAGACCGGCGCGCGCTTCACCCATCACAGCTCCATCGCGCCCACCGGCACCATCTCGCTGTCGCTGGCCAACAACGCCAGCAACGGCATCGAGCCGAGCTTTGCGCATCACTACTCGCGCAACGTGATCCGCGAAGGCAAAAAGTCGAAAGAGAAGGTCGAGGTCTACAGCTACGAGCTGCTCGCCTATCGCGCGCTGATCAATGCCGAGGCACTGCCGTTCACCGACGTGGCGGCCAACAAGTTGCCAGAGTACTTCGTCTCCGCCGACGACATCAGCCCGAAAGAGCATGTCGACATCCAGGCCGCGTCGCAAAAGTGGATCGACTCGTCGATCTCCAAAACCGCCAACGTGCCCACCGATTATCCGTACGAAGATTTCAAGGACATCTATTTCTACGCCTACAAACAAGGCCTGAAAGGATGCACTACCTTCCGCTTCAACCCCGCCGCTTTCCAGGGCGTGCTGGTGAAAGAAGCCGATCTTGAAAACACCCTCTACCGCTTCGAACTGGAAGACGGTAGCGTTGTCGAACTGAAAGGCAACGAGCAAGTGGAGTACGACGGAGAGATGCATTCCGCCGCCAACCTCTTCGATGCCTTGAAGGAAGGTTATTACGGCAAGTTCTGACACGTCGCACGCGTTCTGCGTGCGGCGAAATCAAAATCGCTCATCGGAGGGGAACCCACCATGTCCATCGACACCGAAGTAGAAAACACCACAGTCGTACCACCCGTCACGGAAGCACCGGTTGTCGTCGAGACGCCACCATCACCGGCTCCAGCACCGGTCGCCGCACCAGCCGTTGTTGTTGCCGAGAAGCCGGCTGCCAAAAAAGCCCCGGCCAAGAAAGCCGTCGCCAAGCCGGCCGCCGTGAAAAAGGCTGCGCCGGAAAAGGCCGCTGCCAAGAAAGCAGCGCCCAAGAAGGCCGCCGCTAAAAAGGCTGCACCGAAGAAAGCGGCTGCCAAGAAAGTCGCTGCCAAAAAAGCCGTAAAGAAAGCAGTGAAGAAAGTCGCCAAGAAAGTGGCCGTTAAAAAGGCGCCGGCCAAGAAAGCCAAGCCCGCCCAAAAAGCCGCTGCCACCAAAAAAGGTGCAAGCACCGTAAAAGGTGTAAACAAGAAAGTCGCCGTGAAAAAATCCAGCACCAAAAAGACCGTGACCAAGGCCGTCAAGAAAGTGGCCGGCAAGGTGGCCAAGAAAGCCGCCTCCGCCAAAAAGGCCGTCAAGAAAGTTGTCGCTAAGGTCGTAAAGAAGGTCAGCAGCAAAAAGTCGGCTACAAAGAAAGCCGCGCCCAAGAAGGCGGTCGTCAAGAAATCCGCCAGCACCAAGAAAGGTGCAAGCACCAAAGGTGCAAGCAAGAAAGGTGCAAGCAAGAAAGGTGCAAGCAAGAAAGCCGTCGCCAAGACGGTGAAAAGGTCCACTGCCAGCACCGTAAAAGGTGTAAACAAGAAAGTGGCCGTAAAGACGGCAAAGAAATCTGCCGCCAAGAAAGCTACTGCAAAAAAGAAGTAAGCCGTACCGCATCCGGTCCGGCCACGCGCCGGGCCGGGTGTTTTTCACCGCGTTACCCTCCGCGCCAACTGCGCCGCGTGAGCCAGTCGCACCGCCAGGCACCTTTCATTCGCTGCCCGCAAGCACCATATCTATCTCTATAACGCCCCAACACAGAAGAACATCATGGCGACCAAAATCGACAAAAAGATCACCGGCTACAACGTGGTCAAACCCGAAGACAAGGTCGCTGCGGTCGCTGTGCCCGCCACGGCCAAAGAGCCGCCGATGGCCGAAGTGATCCAGATGCACGAAAGCGTGGAGCGTCCCGAAACGCTGGTCGGCTCCACCTTCAAGGTCAAGTCGCCGCTGTTCGAGCATGCGCTGTACGTCACCATCAACGATATCGTGCTCAATGCGGGCACTGCGCACGAGCAGCGCCGTCCATTCGAGATCTTCATCAACTCGAAAAACATGGACCACTTCCAGTGGATCGTGGCGCTCACCCGCATCATGTCCGCCGTGTTCCGCAAGGGCGGCGACGTCACCTTTATCGTCGAAGAGCTGAAAGCCGTGTTCGACCCGCGCGGCGGCTACTTCAAATCCGGCGGCGTCTACATGCCCAGCATCGTTGCCGAGATCGGCTCGGTGGTGGAGCAGCACATGAAAAACATCGGCATGATCCACGACCCCGAGATGGACGAGTCCACCCGCCAGCTCATTGCCGACAAGCGCGCCGCCTACGAGGCCGCCAGTGCAAAAAAAAACTCTGACGTAAACGCAGCGCCAGTAGCAACTGCCGCAACGTCAGCCAGCACCAGCGACAACAAACCCAAGCTCAACGCCGCCGGCTTCCCGCCAGGTGCCACGCTCTGCGCCAAGTGCAGCACGCAGGCGCTGGTGCTGATGGATGGGTGTCAGACGTGTTTGAATTGTGGGTATTCGAAGTGCGGGTGAGGCAGGGGGTTGAAGATCCCCGTGTAAACAGTTCGTGTGGGGACACCTAAAAGGCGCTAGCACTGATCCCTTAAGTTGCTAGTAGCGGCGAGCGCTATCGCGGAGAAGCTTGGTGTGCCCAATGCCACTCTGTCATTTCACCTCAAAGAGCTGTCTCACGCTGGCTTGGTCGTGAGTCGGCAGAGTGACCGGTTCGTGTACTACTCTCCTGTGATCGAAGCAATGAATGATCTCATCGGCCATCTAACCGATCATTTTTGCAGCCAATCTGGCGCCAACTACGATGCGGTCAGTGCCTCGTGCGAATCAAGCAAAATCAAGAAAACGAAGGCGACGTCACGCCTCAATCAGCGCAAAGCTATCGCCTAAAAATTCGCGCACCGGCAAATCCAGGCCGTTACTGATATCAAGACGAGTGCTCAGATTTCGGGTACCCCAGTTCGACCGACAACGCTGCCAGACAGCCCATATCCTGTTCGTGCATGCATATTCCATTCGAAACCGGCCACCCCTAACGATGCAAGCCCGCCATCTGGAATGCTCTCAAACCCGCCACCCGAAATGGCCTGAAAGCGCTACCAAGATGAGGCTGGTTCGCCGACTATCGCGTTACCAGGGCGAACGGGACGCGCAAGTGACGGAGCACGGACGGCGGATAGATGTACTTGCAGTTTCGCTGAAGGGCCGACAAGCTGCGAAGGGAAGAAGTCGACCCGTTGCTGCCGGTCGCGAGCGTCCGCTTTGGGGCGTCTAATTTTCCGGGAGTAGCGGCAAAATAGTGGCCGTGCGAGCAGACCCGATGCGATCCGTTATACGCCGATAGCTAGGGCCATTTTCGCTGCTTCTAAGGCGGAAGAGCACCAGCAAAAACCTCGCCGTTGCGTCCGATAATGTCTGTGAAATTTTTTAGTCCCACACGCTTACGACCGGCGCACCCGTGTGCATAGAAAATTAAATAAAAGCTGAAACCGGGGTCTTGAAAACGCGCCGAAGGAAAAATATATTTTTGCGCGCCGGCTATCCAGACGGCACTGCAACTTCATCGTGAGGTGGCAGATTCCATATTGCTCCTAGGAGGATATGTCATGCGTACCAATCTCGATTTTGCTCCCCTGTACCGTTCCAGCGTGGGTTTCGACCGCGTGTTTGCCCTGCTTGAAAACGCCTCGCGCGCGCAGGCTGCCGATAACTGGCCGCCGTTCGACACGGTCAAGCTCAACGACGACGCTTATCAGATCACCATGGCCGTGGCCGGCTTCGCCGAAGGCGAGCTGGACATCTCGATGCAACCGAACCTGCTGATCGTCAGCGGCGAACGCAAGGCAAACGACGAGAACGTCGAGTATCTGCATCGTGGCATTGCCAATCGGGCGTTCACTCGCCGCTTTGAGCTTGCCGACCACGTGCACGTGACCCAGGCTCAGCTGATCAACGGCCTGCTGACGATCGAGCTAAAGCGAGAAGTGCCCGAGGCGATGAAGCCCCGCAAGATCGCTATCGGCGCAACCCGCGAAGCGAGCCAGCCGAAGCTGGTGGAAAACCGCGCCGCGTAAGATCACCACTCCGCGGGGTCGATCGGGCGTAGCCGTGGTGGCTGTTGCGATATCAACACGACTACCCCGATGATCTTGGGGGGTGGAACGGGCGGCTCGCTACGTGCGAGCCGCCTTTTTTATGCAATGAAAATGACTACGAGAAGATGCCGAGACCACCGTAAGGAAGGGAACAGGGCGCAGAGACGCAATCGATCACGACAGAAAGAGCTTGGATTGACGACCACGAGTACTGCCTGCGGCCAGAGCCACTTGCTGGCGAAATGGGAATAACGCGCACATAGAGATCACGGGCACGTCTGAAGCGTATTCGGTACGCTCGGGCAGTGGCGCTCTCGCGACTCGCGGCTTCTGCCCGCAATGTGGCTCGCCATTGTTCACGCGCGGCGATGCCAACCCAGGATTCTTGTCCGTTCGTTTTCCTACGCTGGATGACGCTTCGGCGTTTCAGCCGACGCTGGACATTTGGACGGCCAGTGCGCAACCGTGGGTTTGCCTTAGTCAGGCCATTCCACACTATCCTCAGTTACCCTGATTCAGGCATTCGCAGCTGCTGCCCCACTATTCGTCCCAGGCGGACGGTGACGCCGCCGTTTAACTCTACGTTAGCGTTCACATCATGATTCATCGGGACTACAACGGAACGGGAAAATGGACTGTCGCCGCTGTCAAGGCGCGGTATGCCGAATATGCTGCTCGTTTCGGAGTAACTGATCCGCAGACACTCTCTCCAAAGGTTCATATACAGGGCGAAGTCCAGTGGACGTATCCGATCATGGATGCTGTGATCGATGGTATTAAGGCAGGCGACCCCGCTTGCTCAGCCATTGGCGTCGAATTCATCGAGGAGGACTGCAGGTTTCCTTTTGGCCGGAGGCTTAAGAGCACCACTGCGCGAGCATTGCGACAAACTCAGTTATCCCGTGCGCTTATTGTGCGTATTCAGCGCCGAATTACCGACATGCTCCTAGCTGGTGACACACCTCGCGAGTTCAGGGAGTATGCGAAGCTCCTGCGAAAAGTGGGGTTCGACGAGTTCTGGCCACGTATCCAAGCCAACCCTCCACATGGCAGCAAATACGCCATGCGCTACTTTGGCTACTTCCGCTCCATTCAAGAGCGCTCCGCGGCCGTTGTCCGATTGAGCGCTAAGAATTCATTCGAACCGAAGCCGATTCGCGGCTCGGCTAATTAGCGTTAGGTCTTCCATATGCGTGCTTTCTTAGTCATTCTCGCAGCGCTTTCGCTCTCCCAAGATGTATGGAGCGCCGAGCGCGATGCAAACCTGCAACTTGCTGCACATGCGCAAGCGCTGGAATCGCAATCACAGGCGACTCTTGGCATAACCCTTCGTGAAATATCCCTATTACTACAAGCCGACCCGCATGTATTTGCTCGAAAGGAGACTTTAGAGCAGGACGGTTCTTGGTCTTTGCTCAAAGATCTTGAGGTCAAAGGATTCGTGGAAATCCACGAGTCGCATACGCTGCCAGACGGCGATGCAAAGATGCTGGGTGTTTCAGTCGTCCAGTATCGCGCATCTGTTAAAGGTCGAGCAGTAGTTGCTGCCATCAACACTAAGTAACCTAACATTTCGTTCAAGGCGAACGGCTACGCCGGCGCTTAACTCCAGCGTTAGACGCCGAGGAGACATCATGACAGTGAAGCGTATGGACAACGTCGGCATCGTGGTGGAAGACATCGATGTTGCCGTTGAGTTCTTCACCGAACTCGGCCTTACCCTCGAAGGCCGCATGCCCATCGAAAGCGAATGGGCAGGCCGTGTCACCGGAGTGCGCGGCCAGCGCGTTGAGATCGCCATGATGCGCACCCCCGACGGCCACAGCCGCATCGAGCTCTCGCGCTTCGACGCTCCCGCCATCGCATCTGATCACCGCACAGCCCCCGTGAACTCGTTGGGATACCTGCGCGTCATGTTCGCTGTCGAGAACATCGACGACACCCTCGCCAGGCTTAGCAAGCTCGGTGCGACGGTGGTCGATGAAGTCGTCAATTACGAAGATATCTACCGGCTCTGCTACATCCGGGGTCCCGAAGGAATTCTCATCGGGCTCGCCCAACAGCTCGGGCAGCAGACTTCACGAGAGAATCCCACGGAACGTAAGCGTTGAAAACTCAGAGGTTGCTACGGAGTGGCTGCGGTAACATGCCATACATCGCGGCAGCGGCCGCTTAGCTCAAGCGTTAGGCTGTTCAATTCCTGCGCATGTCGAGGTTTCAATGATCTTTGCCGAAATGGAATATTTGGAGGATCACTGGGGCTTCCATGAAGAATTGAAGGAGTTTCTGCACGGTCATTTTTCGCGTCTCGAATCGGGCGTCCAGGGCGACTCTTGGTTTTGGATTTTTGATGGCGAACAGAAAGTAGCAATCGACACGTTCTCATTAATGAAGCACCAAGTTAAATCAGACAGGGCTGGACAGCACGTCCAGAAAGTCATCAATACTCTTCTACTCAAATACCAAGTAAATGTGTACGCCGAGCCAAAACTGGAGTGGCATGAAGATGTCTAGGTTGCTGACCGACTCGTGCCGCTCCGCCTGTACAATTCATTCAAGGCGGATGCTTCCGGCGCCGCTTAATTCCAGCGTTAGCCCTTATGAAGAATGCTCCACCCGGATACAAGTGTCCGTTCTGCGGTATTGCTGAGACGCTTCCATCGCCTGCTCCAGAATCAGCCGTTATCTTGGTGGATGCCAATGTGTTCGCTTTGGTTCCGACTCACCACTACGCCGGAATAAAAGGCAACTGCTTGGTGGCACCTCGGGGCCACTATGAGAACGTGTTGGATATCCCGGACCACCTTGGCAACGACTTCTTTCGTGCCACGCGTCGCCTAGCGCACGCTATGCAAAATGCCTTCGGTTGTGAAGGAATCTCCACTCGCCAACACAACGGGCCAGCCGGCAATCAAGATGTGTGGCACTACCATCTTCATGTATTTCCTCGCTATTCAAATGACGGACTGTATGCGGGGCAGAAAGTGCTCTACACCCCCGAGGAGCGCATTGAATTGGCAGCCACTCTCCGGGCTGCTTTGCGATAGATGCACTTGGCTTGTGGGTCGGGCTACCTGGACGCACCATGCAGGCCTAACAATTCATTCAAGCCGCTGCAGATAGGCTGCAGTAAATCCAATTCTTCGCGGCAGCGGCCTCTCAGCTTAAGCGTTAGGCACACAAGGAGACTCAGGCATGAAGCTGCAAACAATTTCGGTATCAGCAGCAATGGCGTTTCTACTGGGGCTTGTGCAGACGTACTTTCTGCTTATGTGTTGGGCTTATCTAAACGTACACAGCCCTTTGCTCCGTTGGCTTATCGACCTGGGACTGCGTAGCACTGCATTGCACGCCATCTTGTTGCCAATTGATCTTTTCATCAACGTGGTTCTTTCCCTTCCTGCAGCATTCGTACTCGTGAAGCTGCGTCCAGCAAGAATCTCCTTGTATTTGCTATGGGCGGTGCTTCCACCGTTTGTCTGGCTCAACCGTATGTTGATCGGCAATATGTATTTGGGTCACTTTTTTGGCCAGTTCGCTCTTGGCTGGCTGCCTGCGCTATTTGCTCTACCTGTTGCTACTTGGTTGTTGTCGCTCGTAGCTAAGCCAAGCTTGCCTAACAACTCATTCAAGGCGGACGCCGCTTAACTCTTGCGTTAGCGAGCATGAAACAATGGTTTCTCTATCCCTTGGCAGCCACAGCAATAACAGCATTGCTGCACTTGTTCGTCGGTGTACCTCTGGGCTTATCAGCACTCATCGCTTTCATCGGCTGGCCCCTCATTGGTACAGCCATCACGAGTGACGATGACTTTGTTGGTGGCTTTAGCAATCCGGACGGAATGGCGAAGCCGGATTGGGAAACAGCTGAGTACTGGGGCAAGTTATCTAGTGGTGGCGCCGCGGTCTGTGTTGCATTCTTAATGCAGCTAGGTCTTGGTGCTCCTTGGCCAGTCTGCTTAATTCCAGCTGCTCTTTTGTTGGCACTCGCGTCTCTTTTGTTGTTGCGCCGAGCCCGACGTGTATCGCACCATGCGGGCTAACTACTCGTTCAAGGCTGACGCCCCCGGCGCCGCTTAACTCCAGCGTTAGGCAGCACAACATGCGCAATCGGCTCCTGCTCTTGCTCCTCGTCCTAGCCACAATTCCCGTTGGTTCCGCGCTTGCTGACTGTAGTAGGCGCACCAATGTCAAAACGGAGTTCCATCAAAGCGATCTCGTGTTTCTGGGGAAAGTGATGTCGGCAAAACAGCTGAGTCCGGAGCCACCTGATGGTTCGTCGCTCGGTACCTCCTACCAACTGTCGGTCGTTGAGCAGTTTCGTGGTGAACCGAAGCACTCCGTGCTAATTTTTAGCAAGATGGATAGCGGCCGTTTTGAGATGCCCGTTGGGGAAACATTCCTTCTATTCGCCAGATTCAACCCGAAAACTTTGGTGGGTCCAGCTTATTGGGTTTATAACTGCGGCTTTTCTGGTGTTGCTCGCGTAAGTCTCAAGACGTTGACTATGGTGAGGAAGTTGAACCAAGTTCAGCCTAGTGAGGCGAGCCGGCCCACGACCCATACGCCTAACTAATCGTTCAAGGCGGACGGCTTCGCCGCCGCTTAACTTGAGCGCTAGGCCAATGATGGACTACACCGAATTCCTTGCTAGCCTTCAAACCGCAGGCTGGACAGTTCCCAACAAATCCTTCGCTTCAAAGACCTTCTTCGGCCAGTGGCAAGTCGCCTTCGTTCGTATGGGCGGAAAATTCCAGCTTCCTGGACAGGTGACCTTCGTAGTATGCATTCGGCACACGTCGCTCCGCGATTGCGAGAAAGAGCGGCATGATGTTGTCAAAAAGCCATTTGACTTTCCGTTCAAGCTAACCATCCAAGACATCGCATCCGGCGCTCTCCAGTATTCTGGCAAGCTACTTGGGTTCAACATGAGCACGCTGGCATTCATCGACGACTGGTCAGAAAATTTCGTATTGCTCAATGAGGCCGTTCCGCGTCAACTGTCTTCGTACTCGGCCTCTCAGCTTCGCCAAGAGATCATGCAATATGGCGAGTCTGGCTACATCGAAGAGTTATGGGCTGAGGACTTGGCCTAACATTTCAAGGCGGACGGCTTCGGCGCCGCTTAACTTCAGCGTTAGCCATCACATGCCCTCAGACTTCAACGATCTTCTATCAAGCTGTGTCGATCTCGGAAACAGCTTTCCCATCATGCCGATCGATGAAATTCGACTCGCTGTCGCTTTCACTGAACTACCAAACCAAAAAGAAGTAGTGGCACGTTTGATCCGAGAACCCTTTCATCATCACAACATGCACGTTCGACGCATCGCCGTGAATGCATGTCGTCGGTCGCAGCACTTTGATGTGCCCGGACTTCAGGAGGCCCTAACAGAGAAGCTGATAGACCCTGAGGCTTGGGTAAGGTATGACGCCGCTTGGGCCATTCACGACGCAAAGTATGACAGTCCAAAAATTAGAGATTTGCTCTCGCAAAATGCCGGCGCCATAGACCTTCATGAGGGAGAGTCTTTGCTAAAGGGCAATCCCAGCAACTCTGAGCTGCAATCACAGGTTCGCTCACGGAAAGCCCTCAACGCGCTTTTGGCCCGCGAGAATGGCTAATAATTCGTTCAAGGCGGACGCCTCCGGCGCCGCTTAACTTCAGCGTTAGGCCTCAATGACAGAGTTCGAGCACATTCCACTTCGCTGCCCATGCTGTGGATACAAGACCCTCAGTGAAAGAGCTGCATATGACATTTGCAAGGTCTGCTTTTGGGAGGACGACGGGCAAGATGATTCAAACGCAAGTGAAATTTGGGGCGGCCCCAACGGCGACTTAAGCCTTGCTCAGGCCCGCGTTAACTACAAGCTGTTCGGCGCGTGTTGCGAGAAAGATATTCTCCATGTTCGTCCACCTCGTCCCTCGGAGCTGTGACGTGAGGCCTAACCACTCGTTCAGGGCGGCTTCGCCGCCGCTTAATTCCAGCGTTAGGCCGCAAGGAAAACCAAGTGAGCGATCCGTATTGCCCTTATGCAATGAGGCAAGATTTTTCCATCGGCACGCGCGTCATGGTTTCAGCGGTCGGCGGCGGGTGGCGCAATGATTGTCGTGAGGTCATATCTAGCGTTCCGGAATCCATTCAAACTGTGCAAGGCGAGGATTACTTTTACTGGGTTAAGTTCGATACGCCGCAGCACGATCTAAGCAATGATGGTCCGTACTACAAGGCTCAGATACTCAGT
>Ga0302223_10001822_pt1 | contig 11094 bp, 4 predicted proteins | sample II_Palsa_E2_3_FD_194565 | JGI IMG/M metagenome (GOLD analysis project Ga0302223, IMG submission 194565) | Peat permafrost microbial communities from Stordalen Mire near Abisko, Sweden - II_Palsa_E2_3 | ecosystem: Environmental > Terrestrial > Soil > Palsa > Peat permafrost | place: Sweden... | reverse complement strand
ACCCAGATACCCGCTCGGACATTTTATCATCGTTCCGGCAGCTTCTGTCTGAGCGTGACGCGTTTGGCTTGGTTTCAGCAAAATGACTTCTTCGTTACTCCTTTTCCATGTAATCGCTCGACTGTATTTGTAATTAAGTTTATTTTTCCAGCCATTTTATTGTAATCGTGAAGATTGCGCCCTTGAGCGTCACGCAAGTTCCCAAACGAAAAAGAGCCACGATAGCAATAAGGAAGGCAAAGACCTGAGGAACTAGAGTACATGGAGGATCCTAAAAAAGTTATGCAATAACGTCGAACCCGAGAAGATGCATCGCCTCACCAATGCTAGCGTAATATGTAGGGTCCATTTTGAACGTGTCATCAAGTTTGTAAGAACATCTATGTGTCGTCATTTAGTTGCTCCTCTTTGTCATTGAAATTGCTGCACTTTTATTTGTCCGATCCTAACACTAGGAATTCGTGGTTTAATTGGTGGGCAAGGCATAAAATGGTTTAGCCCATGATAAAGGGTGGCGTGGACATTCGTCATCGGCCTCTTTTTCGTCTTCGGTCTTCCATCGCAGCCTCGTCGTCCACAATCCTCCTATCCACTCGCCTTCTCTGCCTGGGGAGCAACCCCCTCATCCTCACACTATTCTTTTTCCCACCACCATCCCCTTTCCCCTCCAACTCAAGAATCAAGATTTATTTATTTATTTTATTTTGCTATGTTCCTTTTCGTCCCTTTCGTCCCTTTCTATTAGCGCTATTATCTATTTAATGCTTTATTTTGTATCTGTCTGTCTGCGCGGAGGGCAACAAGAGATCCAGAAAGATCCCCCCGCGCCGGCCAATAAAAAACCTCTTCACCCAAAAATGCGACTCTGACAATTACTCGGTATATTGGATGGGGAACGCATTTCACTTTATTGACACAGACGACCTTGATGACATAAGATACTAACAATTTCGAGTTCACTTTTCGAACGTCTTCTCGTGGACCGAGTCGCGACTATTGAGTGTCTGCAGCCGAATGTCCCCTTTCTCGAGGATATGGCCAATGATCTCGCGCTCGTCGCTGGGGGATGAAAAAAGTGGAAACAGCTGCAAAGAAACAAAGGAAACATACATCGTGCCAAAGGTCGTCTGAAGCATCTGACGCGACGGGTGCTGCGGCGCACGCGTCTGGTTTGTGCTGCAGTACACGACGGTTTGCTGCACGACGTCGTCGATCGGGATCTCGTGGTTCTTGCGCCACTTCTCGGTCTGTTTATCCAAGTGTGAACGAAAGGTAGCCTTTCTTTAGATGGTACCATGCCAACGTTGGCAATCACCTGCGGCGGTCGTACGCACGCGCAGGTACATGCAAACAACAACAACACAAACAGAATCAGTCAGTCACTTCATTGCTGTGACGAACGAGAGAAGACACTCACCTCAAAGTACTGTCCGTTCACGTTCGGGTCATGGTAGCACACGCGGGCTATGCATCGTGCTCAGTACATCGGCTGCCAGCAGCGAGAAGACAACAACGTACCTGATGTCGTCGACATGTGTTGTTTTTCAAACTGCACTCCTGCGCACGAAAAAATTAGTAGCACATGGCAAATCATGAATGGCGTCAGTTTTCCTCCAACCAACTTTCCTTCTCTTTCCCTCTCACTACACACCCTCTCAGCAGCTGGCGGCCACATTCGCCATCGAGCGAACAAGAGAGAAGCCAAGAAAGGAAGAAAAAGGTATAGGAAGTAAGCAGTCTGCTTCTGTTGACAGTCGAGCGGGCGACGTCACAGTCCGGGCCGAGGTTATTCTAGAACCTCGGAACGATTAGAGCAGTCAGCGTGCGGTCCACCTCGGAAAAACTTTGCACCAATCAGCGCGCGAATAAGAGGCAAGCAGCCAATCACAGCACAGCTTTTTTTCGCCGGATAAATCACAATACAGCGACCAAAAACTCGAAAAAAAGCTACGTACCCCCAGTAACTAATGTTTCAAGACTCACATTGCTCGTCTGTGGTTTTTCCGACGATGGAGCAGCCGTGGCACTCGACTATTGGCAAGTCCGTGTAGAGCGAGCAGAATGTGGAGTGAGCAAAAAATGTAGAGCAAACAGAGCATAGACGATGCAAGACGCAGACGTTTATTTTCCCGTTTGTCTCTCTACCCTCAACTTCAGTCTGCCTCCACTGCTACGCTCACTCACTTGCACCAGTAGTTCGACTTGCTACTTTTACAGTCCTATCTCTCCACTGACTTACAAGGCGTGCACACTCATTTACAATTGGAGGAGAGACTTTGGAGAGAGAGAAACTGCTATATTCTAACACACTGTAAAAGGGGTGCTAACAGGGGGTCAGGGGCTCTGCTCTTTTTGACTATACCTCCGATAGAAGTGAGTTGTAGCCGGACAAGGCGTGGACGCACTTCCTTGCCATCCACGTCTCCTCCGAGACCCTCCCCTTGTGGAGAGTTTCCTTAATTCTTTTTTTTTCTACGTTTTACGTTTTCGTTTGCGCGCCATCTATACTCCTGTCTCCTGCTGCCTTTTATTTTCCACCCTACGTACAGACACCAACAACACTTTTGCACACATACACACATACCGCCCTCACCCCATGACGGAAAAAAGTACTAAGAATAAAAAACAAAAAACATCACACAACTGTGACACTCAGGCTGACCAACAAACAATGATGTTGCAAATAACACCTCCTACAAACACAAATCGATCTAGTATCGAAACAAATGCTGCAATCATTCCGATACCTACCCTACCAATGCCACTACCACTTGCATACAATCCATTCGTATACCCATTTTTTTTCCCGATACGTCCTCCCCAACCCCCGGTACCGCCACCTCTCTTTTTCAATTTAAAACCAAATCATGAAACACCCGATGACACTGGTCACAATATGCTGCATTCACAAAAAAAATGCAAAGCACTACCTCCTCCAACATTTCCAAATCCAACCATTGCAAAAGAAAAGCACGACAGATTTGTAAACGGTGTACACGCACGCATTGCCGATCTCAATGATCTCATTGCCAACGCAGACACTGTGCAATTTCCACCTACGGTCAATCCAGATAAGGACATATTCTCAACACTCTATCAAGAGTGCGACGACATTGATCCTTTTCAAAAAGAGCAACTGCACTGGTTGCATAAATTTGTAGCACACATCAACTCGATTGAAAAAAGGGCATGCTGTGTTTGTTCCGAATTGCAGATAGACGACGGTTCATTCCAATTTGTTGAAACCATACCAAATATGAGTATCCTCAAAACACAATCACCACCTCCTCCAGACAATAATTATCACATTTTCAATGGCCACTTCCTAAATGCAAAATTCATCACTTTTGACGAACGCAACCTCAAAAATCCCAAACATTATTGCCTTTGCAAAGAATGCTTAGATCATTTGAAGCAAAACAAAATGCCTCCTGTCGCCATTGCCAATGGCTTTGACATTGGACCAATTCCTGAAGAGCTTAAAAAACTCACCATATACGAACAAACTTTGCTCTCCTCAACTCGAGTACGATCACATTTGATCGCTCTGAAATCCATTGCTGGCTATCGCCAACCAGCTCTCAAAAGTCACGTCTGCACATTCCTTCAGAATGTTGAAAACATTACCGACGAAGTATTAGTTTTCCCACTCACACACGCGAGCGTCAAAACCATGTTGCAAATTTGTTTTATTGGATCGACTCGACCAACGAAAAAGCAACTTGCATACATATTCAACGTAAACAGAGACACGGTCAGGCAAGCTGCACACTGGTGGGCAACACACCCCAGCGACGCTATGCCTAAATTTAGTATCGACGAAAACCGATTCAAAGATCTGCCCGAAAATGATGTTCCCGACGAACTGTACAACAGTATCGTACACGTACAAGAGGCAGACGAGGAAGACAACAAAACGCATTCAGGTTACACAACTACCATGCACGACCACTTTGACAAAGCTGCACAAGAACAATCACAAACATCACCATCCAGTATTCCAGACCATTTCACAACGCATACCGCCTACGTCGATACAGGCGCACGAACAATGGATGATGACACAATGGAAAAAGCCGCCTGGATAAACCTCGAAGAGACGTTTCGCGGGTGCAAAGATCGACATATTAGAGACAAAATCGTCTTTTTAATACCACACAGTAAAGACATGCTATCCCACATACATTGCACAACCTTTTTCGTGCAATCCTTCCCTTACCTCTTCACAGAGGGCAAAGGCGATGCGAACACAGTACGAAGTCACAAGATTTCATTCAAACGCTGGGTGCAACCGTGACATCTTCTCAAATTGGACGACCCCAGATTCAGACAGCAAATGCCATTCGTATTTGCATGTTACAATATCATGCAGCGCGAAGAAATTTTGCTCAAAACATATCTCAAATCCAAAAATGACCAATTCACACACATCCAGACGACTCTGAAAGATAAAATCACGCAAAGCGATGTGGAGAACGTCATCGACTACTTGAACAATCCGAAAAAACACATACACAAACACACGAAAGAGCGCATTGACTACCTCCGTACACAATTGGAAGCCGCGTCATGCGCAACTCCAGGAACACCAAAATATTTGAAGCACATACGAAACGACATCCTTAGCACATTCGTGTTTGATGGCATGCCGCTCTTGTGGATTACAATCAATCCGGCAGACGTACACAATGTACTCGCAGTAAAGCTCGTGAAACACGACGATCCGTCTGTTTTAAACCACTTCTCGACAATTGTATCCGCCGACTACCGTGCTCAGGTAAAGGCACTGTCACAAAATCCATACTGTGCGGCAGAGTTTTTTCACCAAATTGTATCCGCATTTTTTAAATACCTCATCGCCGTCTTTGGCAATGTCAAAAATTATTACGGAGTGGTCGAAGCGCAAGCGCGCGGAACTCTCCACATCCATTTCCTCGTATGGATTCACGGCGTGCGCAGCTTGTCAGACTTGGTCCAACGACTGCAAGTTGAGGAATTCAAAACACAATTTTTAGCGTACGCAAATAAAATTGTACGCGCGCGCACAATACGACATCCAAAAATCCCAGATGACCAAAAACAAAACGAAAAAGAGGAACGCAAGCCTCCTCCTGATCCTGAAAAAGCTACTAAAAAACAACTGCACGACACTTGTGGAATACTTGTCGATAGCTCACAGATGCACAGCCGCACACACAATCCAACATGTTTTAAAAAAAACTCCAAAGTCTGCCGATTTCGCTATCCAGAAAAAATCCGCACACAAACCCTCATTGAAACAGAGGATGACAAACCCAAACTCGTTCTTGAACGCAATGAAGAGTTTCTCGTCTCGTACACGAGCGAAATTGCGCTCGGCTGCCAATGCAATCACAATATAACATGCATGCTGCAAGACAGCAACTACTTGGCGAAAGCTTTGTACATGACCACATACATGACGAAAAGTGACTACACCGAAAACGAATTTTATAAAATCTTGTGCAACTGCATGCACCGTTTCCAGGACATGAATGACAAATCCATGAGTCAGGATACAAAGGAACGGGTCAAACAAGCCGTGAATATTATGCAAATGCAAATTCTCAAACGCACTCAGGTGTCCGCCTCCCAAGCAATCAGTTACCTCATGGGATGGCCCGACACATATAAAAAACGCAAATACACAAAACATCCCCAGTTGGCATTCAACTTTTGGATAAATAAACAAATTGTCAGTGATGACCAAGCATTTGGGCAACTTTTTCCAAAAGATCACGAAGATGTACGGGCTACTAGCGCAGACGACAAACCCGACGTCATATTCACAAACCAAATTGACGACTACATTTACCGACCAAACGAACTTTCCCAACTGTGTCCATACCTTTTCACATGTTACACTTACAAACACACTTTGAAAGACAATCATGATGGCCATCATACACATGCTGAAGAAACAAACGGGACCCATCTCCAGTTTCACAAGGCTCATCCACAGCACAATACGCACACACTGTCCGTTTCAAAGCAGCCAGTCGTTCCCGTATTATCATTTACACCGCGTCTTAACAACGACCACACAAACAAACAAAGCTTTGCAAAGCAAATGCTTCTGCTGTTCAAACCATTCCGCACAAAACACGACCTCTTTGAACAACACGCAAACCATTGGGATGCCTGGACGGCGTACCGTGCATCCATTGAGCACGATTCCGTCCTGTCCATACTCATTGCAAACATACTCGAAATCAGCAAAGGATACACGGAGAAACTGGCCCTGGACCAAGAACGCATGCAAGACAAAAACAGCTTTTCAGAGAACGATATTGTTATCACAAAGGACATTGATTTATTCCACGAATTCACAACGCAAGATGAACATGCACTTCTGCACTTCACATTAAATGAGCACGACGACTTTATTCAAACGCAATTTCCACGCAATCAAGCGCAAGAAATTGCAGATGCATACTCAGTGTTCACAACTGAATCCAATGATCCTTTTGTCAGATCTGCCCAACAGACTCTGCAAAAGGCAAACTTTTTTTCACCATATCCAATGCAGGGATTGCCACTTGCGACAGATAATGCAACAGACGATGATCCAAATTCAGACTTTGACACCTTTACTCCGTTCACAACAATGGGCCCATGCGACTCAAAAACTCTCAAAGGTGTCCAATCAAAAGCCGAACGCAAATTAAAAGAAGACCAAAAAAATGACTCCAATTTTCAAAACAATTCTTATGTCCGCATGTTCAATGCAGAGGATATACTGGTTGAAAAACACCTTGAATCAGACTTGTTTCCACACACGATCCAATCCATTCTCGAAAACCTTAAAAGCAAGCTCAATGACAAACAAGAAATTGCATACAAAATCGCATCACGTCACATATACAATACTTTGCAAGGCTTCTCTCAGGACCAACTGTTCATGTACACAGGAGGATCCGCGGGAACCGGAAAGTCCCACATCCTTCACGCAATCATGGCTTTACTCTCAACCACAAATAGCGCACACATTATCAAAATATGCGCATTCACAGGCTCTGCCGCAGCACTGATCGGCGGAGAGACAATCCATCACCTCTTTGGTATGAATATTATTAATCAGCACACAAACTTTACTGATAAACAATTGAGCAACCTCCGAGACACATTCAGTAATGCAAAGTACATTTTCATTGACGAAATCTCATTTGTTCCACCCGAGCTTTTCGCAAAGATGGACTTTGAATTGCAAAACGCTTTCAAAACAGATAAACTGTTTGGCGGTGTAAATATAATTACAGCCGGTGACTTTTATCAAATGCTGCCAATAAACAGTGATGCCCTCTTCCAAATACCTGGCCCAAAATTTAACCACATCGTGCATAATGCACACCATGCAAACAAGGAAATGAAAACACACAGAGGAACCTCTTTGTGGATTGCCAACTTCAAAACTTGCATTATCCTCGATCAGGTCATGCGACAACCAGACAAAGACGGTTTGCACACAATTCTTGAACATGCAAAAGAACGCAAATGCACAGAAGACGATTTGAACATATTAAAGTCTCGCCTCATATCGGACTATAAAGTTGAAGACAGCGACAATGTCACATTTGTCACCACACGCCTCACCGTGCGAGATCAGATAAATAAAATGCACATTCTCAGCATGAGCAAAAAACGCAAGCACCCCGCGTACATTCTCATTGCGCGTTTGTCGTACAAAGAAAACACAAATCCAGACCACATAAGGCAGATAAAACTGGCCACTTCCAAACTCGCAGATAATAACACCGCAAACTTGCCATACTTTCTTGGTTTTTACCACGGCATGCCCATCATGTTTACGAAAAACGTCAACTTGGATCTTGGCATTGCTAACGGAAGTACTGGAATTTTCAAACAATTCGTATACGACCCAAACGAATACACCATCCCAAAAACTGATGATGACATCCAATTCATCACGCAAATGCCACTGGCAGCAATTGTGAACATACCCGGTCTCAAATTTCACATACCCGGTTTACAACGGGGTGATGTGCTCATTTTTACATATAGTGCCACGTCGAAACAACTCGAATATGATGATCCAGATAATACATCAATAAAACACAAAACCACTGTAAATATCCAAACATTCCCATTCGTGCCGGCAAAAGCAATCACAGGTTTCAAAGCTGAGGGAAAAAGCCTTAACATTGAAATATGTGACATGCGACAACCAGAACATTTCAACATCCCAAAAGGGCACATTTACGTGTGCCTCTCGCGAACACACAGTCTGAAGGACTTGTACCTTCTTTCAGCAGACATAACACTCGATATATTAAATGATAGAATGCCTTACGGCTTGGAAAACGAAATGCTCAGACTGCGCGTGTTGGAAACAAACACTCTGCGCGCATATCAAAGTCACATAGCCATTGACAAAAGCCCATTCGGTAGGACAACAATAGCGCCAATTACAAATTCCGTTTTGCAACAGCAACCATTACCTCCAACTTCGATATTGCACATTCCACAAGAACCATTGCACGCAAATAACAATAGCACTCCATACGAAACAGTCCTCCATTGGCTGTATTCACTCAATGTCGACCATTACATTGCACCACAATGGCAGTGGCCAGGAGTCAATGTTAGCCAACTCATTGCAAACGTCAAACGTACAAATAACAACAGTATTTTCAGACTGGAAACAGCGCAATTCACGTACCACAACTTGCAGTATGTCGCTGAGGGACAATCAGGTTACATGGATACTGACGTTCTCAATGCGCTCACATTACACCTTCAAGCAATGTATCCGAAAATATTTTTCGCACGCGTTGATGACACGATCGCACTTGAACACCAAGGTGCCTTTGATTCAGCTGTCACAACCGAAAAGCAAAAAAATGCCCTCACAAACAAGGACACATCCTTTGCATTCGGCTTTCGCCATGAGAAAAATCACATTACTGCATACAAAATTGACTTTCTACACCATACCGCGATTGTCTACGATCCAAAATCCAACAACGAGAAACGGCTCAGTCACACACACAAACCATATATAAAAAAAATGTTTGCACAAAAGCAAACAGCTACGACGTGTTACGTCGGAATGAGTCAGTTTACTTGCAAGCATCTCCATCCCCACATATACCAAAGCGACAATAACAGTTGCGGTTTTCTCTCATTCGCATTCGAAAATGCTCAAACCAACAACATACCATTTACGCATGTTTTTTCTAACCACTGCACATACCTCCGCTTACTTGTGCTACAATTACTCTTCAACAACGCAACCACTCTCTCAATCTGTACATAGGTTTAGCGCTAATTATTTTTTCCCGTTAAATATTTGTATTTGTATTTTGATGGTCTTTTAACTCTTTTTATCGTTTGAAAAAAAAAAATTGCATACAAATGACAGCGCACTACTGCAACACGCAGTGCTAAAAGCAATAGCACAACATTGACACCATACGGTCGTACCAAGTACCAAACTCGCTGTGAGTCCGTGATTATGTACCATTCCCAACTAAGATCCTAGTCTGCCAAATCCCAACATCGCTGACGAGTGACCACCACATTTCTCTGCATTGCAATTCCCAACAAACCAAGAAAAGGACATCAACCTTGCCACCCTTGCCTCTTTCAAATTCATCGCAAGTGCGCCCTGTCTCCACCTTTCTCCCTTGTTGTCTGCCCCCTTTCGCTTTCCACAAGACTGTTGTCACTGTTCAAAATTCTAACTACATGTTCAACATCTAGATCGCAAGCTCAAACAGCACCATAAGCAAGGGCAGCACAAAGGACAGCACCATGGGCACTACCGAATTTCAATGCGTGCAGTGCTAAACCATTGACAATTGTGACCTTCTGATCCCTTCAGGCTTCTGCAAGCAATGCCTCAGACAATGTCTCTGGCCATGTATATAAACAACGTGCCATTTAAAAAAGGTACTTTCATTCATACCTTATCTCGGCACCGCAACTACTCAGGCTCGCGCTGACCAACAGACCCTCACAATGTCTCGCAGCGTCACTCCAAATTGCATGATTGATTCACCGGTGGAGACCTCCAACAGCGTGACGACCAAGTCTGCAACCCAGCTGAGCCTCACCCCCCAGCAACCCTCCAACACTGCCTCCCTGACTGCCCCCAACCGATCCAACCGTGACGACCTGTCATCAAGTTCAAGCATCGAATCGAGCTCTGTGTCCGACTCGCCACATGACGACATTGACCAGCCCATGCGCAAACGACACGGTCGTGAGAGTCGTCACAAGTTCACTCGTGCCGTGGTGCACACCAGCTCTACCCCCAGCCCTGCCCCATCTTCCACCACAGCTGCTGCTCATGATCATCACCACCATCATCAACAGCACAACCATGCAGCCCACAATGTACCGATTCGCCGCAACCGTAACTGGGGAGCGCTCCTGCACGTTTTCGGTGTTGGTACTCTCAACGACATCCGAGTGCTGCCCGATGCCCAGAACAACCAGTGGTTGCAAGGAACAGCCACATTCATCTCTCAGGACGTCCCCATCCCCGTCACCGTATCATCGTTCTTACTGTTTTTCAACTACTCAACTAAAATCAGTTTACAGATCCGAGTGAACGTCAACTCGAAGCTGGACATCCGAAGCCTCACCAACGAGCGCCTCGTCGTCGTCACCGGTGGTGCTACCCATTCTCGGCTCAACGACAACTTTGCGGAAATAACTGTCTCAAAAATCGAGGACGTCAACCATAATCGTGACGACTGATGCAGAACACCTAAACCTGGCGTAATAACACACACCCTTTCAGTTACCTCCAAATCTTACCAATTCAATGCTCGAATCCTTGTATTGCTCTATGACCCAATGAAATCAAACAAAAACCAAGCACTACTTTTTGACGCCATCATAGGTTGAGTGCGTTACAACATTGTGAAAAACTACACGTACAATCCCCACTTCGTGCACCGTGATGCTGCTGTCTTGCACGTCTGGATTTCTCATGACTCTCTTCTCACATGCTGTCCCCATGCTTTCAAACATCCCTTACACACAACAACTAACCTCGGCCCGGTTAAAGATCGGCGAGGCTGACCAAGCCGTAGCTTCTCAAGTGGC
>Ga0302223_10001797_pt1 | contig 11170 bp, 6 predicted proteins | sample II_Palsa_E2_3_FD_194565 | JGI IMG/M metagenome (GOLD analysis project Ga0302223, IMG submission 194565) | Peat permafrost microbial communities from Stordalen Mire near Abisko, Sweden - II_Palsa_E2_3 | ecosystem: Environmental > Terrestrial > Soil > Palsa > Peat permafrost | place: Sweden... | reverse complement strand
AGCACGCCTTTTACGGTATCCGGTACTCAATTTGTCACGGCGATGGCGTGGAACGATGGTCAACATTACTACCAGGTCTATGGGGGAAATTCACAATCGGGAACTCTCTCGTCATCAGGTACGTTAACTCTTCCCAATGGATATTCCCCGATGAACCAGCAGGGGGCGATCATTTTGGGGATGGGAGGAGACAATACCCATATCGATTCGGGATACTTCTTCGAAGGAGTGATGACGACCGGAACTCCAAGCACTACCTCGATGAGCAATGTACAAGCGAACATTGTATCGGTTGGATATCAGGGTGCACCAACGCTCACTAACGGCTTGACCTACACCTTTGAAAACCAGGCGAGCCAAATGCAGTTAGACAACTACTGCGATGGATGTTCTGGCGGAGCCACGAATGGAGTTCAAGTCATTCAATATCCGGCGAATGGCCTGGAGACCCAGCAGTGGACACTTCACTCGCAGGGTAATGGATACTTCACCATGGTGAGCGTGCAGAGTGGCATGTGTCTGGACGACCCGTGGGGCAATGGAATTCCCTCGCGCACACTTCCTCAAACGCAGGGGACTAGCACGATGCTTTGGCAACAACCCTGTAACGGGAATCCCGCTCAGAATTGGGAATTCGTTCCGCAGAGCAACAGCTACTTTCTCATTTTGAACGAAGCAGCAACGGCTGATAATCCAGCAGCTGGAACTCCCATGGTGGTTGACGACTACTACGGCGAGGCAACGCAGGGACTTCAAATGTGGCTTGATACCGCAAATGGCGAGGCGCCGCAGAACTGGCTCGCTTCGTTGCCTCCGGGGGCGTCAGGCAGCCCCTCCGGAACGATCAGTGACGGCGCGACCTATACCCTGGAAAACCAGGCTAGCTCGATGCTCCTGGATAACTACTGCGATGGCTGTTCGGGCGGAGCCACTAATGGCGTACAGGTCATCCAGTATCCGGCGAACGGTCTGTCGACGCAGAAGTGGACGCTCCACTTGCAGGGCAATGGTTACTTCACGATGGTGAGCGTGCAAAGTGGCATGTGTCTCGACGACCCGTGGGGCAATGGAACTCCCTCCCGCATGCTTCCTCAAACTCAAGGGACCAGCACGATGCTCTGGCAGCAGCCCTGCAACGGGAATGCCGCCCAGAATTGGGAGTTCATTCCGCAGAGCAACGGCTACTTCGTTGTGCAGAACCAGGCGGCCACGACGAACAACGGTTCTGCGATGGTCATCGATGACTACTACGGCGAAGCGACACAAGGACTTCAAATGTGGCTGGATACCGCGAATGGGCAAGCACCGCAGAATTGGCGACTGAATATTCAGTGAACGTATTTCATCGTCTTGCTTCCGCGCCAAAGTCGTCGTCGTGGCGCGGAAGCATCCCTGAGATCCTTCGACCGCGCAGATTCCGAAAAAGTGCTGTGATTGGGGGAAATATCTCAACCCACAATCAATTAATTGAAGATCGGGTCGGCTCATGGCCTTCTAGACTTAGGGCCATCGGCAGCTTCACGCGGTGGCGCATCCGCGCGAGCTTGCGTCCCCAAGGTTTTCGTCACGTGATTTTGAGTCCCCAGCGAGTCTCCAGAAACAGTCGATCACGCTGAACCCAGCATAAACACTTGGTATGGACGTAATATCACGTTCTGCATCGGCAAGTGATCTGTAATACGCAATCAATATATGACTCGCTGTCGTACGATGTGGAACCCACACGCAAAGCGTGCGTTCAAACTAACAGCATTAAGCGGTATCTATACTCGAATGATCTCCACACCCATTTCACGAAATGGCACGACGGTCTCGTCCGTCGCCTGGGTATCCGTGACCACTACGTGCAAGTTCCGCGACTCGCAGATCTTCCAATTCGCCACCTTGCCCAGCTTCGTATGGTCGACCACAGCCACACGACGTCGCGAATGCTCCACCATCATGCGCAGCAGGTCCGCTTCGTCCTGATCAAAGGACGTTGCGCCCCAATCCGGGTCGAGTCCGTCCGCACCGATAAACAACGTGTGAATCAGGATGTTGTCCAGGCTGCGCTGCGCGTGGGGACCGACCAACGAGAACCACTCTCCGTGGAGTGTGCCGCCGGTTACGAACACCTTGATGTCCTTGCGCTTGGAAAGCTCTACTGCCACGTTCGCCGTGCTGGTCACCACTGTCAGGTTGTAATTAAGCGGGAGCGCGCGGACGACCGCTGCCGCCGTAGTGCCTGGGGTCACCGCGATGGTCTCATCTGGCTCAATCAGCGCCGCGGCAGCATAGCCGATCCTTCGCTTCTCATCCGCCTGCCGGTCTACCTGCATCACGAATGACCGGTCGCGACGAAACGGCTCGTAAAACTGCGGCTGGATGGGCATCGCGCCGCCATGCGTACGATGCAGCAGGCCTTTGCGTTCCAGCGCGTCCAGGTCGCGACGAATCGTCACCACGGTCACCTGCAGTTGGTCGGCGAGCGCATCGACGGAGACGGAACCCGTCTTATGCATGTCATTCAAGATGACCTGGTACCGTGCCTCTGCCTTGACGGCTGCGGCTGACTCGGGGTTGTCCTTCATCATTCCACTCTTACGCTTCGGCACGCCGTACTCCTTGCTGTTGAAGAGCCTGCTTTTGCAGCATACTGCACGCTTACATCGCGTGGATGCCCTGGTTGTTCACGCGGTACTGCCTGCCTTGATGCTGCAGGCCATGCAGCTCTGCCTTCGCATCAAATGCGGCCAGGCGCGGCTTTGCGCTAAGACCGTCCATCCGCATCTCTACGCCGAAAATGCTATCCAGTACAAGATCGGTGAACGCGCCTCCCGCAATGCAACACCACTCGTTCATGTAGGGCACATCGTTCGGACACTTGAACGCTCCACCCTTCATCGTCGGCCATACATCTTCTACAAAGTGCGCCTGCCCGATGGGTCCCTGGTTGCCGGCTTTGGCTACCTCGCGCAACCAGCCTGCTACTTTCTCCTCCGACTCTCCGAGCCTGTAGAGCGCCTTGGCCGACATGGGCGGCCAGGAAGCATAAGCGCCGATCGCGCTGTGGTCGGGGCGGATGTTCCAGGTGACATCCGAGTCTCCGGCGGAGAGTGCGCGCATCCACTTGCCCGTGGCAAGCTCTGCCCAGAAGAACGCCGCCATTTCCTGTTTCTGCTGTGGACTGAGTGCTGTTCCCATGCTGTCCACCACGGCCAAAAAATCATAGCAATGCCGCACCTCGTTGAATGTGCCATCGAGCTGTCCTGCACGCCACCATCCCTTGCCGGCCACATACAGCATGCGGTTGATTCTCCCCGCCAGGTCTTCGCTCTTCGCGCGCAATTCCCTGGCGCGGTTTGCGTCGCCGCGTCGCTCCAACAGCTCGGCCACAAAGCGCATGTTCGCCACATTGCCGGCGTTCATTCCGGCCACTTCATGCACGTAGGTGCTGACGACCTCGAGCAAATTTTCGATGTTGCCGTAGTCCGCAAGTCCGCGGTCCGTATGTCGTAGCGTCTCCCAATACAGTGCATGGTCAGCCAGGTGCGTCAGCACACTTTTTCCTGCGATCGTCTTATCCAACCACGCGAAGTCACCGCTTGTTCGCAGGTAGTCGCGCGCGCAACCGAGAATCGCCGTGTCGTTCACCGCATACCACGGTCCTACACCGGTTCCACTGACGCAGTCCGTTGCCAGGTGCTTGTGCATGTCCTCGCGCAGCCATACTTCCACCAGATTCCGCAGCGCAGCCGGGTCGAGCAGCGCGAGGCTCAGCCCGGTCAGGGATGTGTCCCACGGGAACGATAGCGTTGGGAGCGTGTGGCCGCCCAGCGTCAGATAGGTCGGCCCATAGTTTGAGTCTGGCGAGTACCGCCGCGCGCTCATCAGGTTCTTGATGCCATTGAAGTACAGCGTCCAGAGCGTCTCATCCTCTGTGTGCAGTGTGGGCAGGTGGCCCGAGAAATAATTGTTGCCTGGCGTAAACAGTGCCCGCATCATCTCTGCATAGAACTGCTTATTCTGCCGCTCGACTTCGTCGAATGTGGCCTGCAGCTCATCGTGGAAGCGATTGGCTTCTTCCTCCGTGCCGGCCAACGCATTCACGTAACGAAATATGTGGGACTCGCCCGGCTGCAAACGTACCTTGTACTGCAGTATGTGCCCGCCTGCCAGCGAATCCGCGCGCGGCTGCACTCCTTGTGCCGACGCCGCCTGCGAGTTGCGGGCCGCGAACGTCACCCGGCTTCGCTCCGCATCCCACTGCTGCGCGTTGCCGCCTTCGCCCGGACAGCCGGCCATCCAGAAGGTCGTCTTCTTCGTCACCGCCGCACGCAGGTCGAAGGACAGTACAAAGCTGCGCGCCGTCGATGCCGTGTTCTTCAGCTCAATGCGTTGTGCGACGGCGCGCTGCTTCACTGGCATGAATGTCCGCGTGCGAATGCGCAGACCCTGGTAGGTCTGTTCGCGGTCCACTCGCTGGGGTAGCCATCTGTACTTGACGCGATTTTGTGGGGCGATCGCCAGCAACTGCCCATCGACTGAAACCTCGCACGACGTCAGCAGGCCGGGGCTCCACGTCACATCCGGCACGCCGCAACAGGCGAACGGGGGAAACGTAATGCCTGTCACGCCGGAGACCGACTTCGAGACCTGGCCGTATCCCCACTCGTTTGCGAACACCGGCATCTGGAACAGGTCGGTGAATCCGAACTCCATCTCAACGCTTGCCAGATCCTCCGGCGTTGGCAGCGACGGTGGCACGGCCTTGACCGCCGCAAGCGCCGGAGACGCGAGCATCGCCGCGCCCGCACCCCCAAGTTTCAAAAACGTGCGCCGTTGCATACCAGGCGAATCAAAAAAGCGGCTCATGCCAGTCCTTTCAGCGAACAGCGGTTGAAGGATTCAAAGCAGCGCCAGGCGCACTCGCCGGCTCCACATGCATCTGCATCGACAAAACTTTCAGCGTCGTTGGTAAAGCGGCTTCCCAGAACGGCCATGTGTGCGCTCCGGGAAGCTCGTGGTACTCATAGGCAAACCCGTGCGAGGAGAGTTCCTCGACTACCCGCCGGTTCGAGGACAGCAGCGGATCGCTCGCGCCGCACTCGAGAAAGAAGTACGGCTGCTCGGTGCGGTCAACCGCGCCAATTAATGTGTCCACGTCGTTCTGCGTGCGCGTGGTGCTTCCTGCTACGCCAAACGCGTCATCCGTGCTGGGCTTCAACTGCGGCATCACGCTCTCAATCCCCGATGGCCCTGCGAACGCTCCACTGATGCTCGCCGCAAACGCAAAGGCTCCCGGATGCCGCAGGCTGAACAGCATTGCACCATAGCCTCCCATCGAGATCCCCGCAATCGCGCGCGCGTGCGGAGACGCGATGGTTCTGTAGTGAGCATCCACTTCCGCGATCAGGTCTTGAAAGACGTAATCAGCATAGCGAGCCTCCGCGCGCGTCGCCGAGTTCACGTACCAGGAGTTTTCTGCACGCGGAGTCACCACGATCAGTTTGTAGGCGGAAGCATCCTCAACCAGGTGCGTCAGCGAAACGAAGTTCGTCTCGTCGCCCTGCCAGCCGTGGAGCAGGTAGAGGACCGGGTAACGCTCCTGTGATCCGGAATATCCCGCAGGCAACACGACCTCATACGGCATCTCCCGCGCGAGCGCGGTGCTGACAAAGCTTTTCGACTCCACCGTGTCAACGGCCATGCCTTTGTTCTGCGCCGCTAGAGGCAGCGCAAGCAGGCAAGCGATCACCGCGATCGTCGGCGCTCTCATCCCATCCCTCACGAGGTCGCTCGCGACAGTACAACCACCGCGCACACCAGGATAAGCACTGCCAGGCCCTGGACCCGAAGTGCGCGCGATCCTGCATTGCGCCACTCTCCTGTCCACACCCCCAGCACGCTGGCCACAATCACGATCAACGACATGAACAGCGGCCACCCGACGACCGGTCCGAGGTCCCCCAGAAATGCCGTCGCGATTCCATACAACACGCTGCTTCCAAACCACAGCACCGCCATCGCCAGCGCCAGCAAAACATTTCTGCCCGAGGTCCCAGCCGTATAGTTCGCGGAGGTTTTTTGCTTGCGCAGCAGATAGGCGCAGTACAACAGGTTTGGAACCGCACCGCCCGCTAGCAGGGGTACCCAGATCGCATCTGTCCACCACAACGCATTCGCATGGTGCGACGCCGCTGCGGCCGACAACGGCGTCCCGAACGAAAATCCCACATTCATCATCGACGCGCAAACACCGCTGGCAATGGCCATCATCAGGCCCACGCCAAAGTGCGCCGTTCGGGCCTCGGTGTGCTGGCTGCGGTCCCGCATTCTTCCTGCCACCGCGCTCACGGTGACACCCAGCAGCACCAGCGCAATTCCCGCCAGCGATATAAGTCCGGCACGCGTCAGTAGTTGGTCTCTATGCAGCCGCACTAGTGGGATCAAGCTGCCCACCGCGGCCGAAAGCCCCAGCACAATTGAAAAAGTCAGCGCGATGCCGATCTTATCGAGTGCGAGCCCGAACAGAACCTGCGCCACACCCCACGCTGCTCCGCACATCGCAACCGTGAGCGCGACGTTGCCTGCACCGTCGAGAATCGATCCGAAGGCCGGGATCGTCGCCAACGCGAGCGCGCACGGCAGGAGCAGCAGAGCAAAAGCGCTCCACACCAGCCATGTATTCTCCCACGCCCACGCACGAACAAACTTCATCGGCAGCGAGAAGCTCGCATTCATGATGCCCGCGAGAATCAGAAGGCACATGCCACCCACAATGTTGTGCATCGGCTTCCTTTCTCGAGCGGACAAGGGCCACTCGCCTCGGACGAGCAGCCCGCTTTGCCATTAGAACAATAACTTCAGGGAAAACTGCGCCTGTCGGGCGGTTCCATTGCCAATCTGCCCGTTGCCCGTCTGGTTCGCGACCGTGGAGGAGGTTATCCCGAAGTTCGAATTGGGCGTGCACGTTGCGGTCTGCCCGGCCGCGCCGTATGTCAGCGCAGAGCAGAGGCCGCCGTCCGGGTTCGAGTAGTTCGGATGGTTGATGATATTGAACAGGTCGGTGCGGAGCTGCAGCTTGACCGTGTGGGTCACGTCGAAGCTCTTCATCGCCGAGAAGTCCCACTGGAAGAATCCGGGTCCACGCAGCCAGTTGCGGCCCACGTCGCCGAGATTCTGTCCCGGCGTTCCGTCATAGCCTGTCGGCACTGAAAACGCCGCGGAGTTATAAGACCCACCGGGATTCAGCCACGTGATGTGCGACCGATAGGGATTCTCGCCCGGCACGTAGTTGGGCCGCACCGGGTTTCCAAAGATGCCACTGATCAGCGTGATGTCTTCGGACAAACCGCCGCGCGCCTGGAAGATGCTGGAAAGCTGCCACCCACCGCCTACGATCCGCTCCCACGTTGGGCGGTCATGCAGATCGGAGAAGTCGTACACCGCGCTCGCCGTAAAGTTGTTGCGCACGTCGATGTCTCCGCTCGATCGGTCGAACAACGGGTCATAGGGATTGGCGAAGCCCTGGAAGACGTTCACCATGTCGTCGATCTCGTGCGACCAGGTGTAGTTCAACTCGGTATTCAGGTGGTGGTAGTTGCGCCGCAACTGTACCTGCAGTGACTGATAATTTGACCCCAACACGTCGCCCAGATAATTCTCATCCGCAAAGCCACTATGCGGACGGGTGCCAATGTTCGGGTTCACGTTCTGCGGATTTTCGTTGACCGCCGCGAAATTCACGCCGGCCTGCTGATGATTCACGCGGTTCGCGCTGTAGTTGATCACCGTCACAAACTGACCGGGCAACTGTTGCTCCACGCCCACCAGCCAGTTCAGCGCGTTCGGGTCTTTGGGATGCTGCGGGAAGGAGTACACCGTCTGCGTGCCCACGGGCAGCGCTGGGTTTGGCTCCGGGAAGGTGATGTTCACCTGGAACAGGTTCACGCTATAGGTCGCATACGTCGGATCATTCGAGGACAGGTCAAAGCTCAGCCACATGGGCAGGTAGAACATGCCGCCGTACGCATGAATGACCGTCTTGCCCGTGCCGAACGGGTCGTACGCAATGCCGACGCGGGGAGCGAAATCGGCCCGCGGCGCAGAGTACGGAGGCAGCGTTCCGGGCAGAATCGTCTGCGTCGTAATGTCAAAGTTCGGCATATGATTGTGCGCTTCGTTCCACATCGTGTTGTAGTCGTAGCGCAGGCCAAGGTTCAGCACCAGCTTGCGCGTCACATGCCAGTTGTCCTGCACGTAAAAGTCGTACTCGCTGTTGTGTAGGCCGAGCGATCCTGCGAATCCGTTCTTCTGCAGCACAAACGGCACGTTGTCTTCCAGGTTGCTCACGCTCGCGAACTCATAAGACTGCAAGGGGGACAGCGCCTCGACCTGCCGGTTGACACGGATCTGGGTACCGAACTTCAGTTCGTTCGTATGGAACGTCTTCGTTACATTGTCGAAGAGTTCATACGTACTGTATGCGTTGGTCTGATTGAAGGTGTTCGCTCCCGGTAACGAGCCGAGATCCGTAAAGAAGCCCGCGATGATGTAGTACGGCTGCACTGTGTCCGACGCCGTCGTGGAGTAAAAGCGCGTGTAACCGAGACTCGCCTGGTTCAACAGCGACGGGCTGAAGACATGCGTCTCATCCAGCTTGATCAACTGCGTGCGCAGACTCTGCGGCGAGGTTTGCCCCAGGTTCGGACCGTAGGTGTCCTTCGTGGTCGAGTCGTTGATGTTGTAGCGGAGCATCCACCGGTCGGCGCCGGACATATCCCAGTCAAGACGCGCGGAACCCGTGTCTTCGTCCAGGATCGAGGGCAGCGCCGTCGGCGAAACCACGAATTGTGCTCCGCCCGCGTCCGTTTCGGATGCCAAGGGCTGATAGACGCAGGAAGCAGGCGTCGGAATCACATCGCAGCCCGCGGGCAGCGGCGCAAGCTGCGCAAGAACAGGCTGCATCGAAGGCACAAACTGCGATCGCACATAGGCGCTCAGCGTGTGGTTCAGAGGATTCAGCGTAGTCACATGCTGCCGCGAACCTTCGTAGTTCGCAAAGAAGAAGAGCTTATTGTGAAAAATGGGACCCGAAAGGTTCCCACCGAACTGGTTCAGCTGCAGCGGCTCCTTGGCTCCCATATCAAAGTAATCGCGGGCGTCCAGCGCGTCGTTGCGGAAGAACTCAAAAGCCGTCCCATGAAACTGATTCGTTCCACCCTTGGTGACGATGTTCATCTGCGGCCCCAGCGAGTGCCCCGTCTCCGCCGAGTAACCGTTGTTCGCAAAGTCGATTTCCTGGATGCTGTCGATGCTCGACCGCGTGATGTGCGGCTGCTCCTGCCCTTCGGTGTTCAAAAAGCCCGTGATGTCGCCGCGCACTGCGCTCTGGCCGTCCACCGTAATGTTCAGACCGCTGAAGATATTTTCCAGACCATTGACGCTACCCTGAAACTCCGGCGTTGAACCAACCGACCCCGGCGAAATCTCCAGAAACGCATCCACGTCACGCCCGTTTACCGGCAGGTTCTCTACCTGCTTCGAGTTGAACGTCTCACCGCTCACCGCCGACTCGCTGTTTACGCTGGTTGCAGTTCCCGTTACGGTCACCGTCTCCGTCGCGCCCGAGGCGGCAAGCTTCAGCGTCACATGCACCGCCGCGCCGACGTTGAGCACCACATCGCTGCTGGTAGTGGTCCCAAACCCTGCGGCCGTCGCCGTCACGGTGTATGTCCCAGACGGCAGGTCAGACGCGCTAAATATACCGACGCCATTGCTCTTGAGCGTGACGGTGGCTCCTGTGCCGGTGTTGGTCACCGTGACGCTCGCCCCTGGAAGAAGCGCTCCGGAGCTGTCGACGGTTGTGCCGGTCAGGGTTCCCGAATCAAACTGCGCGACTGCCGAGCCCACACTCAACCCAAGCAGGCAAAGAATCCCGAGAAGAAAAAGGAGAGGCTTCTTGCGTTCTCTCATGAAAACAGACCTGTTCATTGCGTAACCTCCGCGAGTTTGGAAAGAACCAAATGGCCTACCGTTTACCCGCGGGCAATCCTATGGAAAACGAGGTTCCTTCGTCAAGCATAAAAGTTTCTTTTACCATCTAAACGAACAAATTATCGTTATTTCAAGCCTCGGCGTAGCATGCCAGTGTCGATGGATTAATTAGCATAAATTACACATATAACAGGAGTTCCTTCACCATCGACGTAATTAATTTGGCAAAGCCGAAACTAGAGGATTCATCTACAAAAGAACATTGTGCTGGACAAGCGAACACCCGTCTCTTTATAGTTCATCCGGAGCACTCATGACTCTTCTCGGCCTCGATCTCGGCGGTTCTCACGCATCCTGCACCCTCATTCAGGGACAAACCGTCCTGGCGACAGAGCATCTTGCCTTTGCCGACAGCACCCGCTTCGCTGCCGTCGAGCCGGAGATTGCCGCAGCTCTTCAGGGCCTCGCACAGTCCTCCCCGGAACCCGTTACCGGTCTCGGCGTCGGCTTCGCTGGCCTGGTCGACTCTCGCCGCAACTGCGTGACCTCAACCAACGGCAAGTACGAAGACGCTCCCGCCTTTGATTTCGATGCCTGGGGCCGTCGCAGGCTCGGTATCCCCGTCCGGCTTGAAAACGACGCGCGTCTCGCACTGCGCGGAGAGATGTACGCCGGGGCGGCCCGAGGCGTCGCGGACGTCGTCATGTTCACGCTCGGCACCGGCATCGGAGGCGTCGCTGCCATGGAAGGCCAGCCGCTGCTCGGCGCCCACAGCCAAGCCGGCGTTCTTGCAGGCCATGTCCAAGTCCGGGCAAACGGGCGACGTTGCACCTGCGGCGGCCGTGGTTGTGCGGAATCCGAAGCTGCCGGGTGGTCGCTGCCGCTGGTTTGCCGCGAATGGCCCGGTTTCGAACGCAGCAGCCTTGCCAACTTCCCACTCGACTTCAAGACCCTTTTCGCCACCGCCGCCGCGAACGATACTGTCGCCACCGAAGTCCTCGACCACTGCCTTACCGTCTGGGGCATGATGACGGTCGCTGCCGTCCATTCCTTCGACCCCGACCTCATCGTCTTCGGCGGTGGCGTTATGCGTGCGGCGGATCGCATTCTGCCGTTTCTCCAGAAGTACGTCGACGAGAGCACCTGGACGCCCTGGGGCAAAGCCAGGATCGTGCGCGCGCAGCTGGACGAC
>Ga0302223_10001789_pt1 | contig 11185 bp, 5 predicted proteins | sample II_Palsa_E2_3_FD_194565 | JGI IMG/M metagenome (GOLD analysis project Ga0302223, IMG submission 194565) | Peat permafrost microbial communities from Stordalen Mire near Abisko, Sweden - II_Palsa_E2_3 | ecosystem: Environmental > Terrestrial > Soil > Palsa > Peat permafrost | place: Sweden... | reverse complement strand
GACTGACCTGGCGCGTGAAACTGCATCTGCATCTCACGCTCGATCTGTTCGGCCGCGTGCGCGAAGGCGCCGAGGACGAGGCGATCCGCGTGTTCGGCGACAACCTGAAGGACCTGATGCTGGCCGCACCGGCAGGTGCCAGGACGGTCATGGGTCTGGATCCCGGCATTCGTACCGGCGTCAAGGTTGCGGTGGTCGACGCGACTGGCAAACTGCTCGCCACTGACGTCATTTATCCGCATGAGCCACGCAAGCAATGGCGTGAATCCCTCGTGCAATTGGCGAAGCTGTGCACGCAGCACCACGTGGACCTGATCGCGATCGGCAACGGCACCGCCTCGCGCGAGACTGACAAGCTCTCGGGCGAGCTGATCAAACTCCTGTCTGACAAAGGTGTGGCCGAGACCAAGCTCGCGAAGGTCGTGGTCAGCGAAGCCGGTGCCTCGGTGTATTCCGCATCGGAAATCGCAGCAAAGGAATTTCCCGATGTCGATGTGAGCCTGCGTGGCGCCGTCTCCATTGCGCGCCGGCTGCAGGATCCACTGGCCGAACTGGTGAAGATCGAGCCGAAAGCGATCGGCGTGGGTCAGTACCAGCACGACGTGAACCAGGTGAAGCTGGCGCGCGCGCTGGATGCGCGCGTGGAGGACTGCGTCAACGCGGTCGGCGTGGACGTGAACACCGCTTCCGCTGCCCTGCTCTCGCGCGTCGCCGGCTTGTCCGCGTCGGTCGCCGAGAACGTCGTGAAGCATCGCGACGCGAACGGTCCGTTTGCGAACCGCAAGGCGCTACTCAAGGTACCGCGCCTGGGTGACAAGGCGTTCGAGCAATGCGCCGGCTTTCTGCGCGTGGCGGACGGCGACAATCCGCTGGACGCGAGCTCCGTACATCCGGAAGCCTACCCGGTGGTCGAGCGGATCATCGCCCAGTGCGGGCGCGAGGTACGCAACATCATCGGCGACTCAAGCTTCCTGCGCGCACTCAAGCCCGAGCAGTTCACCGATGAGCGCTTCGGTGTGCCGACCGTGCGGGACATCCTGAAAGAGCTGGAGAAGCCCGGCCGCGACCCACGACCGGAGTTCGTCGCGCCGAGCTTCGCCGAGGGCGTGGAGGATGTGAAGGACCTCAAGCCCGGCATGATCCTCGAAGGTCGCGTCACGAATGTCGCTGCGTTCGGCGCGTTCGTCGACATCGGCGTGCATCAGGACGGACTGGTGCATGTTTCGGCGCTGTCGCACACCTTCGTGAAAGATCCGCGCGACGCGGTGAAGGCCGGCGACATCGTCAAGGTCAAGGTGATGGAGATCGATCTTCCGCGGCAGCGCATCGGCCTCAGCATGCGGTTGGATGATGAACCAGGACAGCCTCGTGCTGGCCGGCCGGCCGATGCAAAGTCCACTGGCCCGCGCGACAACCGTAACGGCGGCCGCCCAGGGGGTGGCATGCCGAAGCCAGCGCCAGCACCGGCCAACAGCGCATTTGCCGATGCGCTGGCGCGTGCCGGCAAGCGCTAAGGAAGCTGCTGCATCGCAATGCGTTGCGATGCAGCATGCGCTTCCGTATGGGGTGCATTAACGTAACGGACAAATAACAAGGCCATTCCGGTCTAGGGGAGTCCCACCCATGCTTCGCACCCGCCACCTCGCCAGCGCCATCGCTGCCACGTTGCTGTTCAGCAGTGTTGCTGTCGCCACCGATTTCAGCCAGGTCGTCGTGTTTGGCGACAGCCTCAGCGACGACGGCAACATTTCGCTGGCCACCAACCCCAGCGTGCAGCCGCCGCTGCGCTTCACCACCAATCCTGGCCTGGTGGCGATTGAAGACGTTGCCAACGGCCTCGGCGTCGGCAGTACGCTCAGCCCGTCGCTGCTGGGTGGCAGTGATTACGCCTGGGGCGGGGCAGGTGTAAACACCAACTCCCCTGGCACGCCGGCTGCGGTGCCCACGATAACCAGCCAGGTCGGCGCGTACCTGGCCGGCAACCCGACGATCAACAGCCATGCGCTGTATTCGATGTGGGGTGGCGCGAACGACATTTTCTATGCGGCCACCGCTGCCGGTGCCGCGCCGATCGCGCAGCAGCTGATCGCTCAGACAATTGCTGGCCAGGTCGCCGCTGCCGAAGCGCAGGGCCTGCCGGCCGCTGCGGTTCCCGCATTCATCGCACAAATCACCCCACTGGTTACCGCGCAGGTCAATGCCGCGGTAGCTGCACAAGCTGGCGTCTCGGGACTGGAGACTTCGGCCCAGGCACAAGCCAACGTGGCCGCTGCCGCGCAACAGGAAGTCAAGCTGATCGGCCAGCTGCAGGGCGCCGGGGTGAAGAACATCCTGGTATTCAACCTGCCCAATATCGGCCTGACTCCGGATGGCACCGAGGAGGGTGCTGCCGCTGCTGCGTCGCTGACCGGGCTCAGCCTGATCTTCAACGGCGCACTCAACACCGGCCTGGGGCAACTGGGCAAGGGCATCATTCCGATCAATGCGTACAGCCTGCTGTCCGAAGTCATCGGCAATCCGGGCGCCTACGGTTTCACCAATGCCACCACGCCAGCTTGCGGCGTCGGCTCGAGTTCTGTGATGTGCGGACCGCAGGGTTCGGGACTGCCCTACACCTATGCGCCCGGCACCAACCTGACCTACGTGTTTGCCGACGGCGTGCATCCGACCACTGGCGCTGACATGCTACTTACCCAGTACGTGCTTTCGGTGATCAAGGCGCCGGCGCAAATTTCGCTGCTCGGCGAGACGGGGTTGGCGGACAGCACCGCCCAGACCAAAAGCATCCGCGACCAGATGCTGGCGGACAGCACCGGCGCCGACACCCGCGCATTCGTCAACCTCACGTATGGCGACCAGCGTTTCAATGCCAGCAATGGTTCGCCCCAGACCGACGCGAACAATTTCAACTTGACGCTCGGCGTCGACGCCCACGCCACTGACCATGTGTCAGCCGGCATCGCGCTCGGCGTTGGCCAGAACAACGCCGATTTTTCCGGTGGTGGCGGTTACAAGCTGCAGGACATCAGCGGACTGGGCTACATCACCTATCAGGCCGGCGGCGGTTACGTCGGTGGTTATGCCAATTTCGGCCAATCCGGCTACACGAATATCGAACGCGTCATCGAACTCGGCACAGCGACGCGCTCCGAGGGTGGCAAGACCGATGGCTCACACCTGGGTGGCGGCGTGACCGGTGGCTGGTGGTTCAACTTCGATAACGTGCGCACCGGGCCATTCGCGAACTTCGAGTGGCAGACCATCAAGGTCGACGGCTATAACGAAAGCGGCAACGACAGTACTGCGATGTGGTTCGGTCACCAGGAGCGCAATGCGTTGATCGGCACAGCGGGCTGGCGCGTGCAGGGCAACTGGCAGTTCCAGAACACGGTCATTTCGCCGTATGCCGAACTGGCATGGAATCACGACAGCAAGGCCGATCCTGACTCGGTCAGCGCCGGCCTGAACAGCATGAATGGCAGCTTCGACCTGACCGGCTTCACCCCCGACAAGAGCTGGGGCACCGCCGACGTGGGCCTGTCCGCCCAGCTCAGTCAGAACGTCACCAGCTGGCTCGGCTACAGCGGCCGCTTCAATGACAACAGCCAGCAATACGACAGCATCAACATCGGTGTAAAAGTCCGCTTCTGATGGCAGTAGCAGTCATCCGATAGCAGGCAATAAAAAGGCCGTCCGCATTGCGGACGGCCTTTTTTATTTCCCAGAATCTGCCAACCGGCTTACTTGTTCTTGCCGCCAGTGGCCAGGTTGAGAATGGACAGCGCCTGCTTATGCAGGTTCGCTGCAGTGCCGTCATCCAGCACCTGCATGTTGCTGCCCACCTGGTGCTGCTTCAGCACCAGCGCGCCGCTGTCGTCCCAGCCAGCGCTATCGATCGAGCTCGGCTTTGCATCGTGGTTAGCCTTGGTCTGCTGCACGACAGCCCATGGGTTGCCGTTCTTGTAGGCGTAATCGGTGCTGGTGAAACCCTTGTCGCCGTAGTCCACCAGTTCGCGGATGAACTTCACTTCACCGGCCTGACGGAACACCTGCCAGCCGCGTGAGATATTCGCGTCGAGCTTGGTGCCGTTGCTGACCTTCATGCCACCGATCTGCTTCTGCACATCGTTGAACGCAGCCAGGATCTTCTCGCCCGGGGTCTGCTCAGCCAACAGCTGGACCGTCACCACATTTTTGTGGCCCTGGGTCAGCACCGGTGCCTGGATCGGCATCACATAGTGGCGATCGCCATCGGTCAGGGTGACCTGGACCACATACAGGTCGCTCGCCTTCTCTTCGGCCGGATTGAATGTCAGCGCGAACGACTGCGGAAACGAACCGGCTGGGGCCGTCTTGCTGGCCAGCGGCGCGCTGCCGGCGGCAGTGGCGGACACGTCGACCAGGTTGACCACCAGCGTGGCGCTCGGCGACAGCTGGGGGGCGGGATCGCGCAATGAGATCGTGCCGCTCACCTCATTGGCGGGGGTGGCGGTGGCGGCAGCTGCTGCCGTAGCTGCGGACGCAGGCGCTGACGCACCAGCCTCTGTCGGCTGTGAAGGGGACGGACTGTTGCAACCGGCCAGAGCCACAGTTGCAACCGACATCAGCGACAAAACCATCTTGCGCATGGGAAAACCTCATCGACGTGAAGACAACACGAAAGTGGTTAAGCGCCTGTGCGCAACGTCTTTTCGCGGGGGGAAGCTCGAAGCATAGCCCAAAAATGTCGCTGCCGAAAAGTCAAGCCAACCAACGTACTACCATGCGCAAGCGTACGCAATCCGAAGAGGGGCCGACGCTCGCTCTGATTTCGAAGCCAGCCAAGCACACCGGCGCGTGTCAGATACTGACGCCTGTGTCGTGCAGCCTTATTCCCGCCCTCTGCAGCGAGTCCGACGGCGCGGGCGCAAAGCGGCGAACTCGCCACCCTCTCCCACGCCGCTAGCGACCTGGGGAAGTGCCTCAGGTCCGTCGCAACGCGCGGTGTGCGATGTCGCGCCGACAGAACGCACCTTCGTAGCGAATCTTGCTGATCGCGGCGTAGGCCTGTTCACGTGCAGCACCGATGTCCTTGCCCAACGCGCAGACGGTCAGCACGCGCCCTCCAGCAGTAACCGCGCGCCCCTCGGCGTCGAGGCGAGTGCCCGCGTGGAAAACCTTCACGTCAGGCTCGACCGCCACATCGAGACCGTCGATCACGTCGCCGCTGCGCACCCGGCCGGGATAGCCGCCGGCCGCCATCACCACGCCAATCGCCGGACGCGCATCCCAGCGCGCCTGGGTATTTTCGAGCCGGCCGTCCAGCGCGGCATCGATCAACTCGACCAAGTCGGACTTCAGCCGCAGCATGATCGGCTGGGTTTCCGGATCGCCGAAGCGCACGTTGAACTCGATCACCTTCGGCGCGCCACTCTTGTCGATCATCAGCCCGGCGTACAGGAAGCCCATGAATGGCGCGCCTTCCGCAGCCATGCCACGCAGGGTTGGCTCGATGACCTCCCTCAGGATGCGCTGCTCGACCTCCGGCGTGACCACCGGCGCCGGCGAATACGCGCCCATGCCGCCGGTGTTGGGGCCCAGATCGCCTTCGTCGCGACGCTTGTGATCCTGGCTGCTCGCCATCGGCAGCGCATGACTGCCGTCGCTCATCACGATGTAGCTGGCCTCCTCACCTTCCAGAAACTCCTCGATCACCACCCGCGCCGAGGCGTCGCCGAAACTGTGCGCACCAAGCATGTCGTGCAGTGCCAGCTCGGCGTCGGCCAGCGTCAACGCCACCACCACACCCTTGCCAGCAGCAAGCCCATCGGCCTTGATCACGATCGGTGCGCCCTGCTTGCGCACATAGGCCACCGCTGGATTGAGCTCGGTGAATACCGCGTAGTGCGCGGTGGGAATGTTGTGGCGATGCAGGAAATCCTTCGCGAAGGCTTTGGAGCCTTCCAGCTGCGCGGCGATCGCGCGCGGACCGAAGATGCGCAAACCGGCCGCGCGGAAACGGTCCACCACACCGGCCACCAGCGGTACCTCGGGGCCCACCACGGTCAATCCGATCTTCTCGTCCTTCGCCAGTTTGAGCAGACCATCGATGTCATTCGCCGCCACGTCCGCATTGCGCACACCTCGCTCGTGCGCCGTACCGGCGTTGCCGGGCGCGACGATCACTTCGCTGACTTGCGAGGATTGCTTGAGCTTCCACGCCAGCGCGTGCTCGCGCCCCCCGTTGCCGATGACCAGGACTTTCATGCTCGCTCCAAAACTACTCAAGGATCGCGCCGCGGTCGGCGCAGCGGGCCATTGTAGAGGCTGGATGTGGTTTCTACAGCGCCATGCGAACGTGCCGAGGGTGCGGCTCAGCGGGTACTGCCCCCTCTTCCCTTTGGTGAGAGGGCTGGGGTGAGGGTGACAATCTTGCGATGAAGTTGCATCGGGGTGGGCTTTGATCAGCTTTCCCGTGAGCACCCACCCCTCACCTCAATCCTCTCCCCAGAGGGGAGAGGAGGCGAACGCGAGAAGCCGGGAATTTTATTGATGCGGCGAGCACCCGCCCCTCACCTCAATCCTCTCCCCGCAGGGGAGAGGAGGCGAACGCGAGGAGCCGGGAATTTTATTGATGCAGATGCAGCAGCGCCAGCAGTGCTGCCAGTGGCAGTTTGCCGGTCTCGTTGCGCGGCAACGCATTGACCAGGCGCAGCGGGCGCGGCAGGAACAATGGATCGATCGCGCGGCGCAGCGCATCAAGGATGGTGTGCTCGTCCAGTCCGGGCGCGACCGCCAGCGCGGCAATGCGATGCACGCCGAGCGCATCGGCGCCATCAAGCTGGAACACCACGCCATCCTGCACGCCGGGTATGGCCAGCAGGCGACGACTGAGATCGCCCAGCGAGGCACGCTTGCCCGCAATCTCCAGCATGTCCGCCTGTCGTCCGCGCAGACGGAATTGGCGGCCATGATCGGACAGACTGACGATGTCGGGTAGCGTGACCGGCGCGGCCAGCTGCAAGGCCTCGACCGACGTGCCATCCGGTTGCGGATGCAGGGTGACGCCTTCGTACAGTGACCAGTCCTCGTCCAGCGTAGGACGACGGCTGGCAATCACGCAGGTCTCGGTGGAACCAAATACTTCCAGCACCGGTGCGCCGAAGCATTGCTCGGCGGCATGCGCCAGCTCGACCGGCAGCAGCGCCGTCGCCGAAAGCATCGCCGCGAGGGGCGGTAGCACAATGCCCGATTCGACCAGCGCGCGCAGATGCACCGGCGTGGTCACCAACACGCGCGGCGCCGGCACCTCAGCCAGAGCAGCAGCGACATCGGCCGGGAAAAATGGCCGTCCGACGTGTACGCCCACTCCGCCGAGCAGCGGCAGCATCACCGACATCTCGAGCCCGTACATGTGTTGCGGCGGCACCGTGGCGATCACTTCGAAGCGCGGTCCGACGGCGGCACGCAGCATCGCCAGATTGCCGGCGTTGCTGGCGTGGAAGCTGCGCCAGGTCTTCAGGTTCGCGCTGGGCGTACCGGTGGATCCAGAGGTGTAGCCAATCGCCACCACCTGATCGGCTGGAATCGACGGCCATACCGCTTCTGCCTGCAGCGGCAGTGTGGCATTCAGTGACGGCAACTTCCGATAACCCTGGGGCGCCGGATCCAGCGCCTGTTCGCCCAGCGCATAGGAGCCCGGGTGGGCTGCCATTACCTCGTCCACCGCCTGCTGCGCGCGTGAAGAGGGCAACAGGTTGATCTGGCCGCGCAGCGCAATGGCGCAGAACGCCACCAGAAACGAGTAGCGATCCTCGCACAGATTCACGGCGGCGGTAGCCGCGGGCAAGACGGCGGCTACCGTGCGTACATGGGCGAGAAACTGCGCAGCGCTCACTGCCTCGCCCTCGCGCCATGCCAGCACGCGGGCAGGGTCGGCCGCGCTCAGCAAAGGAAGCCGCGGCAGTGCCTCACGCTGGTAGGTTTCGTAAACAATGGCCACGCCGCAATCTCCCGGATGCTTCGACTATCGCTCCGGGGGATAGCATCGCAGTCGTTGATGAACGACGACGTGAATGGCATGACTGCCGTCCCGCAGCCGTTCAGGTTGTCGCTACAGCGACTCTGACCCGGCACGCTCCCCTGGACGCTTATGCGCGGATGATAGCGCCTGAAAGTGCGTCGCGGATCACCGTGGGACTTGCCTGTGCGCCTAACGGGGCATCCAGCAGGCCGTCCAGCGCGTCGCCGAAACAATCCGCCACTTCCTGTGCCAAGCGCGCTGGCGGTTGGCCATGCGGATTGGCACTGGTCGAAACCAGGGCGCCACCGAACGCTCGACACAGTGCGGCCGCAGGTTCGTGCGCGGTGACCCTCAAAGCGATGCCCGCATGCCCACCGGCCACCCAGGCCGGCACGGCTGCCGATCGCGGAAAAATCCAGGTATGCGGGCCCGGCCAGCTCGCGCGCACTCGCTGCATGACGTCGGCAGGTACCGCGGCAAGCTCGATATAGCGTTCGACCTGCGCAAAGTCCGCCGCAATCAGCAGCACGCCCTGAGTCGGCGGCCGCTGCTTCAGCGCGAATACCCGCTCGAACGCGGCGTGATCATGCGGATCACAACCAAGGCCGAACACCGCTTCGGTGGGGTACGCCAGCACCCCGCCGTCCTTCAGCAGCGCGGCGGCGCCATCGAGCTCGGCAAGCGTGAAGCGCCGCAGCACTCAGGCCTCGGCGTTCTTTGCTGCGGCCTTCTTGACCGCTGCTTTCTTGGCCGGGGTCTTTTTTGCAGCGGTCTTCTTGCTCGCAGCTTTCTTGGTGGCCGTCTTCTTTGTGGCCGCTTTCTTCACCGCAGGCGCCTTTTCGGCAGCGACCTTTTTGGTCGCAGCCTTCTTGGTAGCGGTTTTCTTGGAGGCGGTCTTCTTGCCGAAGCGCCCACCCTTACGGACGGGAGCTGCAGCGAGCAACTCGATGCACTGCGCCTCAGTCAGCTCCTTCGGCTCCTGCTCCTTCGGGATGCGCGCGTTCTTCTCGCCATCGGTGATGTAGGCACCGTAGCGACCGTTCAACACCTGCACGCCGTTGCCGAAATCGAGGATCAGCCGGTTCGCCAGCATCTCCAGTTTTTCCTGCACGATCTGCAGTGCGCGCGGCAACTCAATCGTGTACGGGTCGTCCTCGGCCTTGAGCGAGGCATAGGTGTTGCCCTGCTTCACGAACGGACCGAAACGGCCCACGCCGACGCTGACCTCGTCACCGTTTTCTGCCTGACCCAGCTTGCGCGGCAGTTTGAACAGCTCGAGCGCATCGACCATGCTGATCGTGTGCATGCTCTGGCCGGTACGCAGGCTGGCGAAGGTTGGCTTGTCCTCATCTTCCTTGGTGCCGATCTGCACGAACGGTCCGTAGCGGCCCAGGCGCACCGACACCGGCTTGCCGGTTTTCGGATCGGTGCCCAGTTCACGCGCGCCGGTCGCTTCGTTGCGGTCGACCGATTCGGTCTTCTCGTCCACCTGCTGCTTGAACGGTAGCCAGAAGCGCTCCATCAGCGGCACCCAGGCTTCCTCGCCGCGGCTTACCGCGTCGAGCTCGTCTTCCATCTTCGCGGTGAAGTCGTAGTCGACGTAGCGGGTGAAATGCGCGGTCAGGAACTTGCTGACCGCACGGCCAACGTCGCTCGGTTTGAAGCGGCGGCTGTCGAGGTAAACGTATTCGCGGTTCTGCAGCACCTGGATGATGCTGGCATAGGTCGAGGGCCGGCCGATGCCGTGTTCTTCCAGCGCCTTGACCAGGCTCGCTTCGGAGTAGCGCGGCGGTGGCTCGGTGAAATGCTGGTCCGCGGCAATTTCGTGCAGCGGTACCTGCTCGCCCACAGTGAGTCGCGGCAGGCGACGGCCTTCGTCGTCATCCTCGGCGGTCTTCTGGTCGCGACCTTCTTCGTAAACGGCAAGGAAGCCCGGATCGACCACCGTCGTGCCGCTGGCGCGGAACGACGCATCGCCGCCGACGACATCACGCAGGGCGAACTCCACCGAGACGGTGTTCAACGTGGCGTGAATCATCTGGCAGGCGACCGTGCGCTTCCAGATCAGCTCGTACAGTTTGCGCTGGTCATCGTTGAGGAACGCGGCAACCGACTTCGGTGTATGCATCGCCGAGGTTGGACGGATCGCCTCATGCGCTTCCTGCGCGTTCTTCGACTTGGTCTTGTAGACCTGCGGGGCGTCCGGCAGCGCCTTGGTGCCGAAATCGCGCGCGATCAGCTCGCGCAGCTCGGCCAGTGCGTCGTCACCGAGCATGGTGGAGTCGGTACGCATGTAGGTGATCAGGCCGACATTGCCCTCGTCGCCGAGTGCCACGCCTTCGTACAGGCCTTGCGCCACCTTCATCGTGCGGCTGGTGGTGAAGCCAAGCTTGCGCGCGGCCTCCTGCTGCAAGGTCGAGGTGGTGAACGGCGGCGCCGGGCGGCGTTTGCGTTCCTTCGAGCCGACGTCGCTGACGGTGAGACGGCCGTGGGCAGCCTGCTTCAGCGCATCGCGCGCAGCCGAGGCATCCGCTTCGTTGGTGAGGTCGAACTGCTCGAACTTCTTGCCGTTGAGCTTGCTGAGGCGGGCCGTAAAATCACCGTCCGCGTGCTTCAGCTGCGCCTCAATGCTCCAGTATTCGCGCGCATTGAACGCCTCGATCTCTTCTTCGCGCTCGACAATCATGCGCAGCGCTGGCGACTGCACGCGGCCGGCAGACAGACCGCGCTGCACTTTGCGCCACAGCACGGGCGACAGGTTGAAGCCGACCAGATAATCCAGCGCGCGGCGCGCCTGCTGCGCATCGACCAGATCGTGCGACAGCTGGCGGGGGTTCGCCACCGCGGCCTTGATCGCCTTCGGGGTGATCTCGGAGAACACCACGCGGTGCATCCGCTTGCCCTCGGTGAGGCCGCGCTCTTTCAGGATCTCGCTGATGTGCCAGGAGATCGCCTCGCCTTCGCGATCCAAGTCGGTCGCGAGATAAATGTCGTCGGCCACCTTGGCTGCCTTGGCGATCGCGTCGACGTGTTTCTCGTTACGCTCGATCACCTCATAGGCCATCGTGAAACCGTGCTCGGTGTCGACCGCGCCCTCCTTCGGCTTCAGGTCACGCACGTGACCGTAGGAGGCCAGGACCTGGAAGTCCTTGCCGAGGTATTTGTTGATCGTCTTGGCCTTGG
>Ga0302223_10001773_pt1 | contig 11220 bp, 9 predicted proteins | sample II_Palsa_E2_3_FD_194565 | JGI IMG/M metagenome (GOLD analysis project Ga0302223, IMG submission 194565) | Peat permafrost microbial communities from Stordalen Mire near Abisko, Sweden - II_Palsa_E2_3 | ecosystem: Environmental > Terrestrial > Soil > Palsa > Peat permafrost | place: Sweden... | reverse complement strand
CTATTATCATTCCTTTGTCGAGCTCCACATCGAGCAGGGGCCGATCCTGGAGAAGGAGGGGATTCCGATCGGCATCGTCGAGCACATCGCCGGTCCCAGCAGCTACCGGGTGACGCTCCACGGCGAGGGCGGCCACGCGGGGGCGGTCCTCATGCCGGCCCGGCACGACGCGATGCTCGCCGGGGCCGAGATCGCCCTGGCGGTCGAGCGGGCCGTCCTGAACAGCGGAAGCCCGGACACCGTCGGCACGGTCGGGGTGTTCCGGATCGAGCCCGGGGCGGTCAACAGCGTCCCGTTCAAGGCGTACCTGGAGATCGACCTGCGGGACGCGCGTCTCGACACGCGGTCCAAGGCGCTTGCCGAGATCCGGGGGTCCGCCGTAAAGGCGTGCGAGGGGCGCGGAGTGAGCATGGAGTTCGAGGAGATCAACGCCGATCCGCCGGCCGCCGGGGACCCCGAGACGGTCGCGATCGCCGAGAAGTCCTGCGCGAAGCTAGGGCTGCGCTCGCTGCGCATGGTGAGCCGCGCCTACCACGACTCGCTTTTCATGGCGCGCGTGAGCCCGACGACCATGATCTTCATCCCGTGCCGCAACGGCTGGAGCCACCGGCCGGAGGAATTCTCGACACCGGGGCACATCGCCTCCGGGGTCGAGGTCCTCGCGCACACCCTGGGGAGGCTGGCGGCCTGATCCGATGGGCTTTGAATTCACGGTCAACGGGCGGACGATGCGGGTCGACGGCGCGGCCCCCTCGACGACGCTGCTCGACTTCCTGAGATCGAGCGGGCTGACCGGAAGCAAGCAGGGATGCGCCGAGGGCGACTGTGGCGCCTGCACCGTGGCGGTCGTCGAGAGGGACGGCGCCGGGAAGACCACCTATCGGGGGATCAACAGTTGCATCGCGCTCCTCCCCATGTTCGCGGGCCGCGAGGTGGTCACGGTCGAGGGGCTCGAACGGGCCGTGGGCGCGCTCCATCCCGTGCAGGAGGCGATGGTGGACCATTACGGCTCGCAATGCGGTTACTGCACCCCCGGCTTCGTGATGTCGCTTTTCGAGGGGTACTACCGCCGCGACTGCACGCGGCCCTGCGACCTCAGCGACCAGCTGTGCGGCAACCTGTGCCGGTGCACGGGCTATCGGCCGATCCGCGACGCCGCGCTCGAGTCGCTCAGGCGACGGGACCGCGCGCCCGAGGGCGGGGAGCCCGGCCGGCCCGATCCCTTCCTCGAGCGGCTCAAGGGTCCCGTCCCGAATTTTCCCTCCGTGGATTACGGGGCGGGCGCCGAGCGGTTCGTGCGGCCCCTGTCGCTCGGGGACCTGTTCGCCACGCTGGCGATGCATCCGGAGGCGCGGCTCGTGGCGGGCGCCACGGAGATCGGCGTGGACGTGACCAAGAAGTTCCGGTCGTTCCCGCTGCTGGTCTCGACGGAATCCGTTCCCGAGCTGACGCGCATCCTTGAGACCGGAACCGCATGGCGGATCGGCGGCGCGGCCACGCTGACCGCGGTGGAGGAGACCCTTGCCGGCGAGTATCCCTCGCTTCTAAAGATGCTGAAGGTCTTTGCGGCAAGGCAGATACGGAATCGGGCCACTCTCGGCGGCAACCTCGCGACGGCGTCGCCGATCGGCGACAGCGCTCCTGTGCTCCTGTCTCTGGACGCCGAGCTTGTCCTCGCGTCGGCCCAGGGCAGCCGGACGCTGCCGCTTTCCGAATTCTTCACGGGCTACCGCAAGACGGTGCTCGCCCCCGGCGAGATCATCCTCGAGGTCGTGCTTCCCCGCTTTGACCCGGCGGGGGGGCTGTCGCGACGGTCGGACTTCCTCAAGGTGTCGAAGCGGCGGGAGCTCGACATCAGCATCGTGGCCGCGGCGTTCTCCATCGACACCGACCCGTCGGGAATCGTGAGGCGCGCGCGCGTAGTCTATGGCGGTGTCGCGGCGACTACCGTTCGGCTGCGCCGCGCCGAGGCCGCCCTTGAGGGCCGCAGCCTGGGGGAAGCGGCCGCGGAGGTCGCGGCGATCCTCGCCGCCGAGCTGAAGCCGATCGACGATGCGCGCGGGGGCGCCGCGTACCGGCGGGCCCTCATCGTCAGCCTGTGGGAGAAATTCGTCTCGGGCGACACGAGCATCGCCCAGGACGGGCCTCCCCATTTTGAAGAGGGCTCGGACGGCCCCCGGGCGGACGCTTCCCGCACGCTTCGGCACGAAAGCTCGGAGGGCCACGTCACCGGCCGCGCGCTCTACGCCGACGACACGGCGCAGCGCAGGCCCATGCTCGACATCTGGCCGGTGTGCTCCCCGCACGCACGCGCCAGGATCGTGCGGCGCGATGCGACGGCGGCCCGCGGGATGCCCGGCGTCGTCGCGGTCCTCATGACGGAGGACATCCCCGGGCACAACAACGTCGGATCCGGACGCGACGAGCCGCTCTTCGCGGACGACGAGATCAGGTACCACGCCCAGGTGGTCGCGATCGTCGTGGGACGGTCGATTCGCGCCTGCCGGGAGGCGGCCGCCGCGGTCGAGGTGGAGTACGAACCCCTTCCGCCGCTCGTCGGCATCATGGAGGCCATCGCGAAGGGCAGCTTCCACACGCCGCCGCACACGCTCGCGCGGGGGGATTTCGCGGGCGCCCTGGCAACGTCGCCGCTCAGGCTCGACGGCGAATTCTCGTTCGGGGGGCAGGAGCATTTCTACCTCGAGACGCAGGCGGCGTGGGCCGAGGCGGGCGAGGGGGGATCGGTCTTTGTCAGCTCGTCGACCCAGCACCCCACCGAAATCCAGGCCATCGTCGCCGAGGTGCTCGGGGAGCCGCGGAACAAGGTTGTCGTGCAGTCCCCGAGGATGGGCGGGGGCTTCGGGGGCAAGGAGACGCAGGGAAATGCCTTTGCCGCGATGGTGGCGCTCGCCTCCGTCCGGACCGGCCAGCCGGTCCGGATCCAGCTCGACCGGGACCTCGACATGAAGCTCACCGGCAAGCGCCACCCGTTCTTCTCGAGGTTCTCGGTGGGCTACGACCGGAAGGGAATGATCCTGGCGGCCACGGTGGACCTCTATTCGGACGGAGGCTGGTCGCTCGACCTTTCCCAGCCGGTCCTCGACCGGGCTCTCTTCCACATAGACAACGGATACTACATCCCCGCGCTTCGGGTGACCGGGCTCATCGCCAAGACGAACGTCGCCTCGAACACGGCGTTCCGCGGCTTCGGCGGCCCCCAGGGGATGATCGTCATGGAGGAGATCGTCGACCGGATCGCGCGTCGTCTCGGGCTCGCCCCCGAGGTCGTGCGCGGGCGCAACCTCTACAGGGGCAAAGGGGAGACCAACACGACCCACTATTTCCAGAACATTGGCGACAACCGGCTCCAGACCGTCTGGAAGCGCGTCCAGAAGGACGCCGGCTTTGCCGCGAGGCGCCGCAAGGTTGACCGCTGGAACAAGGCCCATCCGCGCGTGAAGCGCGGGCTCGCGGTGACGCCGGTGAAGTTCGGGATATCCTTCACGCTGACGCATTACAACCAGGCGGGGGCGCTCGTGCTGCTTTACACGGACGGAACGGCCCAGGTGAACCATGGCGGGACGGAGATGGGGCAGGGGCTCCATACCAAGATCCATGGCATAGCGATGCGCGAACTCGGGCTTCCGGCGGAGCGGGTGCGGGTGATGCCCACGACGACGGACCGGGTGCCCAACACCTCCGCCACCGCGGCATCCTCGGGCGCGGACCTGAACGGCGCCGCGGTCCGGAACGCGTGCGTGACCCTGCGCGAGCGGCTGCGGCCCGTGGCCGCCGCCCTGCTGTCGAAGATAGCGGGCAGGAAAGTCGCCAAGTCCAGGGTCGATTTTTCCGGGGGGAAGGCCTCGATCCGGGGGTCCCGGGTGGCCGTCGACATGGCCGATGTCTGCAGCAGGGCCCACACGCTGAGGATCAGCATGGCGGTTTCCGGGTTCTACAAGACGCCCGGCATCCACTGGGACTGGTCCACCGCCTCCGGCAGGCCCTTCCAGTATTTCGTGTGCGGCGCCGCGGTCGCGGAAGTCGAGGTCGACGGCTACAACGGGATGCATCGGGTCGTCCGCGTCGATATCGTCCACGATGTCGGCGACTCGCTCAATCCCGGGGTCGACATCGGCCAGATCGAGGGCGGCCTGGTCCAGGGCATGGGCTGGCTGACCCGGGAGGAACTCCTATGGGACAAGCAGGGGAAGCTGATGACCCACAGCGCAAGCACCTACCAGATCCCGGCGATCAGCGACGGCCCGATCGAGATGAACGTGACGCTCCTTCCCATGGCGGCCCAGGAAGGGACGATCCACGGGAGCAAGGCTTCGGGCGAGCCGCCCCTCATGCTCGCGTTTTCAGTCCGGGAGGCGCTCCGCGACGCGGTGGCCGCGTTCGGGAAGAAGGGCGGCGAAGTCCCTCTTGCGTCGCCTGCCACGGGCGAGGCGATCCACGCGGCGATCCTCTCCCGTCTGTCGTGAGAAATCGCCGGTGAGCATATGGTATTTATTAATTCAGCGCGACCTGAGAAATTCGGCATCCCGATTCCGCGATGCTCCCGTCATCGCCAGGCGGGACCGCTCATTGTTGCCGGCCAAGGGCTTCCTCGCGCGAACCCAAGGGATCGACGATTCGCTGAAGGAGAGCCGGGAGATAAAGCGGGGCGATCCGGAGTTGGAGATCGGAATCCGGGCTGCCCGGAGCCCCGGTCACTCCCGGGAAAGGGTCAAGCTGCGCAGCAATCCATGGATTGCGCTTATCCGGGGGTCGCGTGACGGGGGGCTGCCTGAACGCGCCTCGTTCGCGGGCATCGGGATCAGCGAGCCGGTGACCACGAACTTTTCCAGCTGTGTGGCTTGGTCGGCGGGGGCAGGCGTGGTTTGAACGGCGGGGGCGGGCGCGGTCTGGTGGGTCACGATGGCCTTGCCCGGGCGGCCATCGGCGTTTCCGCGGCCGGTTAGCATGGGCAGTGTGGTGTCCACCTGGGCGAGTGCGGCGCCGGCCATGGCCAGCCCCGCGATTGTAGCGATTAGTTTTTTCATGTTGTTGGTTCGTTTTGAGTTATCTCGGGATTCTAGATTCAGTGAACGCTCACGAGCTTGATGGTCCCCCGATTGGGGTACTCGTCGATCTTGGTGTAGGCGCCGCTCTGCGCCTCGATGATCCATGGGCCCTCGTCGGTGAGCACATAGGCGACGCAATGGTCCTCCATGCTCGCATAGAGCCCGCCGAAGGCCTTTTCCTGCCTCACGATCACGGTGGCGGTGGCCGGCGCGCTGGCGTGGGCATCCATGGCCGACAGGTTGAGCATGAGGCGGCAGACGAGCGCGAAGCCGTTGCAGTTGGCCGCCGAGTCCTCCTGCGGGAGGCGCTTTTCCCACATGGCCTTCATCTGGACCTTGAGCGCCGGCAGGAAGGTTCGCCGCATCCACTTCGCCGAGATGACCTCGTACTTGCTGTTTTCCAGGGGCGACACCCAGACGTTGGGCGGAAGCGAGCGATCGAACTCCTGCCACAGCTGCTCCGCGGTCACGGTTTTTCCCGTCGGCATGCCGGAGGGGGCGTACACCTCCAGGTCCGCCCGGGACGTGACGGCGGCAAGTCCCATGGCGGCCGCAAGGAAGCAGGCCGGCCAGAAGCGCGGCGCCCCATGTGCGAAAGCACGGATCGATGCCGGGGCCCGGTTTCCACCGCTGCGTTCGCGGCTCAGGTCCATGGCGGAAATCGCATTCACATACCAAGGAGACGCGCAAATCCGCCCATCGCGAGTACGTGGGCGGCAACGGCTCCCTGGAGGCGTCAACGACTCACCGAGCGGTTCGCCGCTCAGATGAGCTGCGATTTGACCCTCTCGTAGCGCGAGCGCCCCACGGGAAGGCGCTGCCCATTCTTCAGCTCCGCGAAATAGCGGCTGCCTTTCAGGACATGCAGGCGGGAAACCATGGCGAAGCGCACCAGGTACGATTTGTGTATCCGCACGAAGGAGCGCGGAAGCGAGGCCTCCAGGCGTCCCAGGCACTTGTCGTAGAAGTTCCTCTGGCCGTTGGCCAGCACCAGCTCGGAATACTTGTCGGCGCCCTCCACATAGAGGAGGTCCTCGACCGCAACGAGGTCGATCCTCCCGAAGCGGCGCACGGCAAGGAAGCGCTGCGAGTGCGGCGCGGATTCCGAACGGGGCGTGACGCGGCGCAGCGCGCGGGCGAGGCGCTCCCGGGTGACCGGCTTTGGCACGAAATCGAGCACGCCGCATTCAAACGCATGCAGCGCAAGGTCGGTTCGCGCCGAAACGACGATGGTCTGAAACGGATTCGCGGGATTTGCGGGCGGCAGTTCCAATCCGTTGCCCTCCTGCACCTGGGGATCCAGCAGCACGGCGTCGAAGGCCGTCTCGCGCAGCTGGACGGCGGCGGCGCCCAGCGAGTCCGCCACCTCAAATCGCTCCAGCCGATCCGCGAGAATCGCGCTGCATAGCCGCTCCAGGACCAGCGCCTCACGGGGCTCGTCCTCGATCGCGAGGATCTTCATGGCGCCTCCTTCGTCCGGGGGCGTGTCAACGTCCGCCGGCGGCCCACGCCGGGGCAACGTCCGGACGACACGAAGCATGCGGCCCTGGTCATCTGGGGAGGGAACGGCATGTCAGACGAAACGGCCGCCACCGCCCGATCTTTCAGGAAATCGCGCGCCGCCGTCCGCCGGCGGAAGCCGAAGCCTGTGCGTAACGGCCCTGCCGGGCAGCAGGCGCTCATCGGGCGGCGCCGGCGGCCGCCAGGAGGGACCCTGCCGGAATGCGTAGCTCGCGGCGGATGCCTTCCGGGCGGTAGCCGAGCCGCGCGGCGACCAGGGACACGACCTTCGCGTCATCGCGGATCGAGCATTCGGCGAGACAGGTTCCGCAATTCGGCTCGTAGACGCCGACCTGCCGGCCTTCGCCCCGGAAGAAGGCGACCGGGAGTTCCTGGTGACCGCACTGCACCCAGAAGATCGTCGAGGGGTAGGGGATGATCCCGACCGCCGCCTTCACGGCCCGGATCCGCTGCTCGGGCGACATTTGCTCCGGGGCATTGGGCCGCAGGGGCTTGCCGGACGTGCGGACCATCGTCTGGGCGTGTCTTTCCAGCAGGATTTCAGCCTTGGAGACGAGCCGCTTGAGGTTCGGCTGCGCCTCGTAGGGGCAACCCAGCGCAAAGACCCCGAAATATTCGTCGCGGCACCATGCCTGGCCCTTCCAGCTGACCAGTGCGAGGGTGTGCATTCTCTTGGGCCCGTCCGCATTGCGCATCTTGATGAGCAGCGGCATGCCGCTCTCGCCGGGGAATTCGGACAGGTAGCGGGCGAGGTACCGGATCGTCGAGAGGTGGCAGCCGTTGAAGACGTGGGTGTCGTCCGGGTAGGAGGGCGGCCCGGGCAGGGTGACGGAATCATCCGGGAGGGGATCGGCGCGGGCCGCGGGGACGGCCACCGCGGCGGCGATCGCAAGGGCGAGCCGGCCGACGAGCGCGCCGATGCTCGCGCGGAAACTTCGGGAAATGCGGCGGGGGCTCATGCCGACGAAACGCCCGGCCGGCCGCCGATCTTTCAAGAATCGCGATTAGGTGTTCACGCCCCCGCGAAAATCTGAGAGCCTCCGCGCGTTCCAGGCGCCCTCACCGAGTCATGCACCCTCCGAATCCAGAGACCGTCTCGACGCTGCGCACGCGCGTGACGCTGCTCAACCGGGTGCGGAAGTGGGACGACAGCGTGAGCTGGGAGGAATTTCACGGGCTCTACCGGAAGCTGGTCTACGGGCTCGCGCGCCGCTCCGGGCTCCCCCACGCGGATGCCGAGGACGTGACCCAGGACGTTTTCAAGCGGGTGGCGGAGACGATCCACAAGTTTGAATCCGACCCCGAGCGCGGCACTTTCCGCGGCTGGCTGATGAACCTGACCCGGTGGCGGATCGCGGACAAGTATGTCGCGAAGCCCAAGCTCGAGCGCGGCTCCTCCCGGAGGTACGACAGCACCGGCGGCCCGCGCACGGCGACGATCGAGCGCGTGCCGGACGCGTCCAACCCCGAGGCCGAATGGGACAAGGAATGGCAGCGCCACCTGCTCGCCGCGGCCTGCGAGCGTGTCGCGCGCCGGGTCAACGAGCGGCACTTCAAGGTGTTTGACCTCTACATGCGGCAGCGTTTGCCGGTTGAGAAGGTGGCCGGCGAGATGGATATGACGCCGGCGTCGGTCTACGTGATCTGCCACCGGCTGACCAAGCAGCTCAAGGCGGAGGTCGAGAAGCTCCAGAAGGAGCTGGGGTGAGCGGGCGCGGTCCCATCGGCCGGTAGTGAGCGGGTGCGCCGGCCTGGGCCGGTCCCCGCTCCAGCACGGCCCCGACGGAAGGGTCGGGGCGTGCTTGCATCCGGGGAATCCCGGGAAATCCGCCGGGGAAGCCCGTCCCTTTCGACTTTGATGAAAGATCGGCGTGGCGGCTCCCGTTAACAGGGGAATCGAGGCCCTGCATGGGCCGAGACCTGAACCCACAAGATAAACGGATAGCCCAAAAAACATCGCCATGAACAACATCACCCTCCCCCTGATCCGCGCCGCAGCCCTTGCTGTGGCGCTCGCCATCCTTGCCGTCCCCGGCCACGCCGCTTCGAGCAAGGACAAGGCCACCCGTGAAATGGAGCAGAACGGCCGGATTTACGTCGGAACGCTCCAGTTCGACATCAAGGCCGGCTCCACGGCCAAGGCCGTCTCCGAAGTGACCGGACATCCTGACTGCGTCCTTCCGGATGGCACCTGGCTTGTCTACAAGGACTTCTATGTGGACCACAGCACGGCCCACGGCACCCTGGTGGTGTCCTTCAAGGATGGCCTCGTGACCGCCATGAGGCTGGTCACGCCGAACGTGGCCGTCGCCCTCGTGGCGCATCCCGAGAGCGCGTTCGGCCGGGAAGTCATAGCTTCGAATCGTTGATTCGTGGGCTTCGGGCACCCGGTCGGCACGTCCAGCGCCGATCGGGTGCCAGAAGCATTTTCCGCGGCTGGCGCGCAAGTCCGCGCAGGCGCCGCGATCCTTGAAATCGCCTGGGGCCGCCCGGGCTACGAGGCCGCGGCGACGCGGTCGCGCTCCGAAAGGAGCTGGCCCGCGATGCTGAGCGCGATCTCGTGCGGGTGGTTCGTCCCGAAATCCAGGCCGACCGGGCAGTGAACCCGGGCCGCCTGCTCCGGGGTCACCCCCTCGGCGATCAGCTCCCTTCGAAGGATCTCCGCCTTGGCATCGCTCCCGATCACCCCGATGAACGGGAAATTCCTCTCCGTGAGCGCCCGCCTGAGGATGGGCCGGTCGGTGGCATGGCCCATCGTCATGACCAGCAGGAACGACCTGTCGGCCAGCGAGGGGACGAGGCTCTCGGGGCTTTCGGAATGCACCACGCGCAGGTTGGGCGCGTGCGGCAGCCGGTCCAGCCACTCGGACCTCGTGTCCGCGCAGGTGACCTTGCAGCGGAGCGGCGTCAGGACGGGAATGAGCGCCTGGGCGATGTGTCCCGCGCCGAAGACCGCTATGTTCCATGGCCCGAACCCGAAATGCGGCTCGAAATAGAACTTCACCGACCCCCCGCAGGTCATCCCGACGTCGCCCTTGAGGGTCCAGGATACGAAGCGGGGCTTGGAATCGCCCTTCTCGAGGACCTCGGCGGCAAGCCTGAGGGCCGCCGCCTCGACCTTTCCGCCGCCGACCGTGCCGCTGTGGAGGCCCTCCGCCGTGACGAGCATCTTGGCCGCGGCGTCCTGGGGCGTGCTGCCGAGAGCGTCGACGAGCGTCACGAGGACGAACGCCACCCCCTCGGTCTCGAGCGCCACGAGCTGCTCGTAGATGGTCACACCAGGCCGAGCTTCATCCGGCCCTCTTCGCTGATCATCGACTGGTTCCAGGGCGGATCCCAGGTGATGCGCACGTCGGCGTCCGCGACGCCCGGGACAAGGAGGATCTTGCTCTTCGCGTCCTCGGCGATGGCCGGGCCCATCCCGCATCCGGGCGCCGTGAGCGTCATCGCGACATTCACCTTGAACGCGTTTTCAGGCTGCTGCTCCACCTCCATCGAGTAGACGAGGCCCAGGTCCACGATGTTGACCGGGATCTCGGGGTCGAAGACCTTGCGAAGCTGGCCCCAGACCGCCTCCGGGTCGGGGGCGCCCCCGGCCAGGGTCGCGGCCTCGATCTTGTGGTCCGCCGCCTGCTCGCCAAGCGCATCGCCGTCCTTTCCGTCGATCCGGAAAAGCCCGTGGTCGGTCTGGACCGTGTAGCTTCCGCCGAGCGTCTGGTGGATCTGTATCCTCGTGCCCGCCGGCAGCACGTGCTTGTCTCCCGACGGTATCTGGGTCGCGGAAATCTCTCGTGCGAGGGTGCGCTCGCGGGTCATGGCAGAATCCTAGGGTTCATGGCCGGGGTCCTTCGCCCAGCTGCGCGCGGATCAGGGCCCTGAGGGCCGCCTGGAGCTCCCCGCTCTCGAGCCGGTTGAGGACCTCCTCAAAGAAGCCGAAGATCAGGAGCTCGTCCGCCGCCTTCCGCGGGATCCCGCGGGACTTCAGGTAGAACTCCTGCTCGGGATCGATCCGGGAGCTCGTGGCGCCGTGGGTGCAGCGGACATCGTTCGCCTGGATCTCCAGCCCGGGGAGCGAGTTGGATTCCGCCTCGTCGCTGAGCATCAGGTTCCGGTTGCTCTGGTAGGCGTCCGTCTTCTGCGCGTCAGGGTCGACGATGATCAGGCCCGAGAAGATGGTCCTGGACTGGTCGAGGAGGGCGTTCTTGTAGAGGAGATCCGACTTCGTGCTCGGCGCCTGGTGGATCTGGAGCGTCCTTTGGTCGCACTCCCTGGAGCCGTCCGCTATGGTGATGGCGAGCATCTCCGAGAAGCCGCCCGGCGCCTGGAGCTGGCTCAGCGACTCGTGCCTCGCCTGCCTGCCGCCGAGGTGGAGGTTGAGCGACTGGACGCGGGCGTCCCTTCGGACGACGGTCGAGTTGAACTGCAGCGAGAGGGCCTGCTTTGACCAGCACTGCGCCGCCGCGTAGGTGATCTTCGCCCCGTGGCCCGCATAGAGGTCGTTCGCCCCGCATGCGAAATGGCGGCCGCCGTCGTTCGACACGAAATAGTCGACGACGGTCACGCGGGCATTGTCCTCGGCGATCACGAGCGTGTGCGGGAAGACGGCCGTGCCGGCCCCCGAGGCCGCGTGGAC
>Ga0302223_10001768_pt1 | contig 11233 bp, 8 predicted proteins | sample II_Palsa_E2_3_FD_194565 | JGI IMG/M metagenome (GOLD analysis project Ga0302223, IMG submission 194565) | Peat permafrost microbial communities from Stordalen Mire near Abisko, Sweden - II_Palsa_E2_3 | ecosystem: Environmental > Terrestrial > Soil > Palsa > Peat permafrost | place: Sweden... | reverse complement strand
GATTTCATGGTTAATACTCCTAATGTGTTATGCGGGTTACGTTAAGTGAGCATCGGGTGTCGCGCTCACACCAGCTAACGCATAGGGTGTGCCAGGCGATTAGCCGGCGTGTGCAATTGGGTACCGGCGCCTTGTCGCACAAGGGAGAGGGCACGTTGCGCAGGCATCGGAACTGGCGGGCAGCGTTGGCCGGGTGTTGTGCAGAGCCAGACAGGGCGCGTGGCAATAGTCCGTCGGCAACAGACACCTCACCACGGCTAGATCAACGCCGGGCTAAGGTCGCAGCCACTCGTTCGGCGGTGGCTCTTTCCCGGTCTAAGCCCCATTCGACTGAGGAATCGACCAGGACGACGCGTGCGTGATCACGCCGCCGTTTGAGATTGGCGGCGCGCACTGATCCGAGCTTCAGTACAGTCCTCTTTAGAACAAGCCTATCCGTCCACCCGCTGCTTGCCAGTCGCTAAATGCATCGCGCTGCTCCTTCGACAGCAATGGTGTGACCGCCTGCTTGTCACCCAACTGCATGAAGTTGCCGCTATCGAGCTGCGGCCAGGTCAGCAGACCTGGCCCGTTCGGATTCCCGGTGCGAATGAAGTTGACCCAGTAGGACTGCAGTTGATGCGAGATCTCCCGGTCCTTCGCAGTGAAGGGCCGATGACCATACTCCAGCGTGCCAAATACGTACGGCACCTCTGAGCTATGAAACGTCGCAAAGCGCTTGGCGAGCGGCCCCGGTTCCGGATGCGTGTAGCGATAGCCATAGGCCGGCGCCGCCTGACCGTCGCGCCCCTGCGACCATGCAATCACCCCTGCCGAAGCAGAATCCGCCAATAACCGCCGCACCGTCGCCGATACGTCCGCATCGTTTTTCACCGGATAAAGCGCGGCGAATCGGGCAGACACCGGCGCGAAGCGATCGCCAAGCATTGCCTGGTACGCCCGGGTCGTACTGATCTGCCACGTCGGGCTAAAGGCGCTGGCTTCGTCACGATTCGACCCGAGCAGCACCGCCACATCAGTGCGCTCCTTCGCGCCGTCAGGAATGAATTTGCCGTCGTCGACAGGGAAGAAGCGCACGTGATCGCCCAGACGCGGATCCGTCTGCAATGCGAGGAGCTGATCCGCAGGGAGCGCGCGAAGCGCCTCGAGCGTCGTTGCGCCGCTCAGGCTAGAGAGTTTGTCGCCAACCGCTTCGGCACGCTCGCGCGGGATGAGCGTCGTATCGCCCCACGAGTTGCTTTCTGCAATCGCGCGCGCAAACAGCCCTTCGGCCGACGGCGCGGCGAGCAGGTGATGGACCGAGATCGCACCGGCCGACTGCCCTTCTATCGTCACCTGGGCCGGATCGCCGCCGAAGCTCGCGATATTGGCCTTGACCCATTGGAGCGCGGCAACCTGATCCATCATGCCGTATTCGCCGGAACTGCCTTGCTCGGCATCGAGCAATTTATCCGCGAGAAAACCGAACAGGCCCATCCGATAGTTGATCGTGACGACTACAACGCCCTTTTGCGCAAGATGATCGCCCCGGTAAACCGGCACTGCGCCCGAGCCTTCAGAAAACCCGCCGCCGTGAATCCATACGACAACCGGCAGCTTGCCCGCAGGATGCAACGTGGGAGTCCAGACGTTCAGGAATAGACAGTCTTCGCTAAACGGCGGATCGGCGAGATATTCCGCAGTCCAGGGAATGACCGCTTTCGAATTGCGCCGCGGCTGCTCGCAGCTTGCGCCGAACTTCGTTGCGTCGCGCACGCCCTGCCAGGCGACCGCCGGCGCGGGTGGAGTCCAACGCAGCGGGCCAACCGGTGGCGCCGCATAAGGAATGCCCTTGAAGGAGAGGACATGCCCCTCCGTGGCACCGCTCAATTCGCCGCTTTGAGTTTGAACCAGCGGCGCTGCAAATGCGTCGAGCGTGAGCATGGCGAGCACGATGAAAACTGCCGTCCGAATGACGTTGATCATGAGCGGAATTCCCTTCGGTTGTTCTGTTTCACCAGCAGGTCTGATCACGAACCGCGATCGCGAATCGATGATAATACGCACGCTTTGCAGATGACGCGTGGGCGGCGCAGAATTCATGGCGGCAAGCTGTCACTAGAATGGCAAAGCCGCCATATATTCCCTTCGTTAACCTAACACCTGGCGCAAACCCTTAGAGCTAACGTCGCCGCGCCGCGTCATATCGGGTGAAAGCTAAGTGTGAGATTTCCACGATCATGCAACTATGTCGCACGACGCCTAAGCGCGCACGCCGACACGCGCGCACCAGCAAGAGGAAGCGGGTAGAAGGCATGGGTTTGACCTGGACTGCAAGATGACCTCCGAAGATCTATTGATGTTTCTCAGCGTGGCGACCAGCGGCAATTTCTCGCGGGCAGCCATTGAAGTCGGCCTGTCGCAATCGGCGTTGAGCCGGAAAATCTCGACCCTTGAGGCGGAGTTGAATATCCGTCTGTTTTATCGCAGTGGGCGCGGCGTGGTGCTAACGGAGCCAGGGCATCGTCTGGTCAAGTACGCGACCGAGGTCAAGGAGCTACTCGAGCATGCCACCGCCGATCTGTCTTCGCCGGAGCATCAAGGGCCGTCGAGCATCGTGCTGGCCGCGCAGCCCACCATTGCCAAGATCCTGTTTGGGTCGATCGGCAAGGCTTTGAAACAGGAATATCCCGGCATCAAGATGCGCTTCAAGGAAGGCCTGGGCGGGTACATCCGGGAGTGGATCGCGAACGGCGAGATTGACGCGGCCATCGTGTATCTGCCGGAAAATCACGCGTCGCTGGGCGCGGATGTCATTCTGCGCGAGCAGCTGTATTTTGTGGCACCACCCGAATTCGGCCCGATCGGCAAAGGCTTTCCGGTTGAACGTCTCGCTGGCGTGCCGTTGGTTCTGCCCGCGCATCCCCACGGACTCAGGGTTCTCGCGGAATCGCTGACGGCCCGCTTTTCCAGGTCGGTCAATCTCAGCATGGAGTGCGACGCCTCCGTCTATATCACCAAGCAACTGGTGGCAGAAAACTGCGGCTGCACGATCTTGCCTCTGGTATCGGTGCAAGAGGAGATGCGCAAAGGCACCTTGCAAGCCGTGCCGCTGATCAATCCCGAGATCATCCGGGACGTCGCCATTATTTCCGCACGCAACAGGCCGCCCATCCCTAGCCAGCGCCAGGTGCTGGAAACGGTGCGCCAGCAGATCGTGCATCTCGTGAAGTGCGGTGCCTGGGCCGGCGCGACACTGGTCTGATACCGCTCGGCCTCCTGCCCGGCGTGCTCGCCGACGCGTTGCCACATACGGGTATTTACCCGGTATGGCCAATCGGTCGCTCAAGCCATACCCGCAAAATTTCATAGCTGCTATGCGTCAAACGTATTGCTAGCGCATACCCGTTCGGCAAGAATTCAGCCAGCCAATACGGCGATGCGCGCGGCCCGCATGAGAAGACGAATATAAATCGGCGTTAGATCCGATACTAAACATGACTAACAAAATAATAGTATCCAAGGAGACCCAATGAAAAAGCTGATCAGGTTCGGTGCCGCCGGTGCATTGCTAGGTATGGTCGCGTCGCCCCAGGCATTCGCGCAATCTTCCGTGACGCTCTACGGTGTGCTGGATAACTACATTGGCTATCAATCGTCCACCGTGGGCGGCAAGAGTACGTCACTAACAGTATTGGGCAGCAACGGCCTGTCCACTAGCCGCTACGGCGTAAAGGGTGTCGAAGATCTCGGCGGCGGCCTGAAGGCCAACTTCGACATTGAGGGCGGCTTCGATCCCAGCACCGGTGCACAACAGAACTCGTTTCGCATGTTCGATCGTCAGGCCTGGGTTGGATTGTCGGATGCTCGCTTTGGCAGCTTCCGTGTGGGTCGCCAGGAAACCGCCATGTGGTTCTACAGCGGCAACATGGATGCGTTCGGCGCGGCCACCTATGGTTCGGGCTTCAATAACTTCGCGCAGTGGCAGGCACGGGTCGACAACGACATCGCGTATTTTGCGCCGACCTTCTTCAATACCCAGGTCGAAGTCCACTATTCGCTTGGCGGCCTGGCCGGCAATACCGGCGGCAACGGGATCTTCCAGGCAGCGGTGCAGAGCTGGCAGGGACCGGTGTACCTCGCCGTGGCATACCTGAACGCGGTGAATGCCACGCAGACCAACCGGGTCCAGCAGTTGATGGCGGGCGGCAACTACAACTACGGATCGGGCAAGGTCTACGTGGGTTTCTTCCGCACCAACGACGTGGTGTCCGCGACAACGGGCAACGCGCTCGGCAGCCCCGGTGGCAAGTTCGATCCGACGGTGGGTGCGGTCGGCAATACGCCGGGGAACTACCACAACACCTACAGTCTTTCTGCTGACTACCAGTTCAATCCCGCGCTAACGGTAGGCGCCGGCTATGCGTATATCCAGGACGACTCTTCGCTGCATAACAATGCCGAGGAGTTCAGCCTGATTTCGACCTACTCACTGTCCAAGAGCACGACGCTTTACGCGGTTGCATCGCGGATCAACAACTCGCATACCGCACAGTTCAAAATGGGCGATGCGGCAACCACGACAGGCACCTTCCTGACACCAGGAACCGGACAGGATGAAACGGGGTTTCAACTCGGTATCCGTCATTCATTCTGAAGACACGTTCGGGCAGGAGGATTCGGGTACGTCGCAAGCAAGACTTCAAGTAGCAACGCTAAACAGTTTTCTTCTATATTTAAACGGGTGGAGGGGCAATGAAGCGTTTGATTCGCGTGGTCATGCTGGTGCTGATGAGCTGTTTCTGCGCAGGCGGCGCCAATGTGGCGCTAGCCGATGCGGCAAGCGATGCGGCGAATGGCCCTGTCGTTGTCGTGGTGCATCTGGACATCGTCCGTCCTCAAGTGAGTCAGGCGCTGCCGATCATGCGGGGGTATCTCGCGACCACCCGCCAGGAACACGGCATCCGCAATGTCGAACTCCTGTTGCAGGTCGGCACGGACAATCACTTCACCGTAGTAGAGACGTGGGACGACCGCGCGGCTTACGATGCACATAACGCGTCTCAGGCAATTCGCGATTACCGCACCCGGATTTTCCCGTTTCTGGCGAGTCCTTACGATGATCGCATTCATACGGAAATCTCGGCAAGCTAGCCTTGAAGCGGCGTCGCTATTTTCAGTCGCCTGGTGGACTCACCAAGCGACTGCGCCGCGTTGTCCGCATAAGTATTTCACCATTGATATGGACCGCTACTCATGATGCACGAACCTATCGAACTTAAGACACCAACTGACATGGCAGGCCAACGGCCACGCGCAACGCGGCGGCGCGGCAGTGCGCGGATGGCTTCGCGGCTCGGTGCGCTTGCCTGTGTGGTCTGCGTTGCCGCGCTTGCTGCCTGCACGACCTCTCCACAGGCTAGCCGTCCGTCTGCCGAGGTGGTGTCGGAGCTTGCACCGTCCGGGACGATGCGCGCGGCTATCAACGTCGGCAATCCCGTGTTGGCTACGATGAATGCGGCCACCGGCCAGCCTGAGGGCATCTCCGTCGATCTGGCGCGCGAGCTGGCGAAGCGGTTGGGTGTGCCGGTTAGCTTCGTCATCTACAACGCGGCCGGTAAGGTCACGGCAGGCGTCCAGGCACAGCAGTGGGACGTTGGATTCGTCGGTATCGATCCCGAGCGGGCTGAGTATATGGACTACACGCCGCCGTACGTGATCATCCTGGGCGTCTATATGGTGCCTCAGGATTCGAAGATTCTCACCAACACCGATGTGGACCGGGCCGGCGTGCGCATAGCCATCAGCGGCGGTAGTGTCTACGATCTGTATCTTTCGCGACGCATCAAGAACGCACAGCTTGTGCGGGCGCCGGCTCCGTCACTGGTCACCGACATGATGCTCACGCAGCACTATGAAGTCGCGGCAGGCGTCAAACAGCGGCTCGCAGCGGACGTGGCGCGCCTGCCAGGACTGCGTCTGCTGGACGGGAATTTCATGGTGATCCGCCAGGCCATGGCTACGCCGCGTAACCGGCCCGAGGCCACGCGCTATCTCACGCAGTTCGTCGAGGAAATGAAGGCCTCCGGTTTCGTGGCGGCGTCCTTGCAGCGGCATCATGTCGACAGCGCAGAAGTAGCGCCCGCAGAAACCGTGCCGCAATAAAGCAACCAAAAGCCAGGAGAGGCAATGACAGCGTGGTATCGCAGCATGACACGCCCACAACGGCAAACGTTCTGGGGATGTTTGATGGGTTGGGCCCTGGACGCCATGGATGTCCAATTGTTTGCCTTTGTGATTCCGACGTTGATCACTGTGTGGGGCATGACCAAATCGCAGGCCGGTATCGTCGGCACAGCGGCCCTGATCACGTCGGCCATTGGAGGTGTGATTGCAGGACTGTTGGCCGACCGTATCGGCCGGGTGCGTGTGCTGCAGATCACCATCGTCTGGTTCGCCGTGTTTACGGGCTTGTCGGCTTTCACGAACTCCTTCCACCAGTTGCTGCTGACGCGAAGTCTGCAAGGGCTTGGATTCGGCGGCGAATGGGCGGCGGGGGCGGTATTAATCGGCGAGGCGGTCGATAAAAGCATCCGCGGACGCGCAGTCGGCACGGTGCAGGCCGGGTGGCCCATCGGATATGCATTGGCGGCGCTCGCTTATTTCGTCATCTTCAGCCTGTTGCCTGCTGAGCTGGCGTGGCGTGCGCTGTTCTTCGTCGGTGTGCTGCCGGCCCTCTCTGTGGTCTGGATGCGCCGCAACGTGCCGGAGTCCGAAGCGTTCAAGGCCACTGCCGCCGTGCGCGAGAAGACCAACATCATGACCAATCTCGGCCTCATGTTTTCGCGCAATATGATTGGCCGCACCTTGACCGCCTCGATGCTGGCCGCTGGGGCGCTAGGCGGGAACTATACGATCCTCACCTGGCTGGTGACGTACCTGAGGCAAACGCACAGCATGTCGGTGGGCAACACCACGACCTACCTCGCGATCAACATCCTCGGTTCGTTTTGCGGTTATGTCGGCGCGGCCTATCTGAGCGATACGCTCGGGCGCCGCAGGACCTTCGTGCTGTCCGCACTCGGCGCCACGCTGGCGATTCTCAGCTACACCTACCTGCCTGTCGTGGGCCTGACCATGCTGATGCTGGGCTTTCTGGTCGGGATGTTCCAGTCGGGCATCGTCTCCGGCATGGGCGCCTGCTTCTCCGAACTGTTTCCCGCGCAGATTCGCGCGAGCGCGGGTGGCTTCTCCTATAACTTTGGCCGCGCGTCCGGGTCACTGGTGCCGGCCGCGGTCGGCATCACCAGTGCCGGATACGGTCTCGGCGCTTCGATCGGCGCCTGGGCCGCCGCCGCATACGCGGTGGTTTTCATCGCCGCGCTGGCCATGCCCGAAACCCGCAATAAGGAGCTTGAATTACATGTCTGACTTGACTCCGCAGCCTGGCCGAACCGGTGGTCGAATCCTGGTCGATGCGCTGGTCCTCAATGGCGTCGACACCGTCTATTGTGTGCCTGGCGAGAGCTATCTGCCGGTGCTCGACGCCCTGCGCGACGCGACTGCAATCCGCACCTACGTGGCCCGTCACGAAGGGGCCGCGGCCAATATGGCCGATGCCTATGGCAAATTGACGGGCCGTCCGGGCATCTGTTTCGTGACGCGTGGCCCAGGCGCTACGCATGCCAGCATCGGCGTGCACACCGCCAGCCAGGATTCGACGCCGATGATCCTGTTTGTCGGGCAAGTCGAGCGCAGTTTTCTGGGGCGCGAGGCCTTCCAGGAGGTCGACTATCGGCGCATGTTCGGCGGCATCGCAAAGTGGGTGACTGAGATCGAAGACCTGGCGCGCGTTCCCGAAGTACTGGCACGCGCTTTCAGCGTCGCAATGTCAGGGCGGCCGGGCCCGGTGGTAATCGCGCTGCCCGAAGACATTCTGTTCGGCTCAGGTGTGGTGAACGACGCCCATCCTTCGCAGGCGGTCCAGGCCGCACCCACTTCCGGAGACATGGACGTCTTGCAAACGCTGCTCAGCGAAGCGCGTCAGCCGCTGGTAGTGGTAGGCGGAACCGGCTGGGACGAGCAGGCATGCGCGCAGTTGTTAGCCTTTGCGCGCCGCTATGAATTGCCTGTGGCGGCCTCGTTCAGACGTCAGGACCTGCTCGATAATCGTACGGATAACTACGTAGGGCAGATCGGCCTCGGGATTTCACCGCAACTGGCTGAACGCGTCAAGGCGGCCGACCTGCTGATCGCCGTGGGCACGCGCCTGAGCGAAGTTAGTTCTGGCGGCTATACGCTTGTGCAAAGCCCTGTGCCGAAGCAGACGCTGGTTCACGTCCATGCCGATGCAAACGAACTCGGCCGCGTGTATCAGGCGCATCTCGCAATCAACTCCGGCATGCGCCACTTTGCAAAGGCGCTAGACGCGCTGCCGGGTGTCAACGTGAGTTGGTCCGCGTGGACCCAGGCCGCGCGCGACGCTTACCTCGCGCACTCGACACCGCAACCGCCGCATCCCGATCACAGCGGCGTGGATCTGGCGCAGGTGGTGGCTCATCTGAACGACGTGTTGCCTGACGATGCTTTGGTCAGCAATGGCGCAGGCAACTACACCGTATGGGTTCATCGCTTCTATCGCTATCGCCAGCACGCAACGGAATTGGCGCCGACTAGCGGCGCGATGGGTTACGGGCTGCCTGCGGCGGTTGCCGCCAAGCTCAAGCATCCGGAACGTCAGGTTGTGTGCTTTGCCGGCGACGGCTGCTTCATGATGTATCCGCAGGAACTCGCGACAGCGGTGCAGTACGGCGCGGCTGTTATCGTGATCGTAGTGAATAACGGCATGCTCGGAACAATCCGCATGCATCAGGAGCGTGAGTATCCTGGACGGATTTCCAGCACCAGCTTGCAGAATCCCGGATTCGTTGCGCTAGCTCACGCGTTTGGGGCCTTCGGTGAAGTGGTCGAGCGTACCGAGGATTTTCCTGACGCTTTCGCTCGGGCGCAGGCGGCCGGTATTCCCGCTTTGCTCGAGTTGCGCACGGATCCACGGCAGATTACACCGGCGTTGCGGCTGGAATGATCGCTACGGCGGGCGGCGCGGCGACGCAGCGGTGGTGAACCGCCGTTCGCCCGTTGCCCGACACACGCCTGGCCACTTACTGCTGCGCCTGGTTCAGCGTGAACACACCGTTCTCATCATCGCATCCGCAACCGAGTGCGGCGTTACGCTACGGAAATCGTTTGGATCGCCAGGGTTTGAATCTACCTGGTTACCGTCGGTACCGTAAGACACGACCTGGCCGATGGCGGTCGTCTTGTCGGCGCAGTTGTAGATCCAGTGCGAGACCTGTTTGGTGAGCGGGACGCTATATCCGGGACGTACGGCAGGCTGCGCGAAAGTGGCGGAAACCCACGTGGCAGTGATTTTTCCGTTATGCGTGATCGACTCGGTGTCGTACCTGAGAACGGTATCGTTGTTCCATTCAAATACCTTCCAGTTCTCCGCAAATGCCGTCATCGACATGGACAACAGCGCGGCGCAGATTACCCCTTTTTTGAGCATTTTCGGTCCTACTTTAAGAGGAGCATCAGTGTAGATCGGACAAATTTCGATTGCATTTCGAGCTTGATTACCCCGCGTTACGTGATTTAACGAGCCATGGGGCGCACCGCGGTCCTGTGCGCCGAGCATGGTCCTTATCATTGGATGTAATCCCGCGGTTGCACGACAACGTCAAAGCTGACCTTGTCGCGAAGCACCGACAACCGCATCGACTTCAGTTCACCGGAAGAGATCTTCCGCCTCGTAGCATTCACCAGATCCTGCGACACCGCATTCCCGTCGATCGCAGTGATCCGGTCGCCCTTCCTGAGTCCGGCCTCCCACGCGGGCGAATCCTTGTAAATCGCTCCGACCACGGCGTCGCCGGTCGCATCGATTTCCACTCTCATACCGCTTTGAATGTTTTTCGCCACGGAAGGCGCCGCCGTCTCGTCGGGAACTACCCACGCCTTGCGATCCTGGTAGTCGAACGTCAAAGCTGACGTCATGAATACATCGTCGCCAAGATCGCCGGCGGTCTCTGTGTCGCTTACCAGCCCCACGTCCAGAGCAGGGAACAGCGCGACAGGTTTCGGTACGGTTAGCTGACCGACCTCGATTGATGCGAGCCGGCCCATAAACACAGGCGATCCCTTACCGGACGAGCCAGACATCAACCCGCCATCATACTTGCGGCTCGGCATCTGTCCCGCATGAAGCAAAGCAAATGGCCCGTTGACGATCAATGCCACATTCGAACCGGTATCGATCCAGAATTGGGCGGGTACGCCATTGACCTGACCCGCCGTCACCGGAAAGGTGTGGTCCAGCATAAAGGGAATGCTAAAACGCGCGTCGTCGGAAGCACTCAGGTTTGGGTGAAGTGCGAGCGTGAGCGAATGGTGCGGATAGTCGAAGGTGGTCACGAATCGGTCTAATAGCTCGGTGCCGATAACGCCATCCAGCGGCATGGGTCCGCCTCTGGCCCCGCCGCCCAAATCAGCTTCCTTGCCGTACAAGCCATGTATACGAGCGTCGCCAAGACGAAACTCCGGCAGTTTCACAATGCGCTCAACAAAAGCATTTCCGTCGATGTCGGTGTCGCTCCCTTCCCCTAAAGCTTTTAGTCCGAGCTGGGCGATGGTCTTCGACGATAGCTGCAGCGTGGCCCCCGTGTCGACCATGAAGTTGAAGGGTCCCTTGCCGTCGAGGAACACGTCGACGAAGAGCTGGCCCTCGATCCGCATCGGCACGGTTGTACTGGTTGCCGAGTCGATTCCGTAGTCGGTCAAGCGGGTTTGGGGTTTTGCCGACAGGGCGGCCACTTCAGCCGGCGTGGTTGTAGAGCGTACCCGCTTCGTATGTAACGCCCAACGCGTGCCGTCACGGTCGACGAATGTTTGCCCAAGGGGGACGGCGTGCAGCGCACCGCTCCCGTATGCCGCATACGATGTGGTCGCCACGGCCGGTTCGTCACGACGCGTCCATTTGAGCGGCAAATGCGACTCGCGCGAGATCCACACCTTCGTGACCTTGCCGCCTTGAGGCACGACCTCGAGAATGTCCACCACGTCTGCGCCTTGCGACTCCTCGCCATCGTATCGCACCTCTGCAGGCCAGCATGCATTGGCGAGGCCGCCGCTTGCCCAATAAATGTCACTGACGAGGCCGGCGCGGAAGCCGGGGAAATCGGCGTCGCGCACGGTC
>Ga0302223_10001766_pt1 | contig 11235 bp, 8 predicted proteins | sample II_Palsa_E2_3_FD_194565 | JGI IMG/M metagenome (GOLD analysis project Ga0302223, IMG submission 194565) | Peat permafrost microbial communities from Stordalen Mire near Abisko, Sweden - II_Palsa_E2_3 | ecosystem: Environmental > Terrestrial > Soil > Palsa > Peat permafrost | place: Sweden... | reverse complement strand
TTCGCTACGCGCCACTTCGAACTGATCCTCGCGACGCAGATCCTTGACCGTCACCACGCCCTTGGCAATTTCATCCTCGCCCAGCACGATGACGAAGCGGATACCGGCACGATCGGCGTACTTGAACTGCTTGCCGAGCTTGCCCCCCTCCAGCACCACCTCGGTGGCGACGCCAGCCGCGCGTAGCTCACCAGCCAGCGCGAGGTAGGCCGGCAGTTGCGCCTCGTCCATCTGCGTCACCAGCACGTCGACCGTACTCTTGGCCGTGCTGATCAAACCGGCGTCGCGAAGCTGCCAGTAAAGCCGCGTCAGGCCGATCGAGATGCCGACGCCCGGCAGATGTGACTTGGTGTACTGACCCGCCAGATTTTCATAACGACCGCCCGAGCAGATCGAACCAATCTGTGGATGATCGTTCAATGTAGTTTCGTAGACGGTACCGGTGTAGTAATCGAGGCCGCGGGCAATCGACAAGTTCAGCACGAAATGCGTTTCCGGCACGCCGAACGCGTGGATAAGGTTCAGCACTTCCTTCAGTTCGGCGCGGCCCTGCTCCATTGCTTCCGGCCCGGCGCCCAGCGCATCGAGATGGTCGAACGCATTCTTCAACGAGGTCGAGCGTATCTGCACGAAAGCCAGAATTTTCTGCGCGACATCGGCGCTGAGATTGAACGCCTCGCCGGTGAGCGTATCGCGCACATAATCCGCGCCGCGTTTGTCGAGCTTGTCCACTTCGCGGAGCACCAGCATCTGCTGCTCGCCATCGACAATGCCCAGGCTTTCGAAGTAGCCACGCATCAGCTTGCGGTTATTGAGCTGGATGGTGAACGCACCGATGTTCAGCTCGCGGAACACGCTGTAGATCACCGCCGGAATCTCGGCGTCGTAGCGCACCGACAGCGCATCCTTGCCGATCACATCGATATCGCACTGATAGAACTCGCGGAAACGCCCGCGCTGCGCGCGCTCGCCGCGATAGACACGCTGCATCTGGTAGCGTCGAAACGGAAAGCTCAGCTCGCGCTCGTGCTCGGCCACATAACGCGCCAGCGGCACGGTGAGATCGAAGCGCAACGCCAGCTCGGGCATGCCTTCCTTCTCGACCGCATTCAGCGCGCCAGTGGACTGAACGAAATACACCTGCCGCTCGGTCTCGCCGCCGGTCTTGGTGAGCAGCACGTCGGAATATTCGATCACTGGCGTTTCGATCGGCAGGAAGCCGAAACGCTCGTAATTGCGACGGATCACGTCGAGCATGCGCTGAAACGCGATCTGGTCGAGCGGCAGCAGCTCGAGCACGCCGGGCATGGTGCGGGCCGGGGTAAGCGCCATGAAATCCTCTGCTGACTATGACAATGGGGAGCGCATGCCACGCGACTTCACGCGCAGCGGCAGCCGTAAAGATTAGCAGAAGGCCGGCCCCGGTTCCGTAGCCGTTCGGTGCGACACGGGTATCACCGCTGTTGCCAAGCCTGCGGACGACGATTAAGATACGCGGCTTCCCACGGGGTGTAGCTCAGCCTGGTAGAGCGCTACGTTCGGGACGTAGAAGTCGCAGGTTCGAATCCTGTCTCCCCGACCAAATTCGATGATCAAGCCGGCCTAGCGCCGGCTTTTTTGTGGCTACGTAGGCTTCGCGGTTGATGATCTGCGGAACAGGGCAATTGCTTTAATCGTACAAAGAACACATCGGCGTCAAAACTGAACTTCCCGCCAGCAACCACATTTTGGTGGCAAGCTCGAACGCATTGATGAATACGGGCTTGAACAACAAGGTGACCGATTCGAATCACAGCGGCGTAGCTAGCCGCCATACATAGCCGAGTAGATTGATTCCGCACTCTGAGCGCAGGCAGAAGCGGTGCTCTATGTGCGTACAAAAGATCCTCACAGAAGATAAAGGAAGGGCCAGTATCGATACGCTTTTGTCAGTCACGGCGCATTCGATACATGGCCCTTTTATTTCAATGCTAGCGGCGGTAAAGAGCTGCCGCTTCCGGTTTGATTAACCCTGTACGACCGGGCTGCTCGGCAATGAACCGCTGGAAATCGCGCAAACTCCCAGTGAGCCGCTGAGGGTGACGGCGCCACCGGGCTTGGTCACCGAGATGCTTGCGTTGCCCGAGCAATTGAAAACGCCAGCAGCCGTTACATTGACTCCCATCACCGTACCCGTCCATGGACCGCTTCCTACGGGGGCACTGATCTGCCATGGCAAATTGTTTGCCTTGATCGATGTACATACTGCGCTGCCGGTAAAACTGGCAGCGGTCACCTTCGCACTGCCTGCAGTGTCCACTACAGTGAACGTGCTCGTGCATGGAAAGGAAGCTCCTAGATAGGAGAGATTGGTAGGTCCGGCACCAATAATGCTAGTACCGCTCGAACTTCCTCCGACGGTCCATTGGGCGAACGCTGACGATGCGCCCAATGTGCCTGCCAAGACCAGCAAACCTAACAGCAAGGATTTAATCGTTTTCATGAATTTCTCCGTGATTAAGTAAGCAATCAACATGGGAATACGGCATAACCGATACAGACGTATATATGCCGCGGTCTTACGCGGCGGCAAGCCCACGCTCTTTTTGCGGGATGCCGTCAATCCTGACGCACACGATGTCACTGGTGTGAAAATCTTTGCCAGGAAAAGTGAATTTGTATTTAGCGCTATTCATGACCTATCCAACACCATCAATTTCAAATCATCTACGAATTAATAAAATCCCTTACGAATGGACAGTCCGATAATCTTTGGATCCAACGTAAATACATTGGTCGTCAACCCGCTATCGGAACTGTTTAGGAATGTTCCGGTAATGGGCGTTTTGTCGAACAGATTCTTGACATAGAACTGCACAGTCAGATCGTTCTCCGGATGCTCGTAGGTCAGTGAAATGTTGGCATTGCTCCATCCCCGCATATAGTCGATCGGGTCGTTATAGACACGTGCCCAGCTCGAGCTCTGGTGGTAATAATCAGCACGCAAGACCAGATCAGAATTACCCAGGAAAAAGGTGTACTGCGCACCAAGGTTGAAGGTACTGTGCGGCGCATTGGGCAACTCATTGCCACCAACATTCGTGGAAATGCCTGCACCGCCGTTGGGGGCGGTTCGCGGATCGTAGACGACGCCCGTTTGTTGCGAGTATTGGGAACCCGCCAGGTATCCGCCTTGAATGACTGGCGAGGTGGTGGTACACAATCCGGCCAAATAGCCATATATGCTATTGCCAGGTCCAATAAGCCCAGGCAGCACTTGTAGCAACTGCGCTACGTCGGCGGCTGGGGCAATGCAAGACTGCGCAGCCTGCACGAATGGCTTTACCGTCACCCAGTCGGGATTGCCATCGGTCAGGTTCATCTGGTCGATCGAATACTGGTGGCTGCTGATGCGTGTGCCGAGCAAACCCAGATTCATGTCGGCACGAAAATTCCGTGTCAGCTGCCAGGCCGCCTGAAACTCCGCGCCCCAGGTCTTGGCGTTGAAGTTTTCGTTGAGCGAGCCTCGGTTGTCGATTTGCGACACCTGGTAGTTGCGGTAGTCGTAATAGAAAACATCCGCATCCAGGCTGAACTTGCCGCCAGTCAACACGTTCTTGGTACCGAACTCGTAGGCATTGACGAATTCGGGTTTGAACGTGGTCGGATTTGGGGTGATGCTCAACAGCGTCGGATCATTGCCGATACCGGGTGAATTAGTGCCTCCGGCTACATAACCGCGCGAATATGAGGCATATAGCAAGGTGCTATCGGTGAACGACAAACGTGGTGTCCAGTCCAATACGACACGACCGGTGGGCTCGGTCCATTCCTGGTTGATATTTGACGACGCCGGGTAGCCGTAGTTCACATAGCCGGCCCCGATCATTTGCTCCGGGCCGTTTGGAGCCAACAAGAGCTGACTAGGAACGGGCGTAGTATTCTTGCGATCCTGCGTTAGACGCAAGCCTACGGTCAGTTTCAGGTCGTTGGCCAACTTCCAATAGGTCTCGCCAAATATGGCTGTGGACAGCGTGCTGGCAATATTGTCGCTACGAAAATAGTTGTGTCCTTGTCCATTGATATTGTTGAGCGAATTGGGATCAATATAAATACATCCAGTGGTCGAACCCTGAGCGCAAGGCTGCGGAGGTTGACCCGGAAACCCATTACCTAGGTTATATTGTCCCTCCGCGATTGCGGTGAACACGTTGTTGAAGACGTAGTAGTTTTCATTGATGTGAAAGTCGAGGAAATTAGCCCCGATATTGAAGTTGAACGGACCATCGAAATCGGATTGCAGGCGGAATTCCTGCGACCATTGGTGGCTATATGACTGGCTACGGTCCACTGCTAGCATCTGTGTCGAGGCCCCGAGCTGGGGATCGACGAACACACCGTTTGGCGTTAGCCCGGGATAGGTCGATTCGGACAGCGGATTACCAAAGGTATCGAAACCCCCAAGCGTATTGCTGAAAACCGACACGGATGGAAAGCGGTCGTAATCCTGCTCGGAGAAGTACGAGTCGCGCGTGAACAGTGTCTGCGAGACGAACTTCAGACCTGGACTGAGGTTGGCCTGAAAGTTGAACTGCACCACGTCATTCTTGGCGTTAAAGATGGGATCAAAGGTAGTGGCGATCGTGCGCAGGTTGGTTGACTGGGTAACGCCCGCATAGGGGTTACCGTTCAATAGCGACAAGAATCGACTGAAATCGGGAGCAATGCCCACCGCAGTGAGTGCATTGCCGGTAAGCACCTCCGGCAAGCTGAGGCCATTGGGCACGCCAAAGGCGCTCTGGCCGTACAACGAACCGTCCGTACAACCTTGGCTGAGCGTGGCCTGATCCAAAGGGTTTGTAACCGCAACCCCGTCCACCTCGGTAGGCCCGGGATCGGTGTGACAAAGCTGTTTGCCGGTGCGCGAGCGATCATCGTGTTCGCTGAAGTGTTCCCACACCAAGCTGGCACTGATGTCATCGTTGGGCTTCCAAGCTAGGCTGGCGCGCCCGCTCCACAAATTGCGTCCGTTGACGTTATTGTTGGTGACGCTGTTGTAATCGTAACCATCGCGATCCGTCCATGCGCCAGCAAGGCGAAAGGCCAGCGTGCTGGATACCGGCACGTTGAGCATGCCGCTGAAGCGCCGGCCATCGTAGTTACCCACTTCAGTCTTGACCCAGGATTCGAAGCCGTCGAAGCTTGGCAGGTTGGGAATCATGTTGACCACGCCTGCTGTGGCATTGCGCCCGTACAGTGTGCCTTGCGGCCCACGCAGTACTTCTACGTTGTCCACGTCAAAGTATTCCTGCTCGAACAGTCGATTGCGGATCAGCGGCGTGTCATTGAAACTCACCGCCACCGCCGGGTCAGTGGTAACCGATAAAGCCTGCGTGCCAATACCGCGAATCTGAAAGTTGTAGCTGGCGAAATTGGTCTTGGTAAAGCTCACATTGGGTGTGCTCGTAACCAGATCGGCACCGGTCTCGATCTTCTTGTCGTCCAGATCCTGGCCGCTGAACGCAGAGATCGCTATGGGCACTTTTTGAATGTTTTCAGTTTTCTTCTCGGCCGTTACAGTAACGGTGTCGAGTTGGGTGGCGTTACTGGCATCGGGTCCATTCGCCTGCGTTGAGGACTTGGGTTTAGCTGCTGTCGGCTTGCTCGCCCGTTTGATGACCACGGTTTGGCCATCAGTGAACTGATAGCTCAGGCCACTGCCTTTGAGGAGATCGTCAAGGGCAGCATGCGTGGAGACCGTGGCGTTGACGCCAGCGGATTTTCGGCCCGTTACAAGGGCGGGATCGAAAAGCACCTGCAAGCCACTTTGCGTATTGAATTGATGCAGCGCCTGATCCAGCGGACCTGCAGCGATATGGAAGGCGACGCCCCCGCTAGCGGCGGGCGGCGATTGCGCCATGGCGGTCGAGCCGCCGAAGATGGCGACACTCAATGCCGCAGCCAGCAATGACTGGCGCAAGCATCCGTGGCGATGTGCTCCACGACGAAGTACGTGCATGTGCTCCCCTTGTTTCCCCAATGCAGTCGGATGGCTGCCGGATTACAAGAACGTTGCAGTTCGGAGAAACCCCTAGAACTCTTTTCGCTCTTTCGGAGGGAGCCCAGCACGGCACGGGCAAACGCAGACCTGGCTAGGACGGCCTGGGCGGCTATAGGGTGTGCTTTCAGCGGCGGCTGAGCTGGATGTCGCCACTGACCTTATCGACACGGGCGCGAATCGGAAACGTGCTTTGCAGCGCGCGAACCAGCGATGCGGTTTGCCCAATGCGGAAGTCACCGCTGATGGGCAGATTCTCCAGCGATGGGTCGGTGATGACCAGATGGCCTGGACCATGGCTGTTGACCTGGGCAACCGCTTCGCCAAGCGGCGTCTCGCGGAACACCAGCTTCCCCTGCGTCCAGCCGATGGCGACCTCGGGGGCAATACGACGCTGGTGCCAGACGCCGCTGCCAGCGACGAGCCGATCGCCATGCGTAAGGGTGGCCGACTGATCTTGCCGCGTCACCTGCACGATGCCTTCCACCACAGTGATGTCGGTTTGCGAACCGGCGAGGTTAACGTCGAAGCGCGTGCCGATATCCTGAATAATGTTGCCTGCGGCATGGACGATGAAGGGCCGTTGCGGCTCATGGGCTACCTCGAAGACGGCCTCACCTTTGGTCAGTTGCACGGTGCGAGCATGCTGGCCGATGGTCACATCAAGCATGGTGTCCACATTCAAGGTAACGCTGGAACCATCCAGCAAAGCGACCTGACGGATTTCCCCATGCGCCGTCGCGTAGTGACGGGTAACAGCGGTATCTGGCGGGTTGCGCAGCACGCGGTAACCGACCAGAGCTGCGACGAGGAACAAGCATGCCGCGATGGCACTGCCCCATGCGAGTCTTCCCCATGCGCATCTCGGGTTGAACCGTGTGCCACCACGTGGAGCAGCAACAGCCTCGCGCCGCCACGTTGCAATTTCCTGATCGTCGGCCAGAGAGGACAGCCCGACCCATAATCTGCTGGTCTCGGCATACGCCGCGGCATGCGCGGGATCTGCAGCCTGCCATGCGTCAAATTCCTGGCGATCCGTCATGGAACAGTTCTGCGCGCGAAGCCGTACAAACCAGCGCTCAGCCTGGTCGAAAATCGACTCGATGTCTTCGATGTCTTCTTCGCGTTGCATGACTACTTGAACGTTCTTCCGCGATTTTCCCCTAGTGCGCAACGACATACAGCCAGCGCGTGGGCAATATGATTCTCGACTGTCCGCTCGGAAATGCTGAGTTGTCGAGCAATCTCACGATAGCTCAAATTCTCGAACCGATGCAGCAGGAAAACCTGGCGACAACGCGATGGCAAGCGACGAATCGCTTCCTTGATGCATGCCAGATTCTGCTGATCGGAGAGAATGCGGTCAGGCTGCGGCTCGGACGACGCCATCTGCGCATCGTCTATGCTGCAATGGCGATCCAGCTGCTTCGTGCGCGTCTGGCGACAATGGTCGGCCACGACACTGGCAGCGACCCGGAAAAACAACGCGCGCACCTCGCCGGCGTCGCTGCGCTGGCGATAGCGCAACATGCGCAGAAGCGTTTCCTGGACCGCATCGTCGGCCACATTCCGATCGTGCAACTGTCGTCGCATGTAGCGACGCAGACCAGGCTCCAACTCTCGAAGCAGCCCGGCAAAGCATTCCTCGTCAGCCCCACACGCCTGGTCGGAAGCAACAGCTTCGGGTCGGTATCGGATACGGGTGGAGCCGATAAGCATGGACGCTCGCATGAGGATCGCGGATTGGCTGGGACGATCCCGCATGACGGCAGCCACTCGTGAAACATGGTCGCCTGACAAGCCCCAACCGATCATCCTTAATCTAATTAATGCCCGATTCTGTCGTCGAGTACATCTGCACCGCACCAAAGCGCGCCGGAAATCTGAACGTGCGCACGCGGAAGCCGCCGGGTCGTATCCGACCATGCCGGCCAGACTGACAACGGGGCCCCGTTGCCGGATGGCCTCTTCGTGGTCGGTCGCAACGATGCGGACTCGGCATCGATGCAAGCCACACGCGAACTCAGGCAAGCAACGCCATCGAAGCCAGTCGGTCCAGTTCTTCCTCGACAAACCCCGCCTCGATCCGCGCTGGCCGATTGAACGGGCCGCGAAGGCTCACGCCCATGTACTCGTGCAGCAATTCGAAGAAGGTATCGACCGGATCGAGTCCGTCGCGTTCGCAACAGTGGCGATACCAACGGGTGCCTGCGGCGACGTGGGCCACTTCTTCGCGCAGGATCACTTCGAGTATCGCCACTGTGCGCGTATCACCAAGATGGCGCAGCCGTTCGATCATACCGGGCGTGACATCCAGCCCGCGCGCTTCCAACACGCGCGGCACCAGCGCCATGCGAGCGGTGTCGTGATCGGCGGTTTTCTCGGCCATTGCCCACAGGCCATCGTGTGCATCGAAATCACCGTAGACGTGACCCATCTCGGTGAGGCGAGCAGAGAGCATGGCGAAGTGCCGCGCCTCGTCGTTCGCGCAGCTGGCCCAGTCACGGTAGTACTCGTCAGGCTTGCCGCGAAAGCGGTAGACCGCATCCCATGCCAGATTGATGGCGTTGAATTCGATATGCGCCACGGCATGCACCAGCGCCGCACGCCCCTCGGTGCTGCCGAGTCCACGTTGCGGCACCTGTCGTGCATTGACCAGCATCGGTTTAGCCGGGCGGCCGGGCGCACCGATGGGTTCCGGCGGCGGTGATGATGGCTCGGCGTGCAGCTCACCTGCCAGAAGCGACTCCCAGGTTTCACGCGTCAGCCGGAGCTTTTCGGCCGGATCGGACGCATCGAGGCAACGCTTGGCGGCGGCATGAAGATCGGTCATGGAGTTTCGCTAGCAGTCGCCTCATTCCTCCCCCTAAGAGGAAGCAGAATCAGGCGATGCGGCGAGCAGCCTTGGCGTCGTCCGAGCGCAGCATCTGAATCTGCTCCAGATAGCGATCGTCCAAACCGGTGACGTATTCGCCGGAGAAACAGGAGGTATCGAAGTGCTGGAGTTCTTCGTTGCCGTCCTGCACCGCCCAGATCAGATCCTCGAGACTCTGGTAGATCAGCCAGTCAGCACCGAGCGTCGCCTCCACTTCTTTCTCGGTACGGCCAGCAGCGACCAACTCGGAGACGGATGGCATGTCGATGCCATACACGTTGGGATAGCGCACCGGCGGCGCGGCCGAGGCGAAGTAGACGTTCTTGGCACCGGCGTCGCGGGCCATCTGGATGATCTGTTTGGAGGTAGTGCCGCGCACGATCGAGTCGTCGACCAGCAGCACGTTCTTCTTGCGGAACTCCAGATCGATCGCGTTGAGCTTGCGGCGCACCGATTTCACCCGCTCACCCTGCCCCGGCATGATGAAGGTGCGGCCGATGTAGCGGTTCTTGACGAAGCCCTCGCGGAACGGCACGCCCAATGCGCCAGCCAGTGCGCTGGCGGCAGTACGCGCGGTATCGGGGATCGGGATCACCGCGTCGATGCCATGATCGGGCCGCTCGCGCATGATCTTTTCGGCCAGCTTCTCGCCCATGCGCAGCCGCGCCTTGTAGACCGACACGTCTTCGATCATCGAATCGGGGCGGGCCAGATAGACGTACTCGAAAATGCACGGCGCGTGCACGGCACCTTCGGAGCAGCGGCGCGAATAAAGCTGACCAGCGTCGGTGATGATGATCGCCTCGCCCGGCAGGATGTCGCGAACGCGTTTGAAGCCCAGCACGTCGAACGCTACCGATTCGGAAGCCACCGCGTACTCGGTGCCTACCGCGGTCACACGCTCGCCCAGCACCAGCGGACGGATGCCGTGCGGGTCGCGGAATGCCACCAGTCCATAGCCCAGCACCAGCGCCACGCAGGCATAACCGCCGCTGGCGCGCGCGTGCACGCCGGCAACCGCCTTGAAGATGTGATCCGGCGTCAACTGCATCCGGTCCTGGATCTGCAGCTCGTGCGCCAGCACGTTCAGCAGCACTTCGGAATCCGAGTCGGTGTTGATGTGCCGGCGATCGTCTTCGAACATTTCGCGGCGCAGCGATTCGGTGTTGACCAGATTGCCGTTGTGCACGAAAGCAATGCCGTACGGTGAGTTGACGTAGAACGGCTGCGCCTCGGCCGAACCTTCGGAGCCGGCGGTCGGATAACGACAGTGGCCGATACCGATGCGGCCCCGCAGCTCGCTCATCGATGCCTGGCCGAACACATCGCGTACCAGCCCGTTGCCCTTGTGCAATCGCAAACGCGCGCCGTCCACGGTGGCGATGCCCGCCGCATCCTGACCGCGATGCTGCAGCACGGTCAGCCCGTCATACAGGGCCGACGCGACTTCGATGGTACCGACAATACCGATGATTCCGCACATGGTCGTAGCCTGCTTCAGTTATTCGTAGAGGGTGTGGCCACGCTCGTCGCGGGGGCCGGTAACGCTGTGCGTGATGCCGCAGGTGCAAACGGCGAGCCGAACATGGGGACGTGCGGCAGTGTAGACAAGTTGGGCATATGGTTAAGCATGTCCGACGGATGGATCTTCTCGAGCAGGGCCTCTGGATGAACCTGATTGCGCAGGTTGGCCGGTATGCTTGTTGGAACCTCCTGCCCCAGCCAGGACGCCAGGCCCTGAAACTGCGGTGCCAGCGTCGATTCACGCCACCACGATTCCTTCGTGAAACCGGTAAGACCGACCAGAAACACCAACACCGCCACGATCAGCACACCGCGCACAAAGCCGAATACCGTGCCAAACATGCGGTCGACGCCCGACAAGCCGCTGCTCCAGATCAACCGCCTGATCGTGAAACGTATGACCGCTCCCAGTATCAGCACCAGAACAAAGCAGATGCCGTAACTGACGAAAGTTCGCAACGGCACCGACGTAATCGCATGCGCCAGCTGCGCGGATACAATCGGGCCGAACGCCCACGTCGCCCAGAACGCAACCACCCAGATCACCAACGACAGCACTTCGGCAACCAATCCACGGAACAGACCGATCAGAACCGATAGGGCCAGTACGCCAAGAATGATGCAGTCAGTCCAGTTCATCCGTTCACCCGCGCTGCTGACGCATTATTTGAATAGCACGACCTGACCGACACCGTGACACGTGCAGTTGTGACACACGTAATCAGGGCACCGGAACGATATTGCCGGCAACACCCAGCTTGGCCTTGATCTGATCGCGAATACGCTCCGCATCGGCACG
>Ga0302223_10001759_pt1 | contig 11277 bp, 8 predicted proteins | sample II_Palsa_E2_3_FD_194565 | JGI IMG/M metagenome (GOLD analysis project Ga0302223, IMG submission 194565) | Peat permafrost microbial communities from Stordalen Mire near Abisko, Sweden - II_Palsa_E2_3 | ecosystem: Environmental > Terrestrial > Soil > Palsa > Peat permafrost | place: Sweden... | reverse complement strand
AGCCACATTCCAGGGGCAACGGTGCGTGCGGCGCTGGTGGATACGGCGCTGGCTTCGACGACGACCCATGTGCGGATTACACCGACGACGATCACGGATTGTCCGCAAATTACGGCCGTGCAGCAGGGGTTTGGCTACCCGTGCGCGTACATTACGACGCCACCAGCGGCCGTTGCGACGACGACTTCGGCGACGGTGTTTGCGAGCGGCTACCGGGTGCCGATGGTGCAGCGCGGGGAGCTGGCGGTGGAACGGGCGTTGGGGCATCGCTCGAGCCTGCGGCTGAGTTACGGGATGGCGATGGCGATCCAGTTGCCGGGTGCTACGGACATTAACATTTCGCCGTCGGCGGGGATGGTGAGTTACGAGCTCCAGAGTGTGGATGGCACGCTGAACCGGTACAAGGGGCTGCATGAGGGCGAGACGTTTGAGGTGCCGTTGTATGATCAGCGGCCGATGTTGAACTATGGAGCGGTGACGGCGCTGGTGTCGAATGCGAATGCGACGTATCACGCGGTGACAGCGGAGGCGCAGGTGCATGGGCTGCGGTGGAACGGGTTGCGCAATCTGGAGCTGAGGGCGAGTTATACGTTTTCGAAGTCGATTGATTATGCGCCACAGGCGTCGGCGACGCCTTCGATCGATGGGCAGTTCGATCCGTTTCGGAATGCGTATGACAAGGGGCTGTCGAACCAGCAATTTCCGCAGCGGTTTGCCGGGGCGCTGGTGCTGCCGCTGCACGAGCGAAGAGGGCCGAAGGCGGTGCGGCTGGTGCTGGATGGGTGGCGCGTGTCGGCGATTGGGACGGCGAGCAGCGGGGCCGCGTATAGCTACAAGATTTTTGGTGGGACGTATTTGAAGGGTGGGCGTGAGTCAATCAACGGGTCGGGAGGGGCGACGTATCTGCCGACGGTGGGGCGGAATACGCTGCGGCTGGCGCCGCGTGGGAAGATGGATCTGCGGTTGGGGCGGGAGGTGAAGCTGGGGCATGGGATGCATTTGAATTTGTTTGCGGAGGCGTTTAACTTGTTTAATTCAGAGAACATTGCGAGCGTTGAGACGCGGGCGTTCCAGCTGGGGACGGCGAACACGATTGGGAATTCCACGGCAACCGGGCCTACGCCGCTGGTGTTTCAGAATGCGGCGGCGATTGCGACGGAGGGGCTGACGACAGAGGTGCCGTTCGGGACGCCGAGCTCGTCGACGACCGGGACGAGCAAGGAACGGCAGATTGAGCTGGGGGTTCGACTGCAGTTTTAGGGGGAAATGTCGGATTGAGACGAATGGTGGCGCGAATTGCCGCGAACGGCATAATATCCCCGTAGATAAGTCCCCGGGAGTGTGGACCATGAACCTGCTGGAGTTAGTCGGTCGGCATGGCTATGCCGTGACATCGATCGTGGTGTTCAGCGCGTGTTGCGGTTTGCCACTGCCCTTGTCGGTGGTGTTGTTGGCGGCGGGGGCGGCGGCGCATGGCGGGTCGCTGAATCTTGGCGTGGTGATTGTGTGCGCGTGGAGTGCGGCGCTTGCGGGGGATCTGTTGATGTACCTGGGGGGACGGTATACGGGCTGGTGGCTGCTGACGAATATCTGCAAGTTCAGCATGAACCAGGAGGCGTGCGTGTTCGGGTCGGCGCAGCAGTTTTATGAGCGCGGATCGAAGGCGCTGCTGGTGGCGAAGTTTGTGCCGGGATTGGCGGAGGTGTCGTCGGTGCTGGCGGGTAGCCTGAGTATGCGACCGCGCAGATTTCTAACGCTGGATGGGCTGGGAATTTTGGCGTATGTGACGGCCTGGAGCGTGGCGGGGTTTGTGTTTGCGCGGTTCCTGCGCGTGGCGATTGGATGGGTAGAGCGGGTGGGTCATCTGACGGCGGCGATGCTGGGTGGGATCGTTGTGCTTTATATCCTTTGGGTGGTCCTAAGCCTGCTGCGCGAGACCAGGCTTCCGAAGGTGGAGAAGATTGCGGCGAGGGATTTGCGTCGACATCTGCAGACGGTGACGCAGGAGACGCTGCTGATTATTGCGGATGTGCGCTCGCGGGGATATTACGATCCCGGCATGCATAGGATCAAGAACTCGATACGCGTGGACCCGGGGCGAATAAGGGAAGATCTGGAGGTGCTGCAAGAGTTCATGTTGCCGCAGCCGGACTGCGAGATCTATCTCTACTGCTCGTGCGCGCACGAGGCGACGAGCATGCGCGTGGCGCGGATGCTGCAACGGGAAAACTGTACGACGAAGGTCATCCGGGGTGGGCTGAAGGCGTGGGTGAAGGCCGGCGGACCACTGGAACCGGTGCCGCACGACGATGTGGAGCACCTGCCCCGCTTCGAATAAGGGCAGCGGATAGGGGATAGACAAGGGCGCAGGGTGGTGCGTGGGACGGAGCGCTCGGCAGGTGGGGAGCGACGCGTTGAGCACGGTATGCATCCAACGGGATAGCATCTACGTAGACACACAAGACCCCTGGGAGTTGTAGAAAAATGAACCTGCTGAACGTGATCGCTCACCATGGGTACGCGGTGACGTCGATCGCGATGTTTGTTGCTTGTTGCGGTTTGCCGATGCCTCTTTCGGTGGTGTTATTGACGGCGGGCGCGGCGGCGCATGGCGGGTCGCTCAATCTCGGGGTGCTGATTCTTTGCGCGGCGGGCTCTGCGCTGCTGGGCGACACGCTGATGTATTTGGGCGGACGCTTTACCGGGTGGTGGATGCTGACAAATATCTGCAGGTTCAGCATGAATCCCGAGCTCTGCGTGTTCGCGTCGGCACGGCAGTTTTACAAGCGCGGGCCGCGGGCGCTGATGTTTGCGAAGTTTATCCCGGGGCTGGCGACGGTGGCGGCGATCCTGGCAGGCAGCTTGAACATGCGGCTGCGGCGGTTTCTGTCCACCGACGGGTTTGGCGTGTTGCTGTATGTGAGCGCGTGGAGCGCCACCGGCTACCTCTTTGCGCCTTTCCTGCGCGTGCTGGTTGCGGACGTGCAGCGGCTGGCGCATTTCACGGCGGCGACGGTGGCGGCGATTGTTTTGCTGTACGTGCTGTGGCTGGTGTTGAGTGCGCTGCGCGAGTCGCGACTCACGGCGGTGGATAAGGTGGCGGCGGAAGACTTGTTCGAACGCACGAGCACCGCAACGCATGATCGGCTGGTGGTGATTGCGGATGTGCGCTCGCACGGGTATTACGATCCGGGGATGCAGCGGATCAAGAATTCAATCCGCGTGGAGCCGAGCCGTCTGAAGGAAGAGCTGGAGGCGCTGCGGGAGTTCATGCAACCGGAGTGCGAGATTTATCTTTACTGCTCGTGCGCACACGAGGCGACGAGCGTGCGCGTGGCGCGGATGCTGGAGAAAGAGAATTGCTCGACCAAGGTGATACGCGGGGGCATGAAGGCGTGGGTGAAGGCGGGCGGGCCGACCGAGCCGGTGCCGCTTGGGGATGTGGAACATCTGCCGCGGTTTGAGTAAGCACTTACGCCGCTTGCGGTAGGGCGGGAATGGGCGCGCTACGGAGGCGCATGGGTTGACGTTGCCAGTAGGTGAGGGAGCGCCAGCACCATTCGATTGGGCCGAAGCGGAAGTAGCGCAGCCAGAGGCTCGAGAAGATTATGTTGAGGATCCACATGGCGGCGACGGCGTAGTAGAGCTTGTAGTACTCGACGTAGCCGTACCAGTGCCATGCGCCCCAGACGAAGAGGGTCTTCATGCAGAGGCTGGTGAGGATGTAGTTGGACAGCGCCATTTGGCCGACTGCGGCGATACGGGCGAAGAGCCATTTGAAGAAACCGGCGCGCATGAGTAGCAGAAGCAAAGCGGCATTGCCGAGGGCGCCGGAGACGCGTGTTAGGTCGTAGGGGAATTGCAGCACGTGCGCGGTCTGGAACATGTCGAAACCGCCGCGCCAGGCGTGCCAACATCCCCAGAACGTAAGCGGCCAGGAGATGCCGAGGCCGATGACGGCGGTGAGCGCGTAGGCGCGTGTGGAGAGCTTCAGCGAGAAGAAGCCGACGCGGTAGAGCGCCATGCCGAGGAGCATGAGGCCGAACCAGTCGCCGAAGCCTGCATACGCGCCGAGGGTTTCGCCCTGAAAGACGTCACCGGCGTCGGCACCCTGCGAGAGCCATCCGTGCTGATGTGCGGCGATATCTTTGTAGAGCTTCTTTGAGCTGGGACGCCAGCGGTCCTGGATGCTCTTCCAACTCTTGAGGGCGGAGATCTGATCCTCGGTGAGGGTTTGGTGATGAGCGAGAGCGGCGTTGGCCTTTTCGGCGTTGCGCTTGGCCTGGCCCGCTGCAAATGTCTGACCCACCTGCACGACGAGCGTGTTGAGGAGGAGGATGCCGGCTGCCGTCCAGAAGAGCTTCTTCGGTTTGAGATTGCGGAAGGGGAAGAGGAACATGAGCGCGGCGACGCCGTAGAAGTAGAGGATGTCGCCGTTCCAGATGGCGTAGGCGTGAACCATGCCGAAGAGGACGAGCCACATATTGCGGCGGGTATAGATGTCGGCGGCGCGGATGCCGGCGCCACGCTCTGCGGCGCGAGAGGTGAGAAGGATCACGCCGGCTCCGAAGAGCATGGAGAAGAGGGCGCGCATTTTTCCCTCGGCGAAGATCCAACGCAGGAACCAGACGGTGGTGTTGATCTTCCAGTGCGGGCCGTTGAAGACGGGCTTCACGGTGGAGAGGGGGATGGCGTAGTTCGAGAAACCGAGCGCGAAGTCGGTGACGTTCATGATGAGGATGCCCATCAGCGAGAAGCCGCGCAGCAGGTCGACGGACGATATGCGTTCGGAAGGGTCGACCGGGCGTGTGGCCAACATGGGGTCCGGGGCGATGAGGGTATCGATGTGGGGCGGTCCGGCGAGTTCTTCGTTGGCGCCGGTGGGAAGACACGTGGGATCCACGGATTCAAGGGAGGGCGCAGGGGGGAGGCTCATGAGGGGGCTCCGAAGAAAGACTACTAAGTACAAGAACGAGGATAGAAATGCGTAAACCGTGTTGCTAGTGGGTCGCGTCAGCAAAAGTCGATGACGTTTGTCATGTCCACAAAGGCAGCGCGGGATCGTGGGCGCAGAGGTGACATGCAGCGAATGTCCGTGAGTATAGCGTTATGCACGCTTGTTGCAGCTGGTCCGCTCAAATATTTTTGATTTTTGGATTCTAATTGGAGGACTAAACGAGCTTGGCGAGAGCGGTGATGAGGCTGGTATGGGGGAGGCCGTCGGCGTAGGTTTTGAGGATGAGGGAGCGCATGAAGGGGAGGCGCATGGCTTTGAAGCCGCGCTCGGGTTGGGCGTAGAAGGCGCGGGCAGCTCGGTGGGAGAAGGCTAAAGTTTTCTGGAGTGGGGCGAGGTGGCGGGCGTAGGCGGCGGCTACGTCGTTGGGCTGATTGTTTAGGTCGCATTCGAGGATGGCTGCGGCGGCGGCCTGGCCACTGACGACGGCAGAGTGGATGCCTTCGCCGGTGAGCGGGTCGACGAGGCCGGCAGCATCGCCGACCAGGAGAACGCGGCCGCTGGGGATGTAGGTGTGGCCGCCCATGCCGAGTTGCTGGCCCGTGATGTGAGCGAGGTGGGTGACGCCGAGTTTTTGCTGCGCGTAGTCGAGGAGAAGAGCGCGAGTGACTTGCTTGAGGTCCTTCGGCGATCCCTCCCGTCCACCAATAGCGCGTACGGATGGGGTGCCCGAGTCCTGCGCGGACGGCGAGCGTTTGAACGTGGCTGGGGCGAAGGCGCCGACGCCGATGTTGATGTGGTCTGCCTTGGGGAAGAGCCAGCCGTAGCCGCCGGGGAGGGGGGAGAAGTCGAAGACGAGGTCGTGGGGGGCGGCGCCGTTGGGGAGGGTTGCGGGGAGGTCGGTGTAGCCGACGGTGGCCTCTAACGCAAAGCCATCGTCCTCTGAGGGGGCGTCGCCTTCGCGATGGACGAGGCGGCGGGTTTGGCCGTTGGAGCCGTCGGCGCCGAGGAGGATAGGGGCGCGGAGGGTTTCGGGGCCGCGGGGGGTGGCTACGTCGAGCTCGATGAAGTCGGGAGATTCGCGCAGGGCGGTGATGCGGTCGATCTTGCGGAGCTCGATGCTGCCGCCCTGGCGCGCGGCGAGCAGGGTTTGCTGGAGGCAGAAGTCGTCGAAGCGCTCCCGCACGGCCATGGCGCAGATGGGGTTGCGGGTCTTGACGCGAACGTCGGCGGACTTGGGGGAGGGGAGATTGGTGGAATCCCAGGTCCGAGAATCCGGACCTGGGGCACCCGGTGTGGTGGCGGATTGGAGGACGATTTCGTGGCAGACGCGCTCGATGACGGGGTCGACGGAGTAGCGGAGGGCTTTGAGGGTTTTGCGGGTGAGGCCGCAGGCGCAGGGTTTGTGGCGCGGAAAGCTGCGCTTGTCGAGCAGGATGACGTGCTTGCCGGCCTGGGCGAGGTCGTAGGCTGCGGCGCAACCTGCGGGTCCGGCACCGGCGATGAGGATGTCCACTTCGCGAATCATTGCTGCATTGAGTTTATTCCTGCGAGGGTTGGGACTGCGAGGGGGCTGGCGGGCGCCGTTCGCGGAACAAAGATCGCGCAGGGCTCGTACCCCTCTATGCAGCCCGGAAATGGAGACGCCGCATGGTGAAAGAGATGCTTGCAGGAGCAAGGATGAGGCGCGCAGTTTGCTCGGCGCTGATGGTGTTCAGTGTGGTGTTGGTTGCGACGTCGGCGTTGGCGCAGGCGGCGTTTGACGTCGCGGTGATTCGCCCGAGCAGTGGTCAAGTGAAGTTCGAGCGCAATGGTAAGACCGATGCTGCGTTCGGGACGCTGAAGATGCACGACGTCACAGTAAGCAGCTGCATCCAGTGGGCCTACGCAAAGCCGCAGGCGCTGATCAGTGGGCCGGCTTCGCTGACGGAGACGCGTTATGACATTACGGCGAAGACGGATCCGCATGCCACTAAGGAACAGATGCAAATCATGCTGCGCGCGCTGCTGAGCGAGCGATTCAAGCTTGCGTTCCACACTGAGAAAAAGGAGATGCGGGTGTATACGCTCACCGTCGCGAAGGGTGGCATTAAGATGAAGCCGTCGGTGCCGGGGGTCGAGATGCATCACGAAAACAGCGCGACGGGGATGGTTGCGCAGGCGATCACGATGCAGGAGCTGGCGAACTATCTGTCGGATCCGCTGGACGCGCCGTTGACGGATGGCACGGGGCTGGAGGGTCGCTACGACTTCATCATCGACTTCACGCCGTACGTGAATATGGAGCAATCGGATGTGCGGCCTGATCCGGCGGCGGTGCTGAAGTCAGCGCTGAAGGGTGATTTGGGGCTTGATTTGGTGCAGGGGAAGGCAGTGGTGGACGTGATGGTGGTGGATCATGTGGAGGGGGCTTCGGAGAATTGATGGGTTGAGTGTTGCATCGATGATGTTGGCACGATGACTTGCGAGCAATTGGATTGTCGGTTGTTTCTGTCTTCGTCTCGAGCTCATTGCGTATGAATCTCGTCCCATTTGCGAATGGCTAAGTTCCAAAGCGCCTCACAATTCTCAACCGACGGAAATGTCTCCGGGTTTGCCCTCACTCGTCCGATATTTGCCTCTCTTTCCCTGATCACATGTCTTTCAAGGACATGATCATAGTAATGATCCCAAGCTCCTTCGCTATTGGGGACGGGATAGCGTCCACTCCATTTGAGAACTTCGCCCAAAAGCTCTAAAGTCGCTTTTTGGCTTTTCGAAAATGCAATATCGGCCTCACGCGCAAGATCGAGCGGCTCATGTGTTTGGGGAGCTATTCCGCCTTTTGCAACGATGATAGCCTTAACCAATAGCTCGATAGACAGAGCCGCATTCATGAGAACTACCAGCGATCCCCTGCGAATGGAATCCGTACGTTGCCAAAAAATCTTTGCCGCTTCGTGGAAAGAAATAGCAGAGGCATACCAAGAATCTTCATTTGATTGCTGGCTAGCAAATGTATGCTGTGCGACGCGGCGAATTTCTTTTTTGTCCATTGTGGCTGTACCTCGTCGGAGGTCTTTGGCTCGGCAGGTGCCCACGTGTCGCTTCGAAACCTGCGAAAAACAAGGTTTCAACTGAAAGTATCACTTCTGATAAGTAGGCTTATCCGAGACACAGGTCAACACAGGGTCAGACTGCGATTGCTGCGGAGGGTTCTTCGGTTGGAAGATGCATTGCTGCGGCGAGGAGGGAGTAGCTGCGCTTGCGGGCTTCGTGGGAGTGGGTGATGGTGTTGATGATGATTTCTTTTACGTGGAGTTCCGTGGCAAGCCCGCGGAGTTGGGCGGCTACCTTGTCGGGGGTGCCGGTGAAGTAGGTGGGCCACTCGTTTTCTTCGGGCGCGTCGAGGCTGCCCGCCGTGAAGGGGATGAGCGGGTTGGGCGCGGTGGGCAGGGCCTGGAGCTCGCGGAGGGCGTCTTCAGGGGTGGCTACGGGGCGGCGGTCGTCCATGCGGATGCGGCGCTGGAGGAGGCGGACGGAGGCGGCGAGGCGTTCGGCTTCGGCGTCGGTGTCGGCGCAGATGACGCCGATGGCGAGGGTGGCTTCGGGGGCGGAGCGGTCGGGGCTGGGTTGGAAGTTGGCCTGGTAGTACTCAATGGCGCGGCGGGTTTGGATGGGGGAGAAGAAGTGGGCGAAGGCGTAGGGAAGGCCTTGCTGGGCGGCGGTGACGGCGGACCACATGGATGATCCGAGCAGCCAGATGTCTGGGGCGCCGGGTGCGTCGGGTGCTACGCGGATGCGGGCGAAGGGGTGGTTGGGGCCGAGGAGATCGGGGAAGCGCTCAGGGTGGAGGAAGGCGCGGAGCTCGGCTAGCTGTTGGGGGAAGTCGTCGGGGACGGGAGACTTGCGGTCGCGGCGCAGGGCGAAGGCTTCGAGCTGGCCGCCGCCGGGAGCCCGGCCGATGCCGAGATCGATGCGGTTGGGACACATCGCGTGGAGGGTGCGAAAGACTTCCGCGATTTTTAGCGCAGAGTAGTGCGGGAGCATGATGCCGCCGGTGCCTCCGCGGATGCGGGTGGTTTCGGCGGCGGCGCGGGCTACGAGGATCTCGGGTGCGGTGGAGGCGAGGAGATCCATGGCGTGATGCTCGGAGTACCAGAGGCGGGTGTAGCCGAGGGCGTCGACATGGCGGGCGAGGTCGAGGGAATTAGCGAGAGCCTGCGAGGGCGTGAAGCCGGCGGGGACGGGGGACTGGTCGAGAACCGAGAGGCGGAGAGGGAATTGGCTGGCGGGAGTGCCCATGAATCTTAGATGATGGGGAACACACTTCGGATGGGGCGATCTTGAGATGCCGGCAAAGTCGAGGATTCTGAAACATTCGCGCGGGCAGGGCGTCCAATCCTGCATTAGGCGGGCAGGAAAGTCTATGGTGTAAAGGCGACCCTGGAGGCGGCCTTGAACGTTTCGTCGAAGGCTACGGTGAGGAGAAGGCGGGGTGTGGCGGGAGTCGTGTCGGCGACGCTGATGATGTGCGCCGGTGCGCTGCACGCGCAGGATCCCGAGCCGTTGAGTGCACTTCGGCATGGGCCGTTGGTGGTGTGGTATCTGGCGGCGTCGACGCGGCCGCCGCAATCGAATTTGAATGCGATTGCCGCGCTGCACAATGCGACGCCTCTGAACTACAGCGAGAAAACGACGGGCACCTTTGGGCAGAATGCGTCCACCTACGGACAGAACGCAGCAAGCTATGGGGTGGACGCGGATAGCACTACGATTAGCACGCCCTCAATCCCACCCGATCAGAACGCTACGACCGCGAAGCCTAACGGCATCGGGTATCAGCAGAAAGATTTGAGCAACTTCGGACAGAATGCGGCGGGGTACGGGACGAACGCCAGCAACTACGGGCAGAATGGCAGCACCGCGGGGCAGAACGCGGGCAGCTATGGCACGGCGGCAAGCAACTACGGCACGGCGGCGAGCAATGTGGGGCAGAACGCTTCGACGTATGGAGCTGGGAATGGCAATGGCGCGCCTGCGGAGGCAGCAAATCCCGGAGCGCCGACGCAGCAGCAGGGGCCGTTGAGAAATGCGCAGGCGGAACAGGTGAGAGACGGTTTGCGAGAGGCCTTCCCGGATTTACAGATGCGGTTCCTCGCGGTCGATCCGGACCAGCTGAAGGCGAGACTAATGGCGGTTCGCGGGACAGCGGACTACCCGGACGTATTGCTGGGAACGTTGCCGGCCGCGTGGTGGAGTGGCATGGACACGGACTTTGGGCTCGGCATGTTGCAGCCTGCGGTCTTCTATCCGAACGGCGTCACGGACAACTCCGAGGGCGAGCCGGAGGTTGCGATTCTGATGCACGCGCCACACATGCAGGCGGCGCGCGCGTTTGCGTTGTGGATGAGCGAGCCAACGTCGGACTGCCCGGGCTGCGTGCAGGCGAGCTTTACCGGGAAGCAGGCAGGGGCGGCGGCAGTAGCGAAGACGGCTATGGAGCGATTGCTGAACGGTGTGCCGCTCGGGGATGTTGCCGATCCGGACCTGGTGATGGATTCTTCGCGCGGTGTGCGGCGGATGCTAGCGATCATGGGGAGCACGAACAGCAACTCGGCGTCAACGAATGACGGGGTGCGTGTGCAGGTGGCGGAAGCTTCGGCGAACGGTGGGCTGGCGGCAGTTGGGCTGCGCGTTGTGGTGTCGTCGCCGGGCGTGTTTGGTGTGGCGCATCCTCTGGTGGTGCTGCGTGCAGGAAAAGATGGGCAGTGGAAGGTGCTGCATATGTCGCTCGACATGCGGCAGTACGAGCAGTCCAATGAACGACAGGCGCTGATGGTGACCAGTCCGCCGACGTCCGCGGAACAGAGTACCGGCGTGAAGGGGATCGTGCAGGCTTCGCCGCTGGACGGCCAGAGTGTGGCGCAGATACCGCAGTTGGTGTGGGACAACCGTGGGGGCGCTGGTCTGCAGGTCGTGGAATGGCAGCACGGCGAGGGCGGCGCATGGTCCGACACGCGACTGTACCTGGTGGAGGACCGCAGCCCAACTCTGCGCACGCAGGTACTGGCGGAGTTCGCCAATGCTAACGGGCGCTATCGATGGAGAGTGTGGAGTGTGGGCGCGTACGGCGCAGTGGAGATCAGCCCATGGCGGATGTTCCGGCTGATGCAGTAGGGACGGCGTGGTGAAGTTTACGAGCGCGATCCGCTATGCTCGAAGGGTGAGTGTGCATCCACAGGATGAGGCTTTGCCGTTGCTGGCCGTGAAGGATCTGCGCATAGCGTTCTCCGCGCAGGAGGCGGTGCGTGGGATCTCGTTCGATATTGCGCCGGGAGAGA
>Ga0302223_10001754_pt1 | contig 11323 bp, 7 predicted proteins | sample II_Palsa_E2_3_FD_194565 | JGI IMG/M metagenome (GOLD analysis project Ga0302223, IMG submission 194565) | Peat permafrost microbial communities from Stordalen Mire near Abisko, Sweden - II_Palsa_E2_3 | ecosystem: Environmental > Terrestrial > Soil > Palsa > Peat permafrost | place: Sweden... | reverse complement strand
GCCACGCGGCGAACCAGCGCAGCGGTGTGTTGGGTTCGTTAAACATGGTCGCCGATGCGTTCAAGCTGCTGCCTAAAGAGTCGGAGACGACGCGCCGCTGGAACACGGTGGAGTGGGCGAAGGAGCGCAAGGGATGGGTGTTCCTTACGTCGAAACCGACGATGCGCGAGCGGATGCGGCCCCTGATGAGCCTATGGCTCGACCTGCTCGTGTTGCGGCTGATGAACGAGGAATCGACCAAGCGCAAGACGTGGTTCGTGTTGGATGAGCTGGCCAGCTTGCAACGTCTTCCGCAGCTCACGACGGCGGTTACGGAGAACAGAAAATCGAACAATCCGATGGTACTGGGCTTCCAGGGCAAGAGCCAGGTCGAGGCCCTGTACGGCCATGTTGCCGAGGCGATGCTGTCGCAACCGGCGACGAAGATCTTCCTTAAGACGAGCGAGCCTCATGCGTCGGAGTGGATCTCGAAAGCCATCGGCGAGATCGAGATCGAGCGGTTCCGCGAGTCGCGGACGGTGGGCAAGTTCCCCCGCAACTCGGAGAACCAGTCGCGGGACATCACGCGGGAGCCGCTGGTCATGGCCTCGGAGGTTGCGGGGCTCGATCCTCTGCATGGGTATCTGAAGCATGGGAACTATGTGCTGCGGATGCGCTTCCCATATCTGGAGCTTGAGAGCCATGCGGAGAAGTACATCGAGCGCGCGGTGACGGCGGCGGCGGCCGTAAAACCGACCGCGCAGCCGGAGAGTGTTCCGGTAGCGCCGCAGCCCGAGGTTGTGCAGGTTGCTCCGCAGAAGAAGCCGCCCATGCCGGAGAAACGGCAGGAACAGCAGCCTGCTCAAGTGAACGAGCAGCATCCGTACTTCGAGTAAAAGCATGGTCACTCTATCGAAACCGATCAGCGCGGGGCAGGCTCAGGCGTACCACAAAGAGGAGTTCGCCAACGCCAAAGAGAACTACTACACCGAGGGCGAGCGTGTGCGCGGCGAGTGGCAGGGCCAGCTTGCCCAGCGGTGGGGGTTGACCGGCGAGGTCAACGAGCAGCAGTTCGCGCGGCTCTCGGAAGGCCAGCATCCAGAGACCGGCGAGCAGCTTGTGCGGTATCAGACGGCGCGGGAGTATGAGAACGCGCAGGGCGAGCGAGTGCGTTCGATGGAGCACCGCGCAGGCTGGGATGCGACGTTCAGCGCACCGAAATCCGTCTCTCTGACTGCGTTGGTAGGCGGCGACGACCGCGTGAAAGAGGCGCATCGAGAGAGCGTTCGTGTCGCGCTCGATGAGATGGAAAAGTATGTGCAGGCGCGAATCGGCGGCAACGTCCCGGCGCAGACGACGGGCGCGTGGGCCGTGGCCAAGTTCGAGCATGACAGCAGCCGACCCGTCGATGGCTACGCGGCGCCGCAGCTCCACACTCATGCAGTGGTCTTCAATGTGACCGAAACTGCCGATGGAAACACGCGGGCGTTGCAGCCGCAGGAACTCTATAAAACGCAGCAGTACGCGACGGCGGTGTATCGCTCGGAGCTGGCCGCGCGGTTGCAAGGCATGGGCTACGAGATCGAGCGTGGCGAGCATGGGCAGCCGGAGATCAAAGGCTACTCGCGGGAATACTTAGAAGCATCGAGTCCGCGGCGGCAGCAGATCGAGGAGCAGTTGCGCGAGCAGGGCCGCGAGGGAGCCGGGGCAGCGCAGATCGCGGCGCATCAGACACGCGATGCGAAGCAGCCGCTCTCACACGATGAAGTGCGGGCACAGCATCAAAAGCTCGCCGCAGAGTATGGCCAGCAGCCGCAGCGTGTGCTTGCCGAAGCTGCCGAGCGGCCAGGTGTAGAGCTGAGGCCGGAGTCTTCGCAGACCGCAGCGCATGACGGCGTGAGCTACGCGCGTGAGCGCGGCATGGAGCGCGAGGCCGTGGCCGACGAGCGAACGCTGATGCGTGACGCACTGCGTCACACAATGGGCGAGGCGCGGTTGCCGGAGATCAAGGCCGAGTTCGAGCGGCGTGTGCAGTCTTCGGAGCTGATCGAGGTTCCACGTCGAGAGGGGCTTGCGGGCCGTGCGTTCACGACTGGCGAGATGCAGGGTTACGAGCGCGAGCTGATCGACCGGATGAAGCTGGGCCAGGGCAATCGCGACGTACTCGCAGACGGCCAGACCCGGCAGCAGACAATGGAGCAGCATCCGCATCTGAGCTTGAGCCAGCGGAACGCGGTCGATACGGTGCTGACGAGCCGCGATCAGATGATGGCTCTCGAAGGCGTTGCGGGCGCGGGTAAAACTACTTCCTTAGCCGCTGTCCGTGAGGCCGCTGTCAGCGCGGGCTACGAGGTCAAGGGGCTTGCGCCGACATCGAGGGCCGCGCAGAAGTTAGGCGAAGCGGGCATGGCGACCGAAACCTTGCAACGGCATCTGACGCGCGGCGACCGGGCGGACGACGGACAGAAGCGTCTTTATGTGGTCGATGAATCGAGCATGGCGAGCACTCGGCAGATGCACACGTTCGTCGAGCGGCTAAAGGAAAATGATCGTGTGTTGTTCGTCGGCGACACGCGGCAGCATGAGGCCGTCGAAGCAGGCAGGCCTTACGCCCAGTTGCAGGAGGCAGGGCTTCGCACGGCGCACTTGGATGAGATCATCCGGCAGAAAGACCCTGCGCTCAAAGAGACTGTCGAGCAGCTTGCGCGGGGCGAGGTGCGCGAGGCCATCGGCAATCTCAACAGCCAAGGCCGTGTGCATGAGATCGGCGACCGGCACGAACGCATCGCGGAGATAGCTCGCGAGTATGTGCGCTCTCCTGAAAGCACGTTGGTCGTCTCGCCCGACAATGAAAGCCGCCGCGAGATCAACAACCACATCCATCGAGCGATGCAGGACACCGGCCAGGTCAAAGGGGACGAGCACAGCGTTCGTGTGCTCTACGCTCGGCAGGACATCACCGGAGCCGACCGGCAACACGCGCAGAACTATGAAACCGGCGACGTGATCCGCTACTCGAAAGGGTCTAAGCCTCTCGGCATCGAGGCCGGAGAGTATGCGCGGGTCGAGCGTACCGACCGCGAGAGCAACACCGTCACGGTGATGCGGCGCAGCGGCGAGGAGCTGAGTTACGATCCGCGCCGGTTGCAGGGCGTGACGGTGTATCGTGAGACGGAGCGCACGTTCGCCGAGGGCGACCGGGTGCAGATGACCGCGCCGTATCATCCGGAGAAGTTAGCGAATCGTGAGCTGGGGAAGGTCGATAAGATCGACGGCGACGGCAATCTCAAACTCCGCATGGACTCAGGCCGCGAGGTCGAGTTCAACGCAAAGCAGCATCCGCATCTCGACTACGGCTATGCGGTCACGAGCCATAGCAGCCAGGGCCAGACCGCCGACCGTGTGCTGATCCACGTTGACTCTTCACAGGCGCACGGCGAGTTGCTGAATAGCCGCATGGCCTACGTCTCCGTCTCGCGGGCGCAGTTCGATGTGCAGATGTACACGAACGATGCGAAGACGCTGGGCCAGCAGCTCAGCCGGGACGTGTCGAATCCATCGGCCATCCAGCAGACGAGCGAGCCGACCGGGATGCAACAGCAGACGCCGATCCAGCAGGATGCGGGGCTGAAGATCGAACCGCAGCCGGTTGAGATGGGACTCTCTCAGGGCTTGAGCATGGGCCGCTGACGCGGCGTACCCTCCGCTCCATCGTCCGTAAAGGCTCTCCGCTGCGCTCCGACCGCTGACGCGGCGCGCAACGAACGCGCGGCCTTGACTGACGACTCCGCTGCGGGTGGTTCCCAATTATGAGAAGAATGTCTTCTTCTCATGTTCCAAACATGAGAGAGCGAACTAACCGGCCTCGACATGAGAGCTGCCAGCCAGCGAGTTAATCAGCCGAATGACGGCTCTCTGGTCCTTCGTCGGCAGCACTTCCATCTTCTGAAATCTCTTCCAAAGCCGCTGCTTCTGTACGCTGCTGTTGCCGTTCGGCTCTGTGGGCTTCAATCCCAACAACTCATCCGTGGAGACTTCCAGAACACGCGCCAGAGGAATGATGGCCGTCGAGGGTGGCAGTTCGGCATCCGTCTCGTAGTAGGAAATCACTCGCTGGGTCGTCCCCAGGGCTTCGGCGAGCTGTACCTGAGTGAGGCCGCGCGCCTTCCTGAGGGCGAACAGGCGCTTGCCGAATGCAGAATGTGGCTCTTTCTTCGCGGGCATCTCAAGAGGGATTTTATGGTCCACTTGTAATCACTCCCCTAAAACCACTGCATGGATATACAGTGTATGTATATACTGAGGCACGGCGAGAAAAACTGCAAAAAGTGGAAAAAGCACTTGACAGGGTTTTCGATGGAGGGCTGAAAAATGGCGAGAATCCCGGAGCATGAGGTCGAGCGGCTAAAGAAAGAAATCTCTATCCAGCGGCTGGCCGAGGCGCGGGGGATCAAGCTGACGCGGCACGGCGCGGACCTGCTGGGCCTCTGCCCCTTCCACGACGACCGCAACCCATCGTTGGTCATCACTCCGGCGAAGAACCTCTGGCACTGCCTGGGCGCGTGCAACGCGGGCGGCACGGCCATCGACTGGGTGATGCGGGCGAACGGCGTGAGCTTCCGCCATGCCGTCGAGCTTCTCAAAGCAGACCATCTTCCTGTAGCCGACGCCCCGATCCAGCCGGTCAAACATGGCACGGTGCGCAAACTGCCGCCGCCCGTTGCACGGGATGCGGACGACCGTGTGCTTCTGATGCAAGTCGTGGACTACTACAACGAGACGCTGAAACAGTCGCCGGAGGCGATGAAGTATCTGACCTCACGCGGTCTGAAATCACCGGAGATGATCGACCGGTTCAAACTGGGCTTCGCCAACCGGACGCTGGGCTATCGTCTGCCGGCGAAGAACCGCGCCGCCGGCGCTCAGATGCGGGGCCGGCTGCAAGGACTGGGCATCCTGCGGGAGAGCGGACACGAGCACTTCAATGGCTCGGTTGTAATCCCTGTCTTCAATGGCTCCGGCGAAGTGGTCGAGATGTATGGCCGGAAGATCACGTCAAATCTCCGCGAGGGTACGCCCAACCATCTGTATCTACCGGGCGCACATGCGGGCGTGTGGAACGAGGAAGCGTTACTTGCTTCCAAGGAGATCATCCTGTGCGAATCGCTGATCGACGCGCTGAGCTTCTGGAGTGCGGGCTTCCGCAACGTGACGGCCAGTTATGGAGTCAATGGCTTCACAGCCGACCATCGTGCAGCCTTCGAGAAGCACGGCACAACGCGCGTGTATATCGCCTACGACCGCGACGAGGCCGGGGAGAAAGCTACGCGCGAACTGTCCGAAGAGCTGATGCAGATGGGCATCGAGTGCTTCCGCGTGTTGTTCCCGAAGGGCATGGACGCGAACGAATACTCGCTCAAGGTGCAGCCAGCGGCGAAGAGTCTAGGCGTGTTGCTGAATAAGGCCGAGTGGCTGGGCAAGGGCAAACGGCCAGAGCCGCGCAGCGTAGAGCCGATGATGGAACTGGTCATCGACGCTGAGCCGGTGATCGAGCCGCAGCCAGAGTCAGCGACTAAAGAAGTACTGATCGAAGAAGAAGACATCCTTGCTCAGATAGAGGCCGAGGATGAGAGCCAGGTCGAAGCCGTCGCCGATCCCATCGAAGATGAGCTAGAGCCAGCCTCCGAAGTATCCCCCGCCGACATCCCAAACCATGTTCTTCCCTTAGCCGCCGACCCGGAGCCGGTTGCGCCGCAAGAGCCAGCGGCAATGCCCGCGCCCACTATCGATGTGCCCGTCGAGATGCGCGGCGAAGATATCTTCTTGATGCAGGGCGACCGCCGTTATCGCATCCGTGGCCTGAATAAAAACATGAGCTACGAGCTGTTGAAGGTGAATATCCTCGTCTCAGGCCGAACGCCGCGCGGGGAGTCCGCCTTCCACGTCGACACGCTGGACCTCTACTCCGCGCGGCAGCGTGGAGTGTTCGCCAAGCAAGCATCGGAGGAACTGGGGCTAAAGGAAGAGGTGTTGCGCCGCGACCTGGGCCGTGTGCTGTTGAAGCTGGAAGAGCTGCAAGACGAGCAGATCAAGCAGGCCCTTGCGCCGAAGGAAGAGGCCGTTACGATCAGCGAACAGGACAGGGCCGACGCGATGGAGCTGCTGCGCGATCCGCGCCTGTTGGAGCGGATCGTCGAGGACTTCGCCCGGTGCGGCGTCGTGGGCGAGGAGACCAACAAACTCGTCGGCTATCTCGGAGTCGTGTCGCGGCACTTGGAAGCGCCGCTGGCCGTGATCGTGCAATCGTCTTCCGCAGCGGGCAAAAGCTCGCTGATGGAAGCGGTCCTCGCGTTCCTGCCCGAGGAGCAGCGGGTGCAATACTCGGCCATGACGGGCCAGTCGCTCTTCTATATGGGCGAAACCGACCTCAAGCATAAGGTGCTCGCCATCGTCGAAGAAGAGGGCGCACACTCGGCGTCCTATGCGCTCAAGCTCTTGCAGTCGGAGGGCGTGTTGACCATCGCCAGCACCGGCAAAGACCCGGCGACGGGCCGACTGCTGACCCATCAATATAGAGTCGAAGGGCCGGTGATGATCTTCCTGACGACGACCGCGATCCACTTGGACGAAGAGCTGCTCAACCGCTGCCTGGTCCTCTCGGTCAATGAGGAGCGCGAACAGACACAGGCGATCCATCGTGTGCAGCGTGAGGCGCAGACGCTCGAAGGCCTGCTCAAACGGCGGGACCGCGAAGCGATCCTGGCCGTGCATCGCAACGCGCAGCGTCTTCTCAAGCCCGTCTTCGTCGCCAATCCCTACGCGCGGGAGCTGACCTTCCTCGACAGCCAGACCCGGACCAGGCGCGACCACATGAAGTATCTGACGCTCATCCGCAGCATCGCCCTGCTTCATCAATGGCAGCGGCCACGGAGGACGGTCGAGCACCGGGGCCGCGCGGTCGAGTACATCGAGGTCACGCTCTACGACATCGCCACGGCCAACCGGCTTGCGCATGAAGTGCTGGGCCGCTCGCTCGACGAGCTGCCGCCGCAGACGCGGCGCTTGCTGCTGGCGATCGACACGATGGTTACCGCCGAGTGCGGGCGGCAGAAGATGGAACGGTCCGACTATCGCTTCTCGCGCCGCGACGTGCGCGAGGCGACGGGCTGGGGCGATACGCAGTTGAAAGTCCATCTGCATCGCCTTGAGGAGCTGGAGTACCTGCTCATCCATCGCGGCGGCCGGGGTCAGAGTCTCGTCTACGAGCTGATGTTCATGCGGCCCACAGACGGAGGGAAGCCGGTACTGGGCGGGCTGATCGAAGTGGCCGCGCTCTCGAAACATGCCTACGACGAAAAGAAGTCGGGGCCGGAGGCGGGCAAGTCGGGGTCAAGTCGGCCCCAAGTCGGCGGGGTGTCGGGTGTGGTCAAATCCGTCTCTCCGCCAATAGGCATGATGGTTCCAGGCGATGCCGAGTTCGATCTTCCAGAAATCACTTATAGAGCGGTAAAGCCGAACGGTCACTACGTCGTAGCCGCAGCGGGGGTGAAGTGATGGCCAGGATCGAGAGAAAGCGCAAACCGCAGGCCATCCCGGAGACGGCTCTGGAGTCGCTGATGCAGGACCATCTGCGGGCGCTGGCGGTGCAGAACTACTCAGAGAACACGGTACGCAGCCGCCAGGTCTATATCGGCTTTTTCCTTCGGTGGTGCAAAGAGCGCGGGCTTACCGATCCCGTGGAAGTCACGCGGCCAGTGCTGGAGCGGTATCAGCGGCATCTGTTCCTCTACCGCAAGAAGAACGGCGAGCCGTTGAGCTTCCGCTCGCAGCACACGCGGCTTGTGCCCTTGCGGGTGTGGTTCCGGTGGATGACCAGGCAGAATCATATCCTCCACAATCCGGCCTCGGAGATCGAGCTGCCGCGCCTCGGCCAAAGCCTGCCCAAGAACATCTTCTCCGCCCATGAGGTCGAGCAGATCATGCAGCTCTGCGAGATCGAGGAGCCCATCGGGTTGCGTGATCGGGCCATCATGGAAGTGCTGTACTCGACCGGCCTGCGCCGCATGGAGACAATCGTGTTGAAGCTCTACGATCTCCAGTTCGACCGGGGCCTGATCCTCGTCCGCCAGGGCAAGGGCAACAAAGACCGCTATGTGCCCATCGGAGAACGGGCTGTCGCATGGCTTCAAAAGTACATCCGCGAGGCACGTCCGCAACTAGCTGTCGAGCCCGACGACATGACCGTCTTCCTAACCGCCCAGGGCGAGCCGTTCAGTCGCGGTCATCTGACCTTCACAGTCAGGGAACGCATCGACGACGCCAAGCTGGGCAAGACCGGCTCCTGCCACTTGTTCCGCCATACGATGGCCACGCTGATGCACGAGAACGGGGCCGACATCCGCTTCATCCAGCAGATGCTTGGCCACGAAGACCTGAAAACCACGCAACTCTATACGCAGGTTGCCATCCGAACCCTGCAACAGGTCCATGCCGCAACCCATCCGGCGGCGCTGCTCGAACGCGGCGAAAGCCTGTCGTCCAAGGCTGACGATCCAGACGCCGACGCCCTGTTCTCCACTCTTGAAATAGAGGCCGAAGAGGACTGCGAATAGGCGACAAAATGTTCTTCTTTTAGTAGCTGCTTTTAGCTGCTAAAGAGGGGCCGATCCCGTCCCGGAATCGGCATCCGAACCTCTCCGCAATCCGTTCTCAATCCCGCACCGAATCCGCTCGGCATCCCGGCCTTCGAGGCCGTACAATCGGGACACACATGCAGCCAGCCCTGAGCACGCCGTTTGCGCAGCCGCCCATCCCTGCTTGGGGTAAGCTAAGCGAAAAACCGCGTCTGGGCTTCACGAGTAAAAATCCTGCCCTGCATCTGAGGCAGAGCGTCTGCAACTCCACGACCGCATTAGGCTTCGAAGCGGCGTTGCATCTGAACCGCGTTAGGTCGCGCTGTAGCGCCGAACAATACGACCCAGACCTCGGCCTCTACTACCTCCGCGCAAGATACTACAATCCGCTGACCGGAAGGTTCCTGTCCCGCGATCCCGAAGACGGGAAGCCCGTCGATCCGAAGTCATTGCACAAATACTTGTACGCCGATGGCGATCCGGTGAACAGATGGGATTCAACTGGGAGGATCGCGACGGTAGGCTACGGAGAAGAGGAGCAGGAAGATATATTGGCGACAAAGGCGATTGTGAGGAAAGTCAATCTGGTTCTTTGTTAGGTTCGCCTGGCGGGCGAGTTTACCGCCACTTTGAAAGATAACGCGGGAGCTTTCTTCCTTGGTCTTTTTCCAACGCTGTGGGGTTGCTTTTCATCGCTATACGATTAAATAAGGTTTTCCAGTGGGAGAAGAACTGAGCTGTGGTGAGCGCAAGCATATCAATGCAAGGAGAGGATTATGACAGAAGCGATTTCGAACGAGAGGACCGCGACTCAGAAACTCCTGTTTCTGCGTATCGCTGCTGGAGGAATGTGCATTGTTACATGTTATTATTTTGCACACGACGGCATCACGCCTGCTTCATTTGATGGCATGATGTTTCTTGTGGTAGCACTACTGTTTCTGATAGGCTCCTCATGGAAAAGGGTCGGGCTAAGCCCGGTATTCGGGCCCGCATTAATATGGTTGACGATGCTTCTTCTATTCATGCGGTCTTGTTATAGACATAAACCCGAGATAACCTATGGACTGTTGCTAATCATCGCAACAGTTTTGCTGTTGATAACGATTTTTCGCAAATTCATTGCACGTAGCATGCCTTCGGCGAGTGGTCCAGGTCTGAATCAGTAACGAATAAGGGTGCCCAATATCTCGATTCAAAGTTGTGAGCTGCCGTAGCGCCGCCAAACTTTACTTCCGCGGGTGGCCCAGGTCTCGCCTTTGAGACCGGGGATTCATGTACGATACGAGGCCTACTTCTGTGACGCCCGTCGCGACGGGCAATCGGGAAGGTCTCATATAGCCGATCCCTCTGTAGCGCCGAACAGTTCGACTCCGACCTCGGCCTTTACTACCTACGCGCCAGGTGCCCCAGGTCTGGATTCTCAGACCTGGGATCACGGGCAGGCGGCCCAGGTCCGAAAAGTAACAAATGAGGGTGCCCCACATCTCGCTTTTGAGATGTGGGATTCACAAATCCACGCAGGACGGCATGAGCGCCAAGCTTGCGCATGGGAAGCATCTCGACACTCCACCCCTCCACATGTCATGGAAGACGATTTGCTTGGTGGGAGCAACGCATGTCATTATGTATGGATTTTCAAACGCCGACGGAAACCGCCTCGCATGAGATCTTCGTCGCGTACACTTATAGACGCAGTCGCAAGCGAGATCGCTACACATCTATCGGCAAAGATTTTGGCGTCCATCCTCTCGCACTTGCGATGCTCCCGAGCGCTCCACCGTAAGCATGAGTCCAATGTCATTCAATGCGCCGAAGACAGCTGAGCCGCTACATCGTAGGCTTAGTTACCTCAAGAGGCTTCCATGATTCGTCTTCCCCATGCGAAATCCAAGCAATACGCCGTCCCTATCTTTTCTGAAGACCTGCAAGCCGGGCCTCCAATCAGTACCAAGATCTTGAGGGGTATTGTCTTCATTCTCGTTCTTGTCTTGAATGCACGGATCTGCCCGGCACAGATCGCTTCGCTACCAGGACAAGCTTCATCCCCCGGGGCCTCAGCGCAATCAACCCCTCGCAGTGGCTCCGCGACCGCGGGAGTATTTGCGCCGGTTCTAGATTCGGAGCAGCGTCCCATTACTGCGGGCGGCTTCGTGAAAGACGGCCCGGTGATCTTCCAGGATATAGCTCAACAGGCCGGACTCACCACTTGGCGCCACAAGATGGGAACGTTGGAAAAGAAATACATATTGGAAACAACCGGATCGGGCGTAGCTCTCCTGGACTATGACAACGATGGTTGGCTGGACATCTACATGGTCAATGGCTCTACGTATGACGCCATCGCCGGCAAGAGCGAGCCGCCTCATGCTGCTCTCTTTCACAACAACCATGACGGGACGTTTACGGACGTGGCGGCAAAGGCTGGTGTTACGAATGACCGTTGGGGCTTTGGAGTAGCGGTCGGCGACTACGATAACGATGGCTGGCCTGATCTCTACGTTTCCAACTATGGTAAGAACCGGTTGTACCACAACAATCACGACGGCACCTTCACCGATGTGGCGGAGAAAGCCGGCGTGACCTTGGGGAACTGGTCCACTGGGGCAACGTTTGGCGACTACGACGGAGATGGCAAACTTGATCTGTTTGTGCCGGGCTATGTTCATTTCGACCTCGATCATCCCCCGATACCCGGGTCGGCCGCGGTC
>Ga0302223_10001721_pt1 | contig 11442 bp, 9 predicted proteins | sample II_Palsa_E2_3_FD_194565 | JGI IMG/M metagenome (GOLD analysis project Ga0302223, IMG submission 194565) | Peat permafrost microbial communities from Stordalen Mire near Abisko, Sweden - II_Palsa_E2_3 | ecosystem: Environmental > Terrestrial > Soil > Palsa > Peat permafrost | place: Sweden... | reverse complement strand
CCTGCATCGCGAGTTGTCGCTGACGGTCGTCTACGTAACGCACGACCAGAACGAGGCGTTGACGATGTCGGACCGCGTCGCCGTGTTTTCCGACGGCCGCATCCAGCAGGCCGCGACACCTACCGAACTCTATGAAAATGCGGCGAACGCGTTCGTTGCGAACTTCGTCGGCGAGAACAACGGCTTGACTGGCCGTGTCGTCGCGAGCGAGGGCGAGTGGGCCACGCTGCAGCTCGCCGACGGCACCACCATCAGCGGCCGTGCCGGCGCTGAACTGCGCACCGGCGGCGAAGCAATGCTGGCCTTGCGGCCCGAGCGCGCGCACATCGCGGCGATGGCTGCGGCAACGGCCGATGCCACGCGCGGCGAAGGCGATTCAAATGTCGTCCATGCGCTCGTACAGGAGCTCGTCTATTGCGGCGACCACCACCGCGTGCATCTGAAACTGGCACACGGCGAGAGCGTCGTCGTGAAGGTGCCCAATACACAGCATCGCGATCTGCCCGCACTTGGCCATACCGTGGCCGTCACGTGGCGTCGCGACGACTGCAAGGTACTGGCCGCCGTTTCACCGCGCGTCGCGGTGACCGCCGACGGCCCCACCAAAGTTTCGCCTTCATCGTCCGCATCGCCACTCATCGCAGGAGTTAACTAAAATGCACGCTACTCGCTCTCCTATCCGGCACGGCGCTATTTTCACCGCCGTCACGGTCCTCTCCGTCCTGTCGTCGATGGCACACGCCGCCGACACGCTGTCAGTCGTCACGTTCGGCGGCGCTTACGAATCCGCAGCAAAGCAGGCATGGTTCGAGCCGTTCACGGCGAAGACCGGAATCGGCTTTTCGACGGAATCGTACGACGGCGGCCTTGCGAAACTGTCCGCGATGGAACAGGCAAAGAACCCCACTTGGGATCTGATCGATCTCGAAACCAACGACGCCATCACGGCGTGCGACGAAGGCCTGCTGCAGAAATTCGACCGCAAGCAGCTCGGCAATACCGCCGACTTTCTGCCTGGCTCGATCGGCGATTGCGCCGTCTCGGCGATGGTGTGGTCGACCGTGTATGCATACGACACCACGAAGCTGAAGACACCGCCCACCTCTATCAACGACTTCTTCGATCTGAAGAAATATCCGGGCAAACGCGGCATGCGCAAATCGCCGAAGGTGGCGATGGAATGGGCGCTGATCGCCGATGGCGTCGCGCCGAAGGACGTCTATAAAGTGCTCGGCACGCCCGCAGGCGTCGACCGCGCATTCAAGAAGCTCGACACGATCAAGTCGAGCATCGTCTGGTGGGACGCCGGTGCACAGGCGCCGCAGTTACTCGCGGACGGCGCGGTCGTGATGACGCAGGCCTATAACGGCCGCATCGACGATGCCATGCACAAGGACGGCAAACCGTTCAAGGTCGTCTGGGACGCGCAGGTCTACGACTATGAATGGTGGGGTATTCCGATGGGCGCGAAGCACGCGGCCGACGCGGAGAAGTTCATCGTCTCGGCATCGACTCCGCAGGCCTATGCGGACCTGTCGAAGTACATCGCGTATGCACCGCCGCGCAAGGAAGCGATTCCGCTGATCGACAAGGCACGCCTCGGCGATCTGCCGACTGCGCCGGCAAACTTCAAGCGTCCGCTGCAGATCGACGCGACGTTCTGGGCCGACAACGCGGATGCGATCAGCAAGCGCTTCCAGGTGTGGCTCACGCAGTAACGGGAATGGGCGAGACGATGAACACGCCAATGCAGCCCACAGCAACGATCGGCGCCGGTAACCCCAGCGGCGTTCGTCATGCCTGGCAGCGCGCCCGTCGCAAAGCCGCCGTGCAGGCGTTACTGCTGGCGTTGCCGCTGCTCGTGTTCCTGCTCGCCACCTTCATCGCACCCATCGCAAGTCTGCTGGCGCGCAGCGCTCAGAATCCCGAAGTGCGCGGCAGCATGCCGCAACTGACGGCCGCGCTGCGGGCGTGGGATGGCAACGGCGTACCTGGCGAGCCGGTCTTTGCCGCACTTGGACAAGGCTTGCGGCAGTCGGCCGAATCCGGCGAACTGGGTAACGTCGCACGCCGGATGAATTTCTATCAGCCGGAATTCCGCAGCCTGCTGATGAAGACAGCACGCGAGACACGTTCGCAGACACCCGACGCGTGGAAGCCGGCGCTGATCCAGATGGACCCGCGCTGGGGCGAGAACGAAACATGGCGGCTGCTAAAACGCGCCGCCACCTCGCCGACACCCGACTACCTGCTCAACGCGATCGATGCGCAGGTCGCGCCGGACGGTTCCGTGACCTCGGTGCCCGCGGACAGCGCTGTCTATCGCGCGGCCTTCGTGCGTACCATCCAGATCAGTGCGACCGTCACGCTGCTGTGTCTGCTGCTCGGCTACCCGGTCGCCTATCTGCTCGCCACGCTGCCGCCAAAGCAGGGCAACCGGCTCATGCTGTTCGTCATCGTGCCGTTCTGGACTTCGCTGCTGGTGCGCACGACCGCGTGGTACGTCCTGCTGCAGCCGGGCGGCGTCATCAACACCGCCTTGATGCGCTTCGGCATCGTCCATCATCCCCTGCCGCTGGTCTTTAACCGCACCGGTGTGCTGATCGGCATGACGCACATTCTGCTGCCGTACATGATCCTCGCGATCTATTCAGTGATGAAGGGCGTATCGCCGGTGTACGTGCGGGCCGCGCAATCGCTGGGTGCGCATCCGGTCACGGCGTTCATCCGCGTCTATATTCCGCAGACGCTGCCAGGTGTCGGCGCCGGCTGCTTCCTTGTCTTCGTGCTTGCGCTCGGCTACTACATCACGCCCGCGCTACTGGGCGGCGCGGGGGACGAGATGATCAGCCAGCTGATCGCATCGCAAACCAACGAGCAGCTCAACTGGGGACTCGCGGGCGCGCTGTCTTGCTATCTCGTGGTCTTCACGGCCCTCTTCTATTTCGTCTTCAACCGGCTTGTCGGTATCGACCGGCTGCGCTTTGGCTAGCGGAGAGACCAGCATGCAACCTCAACGTCACCAAACGCTGTCCGAGCGTATCGCCGGCGCAGGGCTGCGCGTGCATTGCGCGTTGATCTTCCTGTTTCTGGTCGCGCCGATCCTCGCGATCGTGCCGTTGTCGTTCAACTCGGGCTCGTTCTTTTCCTATCCGATGGAGGGCATTTCGCTGCGTTGGTACGAGCAGGCGTTCGGCTCGCACGATTGGCAGCTCGCGTTCGTGAACAGCATCGGCATCGGCGCGGTCGCGACATTGATCGCAACCTGCCTTGGGACACTCGCCGCGCTCGGGCTGAGCCGTCCGGTGTTCCCATTTCGCGCGATCGTCATGCCGCTGCTGATTTCGCCGATGATCATTCCCATCGTCGTGGTCGCCGCCGGCTTCTATCTGATCTTCGCGCCGCTCGGACTCGTCAACTCGTACACGGGCGTGGTGCTCGCACATGCGGCGCTGGGCACGCCGTTTGTCGTGATTACGGTGACCGCCTCGCTGCTATCGTTCGACCAGAGCCTGCTGCGCGCCTCCGCCGGTCTCGGCGCGCGGCCGTGGACCACCTTCCGCCGCATCACGCTGCCGTTGATCGCGCCGGCTGTCGCGACGGGTAGCGTGTTCGCGTTCGCCACCTCGTTCGATGAGGTGATCGTCATCCTTTTCATCGGCGGCCCCGAGCAGCGCACCGTGCCGCGTCAGATGTGGAGCGGCATCCGCGACCAGATCGATCCGTCGATCCTTGCGGTGGCGACGGTACTGATCGTGTTCGCAACGTTGCTGTTCACTGCGATGAACTGGTTGCGTGGCAGGGCGGCGGCGACCCAGGTCTGACGCGCTGCGGGTCGAGCTGCGGAGGCAAATGCGGCCGATCACGCAACGCTGTCATCCCTTCACGTCCTTTGGTTCGAACGCGACACCGCCCTCTTCCCACCCTCCGACTTTCGACACTGCGGATTGCCCGGACACGTTGCGAAAGCACCCCGAAGCCTCCGTCATGACACGCCCTGCCATTCCGTTTCACTCGAATAGCCCGTTAACACTTTGTTTTTAAAGTGAAATGTTCCGTTTTTTCCAAGATGCGGAATGATCTGATCGGGCTATTTTTCGCGAGCTATCTTTACCCTTGACACAAGTTTCGGACGAGCGCGAATCGTACAGATCGTTGCGCGGCCGGGTTTCCATTCATCGATTTTCTTACGGTAGATCGTCATGTTCAAAGCGCTGAAGAGTGGGCAACGCGGGTGGGCTGCGCGTGGCCGTACCGGGCAAGTCATGTTGTTGCTGGCGACCGCAGTGACGGTCGCGACCTCGTCATATGCATTCGCGGCTGAAAAGGCTGCAGTGCTCTTGCCGGGGAGCATCAACGACCAGAGTTGGAACGCCCAGGGCTACGAAGGGGTCAAGCGTCTGAAGGCCATGGGCTGGGACGTCGCCTACTCTGAGAATGTCCAGCCGGCTGATATGGCACAAGCAATGCGTGACTATGCGCAGCGCGGCTATAGCGTGGTGATCGGTCATACCGGCCGCTTCCAGTCGGCGGCCGAGGCTGTCGCCCCGCGCTTTCCCAAAACGATCTTCGTGGTGGGTTCCGGTTCGTCGGGTGAAGGCAAGAACGTCACATCGGTCGATTTCGACAACACCCAGTTCGGCTTCCTCGAAGGCGTGCTGGCGGCGCGTATGAGCAAGACCGGCAAGATCGGCTCGGTCAACGGACTCGAGGGCCTGCCCAACGTCGTTGCCCAGGTTGGCGCGTTCCGCAAGGGCGCACTGAGCGTCAGACCTGACATCCAGGTCAAGGTCATTTACGTGCAGGACATGGAAGACGCCGCGGGCGCCAAGGAGGCAGCGCTGTCACTGGCTGCCTGGGGCGCGGATTTCATCACCGGCAAGTTGAACGCGGGACAATCGGGAATCATCGAGGCGGCCAAGGAGAAAAATATCTACGCGACGGGGCGCTCGGTCGGCGATACGGCGATCGCGCCAAACAACGTCTTGACCAATATCGTCGAGCAATGGGGCGACATGTATGCGGCGATTGCAGCTGCGGTCGCCAAGGGCTCGGGCGGTGGCCAATATCAGCTGTACGGCTTGAATAGCAAGGGCAGCACCGGTGCCCAACTGCAATACCTGCAGGGGCAGCCGTTCAATCCCGCGGTGCCCGCGGCGGTGGTCCAGGAACTCAACGCGGATGAGCAGAAATTCGCCTCGGGCACTCTGAAAGTCTCCGTCACGGCGAAGGACGCACGAGGCGGCCTCTGACGCGTACCGGCTGATGAGATGAGCATGCGCGGTAACACGGTTGCGCCGTGACACCGCGGCAATAGCACCAGGCAATACAGGACATTCGATGACAGCAATGCTCGAGATGCGCGCGATCAGCAAGCGCTTCGGGACCGTACAGGCCAATCAGGCAGTCGATCTGACGGTGCCGGCCGGGCGTATTGTCGCGCTGCTTGGAGAGAACGGCTCGGGCAAGAGCACGTTGATGAAGTTGCTGTTCGGCATCGTGAAGCCCGATAGCGGCACCATCGTTTTCAAGGGACAAGAACTGGCAGCGCAAAGTCCCAAGGAGGCGATCGCGGCCGGCATCGGCATGATTCACCAGCACTTCATGCTGGTGGAGTCGATGTCGGTGGTCGACAACGTGATGCTCGGCTGGCCGGCGGCCGGCCGTTGGCTGCGCCGTGCGGAAATGGCTGAACGGATTCGCGAGGCCAGCGCGCGCTATGGACTGGAACTCGAACCTCAGCAACTGATACGGGATCTGCCGTTCGGCGCACGCCAGCGCGTCGAAATCATCAAGGCGATCATGCGCGGTGCGGATCTACTGATTCTCGATGAGCCCACCTCCAACCTGAGCGCACCTGAGGTTGCGAGCCTGATGGCCGTGATGCGCCGTCTCAAGGATGAGGGGCGCTCGGTCATCTTCATCTCGCACAAGCTCGGTGAAGTGATGGAAGTCTGCGATGAAGGTATCGTGCTGCGCAACGGCCGCGTTGTCAGCACGTTCGAAGTAGGCTCCGTCACGCGCGCACAGCTTGCCCGCATGATGGTAGACCGCGATCTGGAACGCGCCGCAGCACGCGACGAGCGTCCGGCGGGAGGACATGTGTTGAAGGTTGAGCACTTGAGTCTGTCCGACCGGCAGGGCCGCGCATTACTGAACGACGTTTGCTTTAGCTTGCGCGAAGGAGAGATCCTCGCGTTGGCTGGCGTGGACGGCAACGGCCAGACCGAGCTGGTCGAAACGCTGGCCGGCCTGCGTGAATGCTCGAGCGGCACGATCGAACTGGCTGGCCTCGACATCACCACGTCCAGCACCAAGGCACGGCTCGCCGCGGGGCTCGCCTATATTCCGGTGGATCGCGCGAGTACCAGCATCGTGCCCGCCATGACCATAGAGGACAACCTGGCGATGCGCGACTACACGTCAAAACCGTGGCGCCGCGGCATGCTGCTCGACCGCCGTGCGTTTCGCCAACAGGCGCTCACCCATATCGCCGGATTCGGCATTGCCTGTGCCGGGCCGGCCATCACAGCGGACTCGCTGTCCGGAGGCAATCAGCAAAAGATCGTGCTGGCGCGCGAACTGGGCAGGCGTCCGCGTGTACTGCTGGCAGCGCAGCCAACCTGGGGTCTCGACCCCGGCGCCACGCGCTTCGTGATCGACCAGATACTCGCCTTGCGCAACAGCGGTGCTGCGGTTCTGTATATCTCGGCGGAACTCGAAGAAGTCCTGATGATTGGCGACCGCATCGGTGTGCTAAGCGCGGGCCGTCTTGAGGGCGTTGTGCCACGTAGTGAAGTGGACCTCACGGCGATCGGCATGATGATGGCCGGCGCGGCGCGCGACCGCGCGCCGGTCAACGATCGACAGGATGCCATGCGATGACGGGGCTCGAAAAACCGATGCAGGCACACGATACGCTGCCTTGGGCCGACCGCTGGGTGCGCGCCGCGGGTGCCGGCCGCAGGCTGCAATATTCGGTGCTTGCCGTACTGCTCGCATTTGGCGTGGCGGCGTTTTTTATCATGCTGTCCGGCAAAAATCCCATACTCGCGTACCGGGTCATGGCGCGCGGCGCATTCGGCTCGGTAGACGCGATCTCGTTCGCCTTGAACAAAAGCGCGCCGTACATCCTCGCAGGCGTCGGCGTGGCGCTGTGCTTCCGGGCCCGGATTATCAACATCGGCGGGGAAGGACAGATTGCCATCGGCGGCATCTGCGCCACATGGGCTGCCTTGCATTGCGGCGCCGCGCCAGGACCACTGCCGATTGTCATGTCGCTCGCGGCAGGGGCCCTCGGCGGTGCCCTGTGGAGTGGCATCGCTGCCCTTCTGCGCATCTGGCGCGGCGTCAACGAAGTGATTGCCACGCTGATGCTGAACTTCGTCGGCCTGCTGATGGTGGGGGCGGTCCTAAATGGCCCAATGGGCGAAGTCGGCGCGGGATTTCCGCAATCGCCCGTGGTACCGGACAGCGCCTTTTTGCCGATCATCTGGCCCGGCAGCGATATGCACATGGGCATTCTGCTGGCGCTGTTTCTGTGTGCCGTCTGCGCCGTACTGCTATGGCGCACGCCGTTTGGCTTCGGCTTGCGCCTGATCGGCGCCAGCCAGCCGGCGGCGCGTTACGCAGGCGTCTCGTTCGCGCGCAGCATGTTGCTCGTGATGCTGCTTGCCGGTGCGTTGGCCGGCAGCGCGGGCGGCGTCGAGGTGCTGGGCGTCCAGTACCGTCTGATCGATGGATTCTCGGTCGGCTTTGGTTTCAAGGCGGTCGCGGTGGCACTGCTCGGCCGGCTCGATCCGCTCGCGGTGGTGCCGGCGGGACTTTTCTTCGGCTTCGTCGAAGCCGGGGCGTTGGCGATGCAGCGCGAGATCGGCGTCCCGTCGTCGCTTGTCGACGTGATCCAGGGGCTGGCGATGGTGTTTGTACTGTGTTCGATCGGACTCGACAAGAGGCGCAAACGCGTATGAGTGTCACATTGAATTCGGCTGAACTGGGCGGCTTGCTCGCCTCCACGGTCAGGGTTGCCTCCCCGCTACTGTTTGCCGGGCTGGGTGGCGTGCTGTGCGAAAGCGCCGGCACCTTTGCCGTTTGTATCGAAGGCATGATGCTGATGGGCGCGTTCGCCGGCGCCGTGGTGGCGTACCTGACCGGCAGCGTGGCGTTCGGGCTGGCGGCCGCCGCGTTGGGCGGCGCGTGCGTTGGGCTGCTGGTCGCCGTGTGCACCGGACGCTTTCGCACCGATCATATGGTGACGGGGCTGGCCATCAACATCCTCGTGCTTGGCTTGACCAGTTTCCTGTTGCGCGGGCTATTCGGCGGACGGGCACCGAACATCCAGATGCAGACGCTCGCGCCATGGACGGTGCCGCTGTTATCGCGCATCCCGGTGATCGGGCCCGCGCTGTTTCAGCAACCGTTGTTGACCTATGCCGCGTTCCTCGCGGTGCCGCCGCTGCAGTTGCTGCTCAAGCGCACGCAACTCGGCCTGATGCTGCGCTCGGCCGGCGAGAATCCCGCCGCGGTGTTTGCGACCGGCGCCAACCCGGCCGCCATTCGGGCCTGGGCGGTGATTGCCGGCGGTGTGTTTGCGGGTCTGGGCGGTGCCGTGCTGTCCCTGCAGGAGCTGGGGACGTTCACAGATGGCATGACCAACGGCCGCGGCTTTATCGCGCTGGCCGCGGTGCTGATTGGCCGCTGGTTGCCGGTGCGCACCATGCTGGCCTGCCTGCTGTTCGGCGCGACCAATGCGATCGGCCTGAATATGCAAGGCTGGAATCTGCCCGTGAGTTCCTATGTCATCCAAATGATGCCGTACCTGATTGCGCTAGGCGTGCTGTGCTGTTTCGGACGCTCGACTCGCATGCCCGCCGCGCTCGGCGCTCCGGTTTCCACCCATTGATGCCGGCCTTTGCGCCGCTAGAGAACGCTTCCAATAGTCCTGGAGAACCATATGAAAGTAGGTGTACACAAGATTGCGATGGCGTCGCCCGCCGACACGTCCCAGTTGGCCGCGTTGATCGACGCAGGAACGCTCGATCCGAGCGAGATTGTTGCAGTGATCGGCAAGACTGAAGGCAATGGCGGTGCAAACGATTTCACGCGCGGCTTCGCGACGCAATCGTTTCAACTGTTGCTGGCGGAGCGGCTCGGTGTCCCGTTGAACGAGGTCGCGCAACGCGTGTGCTTCGTCTGGTCTGGCGGCACCGAGGGGGTGTTGTCGCCGCATGCGACGGTGTTCACGCGCGAGGAGACGCAATCTGGAGATTCCAACGGCGAACCACGGTTGGCGCTGGGTGTGACGACCACGCGTGATCTATTGCCGGAAGAAGTCGGCACTGCCACACAAGTTGAACTGGTGGCTACAGCGGTTCGCGAAGCGATGGCGCAGGCTGGGATCACAGACGCTGGCCATGTTCACTACGTCCAGGTCAAAGGCCCGCTGTTGACGCCAGCCTTGATCGCTGATGCGGACAAGCGCGGCAAGACGCTCGTCACCCGCGATGCGAATGGTTCCAAACCCTACGCACGCGGCGCTACCGCCCTCGGTGTGGCCGTCGCGCTCGGCGAAGTCAGCAGTGACCAGATCGACGATGCCGTTATCGCGCGGCGCATGGATCTGTTCTCGTCGGTGGCGTCGACATCGGCTGGAGGCGAGCTCAAAAATTGCGAGGTGCTGTTGTTCGGCAACTCGCCGGCGGCCACCAGCGATTTCACGATCCGTCACGGCATCCTCCACGACGTGGTGGATGCGGATGCGATCCGCGCTTTGCTCGACGATACGGCAACAGCTGCCGGACCATCCGGCAGCGAAGCGGTGGCGGCTGTGTTCGCCAAGGCCGATGCGAGCCCCAACGGCCGCATTCGCGGCTGGCGTACCACCATGCTGTCGGACGCGGATATCAATTACGAGCGCCACGCCCGCGCAGCGCTGGGCGCGGTGATTACGTCGATTATCGGGAATCCTGCCATTTTCGTTTCGGGCGGAACCGAGCACCAATGCGCGCCGGGAGAAATGCCGATCGCCGCGATCATGCGTGTTTGACGGACGGGGCGCGAATCTTGACGAATCAAAATGGACTGTGGGCCCGCTCGGCCGCCGATCTTTCAGAAGCGTACGCCAGCGGCACCTGCTCGCCGGTCGATGTATTCAATAGCGTGGTGGCTCGGACCGAGGCGGTCAATGCGCAGATCAACGCGGTGGTGACGCTCGATCCCGCCGGGGCGCTGCAGGCCGCACACGAGAGCGAGGCGCGCTGGCGTGCGGGCACGCCGCTCAGTCAGCTCGATGGCGTGCCGATCACCGTCAAGGACAACTTGATGGTGCGCGGCATGCGTTCGACATGGGGCAGCGCCCTGTACTCGGAATTCATGCCAGACGCCGATGAACTACCGGTGGCACGGTTGAGGGCCGCGGGCGCGGTGATCTTCGGCAAAACTAATTGCCCCGAGTTCACTGTGCAGGGCTATACCGACAACCTGCTGTTCGGGCCAACGCGCAATCCGTGGAATCTGGCGCTGACGCCGGGCGGCTCCAGCGGCGGCGCGGTGGCGGCGGTCAGCGCGGGCTTATGCCCGATCGCGCTGGCCACCGATGGCGGTGGCTCGATCAGGCGCCCCGCGTCTTACACCGGCCTCGTGGGCCTCAAACCGTCACGTGGACGCGTAGCACGCGCCGAAGGCTTCGCCACCGTGCTGCACGATTGCGAGGTGGTCGGGCCAATCGCACGGACGATAGAAGACGTGCGGCTCGTGATGCGGATCATCGGCCTGCCCGATAGCCGCGATCCGCTGTCCACGCAGTTGAAGGAAGATGCGTTCGAAGCTCAGACACCTCCGCCCTGCCGCATTCTCTACGTACCGAGCTTCGGCGGTTCGCCAGTCGACCCTGCGATTGCTCACAGCGTCGCCCAGGCGGCCCGCGCCCTCGAGTCGCTCGGCCACGAGATCGACGTCGGCAGCGAGCCGTTCGATATCGATGCCCTGGGACAATCGTGGTCAGTCGTGAGCCAGACGGGCCTGTCCTGGCTAATGGGTTATCACGATGGATGGGAAGCGCAGGTCGGCGACGAGATTCGCAAGCTCATCACGAGCGGGTCCGCCTTGTCCGCTTCGCAGTACTACGAAGCGCTGACTCAGTTTGCGAAGCTGAAGCGGGAGCTGGAGCAGGTGTTCGATAGCTACGACATGATCATGACGCCGTCCGCTGCGGCGATGCCGTGGCCCGCGTCCGAGGCGTTTCCGAACATAATCGACAACCGCACGGTCGGCCCGCGCGGCCACGCCGTTTTCACCGCGTTCGTCAACATGGCCGGAAGCGCGGCGCTCAATCTGCCTGCCGCGCCTGCGCCGGATGGCATGCCGATCGGCTTCCAGCTGGTCGGACCGATCAGCAGCGACGCGCTGCTCTGCAATGTCGGCGCGCAGTACCAGCGGGAGTAT
>Ga0302223_10001710_pt1 | contig 11487 bp, 12 predicted proteins | sample II_Palsa_E2_3_FD_194565 | JGI IMG/M metagenome (GOLD analysis project Ga0302223, IMG submission 194565) | Peat permafrost microbial communities from Stordalen Mire near Abisko, Sweden - II_Palsa_E2_3 | ecosystem: Environmental > Terrestrial > Soil > Palsa > Peat permafrost | place: Sweden... | reverse complement strand
TTGTCGGACAAAGCATACTAATTCGAGTTGCTGTCTGTGAGGTGTGTCCGCCATCGCAGTGCTAGGGTTCCTTTTCCCTTTCTTCGTCGAGTTAATGTCGATTATGAACGATGAATGCAAAGTGAATTTTGTTCTCAGCGAAATTCTACAATTTATTAATATACATAAGCACCGCCTTCTGTTTTCTCTCTCTCTCTGGCATCGCCACCTGCATCATGTCGTCTTCATCTGGTGGGGATCGCGACGCACTCGCTGCCCTCAACCAGGACTATATCATCCTACCACTTTAGCCTACATGTGAAAAACTCAATTTCTTTCTTTCTTTCCTTCATCACTGGCGCAGTCGACTAAGATTTGGCGAGGTTACTCACCGACGCTCTCCTAGTTTTGCACTCAGCGTTAAACGTTTGAAAACTTGAATGGACCCGCTGCACCAGTACCAGAGGCTACAGGAGGAGTCGGCGGAGGAGGCCGTCGGCAGTGCCAGCGTGCCGGCCGACCAGGGAGCGTCTGCGACAGCCCCAAAGTCAACGTCCATCACCCGTGGGCAAGCGCCGAGGAGACCAACCGAACCTGGGCCAGCACTGGCCGCAGTGGCCGCTGCGGCAGCGACAGCGGGGCTGACCGTCGACCAGCGAGGCAAGCTACAAGCGCTCAAAGACCTTTACGACCAGGTACTGCAAAAGAAACACCACAGACGTTTCACTCACGTTTCACCGTGTAGGGCTTTATCACGCAGACCGAGTTCAAAGAGCGCAAAGGCCAGCTCGTGGATGAAATAACCGGGACAAGGACACGCGGCGCGGCCAACAACAACAACAACAACCGCCACATGGCCGCCCCAGAAAGTACAGCTCAGCGAAATGAACGCGAGGGTTATCCTGTAACGGTCGTTGCCCGGCCCCCGCCAGACTTTGGTAAGCTGCCCGTGGAGAACGCCATCAAGCACGCGTTCAACGTGAAAACGGGCATGTGGAAGGCGACCCGCGTCAAGGTCAAGCTGGAGGCAGAGCCGTTTGCGCGCGGCGGGCTGCGCAAGGCTTACCATTTGCAGGACATCAGCAGCAATAACAGGACGGGCGACTCGAGCGTCACCTACGTCGCAAAGATGTCCATCGACCCGGACGAGGACCGCGAGACCTACTTTCAGGACGCGGAAATGCAGTGCTTTGCGGCCGAATGGGCGAAAAAATTCAACCAAGTAAGTGTGAAACAGCATGAAACGTGTCCCCAATTATTAACGCGTACAACGCAGTCCAACGCGCCCAAAAAGGTCGATTTCGTCCAGGCCTGGATCCTCGAGCTCGTGGACCGCGAGAACCGTGACCTGTGTGCGGTGGAGCGCTTCATCGCAGGGCCGTACCGAAAACACAACAACAATTTTGGCTTTGTGAACGACGACGAGCGAAACACGCCCCAGGCCTTCTCCCACTTTACGTACGAGGCCTCTGGGCACATGATCCTCGTCTGCGACATCCAGGGCGTTGGCGATCTCTACACGGGTACAGAAAAGGCGACGATTTCTAAAACTGAACAAAAGAATTATGGTTTTTTTTTAATAGACCCGCAGATGCACACCATCAACGGAAACGGCTTTGGAAAGGGCAATCTAGGCGTTCGTGGCTTTGAAAAATTCCTGAGCACGCACCGATGCAATGGTAAAAAAAAAAATTTTTTTTTTTTAAATTAAACTTCAAATGACAAAAAACCGACAGCGGTCTGCAAGTTTCTTCGACTTCCCCCGATCAACGCTAAACTGATCGACTACGGTACTGTGCCGGCCACACCGCTGATGTCGTACCAGCGAGTGGACATCCTGAACGTGTCCCTGCCTCCTCAGTCGCAGCTGCACGCGCAACTGACGTCCACGACGCCGCTGAGCAAGGCCGGCTCGCCCATGGCGCAGTACACGGGCCGAAACATCTATGTCGACGAAAGACCGTCTGGTGGCTGCTGCGTTATTCTGTGAATAATGATGAAGCCAAAAATAAAAAAAAATATCAAAAACAATCATTCTAGACCGTTTATGCCATATTTATGTACAGTTTTGCAAAAATCATGAGTAAAGAATAGTTAGCTTAGATGTACGGAAATGTTGGCGTGCTGGGCGGCCAATGTGTAGAGCTCGATCCCCCTTGATCGTGGCACTTGGACCGTCGGCATTGACGAGAGGGCGTGCCGCTCCCCTTCCTCGTTGTCGCCTGGGCCCGACATGTGGAATGCGATGTCCTCCTTGTTGACGATGATGACAGCCACTGCGCCCTTGGCCTCGAGGTTGCTCGCCTTCTCGCTAAACATGCAGCCGCCGCGCTCGGCCACGACCACGGCGCCGCGCACGAGCAGCTCTGGCAGCACGTCGGCTTTGCAGGCGCGGATAACGCTCGAGTCCAGCACGACGAGGCGTCCGGTGACCCCGCCCTCGATCTCGCACGGGGTCAGGGAGAACAGCGACGGGAACGCGCCAAACGCGGCAAGCTTTTGCTGCTGCCCAGGAGCACCAGCAGCATCGACCGACAGCACGACCTGGGCAGGCACCGCGGGAAAGTCATTGTTGATAATGGAGACGATCGTGGTCAGGGCGAACGCGTTGCCCGTGGGCAGCCCGTTGATCTTGAGCACGCTGTACGTCACGTCGTTCTCTATCACCAACGCCAATGGGCACATGAACGCGTACGGGCTCACGAGGGGCCGTGTGGACGGGTACGGCGCGCAGGTCTGCGTCGCTGCTCCGCCGCGGGTGGACCACGTGCTGTCGGACCAGTCGGATGGGACCGCGTCGGGGGCGATGGTCAGCTCAAGGCCGTGGTTCGTGTACAGCGTCAGCCCAAATGCACGGCCGGCCACGAGCAGGTTGGGCTGATCGGGGCCCAGGTGAAACGACAGCGACGACGGCTGGCCCCAGGGATGGCCAGCCTTTTCGGCAAGGAGCTGCGCGGCAACGGCTGTGCTGGTCCTGGGCGCGCAGATCCGCTGGTCCCGTTGTTGCTGCTGGTAGCTGTTGATGCTGTCTAGCAAGTGCTGGCGTTGCTTTTGCTTGCGTAGGGCAGCAGGCTCTTGTTGGGCTGGCGACGAAGGGGGCTGCTGCTGCTGCTTTGCTGCGGATCGAGGGCGCTTGCCAGAGGAGGGCGAGGGCGCAGAGAGCCGTGCCACGTGCGTATCGGCCATGGGCACGCCGTTCTCAAAGCCCACGAGCCTGCTGATTGCCGAGTGGTGCTGCGGGCGCATCCCGAGGGTCCCGTACGTGTTCCACGAGGCGGGCAGCGACAGCTCTGCGGGTCTTGGGCACGTCTGCTGCTGCTGCTGCTGTTGCTGCTGTTGTTTTGGCTTTGTGCGACCGACAGTGGCGGGGGCGATCGCGGCAGCGGGCGTGGGGGCCGACCTGGGGGGCACGTGGACCAGATGGCCCTCGGTGGTGAAGACCCAGTTGTCGTCCCAGCGGTTGAAGACGTTGCCCTCGTCAAAGAGCAGGTAGAGGTACTTGAGTGTCTCGCTCAGGAAAAAACTCTCCATGCGGTCCTCGTGCACCTTGAGCACGACGTTGCGCAGGGTGGCGTAGCCGCAGGTGGTGCGCGAGTAGCGCTGCAGGTCGCGAACAAGCACCTCGCCCACGGCCAGGTAGTACGGGTCGCGGGTGGCGCGGTAGAGATAGTACGTGGACTCGGCCAGCTCGGGCCTGAGCGGGTACACGGCAATGTTGATGTCCCTGCGGACAAAGTCAAAGCGCTCGGGCAGGGAGCCGTACTTGCGCCACAGGGCATAGTAGATCTCGTGGCCACGCTCCGCCGCACTGATGTCCCCGTGGAGGACCTGCAGGCCAGGGAGGAACGCGCCCAGCGAGTCGACCCAGCTGGACAGCTGCACGCCCGTGTCCATGTGCACGTTGCGGTAAATGTACTTGGAGTCGTCGCGCACGTGCATGTTGACGGCGCCGTAGGCCTCGGTGAACAGGTCCAGGTACGACTGCTCGCCCAGCAGCACGTACGACTTGAGCGCGTATTCAAAGTACGAGTCGATCCCGGCGCCCACGCCGCTCTCTGGCTGGACCCATTGGCCCGTCTTTTCAACAAGTTAAAAAGTAATTGGTAAATAAAAATAAAAATTCTTTTCTTTTCAAACCAAGCTTACCTGGATGTCAATGACGTTGCCGAGGAGATCGAGCTGCGAACGGTAGCTCCACAGGGCATGCAGTGCTCGCTTGGCCACCCGCTCAAACCGGGTGTCGCCCGTGAGCCGACTGAGCGTTGCAAACTCTAGCAGCAGCGTCCCTGCGCCGGCGGTGCACGTCTGGTTGATGATGCCGTTGGTGATGCCGTAGCGCAAGTTGACCCGCGGGAAGGGCAGCCCAGTGCGCGTGTTCTCAAAGGCGGGCAGGATGCGTTTGCCCAGGTCGTACGCCAGGTTGAGCAGCTCGTTCTGGTACCCCGGGATCCAGAACTCCCGAAAGGGCCCGAGCGTGGTCGCGAGGTGCCCCGACAGCAGCCCGCCGAGCACGCGGATGGTGACCTCAAACACCGACACGAGCGAGTCAATGTCAAACGACTTGCGCAGCATCACGCGCCGTGCCGCGCTGTGGAACTCGCTGACGTTGCCCATGACGACGTGCGTGTCCAGCGTGTCGATCAGCGTCATGGAGAAGTCGCCCAGCACGTCGTTGATGTTGATGTTTTCGGGGTGCGCCTTGTCGGGGCCGCGGCCCGTGCACTCGAGCGGGTTGAGCTCGTCGGCGGGGTAGGCGTGCAGCATGTAGCTGTCGTAGCCAAAGCCAAACATGGCACGCACCTCTTCGCGCAGCAGCACGGGGCTCGTTGCCTCCACTAGGAGGACCTGCTGCTGCTGCTGCTGCCCGCCTAACAACAGCACCACGAGCAGCGCCACGGGTGCCAGCAGCGGTGCTTGTTTCCTTGGCTTCATTATTATCTAATCGCGTAAAAAAGAGGGATTGGTTCAATGAGTACAAGCAGGGCAGGCAAAAAAAAAAAAAGGGTGCATTGACAGCCGCTGACAAAGGGGAGCAGGACAAGCAGCAGCAGCAGCAGCCCTCCACCCACCCCCAAATCAGCAGACGCACCAAACAAACAAGACGCCTGATCACGCGCTGATTTCGCCATGAAATCGCGATCACCACCAACAACAAAAGAGCACACCTGCTTCTCTACTCCACAGTCCCTTGTGTGCCTGAGCCCTTTAGAAAGCCGAGGACAAGGGGAGGGGAGGGGGAGGGGGGAGGCCGGTCGCCGCCTGAAACTAGCGAACACAGTTTGCACCATAAAAACGTGTTCAGCCCCCAGCAGCTTGCAATGTCGGCTGAACAAGACTGGTCCGCCTGGAAGGAGTCGTACGAGGCGTCGCTCAAGGTAGCGGATAAACGCAAAAAAGAAACGTATCAGCTCACTCGGTTGCGTGCCTAGAGCCCCACTGGCTGGCTGTCACTGGCTGGCCTGCTGTGGCTGCACGACGGCGCCAACACGGTCCTGGCCGGGGACGAGTACGGAGTGAAGCTGGCAGAGGCCCAGGAGGGGCCCACGACCAAGCTGGGCGTGGCAGTGCTGGACAAAGCCAGCGGGACCGTCAGCTACAACGGCAAGCCGCTGGAGCTGGAGAAGGACACGGTCGAGGTCGCATCGGGCGTGTTTATCATGGCCATTAAACGAGGCGACAAGTGGGCCATCCGTGCGTGGGACAGCCAGGCGCCCACGCTCACGGGCTTCCGCGGCATCGACTGGTTCCCCTACAGTAGCGCTGCACGGGTCGAGGCCAAGTGGGTGCCCTATGCCGAGCCCAAGAAGGTCCAGATCCCAAACATCCTGGGCGATTTGGAAGACAACGTGGCCATCGGCCTGGCAGAGTTTGAGTGGGAGGGAACGGTGCAGCAGCTCGAGCCGGTGGTCGAGGACGACGCCTTGTTCCTCATGTTCCGCGACCACACGTCCACCACCGGCGCGACCTACGGTTCCGGACGCTTTCTCTCGGTCGACATGCCCTCGGCAGACGGCAAGGTCGTCCTCGACTTTAACAGGTCGCGCAACCCGCCCTGTGCGTTCACAGCGTTTGCCACGTGTCAGATCCCGCCCCGCAATAACTGGCTCAAGGTGTCGATCGAGGCTGGCTCTCGCAAACATGGTGGTCACTAAATAAGAAAATAGATAGTACTCGAGAGAGAGTAATAACCGGCTTACACAGAAAAACCTGCAGAAACTCAACTAAAACACCAGAACGTGATGACTGCGCCTGTCACTGGCATAGATCGTGCCATCGGACGGACCGACGGCGACACCCCAGACGTCCGAACCCTTGGCCCACTGGTGAACGAGGACACCTTCCAGAGTCCAGGCAGACAACCCTCACCGACAATGAGAACTTGGGCGAGACCATTTCCAGTTGACTCCCACTGCCGGACACCAGCCGAGTTGAAGAGGTGCACTTTGGGGCTTGCTGTTGATACCACAACGGATCCGTCAGGGAGCGGCTCGGAATATAGTAAGAGCCAACGGCAATGGATCGGACCTGTGCCCCACTTCAAACTGGACTGCCTGGCTCACTGGCCGGCTGGCAACCTGCCTCTTGTCTGAGGAAACGACGCCTGCATGTTTTAAATTGTTTGCCGCTCATCGCCTCATTTCAAGTCCGTCATTTCCCCGGTGAACAAGGTAACGATGTGCTGGGCGGCTACTTTGGCGCCGTGGGTGCAGAGAACGCCTTGCTGCTGGGCTTGTTCTTGACGGTAGTCGTGGGGGTGGGGATGATCCGTGGCGGTGCAATGAGAGGGCCACTGGAGCTTGCTGCGTTGCGAATGGACGCTCTCGATGATGGGGACCCAGTCGCTCGCAATGTCGACCAGCTCGGCTGCGGGCAAGCCGTAGGACTGCAGCATGGCCTCGAGCCCGGGCTCTTCCACAAAGAGGCGGCGGCGGATGAAGACAAGCGGCGTCCCGGCGATCAGCGCCTCGGAGCACGTCCCGTAACCCAGCTTGCCGACCAAGACCTACGAAATAAAAAAATTTTAATATGATATTGCTGCACTATTTTTACATCGACGGCAGCACAGACATCGGGCAGGTACGTGCTCTCGGGCACGTGTCGCATGAATGCCGGCAGGGCAGCAGGATCGAGCGAGGATGCGGGCCCGCACACGAGTCCAAACCATCCCTCGGGGAGCTTGAGCGACCCCCACGACAGCTTGTACTCGTGGCCACCAAACTGGATGAGGACGACGCGGGCGTCCAGCGGCAGGTCGAACCGCTCGCGCACGGCCGCACGCGACGCCATCGTCGACCGAACGAGCAGCGGGGCAGTCACCATCGGGACGGTTGCACTGCACGGGATATCGATCCAGCCGGGCAGACGGACAATGAGCGAGGCGCACGCGTAGTCGGCCGTGATCCGCGCAAGGGCCTCTGCCGACACAAACGGTGCATAGATCGAATCCCACGTGAAGTTGCTCACGATCACCGAGGGCACGTTGGCCCGCGTGGCTGCCTGGATGGGGAAGAACGCGACGTCCACCACGACACCGTCGACGCCCTCGGCCGCGATCCACTCTGCCTCGCGCTGCACGATGTTCTCCCGCTCCAGCAGCGCCGCCTCGACGCGCCCCCGTGTGCCCTCCACGTCCACGTCGAACGGGTTGAGCTGCTTCACACCGCCCGCATCCATCGTCGACTGACGGAATGTGCAGTCCCCATCGCTGCCGCCGCCAACAAGGATCTCTTCAAAGATGTGACGTGGCGCGGCCGACACGATCACGACCTCGCTCTTCTGGCCCCGCAGCAGCAGCAACAGTTGCCGGACCACCTCGACACTTCGCGTTGCATGCCCGTAGCTGCACGATTTATTTATTTTTGTTTATTCTATTTGGCAGATCCGAGTGCGCAGAGTGCATACCCGTGGCCAGAGACGTAGTAGGCGATCTTCATCTACAGCAAACAGAAAAGAGCGCAAAACACTTGATAAAATGCAATGGGACGCACACTTGTCAATATGGCGTCTCCAGCGAGTGCTTCCCAATCGGGCGACGTCGGCCCCGCCAAGCGCATGTTTTCCCACTACTTTAAGCGCTACGAGCTGCTCATTGAGGTGCGCCCTTTTTTGCTTAGTCTCTGTTTTTATTATTTACACGAAAACAATAACCCAGTTCAAGAACCTGCAAAACCCAAAGAACTGTCCCTTGGGATTGTACATCATGCCCAACGTCGGTATTGCCACTGTCGCTCGTCCTTTGCACGTTTTTTTTTCCTTCTAAAATAGCATACAGACGATATCAACACGTGGCACGGCGCGGTGTTCCTCACGGGCACCAGCTACTCGGACGGCGTGTTCAAGTTCACGCTCAAGATCCCTGTTGACTACCCTGACGTCGCGCCGTCGCTCTTCCTCAACAGCCCGCTGTACCACCCGCTGGTCGACCCCGCCACCAAGCAGTTTGACCTGTCGCAGCAGTTCAGGCCGTGGAGGCCACTCAAGGACTATATCTGCCATGTGCTGCTCTACTTTAAGCGTTCGTTTAGCGACGCGGTCCTAATGACGTTGCAGGAGTCGCTCTGTCCCAACAAGGAGGCGCTCAGACTGTACAAATTTTTCTTTCTTTCTTTTTGGAGCATTCGCTGACTACCCTGGTCTTTAATCTAGGTTCCAAAAGGACCGACAACAATTTTATGTGAAGGCACAGTCGAGTTGCAAGGAGGCCCGTGCCCTCTGCGAGAACGATGCCGTGGGCGTCAACATGACTGCGCCACCCAAAAAGGACAAGGATGTGAACGATGCGCTCCACAAGATCTTTGGCGAAGTGGTAAAAGATGCCTTGCTCTGTTTTTACATCCCAAGCTGACTTCTTTTGCCCCCCCTTTTTTTTTTCCCATCGCGATCAGACCCCGATCGCGCTCAAACCCGTCGCAAGCTTCTACCCTCAGCCCGAGGTCAAGAAGTCGACGCAGTACCCGAACGTCTTTGTTTCGCAGCAGATAATTTAAAAATTATTTTCTTTTGAATAGGATCCTGTAGAGAGGTTTGCTGATGAGACAGAACCATTATTGTTGTGTCTGGGAAATCGGGTCGGATCTCGGCGGGAAGCGCTCACGCGGAGGGCCCAGTCTGTGTGAAATTTTTCTCAAGACGTCCACTAAATTGTTCCTTGACGTAGTTACAAAATCTATTTTTATTTTTATTTATTTTTATTTTTTTCTAGTGGGGCCTTTTCGATTTCTCAACCATTCCTTCTCCTTGTTGCCGCCGGTTCTTTTCACAGTAACCCGTTCACTTACAGAACTTTCATCTGAAACAAAAGTTTCAGAAAAGTTTTCTTTACCATTAATAATGTTCACGCGGACGATTGCACTGGTGGCTGCTGTCGCCGCGTCGACCGCATGGGCACAATCGTGCGCGCCACTGTCGTCGTCGCCCGCACTCTCGACGCCCTCGACAGACTATTGCGGCATCAGCCGACTTGTTCTGCCCTTCAGCGAGGTATTAATGTGCTTCAAGGTCTGCAATTATTCATTCCATTATTAAACACCTGGCCGCTCACGAACAACGCTCCCTCCGTCCACGTCCACCCCAAATTCACCCAACCCCAATTATTGGTATCGTGCAGGTCTTTGTCCCCGCTGGCGAGACAATCGGCGACCTCGACACCGCCTTTGACGCGACTCAAATCACTTCCTTTTTGGCTGTACGTTTCACTCTTTTTTACCCAACTCCCAGTTTTTCACAGCAATTTTTTTTTCTAAACCATACGTGTAGCTGGGCCCACCAGACGCCTGCTACACCGCGGCCGTCTTCTACGCCTGCCCCGGTATCTACCAAAACTGCACCACGACGCCGTCTGTTGGTAAACCATTCCGAGTCTCGGACCCTTTCGGAATTACTTTTTATTCAGACTAGGCCACTTTCATAGGTGGTGTCCAAGTGTGTCAGAGCGCCTGCAACGCCTTTCTCTCGTCGTGCAGCTCGTTTGTGGACTCGCTTTCCGCCTCCATCCAGTCCGTCGTCAGGAGTAGCCTGCCGTCGTGCGCCGACCTGCCCACGACCGGCTGCATCGACCTGTCGGTCTATTATGCCTCGCTGAACGACACCCACTTTGCGCTTCGTAACGTTTCTTGTTTTGTTTCCACCACCCCGCACCCTGATTTAACTCTCGTTTGCATTTCGTACACAAAAGGCCCCGGCTCTGGATCGTCCGGGTCTGGTCCGGCCCCATCGGCCTGCCCCGCGCCGCTGCTGCCCAACCCCTTTGAGGCCAACGACACGTACCCGCACAACTGCTTTGGCGCCTGCTGCATCGCCTGCCCGCTCACGCCCTCGTTCTACCCCGTGGGCTGGATCGACCAGGTCAACACAATGTCGGCGGTGCTCATGGTCGTCTCGTGGGTCGTGTGCGTCTTCACCGTCGCCTCGTACACGTACCTGCCCAACAAACAGCACTACCCAGCAGACATCATCCGCAACATCGCCATTGCCCTCCTGGTCTTTTACTCGTCCAACTTTTTCAGCTTTGGTCCCTACGGCCGCTTCGCTTGGCAGTACGAATCCTCTTTAAAACGTTTTATGCCAGTACCAACGAATGCGACGATATAAAAAGATGCGAGGACTACCCGAGCAACCCCATCGACCTCTCCCTCCCCGGCTACACAGCCAACTCGCTCGTTCGCGCACAAGGCGCCTTTGTCGTGTACGGCATCCTCTCTGCCGTTGCGTGGTACGGCCTGCTCGTGCTGTCGATCTTCATGGTACCGCCAATGCTCAGTGCTGGGACTTTCTTTCCATCGGTTTTTTAACCCTCTCCCTTGGACAGTCGGTCGTGTTCATGTCCACGCGCCTCGGCGAGTACCCCAAGACCTACAACGTCGTTGTGTGGTCCATCTGCTGGATCCCGATTATCATCGGCCTGGCCTGCAACCAGTTTGGCTACCTTGGCATGGGCACCGTTGTACGTTTGTTCCTTCCTGGTCTTGTTCTTATCGGTACTTAAAAAGGCGGCCCTCGACAACGGCTTTTGGATGGACGGCCTGCTCATGTACCCGCTTGCCCGTAACGTCCTTATCTATTTTATTTTATTTATTCTCCAGCTAATAATCCCTATTCTGCTTGTTGCTCCAGTGATCATCTTCCCCTCGGTCGTGCTCAACTTTATCACGCTTGCGCGCATCGGCTACATTGGGTCGATCCACAAGGCGTCCATGTGGTCGATCGTGCGCCTGCAGCTGCGCCCGTTCACCTTTGTCATGTCCGTGCTCTTCTGCTTCCTCGTCTACTGGATCCACTACGAGGTGGCCCAGCGCACCACGCCCTCGGACGCCTTTGTGCCCTCGTGGATGGAATGCCTCGCAACCAACTCGCAGGACGACTGCTACTATGCCATCGCCATTAACCACGTGCCCAGCTTTGGAGCGTACGCCCTGGGCGAGTTTGTCGTGTCCTCGGTGGCCGTCCTCCTCTTTATCTTTTTCAGTGGCCGCAAAGGTGCGTGCCAAATACATTTTTTTGTGGTTTAAT
>Ga0302223_10001707_pt1 | contig 11515 bp, 7 predicted proteins | sample II_Palsa_E2_3_FD_194565 | JGI IMG/M metagenome (GOLD analysis project Ga0302223, IMG submission 194565) | Peat permafrost microbial communities from Stordalen Mire near Abisko, Sweden - II_Palsa_E2_3 | ecosystem: Environmental > Terrestrial > Soil > Palsa > Peat permafrost | place: Sweden... | reverse complement strand
AAGGTGCCCTGCATGGTCCGTCGATCATGCCCGGTGGCCCGCGCGATGCGTATGACCTGGTCGAACCGATCCTTACGGAGATCGCCGCGAAGGCGCCTGACGGCGAACCTTGCGTGGCCTATATGGGTGATGACGGTGCCGGTCACTACGTCAAGATGGTGCACAACGGTATCGAATACGGCGACATGCAGCTGATCGCCGAAAGCTACTCGGTACTCAAGCATGTTCTTGGCCTCACCAACAAGGAACTGACCAAGGTCTACCGCAAATGGAACGAAGGCGAACTCGACAGCTACCTGATCGAGATCACCACCACCATTTTCCAGAAAAAGGACGAGGAAACCGGCAAGGATCTGGTCGACGTGATTCTCGACCGCGCCGCGCAGAAGGGCACAGGCAAATGGACCAGTCAGAGTGCGCTCGATCTCGGTGTGCCGCTACCCCTCATCACTGAGGCAGTTTTCGCGCGTGTGCTGTCCTCGCTGAAAGACGAGCGTGTCGCCGCCAGCCACTATCTGCACGGACCGAAGATCAAGGCGTTCAAGGGCGATCGCAAGGCGTTCATCGAATCGGTGCGCCGCGCTTTGTACCTGAGCAAGATCGTCTCGTACGCGCAGGGCTTCGCGCAGCTGCGCGCTGCTGCCGAGGAGTACCAGTGGAAGCTGGACTACGGCACCATCGCCAAGATCTGGCGCGGCGGCTGCATCATTCGCGCACGTTTTCTGCAGGACATCACCGATGCCTACAAGCACGACGACAAGCTGGCCAACCTGCTGCTGGCACCGACCTTTGGCAAGGTCGCGCAGAAGTACCAGGAGGCGCTGCGCGAGGTGGTGGCCACGGCGGTGCGCCTCGGCGTGCCGGTACCCGGTTTCAGCTCCGCGATCGCCTATTACGATGGCTACCGTTCCGAACGTCTGCCGGCCAACCTGATCCAGGCGCAACGTGATCTGTTTGGTGCGCATACTTTCGAACGCATCGACAAGCTGGGCAGCTTCCACGCCAACTGGAACTGACGACACATGCCTGAACTGCCCGAAGTCGAAACCACCCGACGCGGTATCGAGCCGCATCTGGCCGGTCGACGCATCGCGACAGTGATCTTGCGCAGGGCCGACCTGCGCTGGCCAATTCCCCGGGAAGTCAGCGAGCTGCTTCCGGGGCAGGTGATCGATAGCGTCGAGCGTCGCGCCAAATATCTATTGATCCACACTGGGGTCGGCAGCGCGATGCTGCATCTGGGCATGTCGGGCATGCTGCGCGTGCTGCCTCCCGACGCGTTGATCGGCAAGCATGACCACGTCGACATCGTTCTCGAAAACACCAACGGGCAACGCGGCCGCGTGTTGCGCTTCACTGACCCGCGCCGCTTCGGCAGTTTGCTGTGGCAACCGTTCGGCGAAGTGCATCCATTGTTGGCTGCGCTCGGCCCCGAGCCACTAACCGATGCCTTCGCCGGGGACACGCTCTGGCACGCATCGCGCCGGCGCAGTGCCGCGGTGAAATTATTCCTGATGGATAACGCGAACGTCGTCGGCGTAGGCAACATCTACGCCAGCGAGGCACTCTTCGCCGCTGGCATCGATCCGCGACGCGCTGCTGGCAGCGTGTCGCGTGTGCGCTACGCGAAGCTCGCCGCGGAAGTAAAACGCATTCTGGCCTGGGCGATCGAACGCGGCGGTACCACCTTGCGCGACTTCCTCAACCCCGATGGTGCGCCGGGTTATTTTTTTCGCGAGCTCAATGTTTACGGGCGTGCGGGTGAACCTTGCAAAGTCTGCAGCACCCCGATCAAACAGGTTGTGCTGGGGCAACGGTCGACGTTCTGGTGCCCGAACTGTCAGAAGTGACGACGGCCAAGTGCGAGCTGCGTAGGTTGGCGGTGAGCGCAAGCGAACCCAGCAGCCGTCGCACACCCAGTTGGGGTTCGCATATGCTCACCGCCAACCTACGGCGCGGTGGGTGCGGATTGCTGGATCAATAGCTCTACGCTGCCACTACGCAGGCCAATGAAACTCGACAAACGTATTGTTGAAGTCCTCATCGTCCAGCCCACCGCCTAGATGCGCAACGATGCCGGCCCCCAGGCCGTCGATTTCCACCGGCTGGCCGTCGACGAAATGTGCGCCCAGTGCTTCGAGTTCCACCAGCCTTTCGCACAGGATGCCGGCGCGATCGCTGAGTGCATCGGGCACGCCGCGGATGCTGATATCGGGGCGGCCGAACTTGCGCATGCCGCGGGTGTGGATCCATGAATGATCCGGTTCCTGCTCGCTATCGCGCATGATCAAAATATGGTTGCGGATAGGCGCACCGTCGCGGACCAGGAAGCGGCGCCGCCATGCATCGGCGTCAAGCAGGCTCAGGGTTTGCGGATCGAGAATCGCCACACCACCGATGTCGAGCATGCCGGCCAGCACACCAAGCGTGTCGCGCAGGTAGCCGGTTGCCTCGCTGTCCTTGAGCGTGCCGCGCACGACGATGACCTCAGGCGCGTCCACCGCGATCTTGTAGGCTTCGGGCGCGTCGTCCTTGAACATGCGGCCCATACCGCCTTTCAGCGGATAGCCCTCCCACTGACGCAGGCTGGCATGGTTGTGGTTCACCGCCTCGATGCCGGGCGGCAGACCGGAGCTGCCGTAATCTGCCGAGGGCACACGCACCGCCTCGAACTTGCCGAACACGTAGAACTGCAGAAGGATCTCCTCGTCGCTGGCTTGCCAGTGCGGGCGCTGCCAGGCGGGGATGATGATCGGTTGGCTCATGCGGGTTTCCTGGTCATGTTTCGGAATACGACTTCACGTGTCGTGATCACACTATTTGTTCAACGGCAGCACCGTTTGCTGCAATTCGATACGACCGTTGCCCTCGCTGATTTTCTTGAATTCGGCGCGGCTGACCGAGACATAGCGTTCGTTGCCGCCGATCTCAACCTGTGGGCCGTCTTTCACTGCGCGACCGTGGTCGTCCACGCGCACCACCATGGTCGCCTTCCGGCCGGTATGGCAGATCGTCTTGATCTCTTCGAGATTGTCCGCCCAGGCCAGCAGGTACTGGCTGCCCTCGAACAGTTCGCCGCGGAAGTCGGTACGCAGGCCAAACGCCAGTACCGGAATATTCAGCCGGTCCACCACGTCGCTGATCTGCCACACCTGTGTGCGGGTGAGGAACTGCGCCTCATCGACGAACACACAGTGCAACGCGCCGTTGGCGGCGACATCCGCCTCGACCAGCGCGAACAGGTTTTCTTCGCCGCCGAAACGACGCGCCTGCGCCTTCAGGCCGATGCGCGAGGCGACCACGCCCTCGCCATAACGGTTGTCCAATGCGGGCGTGAGAATCAGCGTGCGCATGCCGCGCTCGTGATAGTTGTACGCGCTCTGCAGCAACGTGGTGGTCTTGCCGGCATTCATTGCCGAATAGTAGAAATAGAGCTTGGCCATGATCGATCCCGCGGCGGATCGGCCATGGTAGCCGGTCATCAAGCCGGGGGCGATTTGCTGGGAAGAGTGCACGACGTGCCACCGGCGGACGCGGGCGGCTCTGTTACCATTAAATGCCAGTAAACCCGTGTGTCATTCCATGCTCAATCCGCAACAACTGGCTGCCGTTGAACACTGCGACAGCCCTCTGCTGGTGCTGGCCGGCGCCGGTTCCGGCAAGACTTCGGTGATCACCCAGAAGATTGCCTGGCTGATTGCGCGCAAGAAGCTCAGTGCCTCGAAAATCGCCGCAATCACCTTCACCAACAAGGCTGCCCGCGAGATGCGCGAGCGCGTCGGCCAGCTGGTCAGCACCGAGGATGCGCAGGCGCTCACCGTCTGCACTTTCCATGCGCTGGGTTTGAAGTTTCTGCAGATTGAGCACGCGCGCGCCGGCCTGCGCCGCGGCTTTTCGGTGCTCGACGCGGACGACAGTGGCGCCATCGTCAAGGAGCTGGCGCCCAAGGGTGCCAAAAACGATGTGCTTTTCGGCATCCGCAACCTGCTGGGGCGCGCCAAGAACGGCGGCCTATCGCCCGAGGAAGCGCTAGCCGCAGCCCGCAGCCCGCGCGAGCTGGAGGCTGCGACTATTTACGACATGTACCAGCAGCGCCTGGCTGCCTTCAACGCGGTGGATTTCGACGATTTGATCCGGCTGCCGTTGCGCATTCTCGAAGCCGATGCCGAATGCCGCGACGTATGGCGCGAACGCCTACGTTATCTGCTGGTGGACGAATACCAGGACACCAACGACGCGCAGTACCGCCTGCTGAAAGCGCTCACCGGCGAGCGCGGCGGTATCACCTGCGTGGGCGACGACGACCAGTCCATCTATGCCTGGCGTGGCGCCAATCCCGAGAACATCGACCAACTCGGCCGCGACTGGCCGAACCTGCGCGTGATCAAACTGGAGCAGAACTACCGCTGCGGCAAGCGCATCCTGCGCGCGGCCAACCAACTGATCGCCAATAACCCGCATCTGCACGAAAAGAAGCTGTGGAGCGAGCATCCGGAAGGCCCGCCGATTCGCGTGCTCGAATGCAAGGAAGCCGAACACGAGGCCGAACGTGTCGCTGCGATCGCCACTACGCTCGCAGAGAAGCACAAAGCGCGCTGGCACGACATTGCCATTCTCTATCGCGGCAACTTCCAGGCGCGTCCGCTGGAAAAGGCCTTTCGGTTGGCACGCATTCCGTATCACCTCACCGGCGCGCTGAGTTTTCTCGACCGTGTCGAAGTGAAGGATCTGCTGTGCTACCTGCGCCTGCTGACCAACCCCAGCGATGACGCGGCATTCCTGCGCGTGGTCAACGTGCCCAAGCGCGAGATCGGCTCGACCACGCTGGAGAAGCTTGGCCAGCTCGCGCAAAGTCGCCAGACCTCCCTACTGGATGCCACCCGCAGCGACAGCGTGTTGCGCCAGCTCACGCCCCGCCCCGCGGCCGCGCTGGCCTCGTTCGCCAATCTGCTCGACGAACTGCGCAGCGCCTCGTTGCATCAGAACGCCGCCGATCTGGTCGAGCTGATCCTGGCGCGCACCGGCTATGCCGCGCAGATCGCCGCCAGCACACCCGACGCCAGCCTGCGCGAGCGCCGGCTTGGCAACCTGAAGGAGCTTTCCGACTGGTTCCGCGCAATGCAGAAAGGCAACAGTGCGGGCGATCTCGCCGCACAACTTGCCCTGCTCAGTCACGCTGATCGCGACGAGCCCGGCAATGCGGTGCGCATGATGACCCTGCATTCGGCCAAGGGCCTGGAGTTCCGCTTCGTCTTCATCGTCGGCTGCGAAGACGGAACCCTGCCGCACGAAGGCGCCATCGACGAAGGCCGCATCGACGAGGAGCGGCGCCTGATGTACGTCGGCATCACCCGCGCCAAGGAGCTGCTCACCCTGTCGTGGTCGGCCAAGACCAAACGCTACGGCGACGTCCACAGCAACCAGCCCAGCCGCTTCCTGCAGGAGCTGCCGCAGGCCGACCTGCACTGGCAAGGCAAGGACCCCGAAGCTGACAAGGAAGTCACCCGCGAAACCGCGCAGTCGCACATGGCACGTATTGCGGCCTTGCTGGCAGCGAATTGATCGAGCCTAAAGAAAACCCCCGCTTTCGCGGGGGTTTTTTGCTCCTGATGCTTGCCGAACTCAGTGAACTCAGCTAAATCACCCGGGTTTGGCGAACTTGTACGTCGCCTCCAGATACATCTGGCGCCCATAAACATCATAATTCGTACTGTTATAGGGACCAACTATATAACCAGGGTAGCTGTTATCAACCGGCGGCATCTTGTTGAATAAATTGTTCACCAGAAATGACAACGTCAAATTCTTCGTGGGACTGTATTGCACGCTGGCATTGTATGTGATCCAAGCCGACACGTAACCCGTATCTGGCGCCGTGTAATTATTGAGAACGGTCGCCAGGTAGTTGGGGGAACGGCCATCACGGTTGGCATAGAGCGTGGTGGCCCAATCGCCCTTGCTCCAGGTCACCGAGGCATTGACCTTGCTCTTGAAGTCCGTGCTGTACAGCGGGCTAGTCAAGTAGTTGATGAACGGATCGCCCGCAAGCGGCTGCTGGTCATGTTTCAATTCATCGCTGTAACTACCCGCGAACGACAAGCTTCCGTAGAGGCCGATATCCACCCCATAATTCATATTGGCTGTGATGGCATTAACCTGCTCCCGCGCTATGTTCTGCTTCGGCGTATAGATATCCTGAATAGCGCCGAATTGATTGCGCGTAATCGCATTGATCGCATTCACGCAACTCGGCGTGGTGGGATCGAGAATTCCCTGCAGGCAGAGGGAATTTTCCTGCGAAATCGTGTCCGCAGGCAACGTCCCCACTTCGTTTTTAATATCGAAATGCAGATAATCGACGGACAACGAAAATTTGGGTATCGGTGCCCACACCACGCCGTAATTCCAGTTTTTCGCGGTAATCGGCTTCAGATTGACATTGCCCTGCGTGCTATTGAAGTAGCCTGCTTGCGAATAAACGGCCGGACAGCCGCCCAAATTTGACCCCGTGTACCCAAGCTTGGCGCAGGTGTAGTAATCGGTAACCGTGCTGTAGTAGCCGCTCGACCCTGAATACTCGTCGGCAAGGGTGGGCATCTTGAATGCCGTGCCATATTTGCCCCTGAGCAACAGGCTGTCGAACGGGCGATATTCCAGCGAAATCGTGTAGGTGTTGTGATTGATCCGGTTGCCGGATACGTCGTAGCTGTCCCGACGTCCGGATACATCGAGGGTCAGCTGCTGCAGCAAAGGAAAGCTCAGCTCGCTCGTGCCTGCGTAGCGGGAGCGATGTCCCGCACCTTGGGACGCCGTATAGCCGTAGATTTGATCATTGAAATAGCCGGGGTCCGGCACATAGGCCCACCCTTGGTTGCCACCTTCGAGCACGACGGCGAGGCCGGCATCACCGCCTGGCAGGGTGAATAGCGAGGCATTGGTCACCTGCCCGCGTACCATGTTGTCCCAAGTCTTGCCCTGCGTGGAAAAATAACCGCTGAAGCTACGATAATCCGCTGGCGTAATCGGCGTATAGAAAGCGGCGTAGTTTGGCTCGTAGACGGGTACTCCTAATCCCTGCGGATCCGGCCCCAGGGTGGATGTCAAATCCGGACCCAGTACACGGTTGGTATAGAAACTATTGATGGCGTTCGTGTAAGCGTGGTAATCACGCTCGTTGGTTTGGTCGTTGGAATGGGTGAAGCCCAGATCGTAGTCCCAGTCAGACTGACCGAACGTACCTTTTCCTCCCAGGCTGAACATGTAGGAGTTTTCGATCTGCTTGCTCATGCTGTTTTGGTACCCGCCAACTTCTTCCGGCGAGAACAAATGCTGCAGATCCGTATACTGTGCCCTGGTGGGATCGTAAAACGTCAGGCCCGAATTCGCAGTCGACCAGATGTCATTTCCATCCGGCTGCCATTTCTGCTCCTGATAGTTGTACAGCAGGTCGCTGTACAACTGTACGTTGTCGTTGACGTCAAAGGTGGCATGCGTATACAGGTTGGCGGTCTTGCTTTCATTGGCCAGCGTGGTGTACGGCGACGTCCCGACATTTGAGCCGCAGTAATAGCCGCTATTGGGCCGGTACTTCAGCCCTGTCGTTCCGCCAAAACCGGCCGTCGTATTGGCGCAATTGTTCGGGTCCGCCAAGGCATAACCGTTCGTTCCAAGCGTGGGATCAGAATCCAGATAATCGCGCTCCGCGATAGGCCCGCCAGCCGCATTAGTATTGGCCTGAGCGGTCAGAGGTCGATCGTAGCCCCAGATGGGTTGCGTGCTCTCGAATTGCACGCCAGCAATCATGTTGAACTTGCCTGCATTGAAGCTATTTGCCAGATAGACCCGGCGTGCAGCGCCGCCGCCATTGCTGTTCCAGCCATAGCGCACGTCAAGCACTGGCGCATCAAGTTTTTTCTTGAGCACGATGTTAATGACGCCAGCAATAGCATCCGATCCGTACAACGAGGACTGTCCTCCAGGCAAGATATCGATGTGATCGACCATCTCGATGGGGATGCTGCTCAGGTTGTTGAAAACATCGCTGCCGTTATACAAGGCTGGGAAATTACCCATCGGCCGACCATCGATCAGGTATTTGACGAAACCTGGTGGCAGGCCAAACAGGCTCAATGTCTGAGCCCCTTGCGTAAAGCCACCTGAAAACTGGGCTCCTTGTACGCTGCCTACTGAGAGGGATGATTGCTGAAGCGCTTGCGCCACCGTGGTAAATCCGCGCGCTTGCATTTGCTCGGCGGTAATGGTCACCGTAGGCGTGGCTGTTTCGATCTGTGACTGCGGAATCAGTGAACCGGTGACCATGACCGCTTCTAGCTTCTTGGCCTTGGCTGCATCTGGTGCCTGATCCGTGCTTTGCTGGGGTGCATCGGGTGTGGTCGTCTGCGCGTACGCAGAGGCATAGCTCAGCGTGAGCGCCGTCACGATGGCGACGGCGATCTTTGACTTAATCATTTTGGAACTCCCCTCAGAGTTAGCAACTTATTGAAACAGCGACTACTTATCTATCGAACGATTGCCCGTAATCGACATCCGAAGATGCAAAGTCAACACTGCCCTTGCCGACCATCGATTCACAATGCGTTAATTATTAACATGGCGCAGGAAAGTACCGCAACAAATTTTTACAAAACTTTTGCAGTCCCGTGATAAAAAATTTACAGAACTGACAACTTCCTCAGACCAGCCCCTTTGCCTCCAGTTCGCTCTTCAAGTAGGCGTAATAAATTGGCGCCGCGATGACGCCGGCCAGACCAAACGCTGCTTCCATCACCAGCATCGCAATCAGCAGCTCCCATGCACGTGCGTGGATTTGCGTGCCCACGATGCGAGCGTTGAGGAAGTACTCGAGCTTGTGGATGACGATGAGAAACGCGAGCGCCGCAATGCCGACGCCCAGTGATACCGAAAGGGCCGCAATGGTGATGGCGGTGTTGGACAGAAGATTACCTATCACCGGCAGCAAGCCGATCACAAAGGTCAGCACGACCAGCGTCTTGGCCAGCGGCACATGGACACCCAGGATCGGCAGCACGCCGAGCAGGAATATCGCTGTGCATATGGTGTTGATCAGCGAGATCTTGACCTGCGCGAACACGATGTTGTGGAACGCTTCGGCCAGTCGCTGACAGCGTAAACCCAGCGCCGCGGCCAGTGCCCCGACTTGATGCGCCGGACGCGTGCGGCTGAGCGCAATGATCGCCCCCAGCACCAGCCCGATAAGGATATGCACGAACGCCCGCGCCGCCCCCTTGCCGGCGACCTGCAGCGTCGCTGCATGCTTGCGTGCCAGATCGACCGCGCCCACGCGCAGGTCATCGACGCTGTCGGGCAGGTGATCCACGATCATCGCAGGCAGTTGCTGACGTGCTTTCTCGACCAGCGGCATCAGCTGCTGCTGCCACAGCAGCTCGGGATTGCCGATTTCGTTGCGGAATAGACTGATCGCACCAAGGATCAGCAGGATCAGCAGCCCCACCACGATCACGCCAAGTGCCGCCACCACGATGACGCGCGCCCGCGCACTGGAGATACGCCGGCCGAATAGCGGCGCCATGGAATTCACCAGTTCGTAGACCAGCAGACCAGCGAGCAGGGCCGACAGCATGTGCAACCCGAGAATCACTCCCAAGGCCGCTGTGGCGAGCAGATAGCTGGCGTAAACCATCGCGGGCGACGGTTCGCGCAAATCGGGCGACGGAGTGTCCATGCCATTCCAACTGAAGATGATGCGGGTCTTCAGTCTGTCAGCACACCGCCAAGCCTGCCAGCGTTGCCACGATGCTGGCGTAAACTTTAGCGTTAGCTGATCGCTATTGTTTCAAGGACCCGTCCATGGCATTTCGACTTATCACCACTGCACTCGCCGTCGCCCTGCTGAGCGGTTGTGCGACGGCTCCAGAAAAGCCTGTGCCGTTTGCAGCCGCTGCGCCAAACACCACATCGCCTGCCGCCGTCGCCACTCCTGCCATTGCAGCTGATGACAACCTCAACGCCGTGGCCTGGAGTCAGACCGCGATCGAGCACGACCTGATCTATCTGCAGACATATCGCGATGCTGAAGCACGCCTGTTGCCGGCGATGCACGACGCCAAATGGGATGCACTGAGCAAGACCGATCGCGTACAGGCGTTCAAGAATCTGCCGCCTGCCGTGATCCTGGATATCGACGAGACCGTGCTGGACAACTCGCCATATCAGGCCCGCGTCATCAAGAGCGGCGGCGAGTTCAATGAAGCTGACTGGGCAGCATGGTGCAAGGAGACGCAGGCGCGCGCGCTGCCCGGTGCCGTCGAATTCACCCGGTTCGCGGCCAGTCATGGCATCGCCGTCATCTACATTTCCAACCGCGCCAAGGACCTGGATCAGGTCACCTTGCTCAACCTGCGCAAGGCAGGCCTTCCAGTCAGCGGGCCGCAGGCGTTTCTTGGACTGGGCACGATTGTCGAAAACTGCGAACAGGCAGGTAGCGAGAAAGGCTGCCGTCGCCAGTTGGTCAGCCGCCACTACCGCGTGTTGATGCAGTTCGGCGACCAGCTGGGCGATTTTCTCGATATTCCTGCCAACACGGTGGCTGCGCGGCGGCAAATCGTCGAGCCCTATCTCCCGTGGATCGGCACGCGTTGGTTTGTATTGCCGAACCCTACCTACGGATCATGGGAGCCGGCGCTGTTCAACAACGACTACAGCAGTTCGCGCGAACTGAGGCGCAAACAGAAGCTTGACGCACTCCGCTATCAATAGTTTTTTTGTTTAAAATCAATATTTTATTAAACTAAAGAAAAGCGTTGCCTTAACTTTGGCAAGGGGCTAATATTCTTCCGCCAACACCTGCTGACCTCACTGGATTTGCAGGCAAGGCCATTTCCTTCCGGCTCTGCCGGATTTCCCTGCGAGGCTTCGGTCCGCGGGGTTTTCTTTTTGCGGGGTCGCAAAATCCTTCGCACCGCTCTTGTCTACGCACTACAGCGACCTCTACCCTGATCAGCCTTGGCGCCGCCACTGCGCCTAACTACGCCCGCGAGAAACTTGACCATGCGTCTTCATTCCCTTCGCTACGCCCTGCTCCCACTGCTTGCCGCACTGGTTCTGAGCGCCTGCCACGACAAGGATGACCCGTCGCAGCCGGGCGGCAGCACGCCAGAAGCCGCCGTGCAAAGCTCGGTCGAGCTGCTCAAGGCCGGCGATTTCGACGCCTTGTGGAAGCACGCGCTGCCGCCGGCGGACTACGCCACCTTGCGCAGCGATTGGGCCAAGCACCAGCAGCGCCAGCCGCCAGTCACTGACCAGGATCGCGCCCGCTTCAATGACGCCATGCAACAGCTCACCGGGCCGGATGCGGAGAACAAGATCTATGCGGAACTGCAGCCCAAGCTGGCTGCGATGGAATCAAAGTACAAGGATCAGATACCCGTGCTGATCAGTGTGGGCGAAGCGCTGGCAAAAAATGCCGTAGTGCAAAGCAAGAGCCTGAGTCCTGAACAGAAAACCCAGGCCAATG
>Ga0302223_10001687_pt1 | contig 11591 bp, 8 predicted proteins | sample II_Palsa_E2_3_FD_194565 | JGI IMG/M metagenome (GOLD analysis project Ga0302223, IMG submission 194565) | Peat permafrost microbial communities from Stordalen Mire near Abisko, Sweden - II_Palsa_E2_3 | ecosystem: Environmental > Terrestrial > Soil > Palsa > Peat permafrost | place: Sweden... | reverse complement strand
GAAGGCTTCGGGTGTGAGGTTCAGGGGGTCGAGGCCGCCGGGGTCGAGGTCGGCTAGCGCGAGTTCGCCGCGGACGAGGTGGAGGGAGGCGCGGCGCTTGGTGCCGGCTTCGGTGAGGGTGAGGGTGCCGTTGGGGAAGTCGAAGGCTGCCAGGTTGTTGCGGCCGCCTAGGGTGGGGCGGGGCTTCTTCGGGTCGAGATCGCGCCAGTGGAGGCGGCCGGCGATCATCAGGTGGAGGACGAGGAATAGGTCGTCTTGGCTTCCGTCGGGGCGGAAGACGAAGACGATGCGCTTGCCGATGCGGCGGAGGGTGCGGATGGGTTGGCCTTCGACGGAGGTGATGGGCGGGATCGCCGTGCGGAGGAGGAGCGGGGAGGCGATGCGGAGGTGTTCGAGGGGCTGGTTGAGGACGCGCGGGGTGAGGGCGGTTAGGTAGGCCGTGATGTCGGGGAGCTCGGGCATGACCGCAGGGGATAGAGAGTAGAGGATAGGGGATAGAGAAGGCAAGAGTGGGGGCCAGTCAGACGTTGTACGTCGCACCCGTTCGCAAGTGCGCGAACGGATGGGGCGCCCGACTTACATTCCACTCATGAGAGTGGGGCCGTCATGAGTCGGGCACCAGGCCGTGATGTCAGAAATGGAAGACGAGGCCGGTGTTGATGGTGAAGAGGGTTGCATTGCCGCCGGTGCTGGAGAAGTCGATGCTCGGCGCAAAGGTTCTGCCGACTCCGATTTCGACGACGCGAAGATCGATGAAGTGATGAAGGGAGTAGTCGAGGCCACCGATGAATTCATAGGTGCCGTAGTTGTTGGTGACGGTCTGTGCTGGTGGATCGGTGCCGCGGTACGAAGTGTTCGATTGGAGATATCCGGCGGAGACCTGGACATAGGGCTTGATGCGCGTGTGGGGCGGATGGAATCCGAATTTCACGCCGCCGAGGACAGTCTTGGCGGAGGGAGTTCCGGAGGTGATGGATCCTCGCACATCAAATCCGAGGCTGGCCGGACCGAGATGCAGGAAGTTGAGCGTGACGCCAGCGCCGAATCCGTTGGCGAAGAAGCTGTCGGTGTTCGTTTGAAAGCCGTTGGGGGTGTAGGACACGCCGGTATCGACGCCGGAGAGATGGTTGGCGCTGAAGGTGCCGTAGACGGCAATCTGTGGGTGAGCCAAGGGGAGTGCGAGGAAGAGAAGGGCCGATGCAACGACGAGGCGCGTTCGCATGAGAGCAGAGTACACGAAAGGGCGTGTGGTGTTTAAGTGTTTTCGCGGCGTGAGAGCGGAATGCAAACGTGACGGAAAGTGGGTTAGTTAAAGCCGCGGCGCGTGCGGTTGCGGGCTATGTCGTCGATGTCACGGTCCTGGAGGCGTTCGCGGGCTCGCTCGCCTACGTTGGCGGCATCCTCGTTGCGCTTGCGTTTTTCGCCGGCGGTGAAGGTGCGGGCTTCGCTGCGCGAGATCTTCTTGTGGGCCGTCATGCCTTCGAGGAGGAACTCGGCGGCGGAGACGGCCACTTCTACCGGTGTGCGGGAGTTGATCTTTAGGGGCGTGAGTTTTTCGAAGAGACCCTGAATGGTGTGGAGCTCGGTGAAGACGGACTGTGCGGGCTGCTTGTCGTTGAGCTCGACGGCGCCGCCTAGATTGAACCACTGCTCGATCTGCTGGGTGTTGGTGTCGGCGAAGTAGGTGTCGTAGATGTTGGCGACGGATTGGCGGATGAGCTCGCGGATGACGATGTCGGCACCCTTCATTTCGCCTTCGTACTCTAGCTCGATCTTGCCGGTGATGCCGGGGAGCGCCGCGAAGATATCGCCTACGCGTGGGACTACGAGGGACTCTCCGTGGATTAAGGCACGGCGTTCGGCGTTGGAGACGACTAGTTCCATCGTGCTGATGGGGAGGCGCTGCGAGACGCCGCTGCGCTTGTCGACCTTCTTGTCTTCGCGCGCGATGAAGGCTACCTGCTCGACGATCTGGCGGATGTAGTGCGGGATGATGATGTTCTGGATGGCCGTGTTGCTGGGCTCGTAGGTGCGGGCGGTCCAGGCTACCTGCTCGGTGATGCTGATGGCTTCGTCGATGGACTCGGGGTAGTGGGTGCGGATTTCGCTGCCGATGCGGTCTTTGAGGGGCGTGACGATTTTGCCGCGGGCGGTGTAGTCCTCGGGGTTAGCTGAGAAGACGATGGCTACGTCGAGCTCGAGACGGACGGGGTAGCCCTTAATCTGGACGTCGCCTTCCTGCATGATGTTGAAGAGGGCGACTTGAATTTTGCCGGCGAGGTCGGGGACTTCGTTGATGGCGAAGATGCCGCGATTGGCGCGGGGTAGGAGGCCGTAGTGCATGGTGAGCTCGGAGCCGAGCTCGTGGCCGGAGCGTGCGGCCTTGATGGGGTCTACGTCGCCGATGAGGTCGGCTACTGTCACGTCTGGCGTGGCTAGCTTTTCTACGTAGCGCTCGCGTGGGGTCATCCAGGCGATGGGGGTGTCGTCGCCTAGCGAGGCGATTAGGTCGCGGGAGAATTTGCTGAGGGGGGCGTAGGGATTGTCGCGGAGTTCGGAGCCGGCGACGTAGGGGCAGTGGGGGTCGAGGAGTATGGTGAGGGAGCGGAGGATGCGCGACTTGGCCTGACCGCGGAGGCCGAGCAGGATGAAGTTGTGGCGCGAGAGGACGGCGTTGACGATCTGGGGGACGACGGTGTCGTCGAAGCCGATGATGCCGGGGAAGAGGGATTCGCCTTCTCGCTTGCCGCCGGGCGCGATCTCGCGAAGACGCGCGATGAGGTTATCGCGGAGCTCGTCCTTGACGCTGCGCGCGACGCGTTCGGGGGTGAATTCTGAGGAGCGGAGCTGGCCTAGTGTGCGCGGTAGTTGAGTCTGCGGCATCGTTTAAGTATAGATGTTTCGCGGGGACGGAGGATTCGGGGTCAGAGGAAGGGTTATTCGCAACAAGGGATTTTCCGGGTGGTGAAAGATGGCGTCTAAAGGTTTGACTATGCAAGGATGATCGCACCCGTGAAGGAGTTTGGCTTATGAAGATGATGTATCACCACCATCCGTGGTTTGTCGTGATCTTTCTCTTTTGCGGTGCGCTGATGCTGGCGAACGTGGTGCATTATCTGCTGTTTCGATTGCTGAAGCGCGACGAGGCGGCGGGCAAGAAGCTGGGGTGGGGACTGCAGCGGCACCTGGGGCGGCCGGCGCGCGCGATCTTCTTGCTGACGTGCCTGTGGATTGCACTGCCGTTTTTGCCGAACGTGTCGCAGAGACTTCATCACACCGTGGCGCACAGCCTGTTCATGTTGGTGATTGTGGCGCTGGGGTGGTTTGGCACCGGGCTGGTGTATGTGGTGCAAGATATTTTGCTGCGGAAGTATGACCTGACGGCGGCGGATAATATTCAGGCGCGCAAGGTTCACACGCAGTTCCAGGTGTTTCGGCGGATTGCGATTGTGTTTGTGATGGTGTTGACCGCGGTAGGGCTGCTGTGGTCGTTCGACGACCGGCGACTGTGGGAGTACGGGAGCGGGTTGCTGGCGTCAGCGGGCGTTGCCTCGCTGATTCTGGCTACGGCGGCGAAGTCTACCGCGTCGAACTTTCTGGCCGGGCTGCAGATTGCGATGACCGAGCCGATACGGATTGACGACGTGGTGGTGGTGCAGGGGGAGTGGGGACGGATTGAGGAGATCACGTCGTCGTATGTGGTGATTAAGATTTGGGACTTGCGGCGACTGATTGTGCCGCTGAGTTGGTTCATCGAGAATGCGTTTGCGAACTGGACGCGGGAGAGCTCGACGATTCTTACGTATGTGTTTCTGTATCTGGATTACATGGTGCCGGTGAAGGAACTGCGGGCGCAGCTGGAGGTGGTGGTGAAGGGGTCGGGGTATTGGAACGAGGTGGCTCTGGCGTGCCAGGTGACGAATTTGACGCCGCAGGCGATGGAGGTGCGGTGCTTGATGAGCGCGAAGGATTCGCCTACGGCGTTTAATCTGCAGTGCCTGGTGCGGGAACAGATGATGGAGTGGGTGAAGGAGCATTATCCGGAGGCGTTTCCGAATATACGGTATCGGGCTGTGGGTGAAGCGTCGGCGACGGGGGAGCGCGGATTCTTGGGGCCGTTGGGAGAGCAGGCGGGGAAGGCTGATTCGCTGCGGGGATAGAGCGCGAAGCTAGTAGATCCAGCTTTTGGTGTCGGCGCCGGCGGGTGCGGTGGCTAACATGTGAGCCGTCATCTGGGGGAGGACACGCTGCAGCCAGTTGGCGTTGTTCTGCTGCATGGTATATTCGGAGGGGCCGCCGGTGTAGCAGTGCGGTTCGCCGGGGCCGTACTGGAACTGGGCGTCGGAGTGGGGGTTGCGGGTGGTGTTGAGGGAGTTCTGTAGGAGGTGGACGGCGTTGTTGAGGAAGTAGGTGTCCGCGTCGCCGACCGCGATGTGGAGCTTGCCCTCGAGCTTAGGGCCGAGGGTGGGCCAGTCGCGCTGAAGGATCGCGTTTAGGTCGTAGTGATCGTGCCAGTAGGCGACGACCTTGGGATCGATGGTGCCGGTGAGGGAATTGAGGACCTCGGCGGGGTAGCCGTCGAGGCCGGTGGGTGAGAAAACCGCTTGCCAGATGGCCCATTGGTCGGTGCTACGCCCGTGCGTGCCGAGGATGTACTCGTAACGAAACTCCTGCTCGGCGGTGGCGATGAGGGAGCCGTCGGTCTTGCGGTCGCCACCTACGGGGACTTCGCCGAAGTCTCCCTTGCGAACGAAGGCGTTGGGGTCGTCGTAGAGATTGATGTTCTGGTAAGCGTGGAAGTCGACGGGGTCAGGGCAGGCGGACCAGGTGCCGTTGTACATGTCGGGGTAGAAGACCTGAGTGGCCAGGGATTCCCAGCCGCCGGTAGATCCACCGTAAGTGGCGCGGGCCCAGCCTTGGGCGATGCCACGGAATTGCTTTTCTATTTGCGGAATTAGTTCGTCGTTGATCGCGGAACCGTAGGGGCCTACGTTGGCGGAGTCGACCGCGTAGGAGTCGTCGTAGTAGGGGTTGGCGTTCTGGACGTAGAGAAGTAGGACGTGCGGGAGGGTGCCGTTGGTCCACGCCTGGTAAAGAACGAGGCCGCGATCAGCGCGGGGTGTGCCGGCAGGGCCGCCGCGCGCAGGCGAAGTTTGCGTTGAGGGTTTGCTGTTGAAGTTCAACGTGCCTTTGTGGAAGTGGTCCTGGTAGACGATGAGGGGGTAGTGGGCGTTGGGGTGCTCGTCGAAGCCGGCGGGCAGCATGAGCCAGGCGCCGAGATACATGTCGCGGCCGTAGAAGCGGCTGAGCTTGTCGCTGCGGAAGCGGATGAAGCGGAGGTAGCGGGCGGCGTCCGGATCGGATTTCTGGAGAGCGGCTAGATCGTCTTCGGGGGTGGGGAGAGGCGGAATGATCTTGTCGAGCGTGAGCTTGATGGGCGTCGACGAGGTGGGGTCGATGTGGAGCTTGACGGGAGCGTTGTAGGGGTTGCCGGGCTTGCGGTTCCAGTGCTGGCCTTCGCCCTGATCGGGCGGCAGCATCAGGGTTTTGCCGCTGGCCATGTGGAAGGCTTCGTACTTGTTGAAGACGGCCTGGACGAGGTAGTCGCCGGGAGGGAGAGCGGCGAGGTTGGGAAGGGGGTAGCCGATGGTGGAGGCATTGATGACGAGCGGCGTGTTGGGTGCGACGTTTTCGGCGTCGACGCCGAAGCCCTGTGCGGAGGTGTAGGTTTCGTGGAGCTCGTTGCGGGGCTCTTCTGCTTCTTCGCCGGGCTTGGGGAGTTTGGCGATAACGAGAATGAGATGGCCGTTGAGCGGGGCCGTGCTGGGAATAGTGACTTCGATGCGCAGCGGTGTTTGGGCGGCGGCGGAGGTTGTGAGGGCCAGGGCGAGGAGCAGGGCTCGAGTCATTTGAGATTCAGGGTAGCAGGTGAGCGGCAGGAAGAAGCTTGGCGCAAATGCAAAAAGCGAAGGGCGCAGCTTTTGGCTGCGCCCTTTTCGTCTGCCATTTCCACCCTGAGGAAATTACAGCGAACTCATGTTGTGGAGGAACTCCTGGTTGTTGCGGGTCTTGCCGAGCTTGTCGGAGAGAAGCTCCATGGCTTCTACCGGTGAGAGCGGGTTCAGGACCTTGCGAAGAATCCAGGTGCGCTGCAGGTCGTCCTTGTTGATGAGGAGCTCTTCTTTACGCGTTCCGGAGCGCTGAATATCGATCGCCGGGAAGACGCGTTTGTCGACGAGCTTGCGGTCGAGGATGACTTCCATGTTGCCGGTGCCCTTGAACTCTTCGAAGATGACTTCGTCCATGCGTGAGCCAGTGTCGATGAGCGCGGAGGCGATGATGGTGAGGCTGCCGCCTTCTTCGATGTTTCGGGCGGCGCCGAAGAAACGCTTGGGGCGCTGCAGCGCGTTCGAGTCGACGCCGCCAGAGAGAACTTTTCCGGAGGGCGGGACGATGGTGTTGTAGGCGCGCGCGAGACGCGTGATGCTGTCGAGGAGGATGACGACGTCGCGCTTGTGCTCGACGAGGCGCTTGGCCTTCTCGATGACCATCTCTGCTACCTGTACGTGGCGTGCCGCGGGCTCGTCGAAGGTGGAGGAGATGACTTCGCCTTTGACGCTGCGCTGCATGTCGGTAACTTCTTCCGGGCGCTCATCGATGAGCAGAACGATGAGGACGATTTCGGGGTGGTTGGCCGTGATGGAGTTGGCGATCGACTGCATCAGGACGGTCTTACCAGTGCGGGGCGGGGCGACGATGAGGCCGCGCTGGCCCTTGCCGATGGGGCAGAGAAGATCCATGACGCGGCCGGGAATGCCGTCCTTCACGGTCTCCATCTTGATGTGTTCCTGGGGATAGAGCGGGGTGAGGTTGTCGAAGAGGATCTTGTTGCGGGTCTCTTCGGGAGACTCGAAATTGATGGCCTCGATTTTGACGAGGGCAAAGTATTTTTCACCTTCGTGCGGCGAACGCACGTTGCCGGAGATGGTGTCGCCGGTCTTGAGATCGAACTTGCGGATCTGGGACGGGGAGACGTAGATGTCGTCGGGGCCGGGGAGGTAGTTGTAGTCCGGGGAGCGAAGGAAGCCGTAGCCGTCGGGGAGGATCTCGAGGACGCCTTCGGCGAAGATGTGGCCTTCTTTTTCGCTTTGGGCTTGGAGGATCTTGAAGATAAGGTCTTGTTTGCGCAGGGCACTGGTGCCGGCAATTTCAAGAGCGCGGGCGAGCTTGCCGAGTTCGGCAATGCTCTTTTCTTTTAACTCGGAGATGGTCATGAGTACCTGAGTAGTTTCCATAATTTTTGCGGGATGGGATGTTGCGAGGGGGGTGGTGCGGAATCACGCTAGAACGGGGGTGCCGAGGAGCGGACGAGCAGAAAGTTTGAGCGGGGGAACTACAACGAATGGGAGTGATAGTGCCTGTTGCGGAGTGAGATGCTGGATTTCCGTAAAGCGTACCAGAACGGGGTGAGGAAAACTACCGTCACGCGACCGAAGCCGCGCGACGGCAAAAATTATGCGGCGCGGCGCTCGGGAGCGGGGACTCCGTCTTCGACTGTCAGGTCCATGGGGACCGTGTCCTTGAAGCGGTCGAGAACCTCATTGGTGGTGTCCTGCAGGCGGGTATTGGGCTTGTGCAGCTTGCGCGTTGCTTTGGAGGCAAGTTGACAGAGCTTATAGCGATTATTCACGTGCGTGAGAGCACCAAAGATCAAATCTGAGCGCATGGAAAGAGTCTCCTGGGGTGTGCGAAGTTCCGTGCGTCCGGTGGCGCCGATGGTCGGATCCTTCGTGGCTTGCTGGGCGGTGACGCGAAAGCAAGCCGGGGTTACTGATTAGACGCGCGAAAGCGAACAAATGGCGCATCGAAATATGACGCAGGTGGCAGCCTGCTGGAAGTTCCTGTTGCGCAATGACTTAGCCGACGTGTGCAAGAGCGCTCCACGTCTGGAAAGACCGCGAAATCCCTCACGACGACGGGAACACCACATTTGGGAGGAATGTGCGGATTGACGTTGACTGTACCCGTAAATCGAGTAGGAAATTGAAGCTTCTTTGCTCTCGGGGGGAACAGCAGGCCCTGATTTACTACAACTTGAACGATACCGCTTGCACGGTAATGGGTCAATCCTTTTTTGGGGACACACGGCGAAGTTATTACTGAAAATGGGATTGTATTCGACTTTGGGAATTCTCAACGGCTATTCAGGACCAGTAGCTGCGGTCGAGGGTGCGGTACTGGATGGCTTCGGCGATGTGGGGGACGGTGATGGAGGGGGCGGCTTCGAGGTCGGCGATGGTGCGGGCTACCTTGAGGATTCGGTCGTGGGCGCGGGCGCTTAGGCCTTGTTGCTGCATGGCGCGCTCGAGGAGGCGCTCGGCGTCGGTGGAAAGCTCGCAGAAGGTGCGGATCTGTTGGGTGGACATTTGGGCGTTGGCGAAAATGGCTCGGCTGGGGGCGCGGCTAGATCCTTTGGTGCGTACTGGATTTTCGAGGAAGCGGGCGTGCTGGAGCTCGCGGGCGGCGAGGACGCGCAAACGGATATGGGCGGAGCTTTCGGCGGGAGTGTTGCTGCGAAGTTCCTTATATTGCACGGCGGGAACTTCGATGTGGATATCGATTCGATCAAGCAGGGGGCCGCTGACTTTGCTGACGTAACGCTGGATCATGGGCGGGGTGCACATGCATTCGCGCGATTTGTCGTTGAAGTAGCCGCAGGGGCAGGGGTTCATGGCAGCGGCTAACATGAATCGGGCGGGAAAGCTGAGGGACATGGCGGCGCGGGAGATGGTGACCATGCCGTCCTCGAGTGGTTGGCGGAGGACTTCGAGAACGTTGCGGGGGAACTCGGGTAGCTCGTCAAGGAAGAGGAGGCCGTTGTGGGCGAGGGAGACTTCCCCGGGGCGCGGGATCATGCCGCCGCCGATCAGGCCGGCGTCGGATACGGTGTGGTGGGGGGAGCGGAAGGGGCGGTGGGTGACGAGGCCTTCGTCGCGGTTGAGGATGCCGGCGACGGAGTGGATCTTGGTGGTCTCGAGGGCTTCTTCGAAACGCAGCGGCGTGAGGATAGAGGGGAGGCGCTTGGCTAGCATGGTCTTGCCGGAGCCGGGCGGGCCGATCATGAGGATATTGTGGCCACCGGCGGCGGCGACTTCTAAAGCGCGTTTCGCCACGTGCTGGCCACGGACGTCTCTGAAGTCGGCTTGATACTCTACGGCTTCGTTGAGGAGAGCCGCGCAGTCGACAACTAGGGGCTGGGCGAAGATGTTGCCGTTGGCGGCGGAGTTGAGCAGCTCGCGGACTTCGAGGAGTGAGGTGACGGGATAGACGTTGACTCCGGAGACGACGGCGGCTTCGCGCGCGTTGGCGGCGGGGATGACGAGATTCTTTATGCCGGCAGAGCGGGCGGCGATCGCGATGGGGAGCATGCCCTGGACGGCACGGAGGGAGCCGTCGAGGCCTAGCTCGCCGACGAGTACGAAGTCAGCGATGTCCTTGATGGAGAGCGCGCCGTAGGCTCCGAGGATGCCGATGGCGATGGGGAGATCGAAGCCGGAACCTTCTTTTTTGAGATCGGCGGGGGCGAGGTTGATGGTGATGCGGGTGGGAGGGAGATCGAAGCCGGAGTTCTTGATGGCGGAGCGAACGCGGTCGCGCGATTCTCTAACAGCCGCGTCGGGGAGGCCGACGGTGGCGAAGGTTTCTTCCTGGGTTTTGATGCCGGAGAAGTCGACTTCTACGTCGATGATGTGTGCGTCGATGCCGTAGACGGCGGCGCTGCGAGCCTTGAAGAGCATGCCTGGTGAATCCTTGAGGCAGGAATGCGGTAAGTGTAGCACCGGTCCTAGAATGATTGCGGTGATGGAGGCCGGGATGAAGAAACGAGCGGGCGCGGAGAGCGAGGCGGTCTTGCATGACATGCGTGCGTATCGGCGACTGGCGCTTGCGATGCCTGGTGCGGTGGAGGCGTCGCATATGGGCACGCCGGATTTTCGGATCAACGGCAGGATCTTTGCGACGCTGGCTTATGGGGACAAGGGGTTGGGTACGCTGATGCTGACGCCGGAGCAGCAGGCGATGTTTGTTGCGGAGGCGCCGGAGCATTTCTCTGAAGTGGCGGGCGGTTGGGGAAGAGCGGGTGCGACGCTGGTGCGCGTAGATGCGCCGGAGAGTGTGCTGGCGGGTGCGCTGTCGACGGCATTTCATCACGTGCTGGCAAAGCAGGCTGTGAAGAAGAGCGTGGCGACGAAGAAGAAGGCGCGATGACTACAATCAAGAGGATGTCGAATTGGGTGGACGATGCATACGAGTTTGTTTGAGCTGTTCAAGATTGGGATTGGGCCCTCGAGCTCGCATACGGTGGGGCCGATGCGGGCGAGCCTTCGATTTGTGCGGGAGTTGGCGGCGAGGGGAGAGTTTGGCGCGGCGGTTGCGGTCGACCTGTATGGATCGCTGGCGTTGACGGGGATTGGGCATGGAACGGACCGGGCGGTGATGATGGGGCTGCTCGAGGAGTCGCCTGATACGGTGGATCTGGATTCGATTGGCGGACGCATCGAGAAGCTGCGCGCGACGGGTGAGTTGAAGCTGTTGGGAGAACACGCGGTGCGGTTCGATCCGGCGGTCGATTTGAGATTTCATCGAGAGCAGATGTATCCGGATCCGGGCGTGGTGACGCATCCAAATGGGATGCGATTTACATCGCTGGATGCGAGTGGGAAGGTTTTGCTGGAGCAGGTGTATTACTCGGTGGGTGGCGGATTTATCTTGTCGGCGGAGGAGTTGGCGTCGGCCGATGGTGGCGTGAAGAAGCGCGAGGTGCCGTACCCATTTTCTAGCGCCGATGAGTTGCTGCGGTTGAGTGAAAAGCATGGCCTGACCATCGCCGAGATGATTTTGGCGAACGAAGTTGCGCTGCTTTCTGATCCGACGATTGTGCGGCGCATCGACAGGATTGTGAGCCCGGAGCGGCCGGGGAACGTAAGGACGGTTCCGATTGATTCGATGACACCGGAGCAGCGCGTGAAGGCGGCGATTCTGACGCTATGGCAGGCGATGGCGGACTGCATTGAGCGCGGCAAGATGACGGAGGGAACGCTACCGGGGGGGTTGAATGTGCGGCGGCGGGCACCGGGGTTGGCGCGACGACTAGCGTCGATGGATGAGGCGGGGAAGGTGCGCGATCCCCTGGCTCCCCTGGATAGCGTGACGCTGGTGGCGATGGCGGTGAATGAAGAGAATGCTGCAGGTGGGCGTGTGGTGACGGCTCCTACAAACGGTGCGGCGGGCGTGGTGCCGGCGATTGCTTATTACTATTTGCATCATGCGTCGGATGGATTGAGCGAAGGCGACAAAGAGGCTGGGCTGCTGCGATATTTTCTGACGGCGGCGGCGATTGGGATCTTGTACAAGGAGAATGCGAGCATCTCGGGCGCGGAGGTTGGTTGCCAGGGTGAGGTGGGTGTGGCGTGCTCGATGGCTGCGGGTGGATTGGTGGCGGCGCTGAATGGCGATGCGATGGCGATTGAGTCGGCGGCGGAGATCGCGATGGAACATAACCTGGGGATGACGTGTGATCCGATTGGGGGGCT
>Ga0302223_10001674_pt1 | contig 11654 bp, 17 predicted proteins | sample II_Palsa_E2_3_FD_194565 | JGI IMG/M metagenome (GOLD analysis project Ga0302223, IMG submission 194565) | Peat permafrost microbial communities from Stordalen Mire near Abisko, Sweden - II_Palsa_E2_3 | ecosystem: Environmental > Terrestrial > Soil > Palsa > Peat permafrost | place: Sweden... | reverse complement strand
GTTCGTGATTTCGCCGTGGGTGCGGGCGCCTGCACGCATCGCACCGGAGCCGGCTCAACCGCTGAAGTACCTCAGGCTTGCTCCTGTCGCGATCGCCACGACGGTACTCAATGCGGGTGTGGAGACCGCCGGTCTTTCATTTATCGCGCTCTATGCCACCGGAATGGGGTGGACCGAGCATCGCGCCATGCAGCTGATCTCCACGCTGATGCTGGGCGCGATTGTTCTGCAGCTTCCCATCGGCTGGCTCGCGGACAAGGTGGACAAGCGCCGCCTGGCGCTCACACTTGCCTGGATATCCGCATTGACGGCGCTGCTCTGGCCTTTTGCGTTGCAGGAGACGCGGCTGGCGTTTGCCATGGTCTTTGTATGGGGCGGTTTGTTCGTCGGCATCTACACCGTGATGCTGGCCATGGTTGGCAGCCGCTTCCAGGGCAACGACCTGGTGGGTGTTTACTCTGTGATGGGCCTGGCTTGGGGGATGGGGGCCCTGTTGGGGCCAAGCATGGCGGGCGTTGCCATGCAGGGTAGTGCGCGGTTCGGCTTACCGTTGGTGATTGCTGTGGCCTGTGCACTGTTTGGCCTTTTCATGATGCGCTCGCAAAGTCGAACATGATCGGCCTTGAGCATCGATTCTTGCGAACAGTAAATGGAGTGCTGATGTGACTCGCTTGATCCTGCTACTGCTCGGCAATGATTTCATGCAGCGTCGCTGGCTGATGCTGGCCATCGTGGGCTTGATCTGGGCAGTGTTGGGCGCCGCCATCTTCGTCGATGCGTTGGATGGCGTGATGTATTTTCCAATCCATGTGTTCGGTTACCTGTTGCTGGTCGAAGCTGTGGTCAGCCTGATCGTGACGCCATCCGGCAGGGACACCCGGGTCGTGCTGCGCAAGGCCCGCGGCGTGGCGTTTCTGATACTGGGTCTTTTGCTGGTCGATGAACACCATACCGCCAGCGTGATCCTCGCGATGCTTTTCGGGCTCGCGTTTCTCATGGATGGCATTTTTCGCATGGCCGCTGCCATCGTTGTGCGTTTCAGTGGTTGGCGGCCATCGCTTTTCACGGGGCTTTTCGAAGTGGGTTTTGCCGCTTTCATGTTCGAGCCTTACCCCACGTTCTATGCCGGCACCGTGCCGTACTGCATCGGCTTGGGGATTTTTCTATCTGGCTGCGGCTTGCTGAGGCAGGCGTTGCGGCTCAAGCATATCCCCGGGCATGCGGCGTTTTCGCGACGGTTGTCGGCGGGGGATTCCCCATGGGCAGTTGGGCGGGAAGAGGCAGCGCAGCAGGATGGCGATTTGATCGTGCACGTGTGGACACCCACTGGCTCGGCAGAAGATGTTGTGGTGCCTAGACCGGTGGTTGATCGCTACATCGCAGCCGTGGATAGCAAGGGCGTGATCTCCACGGGACATGCTGCAATCGAGGCGCCACCGGATATCTATATCAGCCACTACCCCAAAGTGGAGATTGATCGATCGAGTTCTGATTTCGTGCAGATGCTTCGTGCCACGAAAGACAACGATGTAGCGGGTCGCTTCCAGCCCAGCTATGCGGTCGAATCAGCTGGGTGGTGCCATTCGACGGCGCAGATCCACTTTGAACAGTACAACCGCCGCGGGCTTGCTGTGTTTTGGCAAAAATACCGCGATGACGATACCTACAATCTGACTAGCCGCAACTGCTCGAGCACCGTGGCACATGCGCTGGAGGCGGCACTGGAAGGGTCGCTCGCGAAATCGGGTTGGGGACCTGTCCCATTGCTTCGTGCCATGTTCAATCCCGAGCTGTGGGTAGCTGCCCAACTGCAACGTCGCGCCGAAGCGATGGCATGGACGCCAGGGCTGGTGCTGGACTATGCGCGCACCCTGCGTGCCGCCTTACGGCCAACGCCGCTCGGCTGGCACACGGTCTTCGCATTGGGCGGGCGATTCTGGCGCTACGCGCAAATGCTCCGGCGCCGCGAGCCCATCCGTAACATCGAGACAATTCGCGACGAAGTCGATGCGAGAAAAAACAAGCCTGGCAAGCGCGGCTAATGCCGATCGCGGAGTCGCTGATTGCCATAGTAGACCGTTTGATTAATGCGCTTTTCGCCTTATCGACGTCCGCGTCACACCGCTCGTGATATCCCGCACGCTTCGCGTGGAAGTTGCGTCCGCAGCGAGCACTTCTATTGAGCGATCAATCGTTCCCTGATGAGGGAGACTTGATATGAAGTCCAAAAACATCACGCAAATCGTCGTTGTTGCCGCGTCGTTGGCGGTCATCGGCAGCATAGGGGGTATCGCGCTCGCGGCGCAGGATCATGCAACGCAGGACAGGTACTCTCTGACAGTGCCCGGTGGCGGCCTGGCATTTGCCGATTTCAAGGGATACGACGCTTGGCAAACCGTTTCAGTCAGTGAAACCAAGACCAGCGTGAAAGCGATACTGGCTAACGACCTGATGATTCAGGCCTACAAAGATGGCATTCCGGGCAACGGCAAGCCTTTCCCTGAAGGCTCCAAGGTTGTGAAGATCGAGTGGCTCAAGAAGGTGAATACGAAAGCCCCGTACTTCGTCAACATACCGGACACATTGAAGTCGCTCTCATTCATCGAGAAGGACTCCAAGAGATTCCCGAACACGCACGGATGGGCCTATGCCCAGTTCACTTACGACACCCCATCACAGACTTTCAAACCGTCGGTGACGGGGCCAGAGTGTGGATATGCATGCCACACCCCCATGGCCTCGCAGGATTACATCTACACGGCGTATCCCGTGCGATAGAGCTTGCGTTGCTCCTCGTCAGTCGAGAGCGGAGACACTATCTGCTGCTACGCGCGACAGGCATGGCCTCCTAACAGGGCGAATCTGCGGTCAAGTTCATTTTTCGCCACCTCGGACGACCGTTCTGAGCGCTCGGAAATGAACTTGCCCCCAGCTCCGTGCTGCCGCGGCTGGCAATTTGAGGCCAACTGTTCGAAGCCTTACTCATCAGGGTCACGCGTCGACGGCCAGAAACTCTTGTGCAATGCATAGTCGAGCTGGTCGGCCAGACGATCGAAGCATTGGGCTAGAGCGTTGGGCGAGAGCTGGAGGTGGCCCGCTTCGTCGTTGATGCGCGCAGTGAGGTCGGCCAGCAGCCGGATCTCTTCACGTGTTTGGCAGAGCCGTTCGTGGGCTGCTTCGGGAAGTTGGTAGCACAGCTCGGCAACCTGATCTTTTTCCATGGCTCATCACTCCTTGTGAACTGAACAACCGTCGAAACGGACATATAGCGAATACCTTGGACGACCTTCGGTAGACAGAAGAGCTACCAAGCTGAGCCAAGATCGCTTCGCTGATCGGATATAGTGTGTTGCGTTCACCAGCTGAAATCGCAGGCGGAAGCGGACCATGACGCGCCTTGAAAACGACTATCTTCCATCCTGGTTCACACGAACCCAGGGCTAGACTGGCAGCTCTCCCGTGTGGCTGGTATAGACCGTTATGCCGTTCCCATCAGGGTCGATCAACTGGAAGTAGTCGTGACCAAAAAATTGATTCTCGGCAATTTCGTCTACCGACAGACCCTTTTCGACTAAGGCCGTCCTGTACAGTTCCAGATCGCTCTTGGAGCTCCCGTCAATCATCAGGTCGAGTCTTTCATGGAAAAAGCCACTGCGCTGGCCGAGCTGGCTAGAAGTTAGTGAAAGTGGCAACATTTCATTTTTGCTAAAGAGCAAAAGGTGTGTTCCACCTCGCAATTCGATGATCGCCAAATCGGGAAATATTCCACATGAGCGTAAGCCCAATTTTGTGTAGAACCGATAACTGGCATCTACATCGTCAACCTTCAAAATAAAGTGTGCGAAGGCTGCTGCGGGTAAATTGCTGTTCATAGTTTCGCTAGTCCTTCAAGGTATCGAGCTTTCGCTGGCTGATGAGTGCGTACTTGTCACTGGTTTCCTCGACGCACACTGCGGCGGTAATCTGACTGGGCAGTCGGAAATGTTATACGACTGGCCAGTCGGAAAAGCAAGGGGCAAGTTTTGACACGAAAAAAGGAAATTGACCGAGACCGGATTTTGGATGCCGCCGAGAGCGTGATACTCGATTCCGGTGGCCGAAATTTCACGCTGGATGCCGTCGCCGAGCGTGCAGGGATCAGCAAAGGCGGTCTCGTGTACAGCTTTGCGACCAAGGATGGGCTGGTTCGCGCGGCGTTGGAGCGCGAAGTCGCGCGCTTTCAAGAGGCGGTCGGACGTCGGATCGACGGCAAGCCAGTCAAGCATTTCGAACTGATCCTGGCCCACATCGAGGAGGCGCTCGACGAGGATGACGCCGCGACGCGCAAGGCGGCGTTCTTAGTAACCGCCTTGGTACATGCCCCCGACATGATGGAGCCAGCCCGACGCTACTACCGTGCTCTGCTTGATCCCCTCCTGTCCAAATCGGGCGAAGCCCATGAGGTCCGCAACGCCCTGCTGGCCGTAGAAGGAATTTTCCTGCTGCGAGGACTGGGCTTCGTCGAGGTCTCGGCGGAGGAGCATAGATCTGTCCTGCTCCATGCACGGGATACGGTCGCCAGAGTACTGGCCAAACGCCGAGCAGCACGCCCTAAACTCTAAGAAAGCGGAGCAAGGATCGGCCGGGCCTGCCACGAGAGTCGGCTACTGGAAAACAAAACTCGGGGTCAGGTTGCACCTTCCACGGAGATCTTGGTCGGCGGACTTCCGCGAGCTTCAGCCAGACATGAAAAACCCCGCACTAGGCGGGTTTTCAATAACTGGTACGGTGATAGGACTCGGATAGCTAGGATTCATGCGGCCTGTGCCGATCCGTCTTCCGAAGTACCGTCAAAAGTACCGTCATTTGCCGCCAGCTTGCCGGCAATCCACGCGTGCACTTCGATCGATGACCACGCTACTGTACTGCGGGTCGGTGTCAGTGCATGGGGTCGCGGGAACATTCCTGCGTTTGCCCACCGGTATAAGGTTGCCTTGCTGACTCCGACAAGTGCTAGCACTGCGGGCAGGCGGAGCAGGGCATGTGTTGTGCCCAGTTGAGTGGTTCGGATGGCATCGTTCATGGCTTTTATTCCTTCATGCATGGCGAAGCAGCCGACGTACTGGCTAGTGCGCCGTGGCTGGTGTGGTGTGGCCGGGGTACCGGGGGGAAGCCGCTTGCCGCCGACAGTTGGATGGGGTGACGAAAATTTGTGCCGGATATTCCTAGGGCTGTCAGGTATTCCCTAGGCGCTCCGATGGCCTTGTAGGCAAATGGCCTCGCCTTCCTGACGCTATTTGCGCAGCGTGCGTGGCTCCGCGACCCAGAACCCTCTGGCACTCTTGCTGAAGTTCTTGGCGACCATCTCGGCGACTGACAAACAGCGCCGTTGTCTTTCCCTGTGCTTGCCTACCCGGTGCAGGTCAAAGCCATACGCGTGGTTGAAATATTCCCCGCATCCGCCGCACTGGCAGCGATGGCCGGTGACTGGCAGCGTGGTCTTCGATTCTTTCTGTGCGGTCATTGGTATCTCTTAATGCATGGACGCCCGTCACCGTCCGGAGTGAGGACAGTGAACAGGTGCGTGGGTGGGATGTATGACCGGAGTGCGCTACGCCGGTGTGACCGCAAAGGACTGAGGGTGGCCGATGGCGGCCGGTGAGGTCAGTTCCGGGTCTTTCTGCTAACGTCCGTCATCAGTCCAAAGCGGTTACTTCGTCCGCCCGCTGGTCGAGTTAGGTCGGTTAGTAGTGATGCGGTCATGAAGACCCCAAGGGGGCTTCAGGTTAAGGTAATGGGGCAGTTCCATGCCCCTTGGGGGAGATGCATGCAGCACAAGTACCTGTTTATTGATGGTGCCTACCTGCGCGAGGTCATCGCTGACTTTGGGAAGTACTGGTTTGAAACCGCGAATGTGCCGTTCCAATACGCCGCTCTCGCATATGGGCACACAAAGGTCTTTTACTACGACTGCTTGCCGGTTCGACGCAGTAGTGAATCTCAGGAAGATTTTGAGTTTCGCCTTGCAGCTCAAGAGAAATTTTTTCAGGATCTTCGTTCACTTCATGGTTGGCATGTCTTGCAAGGCATACTGAAGCGAGCGCGAAAGGAAAAGGCTACTCAAAAAGAAATCGACGTGATGATAGCGGTGGATATGCTCACTCATACCTACCGCCGCAATATGAGCGAGCTGACCTTCATCGCAGGTGATCAAGACTTTCTACCCCTGGTAGAAGCCCTAGTCAGGGAGGGTATGTTCGTTACGCTTTTTTATGAGAGAGAGTCTGGAAGTCGCGAGCTGATCAACGCGGCTGATGCGCGCAAAGCTCTGGACGTCTATGTGCTGCACAGCATGTTGAGTGAGGAATTTAAGCAAAGCCATCCCCTACCTGCTTTGGTAACGCGTCGGGTTCTACCCCGTTTTCGCGGACGGTTGAGTTAAGGTTGTAAAGGCGAGGTCTTGACGATCAAGCCTGCGTTGCATGCGAGGATTGTGGAAACGCTCGATATAGTCAAAAACATCAGAGCAGGCCTCGGTCAGTGAGAGGTAACGACGGCGATAAATGCGCTCTCGCTTGATCATGCCGAAGAAGCCTTCCGCAGCGGCGTTGTCTCCGCAATGGCCGACGTCACTCATGCTGCTGGTGATGTTGTGGTCGGCCAGGAACCGTTGATATTCGCCGCTGGTGAATTGCGTGCCTCGGTCCGAATGCAACACCACCGGTGCCCGATCCGGTCGTTGCCAGCACGCCATCAGCACCGCTTTGAGCACCAGGTGACGGTCTTGGATGCCCGACATCGACCAGCCGACGATCTTGTGGCTGAAGAGGTCGAGCACGGTGCACAGATAAAGCCAGCCTTCGCCGGTGCGGATGTAAGTGATGTCGGTGACCCATTTGGTGTTGGGCTCCAGCGCGGAGAAATTCCGCTCCAGATGATTGCGGACGTGGGCTGGCCGCATACCGCTGCGCTTCCTGCGCCACGCGCGCCGTTGTGGAATGCCAAACAGGCCGTCCTTGGCCATCAAACGAGCCACGCGATTAGGACTGGCCGTTTCACCCTCATAGAGCAGTGCCTCATGCATGCGCGGCACCCCCATGACGCCATCGCTGGCGGCATGGTGCTGGCGAATCCGGGCCAACAAACGCTGGTTATCGTTCATACGCGCACTCGTGGGTCGCGTGCACCACGCATGAAAGCCACTGGTCGATACCTTCAGGCATCGACACATCAGTTGAACAGGATAGACATCGCGACAGCGTTGGATCGTCTGATACTTCAGCTCGATTCCTTCGCGAAGAACGCTGCCGCATCGCGCAAAAAATCCCGTTCCTTCTTGACCCGGGCCAGCTCACGCTTAAGCGCCGCCATCTCCTGATCTCGTGGCACGCCTGAACCTGAGAAGGCCTTGGCCTTACCGCTCGCCAACTCGCGTCGCCAGCGACTCAGCATGCCGTCACCGACACCGATATCGCGAGCCACCTGGCTCAGGCTGGCGCCCGGCTGGTGGGTCAGGCCCACGGCCTCACGTTTGAACTCGTCGCTGAACTTTCTTCGCTTGGACATGACACTCCTTTTTGCCGATCATCGGCCTTCTTGGAAGTGTCCGCGTTAACGGGGTAGAACCCATCCTAGATATGCATTGAAAGCGCAGACGCTTATCTGCACTTCGGAAGTGACCGATGAAGCGATCGTGGAAATTCGAAGCGATCACCATCCGAGCGAAACATTTTCGGCAATGGTCGTACGCCCCGGGCACTCAAACTGTCAGTGCTATGAGTTCAATGATTTGGAATTTCTCAAGAAGGTATGCGTGGACTGCCTCGGTTGTCAGGTGTGGACTGATGCCTGAGCACGGCATCCAAGGCACGAATTGGCGGCAAATATGCGTCACTTGCTGCGGGGTTCACGCATGAGAGCACTGGTTCGGTGCATCGCTACCTGGCTGCGCGCGTACCCTTGGACACTTGTTGCGTGGGCTACGGGCGTGATCACAGGGCTGTTGATCGCGCTCCCGTTTGGCTGGGTGTTGCCTGAGCCTATTGGCGCACTTGCAGGTGCCGGGATTGGTGCAGCAGCAGCGGTAGGTGGTGCAGTTTGGGCGGCGAAATACAAACAGGATGCGGAAGCTGCACAGGATCGGGCGATGCAACTACGGCGCGCCCAGCGGATCGCTATCGAGTCTTCTGAAGTGCTATTGAGACTTCGGAGCAGAGCGCTTGATGTCAGGAGCCTTCTGAAGGCTGGTGCTGAGGGACGTTATAACGGCATGCCAGTGGCGTTCGTCAGTAATGCGATGCTCTACGGTGCCGATGAACTTCCACATGGCGATGTATTGGACGACCTGCCATATCCGATAGGTCCAAGCATTGCTGCCCTGAGAGCTATGCTTGCTATGTACAACGGCTCCGTTGAGCGAATTCTTGCGAAAGCAGACGCGCTGCCCGAACGCTTGGCCTCGCTGAAGTTGCCCGAAATGCTTGATGCGTCCCAAGCCGCTATGGCCCGTGCCGCCAAGCATCTATCCACTTACGAACCATCCTTTAGCTTTGTGGACTATCTCGATAGAGGGGACGGCACTAGCGTTCCCGAATTGCAGGACTACGGCGATGAGGCTTAAGGCGTTGCACCGCATCGATCGGATTGCCTGAATCAGGAGATCAAGTGAATAGCTGCTCATGTCAAAGTCTCCAAGGCATGGAGAAAGTCGGGAATCACACTTCGTTCTTTGTTAGCCTCGATCGGCTTGAGGTCGGTAACTGGGTTCGCCTTTGCATGTGCCAACAGTGCAGGCAGCTTTGGGCAGTTTCGGAATGGGATAAGTATCAGACCCAGTTGGCAGCGAAGGTGCCTGACGCATCTAGGCACTCTTGGGAATGCTGGTATATCGAGGCACAAAAATCGTTTCTGATTAGAAGTCGCGGCGGCATATCGCCAACTAGGTTTTGCGCGTGGGCGGGGTGTGGCAAACCCTGCGTCGAAGAGTCGGCGTACTGCGTCGATCATTTATATGAAACGGGCGCTCGAGAATAGGGTGCCTGCGACGCAAACATCGAATGTCCGTGGCCAAGTGGAAACTGGTCAGCAATCATTGCGTTCAATACCAGCTGGGTTCCATCCGTAGAAATTTACAACAGCTACTGCGGACAGTTTCATCCAAACTTTAGATGTCATAAGGAGAATGTGTGTCTCCAGACGAGTTTCAGAGGCAGCTGGAAATTGTCTCCACGTACAACGGAGTGCCGTTTGGGCGTGTCCAACTGCTTTTCCAAGAAGAGGAGAAGCACGAAGTCGCCATGCTCCAGTTTCATGGGCACATGGCACTTTCGGACGCCTTCAAGTGCGTTTTCCTCGAGGCGACCGAACTCCTCAACACGGTAAGCCGGCCCAAGATAAAAAGGCCGCTGACAGAGTTCTATGGCCTTTACTCGGCGCGTGTCGCACATAATTTCCAGTCCCTGTGCGGCGCAGAGCGAGTGGCCATTCGCGGATATCCCCTGCTTGCATATACGTCGCTTCGGAACGTCTTCGACAACCTTTTGCTGTCATCAGCTGCCATGCAGAGGTTGACTGATTTCTATGCAATCGAGGGACTCGAGCGCGATGAGCCATTCGACAGGGTCAAAGCGGCGAAGCTTCGCAAAACCACGGAGTTCTCTGTTCGTCGGCACATGACTGGGCAGCAAAGCGGTCTCAGTGCTGACGTTATCGATGAGCTTACAAAATGGGATGCGCTGTTTGACATTGAGACGCACGGTGCCAGGCTTTCGTTGTCTGGCGCGTTAGGATGGCTGAAGGGAACGGAACCTCTACCCGTACTTCCCCGTTTTAATGAACAACATCTTGCGGTCTTCATGAACAGGTATAGCGAAGTGGCATGGATGGCACATCGACTGCTACCACTCCTTCAACCGCCTGATGTGCCTCTGCCTGGGGAATGGAGGGAAAAGTGGCGCGTTGTCGATGCCTCATTTCAAATTATGGTCGGCTCGCTCACCGAGCAGCTCGGAAAAAAGATAGGCTCGGCGATCTTGGAGTTCGTCGACGCGAAGTTTCCGTTCGACGCAGATTCGACGTTCCCTCTGTGACTTACGAATCCTTCTATCGACTGGCCTTTCGACGTGTGGCCTCCATCGGTTACTAAAGCCAAACATTGAATGTCCGAAGTCGAAAGCGGTCGATAGTCGTCAGCGTCCTGGGTGAGCATCACCGCCATGGTCACCCGACATGTGGAGGTTTTCGCACGGCGTCCCACTGGGATGCTCACTATCCCAAATCCATTCACTGGTGGGACAGTGCACCGCTATCTGAGGCCACCTCTGAAGTTCAGAAGTCCGAACTTTCGGCAGTCGCACTATCGAAGTCCTGCATGTCTTCGTTCACTGCTTCAAGCCGGGATTCCGCGCCAAGCATCTCTACGGCTCGCCTCCAAGCTTCGGGGGTGGCCTTCTCCATCAGTGCGCCTATCTTCTTCGCCAGTTGTTCGGCTTCATGCTGTGTGATTTGATCCATATCCATCTCCGATAAGTCCTGCTGCCAATCTGATCCCGCCTCGCGGACCTTCCGCCAGCGGGGAAAGCCCGTGCCACTGTCCAACGCGTCGCTCTGCCAGTCCCTCGGGTTCACCTTGGGCATCTTCTTCAGCATCCGATGGACCGAGCCGTGACCAATGCCAAAACGTCCCGCCACCGTTTTGCAGGATTCGCCCTTGGGTAACCCATGGGTGCCCTGCCGGGTCACGGCGGCTAGGTACTGCCACGCAGCATCCAGCTTCTGCTCGCTGTGCATCTCCAGTGCCCGGTCTGTGCAGTTGACCAACTTGGAAACCAGCACGGCTCTTTGCTGGTCCATCGGGTACACGCGAGCCGGTATGGTTTCTCGCTTGGCTCGCTTGTACGCATTCAACCGGTGGTGCCCATCAACGACGAACAACACGCCATCCACTTCCGCTACCAACACGGGTTCGAGCTGGATGCTGACGGCTGCCTCCAAGGCAAGCCGCATGGTGCCGATATGTTCCTCGCTGCGTCTCTCGACTCTCGCCTGATCCTTGAAGGGAACCATGCGGGCTTCGCGGGGCTGGAAGGTGTCGTCAGTTTTCAATGTCTGAAGTGGCAGGTGTTGCGCCTCGGTTGCCTGTAGTCGCTGGAGAGCTTGATCAACGTGCATTGGCCACCGCCTTCACTTCGGGATGGGTGCGAATCAGGTACTTCAATACCTCGGCGATTCCGGTGTCTCGGCGCAGCCAGCTCTCCAGCTTCCGCTGGAAGCCCTTGAGCAAGTCGAATGTGCCTATGTCAAAGGCGATAGTGCGGATGTTCAGCGGTTCGGATAAAGCGATGGCCGCTGCGAGCGCAGCTGGGTCGAGGTCGATCATGTGTCTGTGGCTCTCTGTGGCGGGTGGTGGTGGTGTGCCCGGATGACAGGCACGGCGAAGCGTCGGGGGAGCCGCTGGGGCCTCCTCGGGGTTCGGTGGTACGTGTTGAGATGGGGAGTGCGCGCCGCTTCGCTACAGAGAGAAAAACGAAACCCACCGAACAATATCAGTAACTTACGTGTGGCTGCCTAAGCAATTTCGGAGCACCTGGACTTGCACTAGTCGTAGCCCATGTCTGCAAGCCTTTCGTTGGCCCAGTCCTCAGGATCAAACGGCGAAAGATGAAGCTTTCGCGTCG
>Ga0302223_10001673_pt1 | contig 11655 bp, 13 predicted proteins | sample II_Palsa_E2_3_FD_194565 | JGI IMG/M metagenome (GOLD analysis project Ga0302223, IMG submission 194565) | Peat permafrost microbial communities from Stordalen Mire near Abisko, Sweden - II_Palsa_E2_3 | ecosystem: Environmental > Terrestrial > Soil > Palsa > Peat permafrost | place: Sweden... | reverse complement strand
CCACCAGCTCGTTTATGCCCGCATCGCCTCGATAAGTCTTTCTGACCCGAGCAGCGTAATCACGCGCTTCATGTTGTAGGCGAGCACGTGCAAGCTCATCTCCGTACTGACTCGCCCGATGGTCCTAGTCAGGAAGTGGGTGGCTCCCATCCAGCCTTAATCGTGCCGAATGGATGCTCGACAGTCTGTCGTCGGATTCGCATCATCTCTGGGGCATGATCGAGCCGTGTCTGCATTTCTTCGAGAACAGTCTCGTGCTCCCAGCGTGTTACACGACGTTGAGGACCCGGGGTGTAGTTCTCTTTTAACGCGCACTGCTGGCAATTCGAGCTCCAATACTTACTGAGCTTCAGTCCGCGTTCAACGGTCGAGAACCTCCAGATGAGGCGCTCCCCTGCCGGACAACGAAATTCGTTTGTCGGCGGATCGTAAATGAAATCGTCTTTGCTGAAGCGACCGTGAGCGGTTGCGCTCGACGTCACCGTCTTCGGTACAAATGCAGTGATACCCGCTTCATGGCACGCGAGCATCTCCTCGCTCTCGTAGTAGCCGCGATCCGCAATTGCGGTGAGCTTATCGACCCCCATCTCTGTACGAGCAAGCTTTGCCATTGCGGTCAACTGATCGCGATCAATGCCGTTGTTGGTCACCTCGTGCGCCACAATCAGGTGGTGCTTTGCATCGACCGCTGTCTGGACGTTGTAGCCGACGACTCCCGTGCCGCGCGTCTTCATCGAGCGCGCGTCAGGATCGGTAAGTGACACTTGCCCGTCGGGCGCCGCGTTGAGTTGAACCTCAATCTCCTTCAGGCTTCGCATCTGCTCTTTGAGAGCCGCGATCTTGTCCTGAAGTCGCTCCGTCCTGGCCTTCGCGATTACCGGCTCCTGTCGGTCGGCCGTGTCCATCGCTAAAAGATACCGGCCGATGCTCTCCTCAATGTCCCGCATACGACGCTCAAGCTTCGCGCTCGTGAAGTTGCGATCACGATGGTTGACCGCCTTGAACTTACTGCCATCGATTGCGACCAGTGCCTCCGAAAACATCTCAAGACGCTGGCAGAGCACCACGAACTGACGGCAAACGCTGCGGATCGCCTTGCCATTGTCCTTGCGGAATCGGGCGATGGTCTTGAAGTCGGGCGCCAGACGGCCGGTCAACCACATCAATTCGATATTGCGCTGGGCCTCGCGCTCAAGCCGACGACTGGATTGAATGCGATTCAGGTAGCCGTAGATATAGATCTTGAGCATCACCTCGGGATGGTACGAGGGGCGCCCCGTAAGCGCAGGTTCGACGCCCTCGAATCCCAATTGCCGAAGATCCAGTTCATCCACAAAAACATCGACTACGCGCACGGGATTGGTCTCCGTTACGTAGTCGTCTAGCGCCTCCGGGAGGAGGAAACTTTGCGTACGGCTGTCACCCTGAACGAATCGCTTCATCTCCCCCACCTCCGATACCGGATGAGAAGATCATAGCGGTTCAAAATGACGTTTTGACACAGTCTTATATGGACACCGCCCGGTTTGCCAAGTTGATCTTGATGCGATGCCTTAACGAGGTATCGGCTGCGGTCTTATATTCGGCCTTTTGCAAGCCGAAGCCGCGGGCCCTGATGGAATTCGCCAAGAACGTCCTCATCTGGGCCGCGTGCTTCAGGCACAAGACTGTGTTCAGGTTTACGTTCTTGCGGTCCGACCTGTTTTGCCATCACATGGAATCAACCCTAGCAACCTACCGGTCCCTCAACGTTTCAAAGTCTGATACTGCTACGCAGGTCTCACACTGACGTGATTCTTTTCATAACTACTCGCGTGGGCCAGTATGGCCCAGGCGATTCGCGCCATCTTGTTCGCTAGAGCTACGGCGACTACGTTGCCAGGTCGCCGCTCTTGAATTCCTTTTTGCCACGCAGTTGGTACCTTGGTGTGACACAGGACGGAGCGCGCTCCGTGGATCAGCAGCGTGCGCAGGTATGGGTCGCCTCGCTTTGAGATGGAGCCCAATCGAATCTTGCCGCCCGTACCGTTTTGCCGCGGGACAAGCCCGAGGAACGCAGCGAACTCACGTCCCGATTTGAACGTCCTCGCGTCTCCAATTGTTGCTACTAAGGCCGTTGCGGTGAGCCTGCCGATGCCGGGCACTTCGGAGATCGCGCGACACGCCGCTTCCTGTTTCTGCCAGGCACCAATCCGCTTCTCGAGTTGATCGATATCATCTTCAAACGCGTTGATGCGTCGTAGCTGGTCTTGAAGATTAAGGATGATCGACCTTGGCAGTGTGTCTTCTAACTCCACCATGCGCTCCCGGACCTCGGCAAGCCCTGCCAAGCGTCCGGCTCGAAACGTCACGCCGAATTCGTAAAGAAACCCACGGAGCTGATTCACTTGCATCGTACGAAACTTGACGAGCTGCGAGCGCATTCGGTGCAAGCTGAGCATCGCTTGTTGATCCTCCGTCTTGGCTGCAACCGTGCGCATTCCAGGTTGCTGCACGGCAGTCCAGATTGCTCTGGCATCCGCCGCGTCGGTCTTATTCGTTTGCACGAATGGTCGAATAAACTGCGCATGCAACAGCACCACCTCGTGCCCAAGCGCCCGAATCTTACGTGCCCACCAGTGAGCACTTCCGCAAGCCTCGAGGGCCACTCGACCAGCAGGACGTCGGGCTAGAAACGCGATTAAATCGTCGCGTCCGAACCGGCGATTGGCGATCTCCCCGGTTTGTGCATCGACCCAGTACAGCTGGAATACCCGTTTTGCAATATCGAGTCCATATGTCGTAGCATTCATTTGGGGCCTCCGTTCCTCAAGTGGTTGTGTCGCAGCTCCACTTTGGCACATTGATGCCGTTCGGTTCTGGAGGCCCTCAATCATGCCCACCTCCCCGAAGGGAGGGCGGTGTCCATTCCATCTGGGCCAATAGGCGACGGTCGCTGGCGCCGTCCAAGGACGTTCGAATGGCGGATCCGTTTGGAAAGCGTCATTCGAACTTCGCATGGAGTCACATGTACCTCTAGTCGAAGCTTAGAACAGTGCCCGTGATAATTACGGTTATCAACGGTGCGTTTTCTGGGAAAGCGTGGTTGTACAACAGCTCCTGGGTTACAAAGTCGCCCCTGATTCGATGGACTGACCAATCGCTGAAAAGACCGACAGCACTCGGTCGATGTCTGCTTCGCTAACCCCAGGGTAGGTCACTAGGCGAAGATAATGATTGCCATAGCACGTTGCGAGGATTCCACGCTGAGATAGGCCGCGCATAAGCGCTTGCAGGTCGAATTTTGTTGCCTTCAACCTAACCATCACAATATTCGTTTGCAGGAGGTCCAGATCGACGGAAAGCCATGAATGTTCGGTCGCAAGCGCTTCGCCTATTCGGCGCGCCTGTGCATGACTGTCAGGCACCCTATCTAGCATCGTTTTCAATGCCACTACAGCGGGAGCGGCCACGACGCCCGCGGGTCGCCAGTTCCCGCCCAACATCTGTCGCACGTGTATGGCGCGCTTGATAAAAGCACTGTCACCACTGAGTATGGCGCCCAACGGCGCACCAAGGGCTTTGTTTAGACTGACTGCAACGCTGTCTGCACCTTGCGTGAGGACACGAGGTTCGCATCGCCAGTACGAAGCTGCATTCCAGAGACGGGCTCCATCCAAATGAACAGCGATCGCCTTGGCGCTGCATGCGTCGCGGATGCCCTGCTGCCAATCTCGGGGCATAACCGTTCCGCCCGCTCGGTTATGTGTATTCTCCAGAATGACTGTAGACACATGATAGCCTTCATGATCGCAGTCGGAGAGCGCCTCCATAACCTGACTTGGCGAAAGGTGGCCATGTTTCCCAATTAGGCGATGGACCGCAACGTTCGAGAGGCCGGAGGTGGAGGCGGCTTCGTGTTCCGCAATGTGCGTCTGAGCATCAGAAATAATGTGATCGCCTGGACGACAGTGCACGAGAAGAGCGGCTTGATTCGCCATCGTGCACGTTGGAAAGAAGAGCGCGTCTTTCATACCTAATACACTGGCAGCCAACGCCTCAAGCTCACGTACGTGTGTATCGTCACGGGCGTTGTAGCTGCACGGCTCACGAGTCGCGGAAACCATGGCCTCGACCATCTCGGAAGTCGGACCGGAAAGCAGATCACTGCGAAGATCCACCACTGACATGAGTACCTCGTAATTGAACGAAAAAAGCGGTGAAAGAATAGCGGACGTAACTGAAGCTCAAGCGGATGCCGAACTAGCTTTAGCAGCCGGTCGCATCGCAGAACGCAGCGCGATCGTAGGATGCAGACGACTGGGGGGCTTCCATTTCCGTTTAGTGTCGAAGGATCTTTGATAAAAATTGGCTTGCGCGATCGCTGCGCCCAGTGGACTCGCCAAAGAACGCATCCTTGGAGCAATCGTCAATGATCTGGCCACGGTCCATGAAAACAACCCGATCAGCCACGCGTTGCGCAAAGCCCATCTCAGCATCACCAGCGCCGGATCGCCCGGCAGAATTTCCAGCACCGACAAGATGAGCACCATCGCCGCCAGCATGGTTAGCAGGAAACTCACCAAGCGCTTGAAAATTTGAAACGGCATTGAACGCCTCCTTTCAAAAACCGCGGTACTACCTCGGACCGGCTTCTTGCCTGTTCAGGCTATGCTCGGTTCATGCGCAGGGTTGTAATTCGTCAGGCGTCCAACTCGGGAAGATTCGGTCTGCGGTGCGCCCATGGACGCGTCTTTTCGAAAATGGCGGCGACGCGCAGCAGGAACGCATCCTGACCCGGTCGAGCGACTAGTTGCAGGCCCATCGGCAGGCCGTCGCTGTCCCAGCCGCAAGGCAACGACACAGCGGGATGACCGGTGAGGTTGAACGGCAGGGTGTAGGGATACCACGCGCGGCGACAGGTATCGACCTGCTGTCCGTCTATCTCGATATTGGCAAAGTGGTCGTGATCGATGGGCAGCGCGGCGCGCGACAGCGTCGGCATGATCACAATGTCGACATCGTCGAACCAGCTCTGGACCGAGCGATAAACGGTGGTACGCATCAGCAGGCCGCGATACAGTTCTTCAGCGGTGTAGTGCGCGGCTTGATCGATTTGCCGTACGAACGTCGGGCACATGATGCCCCGGTACTTTTCCAGGTACTTGCCATACTGGGCGTAGCCAGACGCGGTAATCACGGTGAACCATAGCGGTTCGACGTTTTCGAATGGGTGTTCGGCGGGAATCACGGTAGCGCCGGCTTCGCCAAAAGCGGCAACCGAGTCGGCCAGCGCCTTCAATACATCGGCCGCGACGACCTCGTTGCCCAGGCGCTCACGCCAGCCGATTCGCACGTCTTTCAAATCACTGGGGTCGGTCACGGCAGCCAGGAAATCCGGCTTTGGACGATTAGTGGTGTTCGGGTCCCGCTCATCGGGGCCGGCCATGACGTCGAGCATCATCGCCGTGTCATACACGGTTCGTGTCAGCGGCGTCACATACGACGTATTGCCGAACTGGTCCTGCGCCCAGTCGTGCGGGATCATCCCGAGGCTTTGCTTGAAACCGACCAAGCCGTTGCAGGCCGCGGGAACACGAGTTGATCCGCCTGCATCGGTGGCCACCGCAAGCGGAGCCATCCCGGCTGCGGTGGCCGCGCCCGCGCCACCACTTGAGCCGCCGGAGCTGCGATCCGCGCGCCAAGGATTGCGGGTGCGCCCGAAGAGAGGCGCTTGCGTCATAGGTGACATGCCGAACTCGGGCGTCGTCGTCTTGCCGACAAGGATGCCACCGGCCTGACGCAACCGTTGTACGACTACCGCATCAGCGTGGGGAATGTTGTCTTTTAGGATTGCAGAGCCGAACGTCGTGCGTACGTCCTTGGTTGACACCAAATCCTTGACCGAGAACGGAATGCCGTGCAAAGCGCCGAGTGGCTTGTCGTCCATGATGGCCTGTTCCGCTTGGCGTGCCTCATCCATCGCACGTTCCGAGCAAATGGTGATGAACGCGTTGAGAACGGGCTGGGACGCCTCGATGCGCTCGAGTATCGTCCGCGTTACTTCTACCGGCGAGACTTGACGGGCCTTGATCCACTTTGCCAGATCTGCCGCCGAGGCATACACCAACTCCGAAGTCATATCGATTTCCCTTATAGTTGTTTTTGTATCCAGAAACTATGGGCTCAGCGCAGAATAGACCGCTGTCTTGATAAGAACGATTGCGCGTGATCTACGCAAGAGGCGTCTCGCCCAAGGAACTGATCGAGACAAGGTCACGCTTGATCACGACGAACTTGGCAATACACAAAGCGCCGACCAAAGCCACCGCGCCAGCGAGCGTAAAAGCGTAGGTAAACGAACCGGTCCAACTCAGCACATACCCAGTAAGCAACGGTGCCACGACCCCTGCCAGGTTCGCTACGAGGTTAATGAAGCCACTTACGGCGCCTACGGATTGCTTCGCGACAGTATCGAGGACGATGGCGTAATAAACACTTGTAGTCGTGTACAGAAAAAACACGCCGACCGCCATTAGCGAAACCGCCGCGACCAGGCCGTCGACTTTGCCAGCAAGCGCGACGCATACAGCTGTCACAAGAAGATTAACGACCAGTACCGACTTGCGCGCGAGAAGCGCATTTCCCGTAATCTTGAGAACATAATCGCAAATTATTCCGCCGGCAGCCAACCCGATTGATCCGCTAACCCATGGAATCACGCTCACCAAGCCCATGTGTTCGACACTGAGGTGGTGGACCTTGACAAGGTACATCGGAAACCACGACAAGAAGAAATACAAAACGTAGGTGAAACTGAAAAAGCCGACGGATGTAGCGATGATAGTCGGGCTTTTCAAGTGATCGCGCAGCCTCGGCGCGGTTGCTTGGCGCGCCGCCGCTGTTTGCTTGACGGGCAAATCGAGGCGGCCTGCCAAGCCAGCAGGTTTCTCTTTGGCAAGCAGCACCCAAAGAGCGACCCACACCAGACCAACGGCTGCGATGCAAATGAAAGACACACGCCAGCCGAAAGATGCTGCGATTACTCCTACGACGGGTCCGGCAAGTGCAGCCCCTAATGGCTGGCCGGCAATGGCAATGCCGACGGCGGTGGCCTGTTCGCGATGAGCGAACCAGTTAGACACCATCTTCACGGTTGTCGCAGACAATGGCCCCTCTCCCATCCCAAATATGAAGCGCACGACAATCAAAAATGGAAACGACACCACCGCAGCCGTGGCGCCGCAAGCCAACGACCAGACAGCCATGGTCACCGCAAACATGCGCTTCGCACCTAGTCGATCTGCAGCAAAACCACCAATGAAAGACATTGGCGCGTAGCCCAGGAAAAACACACTAAACACAAAGCCAAGCTGGGCCGGATCCAGATTAAAATCGCGAACGATTAGCGGCGCGGCGATTGAAAGCGCCGCCCGGTCGAGGTAGCTTATGCAGCCGCCGAAAAACAGTAACGACACAATCAACCAGCGCTTTGCCATGGTGTCTCCGATGCCCCGGCGAGCGGGGCTTATTTATTAACCGCGTGTTCAGTACAGGTTGGCGTCGATTCGTTAGAGCCCGCTCATTGTGCGAGCGCCACGGGCTGGCCTAGCACCGGGATCTCCTTGGGCGCGAGCCCATAAGTGAGAAGCCGGTATCCACTTTCCGTGATCACGACGAGGTCTTCGGTGTGGTAGTAGTTGCCGTCGGCGTCAAATGTCATGGGTTCGATATTGATTACCATGCCTGCTTTGAGCCGCGTCGCGTCGCCTGGGCGTATCATCGGCGTCTCATGCGTTTCGACACCCACTGAATGGCCAATATGCGGCAGGCTACATGGCAACCCATGCCGCTCGAAAGCATCCTTGCACGAGTAGTAGAGTTCCTGCGCTTCGACACCTGGGCGCATCGCGCCTATCGTCGCGGCCTGTACATCGCACAGCACGCGATAGACCTCCTTATGCATCGGCGTCGGCTTTCCGGTCGAATAGGTCCGCGCGACATCACTGAAAAAAGCACCGTAGGTCCCGCCGACGTCGAGGCGCAGGATGGTGCCTTCGACCGTTTCGTCATCGGAGGGATGATTGTGGACCAGCGGTGTGCGGGGGCCAGACGCGAGATGCAGGTGCTGGACGCCATTCGCGCCGTGATCGAACATCTGCTTGATGATCCGGTTGGCAATGGTTCTGTCCGTATCGCCGAGCCGGCTGTTTGCCAAACCATCGACGATCGCTTTGTGCGTTTGCCTAGTCGTTCGTTCCAGTAGATCGACTTCCGCGGCAGACTTAATCGACCTGATGGCCGCGATCATCTCGGTGGTGTTGATGAAATTTACATTGGGAAATTCGCGGCTGAGCTTGGCGAAGGATGCCGCCGAAAAGTAGTCGAGATCGAGGCCGAACGTTCCCTGCGTGAGCTTTTTTTCACGAAGCACTTCTGCAAGTGCGTCGATCGGATCGACCTTGAACTCGGTGTAGGTGCGAATATCCGTAATCCAGCTCTCGGACTGGACGAGTGATTTTTCGATCGAACACACGATCACACAGGCATCACCGGATTTTGTCAAAACGGTATAGGTATGTCGTGGCCGGATCGTTTTCGTCGTAGGGATGAAGGAGCCCGCAACGTAGGTAAAATTTTCGGGGCTCGCACAGATCAGTGCATCAATATTCGATGTCGCAATCAACGAATGCAACTGATCCAGATTCGGGCGAATTTTCATTCCATAACTCCTTTTTAATAGCAATACTTAAATTTTGTATTACGTTGATCTTCTGCAGCTAACATATCAATGAACCGGAACATTCATAACTAATATTTATCGATCAATTGATTATCAGTTGACGTTTTTAGGTTGGCAATTTGGATTTGGCCGATGTCATGTTCGGAAAATCCTATAGATCTTTTGCATATGGAATGGAACCGGGATGAGAGCTCGTTGTCGCCAGTTTTGGCTGTCAAAAATAGAATGACAATCTGGATTAATCCGATGTACCTTCAGCTTTTCCCGAAGGAAGGAATGCTATGCGATTCGACGTGTCAGATCTGCGCATATTTCGTGCGGTCGTCGACGCGGGCAGTATGACCGCGGCGGCGGCCAGGGTGCATCTCACGGTCGCGTCTATTAGCGAACGTATCAAGCAAATGGAAGAAGATGTCGGCGCGCCGCTATTGTTGCGCAATCGTGCCGGCGCGAAACCGACCGATGCCGGCCGCGTGTTGCTACAACATGCGTCGAAAATCATCCGGCAGGTCGAATTCATGAACTCGGATTTGCTCAATTACGGGCATCGCGTGCGCAGCAATGTGCGCATGTTCGCTACTACGCACTCGGTGATGGAATACTTGATGTCGCCGGTACAAGCATTTCTTCGTGCGTGCCCGAATGCCGATCTCAGCATCGAGGAACATCTGATCGAAGATATTGTGTACGCGGTCGCCAACGGGACAGCGGACATCGGTCTGGCCAGCGATTTCGTGGAATCGGCGGATCTGGAGACGATCGCTTTTCGACACGACCGGTTGGTGGCTGTGGTTGGAAAGAATTTCGAGGAGGCAAGTACCGAACCGATATGGTTCGAGACTTTGTTGAGTCACAACTTTATCGGTCACGTGCGTGGGAGCCGCTTGCAAGAAATCTTTGAAACCCACGCCCGTGAGGCGGGTCAGCTTCTGCGCCATCGCGTACAGATGCGCAATCTCGATTCGGTCTGTCAGCTCGTCGCGGCGGGCGCGGGCATTAGTCTCTTGCCACGCAGGATCGCAATGAGATTTGCGTCTTTGGGATTGCGGACAATCGAGCTCGCCGATGAGTGGGCGCCCTACAACATAAAGATTTGCGTGCGTAAGCGAGACGATCTTACGCCCTCGGCTGCAGCACTACTCAACTGCCTGCTCGGCGATAACGTCAAGGATGATGCAGGGGCAAACGAATCGGTCTTCTTCTAGGCGCTTGAGAAGCAGCCAGAAGCCGGTGCGCTCGTAAAGCAGCCGCTTGATCCGACTGCGTCGCCGGTTGCGGAATGCGAAGACTGCACGGGCAAACGGGTCGAGCTGCATCGACTGTTCGACCAAGACAGCGAGTCCGTTGATGTCCAGCCAGAAATCAACCGGGTCTCGATGCAGGTACACCCGCAATTCCGCGTCCAGGCGGAACATGGCAGCGGCCCAGCGTTTCTATCATCGCCGACACCAGGCTGACGTCCTGCCCGGTGCAATCAAGCCCGAGTGTGACGCCGTTGGGCATTTGCGCCGTCAATTGCGACAGTGTCTGCGCGTGGTGTTTCATGGACTGGCCCCACACGCGGCTGCACGAGTCTGGACTGTCGGGTGCTCGCCCCAACAACTTCACTGCGCGCGCTCTCGATTACATGAACGAATGCAGACGTCGGCACCGGCGCGAACGGCGCATGCTCGCCAGTCTGTGTTGCGGCCTCTGCGCGTCGCTGCTGGTACAGCTTGATCCACCGGCGCAATAGATTTGCGTTCACGCCAGCTTTGAGCGCCAAGCCGGCTACGGAAACACCCGGTTGCAAGCATGCTTCGACCAGCCTGCGCTTGGCCTGCCGGGAATAACGGCGCTTGCCATCCCCGCCTACGCTGGTGACTTCAAGATGGAGATCTGAATCGGTCTGAGTCATACGGTGTGTCCACTGTTCAATGGACACATCCTGCTCCGCTCCTAGGCAGGACGCCATGTACAGGAAAATTCGTGCTTAGCCGATAAAGAGCATGAATACGCTCCAGGCGTTAGCCTCCGCGGGCGTATGTGTATTGTCGAGTGGCAAGGTCATTGTCAGCGTAAAATACATGCCCTGCCCCAGCGCGATCAACGTGATACATAGCACGGGATAGGCAGTGGGCGCGAAAGCCAAGCCGCCAATTCCCGCTATCGTTATCACGGAGGACAAGGCTAGCCAGCGACGTCGATCACTGGAGCGCCCCGCCTTCAGGCCCATTCCGAAACTGCTGATCGCAAACACGCAGGCAAAGAGACCTAGCACCAAGCCGGGTGAGAGCGCATCGATGTGCATTTCAGTACTTGACGATGCGAGCCATGCAAAGCATGGCATATACAATAAACTGGCAGACTCCGAAGTAGACCGCTACCCGCCACGCCTGAACCTTGCGCCAGGGAAGGTTGGCCGATGCCGACGATCGTATGGCTTGGCGTTGATCATCCGCACGGGCCTCCGGACTTTGGAACTGCTTAGCCAATCGGCGCCAGCTCAGGATCGCGGTGACGCAAAGCACACTCCATAACGCCACGGCCAGTCTCCAGCCTCCAAGGCTCTGCGCAACATAACCCGAGAAACTCGCTCCAACGGTCGCGCGCACGCTAAGCCCCGCGCTATAGATGCCCATGAAAAACGACGCGTCATGCGCGAAGTGTGTCTTCACCCAGCCACCGATCAGCGATCCGGAAATGGCGGTACCGATTCCAGTGAAGACCGTACACAGAAGCAAAACGCCGGCTGAGCCTGCCAACGCGCGGGCGATCATCGCGATGCAAAGAATGGCCAGCGCGCCGATCACCGCGTTATCCGTACCCCATCTACGCGCGACTCGTGGGGCGATCAGCGCAAATACACCCATGCATATGTCGGGAATCGTGGTGAGCAGGGACGCCTGGGTGTAACTCAAACTAAAGCTTTTTTGGATCGACTCGAGTACCGG